>Ga0105245_10000029_pt1 | contig 155777 bp, 124 predicted proteins | sample KBSM54metaG_FD_81523 | JGI IMG/M metagenome (GOLD analysis project Ga0105245, IMG submission 81523) | Miscanthus rhizosphere microbial communities from Kellogg Biological Station, Michigan, USA - KBS M5-4 metaG | ecosystem: Host-associated > Plants > Roots > Rhizosphere > Soil | place... | reverse complement strand
GGACGTAACGTCCGGTCGGATTCCGAGACCTCGATCCGTTCGGAGAACGGACGTGACGCTCGATCGTCGGGACAATGTCGAGGTCAACGTCGGCCGTTCAGGTTCACGTTCAAGTCAACGTCGCCGTGTTAGAGTGGCTTGCTGTGACTGGTCTCGTGCTGTCGTGCGAGCACGCGTCGTGGACGCTGCCTCCGGATGTCGACCTCGGCGTCGCGACGGACGTCCTGCAATCGCAGGCGGGCTGGGACCACGGCGCGTACGAGATCATCGCGCGGCTCTCGGAGCACACCGGCATCGCGGTTCATGCGGGCTCGTTCACGCGGATGTTCGTCGATCTCAACCGACCTCCCGAACATCCCGACGTGTGTCCGCCCGTGTGTTACGGCGCGATCGTGCCGGGCAACGCGCACCTGTCGTCGGGCGATCGCGCGGCGCGGCTCGATCACTTTCACGCACCGTACTGGGAAGCCGTGCGGCGCGAGTGCAGGGCGCGGATGAGCGAAGGCGACGTGCTGCACTTCTCGTCGCACACGTTCGATCCGGCGCTCGATCCGGCGAACCGTACGTTCGACGTCGGCGTGCTCTACGATCCTACGCACGCGTCCGAGGCTGCACTCGCGGAGCGCTTGCTGTTCGCGCTGCGCGCCGCGGGCCTCGACGTCCGCGCGAACCAACCGTACGCGGGGACCGGCGCGGCGATCTGCACGGCGCTCCGGATCGAATTCGCGACCCAGCGTTACGCGGGGATCCAGCTCGAGACCTCGCATCGCGTGACCCACACGCCCGGCGGTTGCGCTCGTGTCGCCGCCGCGGTGATCCCGTTCCTCGATTCGCTGTAGAATCGATCGCGGATGGCCCGACCCGACAACTCGGTGCCGCCCCGGCCCGCGAGCGTCCCCGGCGAAGCCCGGTGGGATCCGAAGGAGCCAGGGTTCGAGTGGGTGCACGGCGAGCTCGACGCAGAGGGCCGGCGCCACGGTGCATTCCGCAGCTGGACGCGCGACGGAGCGCTGCACGGCGAGTCGCACTACGACCACGGGCGGGTCCACGGCAAGAACATCAACTTCCATCCCGACGGCACGATCGCATCGGAGGCCGACTGGGTCGACGGCGTGATCATGGACTCGGTGTTTCACCGCAGCGCCGCGCCGACGACGGAACCGTTCGCGCAGGCGGCGCCGAACGTGTGGTCGGTGCGCTACTACACGCGCGACGGCAAGACGAACTACACGATCCGCTACTTCGCGCGCGACGGCAGCGAGTGCGGGCCCGACGGTCAACCATTGCCGGTGCGGCCATCGAGCGTGAGCAGCGACGCGCGGTGGTTTCCGGATATCGAGCGCTGGGTCGACGGCGAGATCGAGCGCGGCACGAACACCCAGGTCGGTCGCTGGCGCTGGTGGTCGCGCGAAGGCGTGCTTCGCCACGAGGAGCAGCGCGACGCGCACGGCGATGCCGCCGCGATCGCGAAGTACCGACCGGATGGCTCGCTCGAGAAGAAGACGCTGCGCGATGCAAACGGCGAACAGCGCGAGCTCTACGGCGAGGCCGGCCGGCTGACGCTCCGCACGCGCACCGACGACCGCCATCGCCAGCTCTACATGGCGGTCTGGCACCCCGATGGCTCGCTCGCCGAGGAGACGACCCGGGTGTTCGACGGCGACGCCCTGATCTCGGTCAGCGAGAAGGGCGACCGCGGCGCTCGCCGGTTCGAGGCGCGGCGCGAGGGCACGGCGCTCGCGTGCGTGCTCTACCACGATGACGGCAAGGTCCACGCGGCGACCGGCCTGCTCGACACGCCGAACCAACCGGTTGTTCCCTCGAGTGGCGAACCCGCAGCGCGCGTCGACGCGAACGTGCTCGATCCGACGATGCACGTCACCCCGGCGACGCCTCCGGTCGTGCGGCCGATCGCCGGCACGCTGCTCGGCACGTGGCGGATCTTCGACGAGGCCGGCGCGCTGCGCCGCGAGGTCGATACGACGTCGCTCGCGATCGCGCACGAGCCAACCGGGCGCGGCCTCGCGGCCCGACTCGGCGAAGCGCTGTACCGCCACGACGAGCCAACGCTCGCAACGCCGGCCCAGGTCACGGGGATCGACGGCGAGCCCTGGGACGAGCTGGTCGGTGCGCACGATCGCGACGTCGAGCGGTTTCCTCGCCTGGTCCGCGCGCTCGTCGCCGGCGAGCCGCTCGTCCGCGCGTACGCGCTGCGCGCGATCCGCCGCGAGGTGATCGCGGATCGCGCCGTGTTCTCGGCGACCGCGCGGGTCGTGCCGTATCTCGCGAAGCTGTTGTCGCATCCCGATCTCGATCGCTCGAGCGTGCTCGCGCTGTTCCAGGAGCTCGGCGATGCCGCCCTGCCCCACGCGGCGATGGACGACGGCATCGCGACGTCGCGGACGACGACGCCGAATGGAGGCGCCGCCGACGGGCTCGCCGCATTGCGGGCGACCGCGCGTGCGCTCGATGCCTCGTGGCCGCTGATCTTCGCGCAGTTCGCGACGGCGCCGCTCGCCGATCGTCGACGGATCTTCGAGCTCGCGAAGCTCGCACCCGCGGCGAAGCCGGCGATCCTCGAGATCGCGCGCCGCGATGCCGATGCGACGCTGCGCGCGTGCGCCGCCCGCTGCTTCATCGAGCTGCCGACGTTCTCGAACGCCGATGCCGCGCCGCTGCTCGCCGATAAAGACTCGCTCGTCCGCGCGACGACCGCGATCGCGCTCGGCCTCCACAAGGGTGCGGACGCGCCGCGCGAGGCGGTCCACGGCCTCGACGACGCGCTGCGCGGCTGGCGCGATTACGCGAAGCGCTATGCCGAGCTGCCGTTCGCGGAGAGCCACGTGCTCGCGCAGATCGCGAGCGCAGCCGGTGCGATCCGCACGGCCGACGCGCGCTCGCTCGCCCATCAGCTGTGCACCGTGATCGAGGAGGTCGAAGCGCGCTCGGTGATCGCGTTCGCGCGCGGCCTGCTCGTGCTCGCGTTCGGTCCCGCCGAGGCGGCGTTCGAGCGGCCGTACGCGAAGCGGTTCGTCGAGATCATCGAGACGCTCGCACGCAGCAAGCAGTTCTGGACGAACGACGCGGCCGCGGCCGAGCTGCTCGAGCGCTGGCGGCTACCGCGCGGCCGGATCGCACTGATGGCGCTCGTCGCGGAGCTCCGCGGCGCGGCCGAGCCGGAAGCGACGATGCACGCGAAGCTGGCTTAGTCGTCGCGGTCGAGCTCTTCGACGAGGACGCCGAGCGTGTCGCGCATCGCTTCGACGTGAGCGTCGTCGCTGCGCGCGAGCGCGCGGCGGACCGCGGCCTCGACCGTGCCCTTCTGGAGCTTGTCGATCTTCTTGCCGGCGGTCGTCAGCGCGAACCGCGCGCGGCGGCGATCGTCGGGATCCGCGGTGCGCGTGATCATGCCGCGACCCTGGAGCCGCGACAGCACGCCGGTCAGCGTCGACGGATGCTTGCCGAGCGTCGTCGCGATCTGGCTCGCGGTCTGCCCCGGCTTCTGACCGATGATCCGGATCACGAGGCGCTGCGGCCCGGTGACGCCGACCGACTTGACCATCCGCTTCGACCGCACGTCGAGCGCGTGCACGAGCTCCCACATGCGCTGCATGAACTGGAGAGTCTCGCCGGTGGGCTCGAGTCGATCGGTATGGCTGGTTGTCATGCGAAAACGCGCGAACACTAGGACGTCAAACGATTCGCCGTCAACTGCGGCGTTTTGTCTTCGCGGGCTTCTTCCGCTTCGGCGCGGCTTTCACCTTCGGCTGCGGTTTCTTTGCGGCCTTCGGTTTCGGCTTTGCCACCCGCTTCGGCTTGGCTTTCGCCGGCTTCGCTGTGGGCCTCGCGGATTTCTTCGGTTTGGCCTTGGCTTTGGCTTTTGGCTTCGGTGCGACCTGACCGTACCGGAGCCGCTCGACGCTCGGCTCGGCGGTCGCGACCGCGTCCTCGAGGTCCGAGAGCAGGCCGGTCGCCAGCGTCCAGCCGAGCGACGACTCCCACCAGAAATCGTGGAAGTGCTCGACCGCATGAGCGAACACTCGGTCGTCTTCGCGCGCGAGGTCGGCGACGTAGCTCAGCGGGCGACCGTCGAGCGACTCGACGAGGACGTCGAGCGACCGCAGCACCGGGGCGGCGTGCTCCGCCGCGGCGGGAGCGAGCTTCGCGAGGTACGCCTCCGCCGCCGCACGCGCGACTGGCCGGCGCGCCAGCACCTCGAGCGGCGCGAGCAACCGCGCCCCGCGTTCGCCGAGCCGCCAGCTCGCCGCGCCGATCGTCCGCCATAGCGTGTCGAGAACGGTCGGCACCGGGACGTTCCGGGACGCCGCGAATGCCGCGATGTCGGCCGGCGTCGCCGGCGAGACGAGCTGGACCTCGAGCGGCACGCGAAACTGATGGTCCGCCAGGTAGTGCCCGATCTCGGCGAGCGCCTCGACGTGCCACGCCGCCGCCTTCCCATCGCTGCGCACCCGCTTCGCGATCCACTCGCGGACGGTGAGGTCGGTGCGGCGCCGGCGATTCTCCGCCCACTCGAGGCACGTCATCACGCCGCCTGCAACGAGCCACGCGAGCTCGCGCCGGGTGTGCTCCGCGATCGCGGCGGCTTCGCTGCCGAGGTCGCCTACCCCTTCGAGCACGCCATCGACGACCGACAGCGTGCGGCGCTGCGGATCGCCTTCACCTTCGCGGACGTAGTAGGTCCTCACGACCGCACCCATGCCCGGCAGGTAGTACGCCTCGGACTCGGAGAACCCCGGCGCCGGGTTCGCCCGGAGCTGTGCGAACGCCCGTGCGGCATGCGCCGCATCCGCGAAGCTCAGCACGTAGCGCTCGAACGAGCCGTTGTTGATCCCCCACGACAGCAGCACGCGCCGGCCGAACCGGACCGCATCGCGGAACTCCTCGGCGTGATGCCCCCACCACAGCGCGCGCTCGGCAAGCGCGATCTCGCCGGCGAGCTCTGCCCCTGCACCTTCGAAACCGATCGAGCGCGCGGTGAACGGCGCCGCGACGACGTCGAAGCCGTCGAAGTAATGGACGAGCCCTTCGCGATCGCGAAACCAGATCTCGCCGGTCTTCGCGTCGTGCAAGAGGCGCGTCGCGACCTGCGCATTCGCGAGCTGGCCGAGGGCGGCGTCCTTGATCTTGAGGTTCGGCTTACCTGCCGCGCGCGCCTTCTTCGCCGCCGCCTGCAGCGCGGTCCGCTCTGCCGCCGCCTCGCCCGATAGGGCCGCCGCGAGTGCGCGCTTGCCGTCCTCGGTCTCGAGCGGGTTCAGCCAGGTCCGACCGCGCGCGTACGCATCCGGCGACAGCGGCGGCTCCGCGATCCACGCCGCGTTCTCGTGGGCGAGGCGCACGAGCTCGTAGTCGCGCGCCTCGAGCGCCGCCCAGATCGCGACCGCGAGCGCGTAGTGGAGAAACCCGCGCGCGACCTCGGTATCGCCCTGCCACTCGCGCACGAGCCGCGCGAGGTCGACGAGCGGTGCGCCCTTCTTCACGAACTCGTGAAGCGCGTACGCGTAGGCTCCGGCCGCGCGCGCATCGCGGCGCTCGGCGAGCAGCTGCATGACCCGCGCGTGGAGCTCCGGCGACCACACCTCGCCGATCGCCGAGCCGAGCCGCCAGTACGACCGGCGCTCCGCGAACAACCGCTCGATCAGCGCCTCGCGCGAGCCCGGCGTACCGAGCCCGCGGACCGCCGCGTAGAGGTTCGCGACGACATCCTCGAGCTGATCCTGCTCGGTCTTGCCGTGATCGAGCACCGCACCGCCCGGCCCTTTCGCGGCGGCGTAGCGCACGCCGTAGTCGGTCAGCGCGTCGATCAGGAACGCCTCGGCGCCCGGGTGCGAGAACCGATAGAGCTGATGGCCCGCAGCGTTGCGCGCGTGGATCGACGGATGGCGGAGCTCGGTCGCGATCAACGCCTTCGCGCTGCGCACGGCTTGCTGCGCGTCTAGGCGCGGCACCACATAGCTCGCCTTCTCCGATGGCGAGAACAGCTTCGCCCAGAACAGATCGACGACGCTGCCGCTCGCCGGGCGCTCGACCAAGCCCATCAGCCGCTCGAAGAGCACCGGCGTGTGGAACCACGGCGCGAGCGCGATCAACGCTGCGCCTTTCGCGCGCTTCATCGCGAGCTGCGCCGCGAAGTCGTTCGGCGCCGGCTCGGGGCCGTCGATGCAGGCGAGCAGGATCGCGACGAGGGGATGCGCCGGACCGTCGATCACGCCCGCGATCGCGCCGACGACGCCGCTCTGCGTGCCGGCATCCATCATCGCGAATGCCTCGCCGACGAGCGCGATGCCCGCCGGATCCGTGACGACCTGTTGCGCCGCCCACGCCGCGAGCTCGGCCGAAGGCTTGTTGAGCGCGGCGCGCTGCAACACGCGCCACGCGAGCGCGCGCTGCGCCCCCGCGGGCACCGCCGCGACCGTCGCTTGCCACTCGCGCGGTGCCTCGACGAGCTTCTGGAACGGGTTGATCACCTGATCCGCGAGCACGAGATCGCGCTCGATCGCGTCGATCGCCGTCTCGGGCTCGTTCGCGATCTGGGCCGAGCGCATCGCCATCTGCAGCGAGCGCCGGTGATAGCGATCGCGCGCGACGAGCGAGCGGGTCGCCGCCACCAGCGCCGGGCCGTCGTACGCGAGCTCGTGGACCTGCCACAGCGCCTCGAGCGCGTACCACCACGGGTCGGGTGCGCCGGGCAACAGGCGCGCGAGCGCATCCGCGTGCGGGCTCGCCTTGCCGCCGCTGCGCTTCGCGAGCACCGCGCGGACGAGCTCGACGCCGGGCGTCGCGACCGGAATCCGCGCCATCACCGCCGCGACGTCGTCGGCCGCGAGCGTGCCGCGCTCGAGCCCGGTCGAGATCTGGAGCGCGTGGACGATCGAGCTCGTCGTCGGATCGATCTCGAGCGCGAGCAGACAAACCCGCGGGATGTCGTCGGGCCCGAGCTCGGTCTCGCCGTAGGTCTGCGCGAGGGCGCGGCGCGCACGAAACCCGGGGACGACCGGGATGTCGCCCGCGAGCGGCAGGCTGCCGAACCGCGCGACGAACGCGCGCACGAGCTCGGGGCCGGCATCGCCGATCGCGTCGAGCAGGCGCTGGCGGCGCGCGTGATCCGCGAACGCGCTGACGTGCAGCAACCAGTAGATCGCGAGGTGCGGATCGCCGCGGACGAGCGCCAGCTCGACCTCGAACGCCGCGTCGAGCGCATCGCGGCGCGGCCACGCGTGGCGCAATCGGCCGATGCCGCTGCGCACGAGGTAGTCGACCTCCTGGATCGCCACCCCGTCGCGCTCGAGCGGGCGCGCGAGCATCCACACCAGCCACTGGTAACGCGCGCACAGCGCCGGCGTCGTGACCGCTCTCTTCGCCCGCGCGGCGAGCTTCGGCGTCTCGGCCTGGCCGTCACCGCGCGCGAGATAGGCGGCGAGCGAGTCGTGGCGGAGCTCGAGCTCGCGGGTCTCGTGGTCCTGCCACCAGACCTGGCCGCCGTCGCGGACGTCGAGCAGCGTGAAGTCGTCGCCGGTCGAATCGAGGACGACGAAGCCCGACAGCGTCTTGTCGATCGCGCCGAAGTAGCCGTAGTTGATGCCGAGGTGTGCGTCGACGAGGTCGAAGATCTCGCGATTCGTCAGGCCTTCGTCGATCGCGCGGACGACATCGGGGCCGACGGCCATGCCGTAGAACCGACTCGCCCATTCGGGATGCATCGCGCGATCAGCGTATCACCAGGCGTCACCATGCATCGTCCGGCATCTCCATCAGCGCGAGATCGCCGGCCTCGATCAGCTGGCGATTCAGGGTCAGCTGAGGCAACACGTTCTGCGCGTAGAACCGCGAGCTCGCGAGCTTGCCCGTGTAGAACGCCACGTCTTCACCCTGCGCGGTCGCGAGCTTGTCGTGCGCGACCTTCGCCATCACGGCGAGCCGCCAACCGATCACGAGCTCGGCGAGCGAGAACAAGATGCGATTGCCGTGGAGGCCGACGTGATAGACGCTCTGGCCGAGCTTGCCGAGCATCGCGGCCATGATGCCCTGGACGTCGCCGAGCGCCTTCGCGAGTGCCGCCTTCTCGATCGCGAGCTCCGCCGGCAACGTCTCGACGGTCTGCTTGATCTGGCCGAGCAGGCCCTGCAGCGTCGCGCCCTGATCGCGGCCGATCTTGCGGAAGAACAGGTCGAGCGCCTGGATCGCGGTCGTGCCCTCGTAGAGCGAATCGATCTTCTGATCGCGAATGTACTGCTCGATCGGATAATCCTGGCAGTAGCCCGAGCCGCCGAAGCACTGGAGCGAGAGCGCGAGCAGGTCGTAGACCTTCTCCGAGCCGTAGCCCTTGATCAGCGGCAGCATCAGATCGTTGAGGCGATCGAACTTCTTCGCGGCCTCGGCACCGTGACCGCCCTCAAGGACGACCTGATCCTGGACGTGCGCGGTCCACAGCACGACCGAGCGGAGGCCCTCGGCGAACGCCTTCTGGAGCATCAGCATGCGGCGCACGTCGGGGTGGCGAATGATCTCGACGCGCGGCGCCGCCTTGTCGGTCTGCTTCGCGAGATCCGGGCCCTGCTTGCGGATCCGCGTGTACTCGAGCGCGTTCAGGTACGCCGTCGACAGCGTCGCCATCGACTTCGTCCCGACGCCCATCCGCGCGTACTCGATCACGTGGAACATCTGCGCGATGCCGTCGTGAACGTTGCCGAGGAGCAGCGCGCGACACGGCGCACCGTCGCCGAGGGTGAGCTCGCACGTCGCAGAGCCCTTGATGCCCATCTTGTGCTCGACCTTCGTCACGACCGCGCCGTTGCGTGCGCCGAGCGAGCCATCCTCCTCGACCCACACCTTCGGCACGATGAAGCACGACAACCCCTTCGTCCCGGGGCCGGCGCCTTCCGGTCGCGCGAGCACGATGTGGACGATGTTGTTCGTCCCGTCGAAGTCGCCGTTCGTGATGAACCGCTTCACGCCCTCGAGCCGGTACTCGTCATCCTTGACGTGGATCGCCTTCGTCGTGCCCGCGCCGACGTCGGAGCCGGCACCGGGCTCGGTCAGGACCATCGTCGCGCCCCAGTGGCCGTCGAGCATGTTCTGGACGTAGCGCTTCTTCTGCGCGTCCGTGCCGAGCGCATCGACGATCGTCGTCATGAAGCAGCCCAGCACGTAGAAGCAGACGGCGGGGTTCGCGCCCGCCATCATCTCGAACGCCGCCCATCGCACCGTCGGCGGCGCGCCGAAGCCGCCGAGCCGCTCGGGCAGCTCGAAGTTGTTCCAGCCGCCGTCGTAGTACGCGGCGAGCGCTTCCTTGTAGCCCTTCGGCAAGGTCACGTTGCCCTTGCCGTCGAAGTGCGCGCCGCCCTCGAGATCGCCCGACGCGAACGTCGGCGTCCACTTCGCCTGCATCACCTCGAGGAAGCCCTCGAGCGCCTCGCGCGCGGTCGCCTCGTCCATCGCCTCGAACGGTGCCTTGCCGAGGACGTTCGTCTGGATCGACAGCACCTCGAACAGGTTGAAGAAGACGTCGCGGAGGTTGGGCTTGTAGTGCTGGACGGTCGTCACCGCCGCAGTCTACTCACATGCACGCAGCGTTGCCGCTCGCAAACAGGAGGTTTAGCGTGCGCGTCAACGTCGCACCGAGCGGCGGTACGACGATCGAGTCGTTGTTGGTCCAGCACTGGTTCGCGCCCTGCTTCATCGCGATGTGAACCTGGTAGCTGTCGGCGGCGAACCCGCTCGCCGTGATCGCCTGATCGCTCTCGATGCACGGCCCGACGGCCGGCGTCGTGCAGTTGATCGTGTACATGCTCGCCGGCTTCGTCGCGCCGGCTGCGATCTGGAGCGTGAGCGGCTGGCAGGTCGAGTCGCTCGAGTGAAGCAGCGTGAACGTCGTCGACGTGATGCCGCCACCGCCCGGGGCGGCGCCGCAGTTGCCGCCGGCGCGGTTCGTCGCGACATGGAGGTTCATCCCGCCGGTCGCGTCGAGCGAGAACGCGAGTGGGGTGAGGCGGACGTTCTGGTTCGACGCGATCTCGATGCCGGTCTGCGCGGGCGCGGTCGCGAGGTTGCCGCTCGCGGCGATGAGCTGGAACATGAAGTCGTAGGTGCCAGGTGTGAGCCCAGGGCTCTGGCCCATGAGCGACGAGCACAAGAACGGCTCGGTCTCGCCGCCTTCGAACGCGCGGTTGTGGGCGAGCACGGTGACGGTCTGGGCGCCGACCTGATCGCACGTGATGGCCTGGCCGTTCGCGTCGGTCACGGACCAGTCGAGCGTGAACGTCCCGGTCGGCGGAGCCGCGTCGATCTGCCGCGCATCGGGGAACCCGCCACCGCTGCCACAGCCGAAAAGGCCCAGTAGTCCAAGTCGTACAACCAAGCGCATAGGCTTGAAATTGTACCGCGGGGCGGTTCAGGCCGCGAGCACGACCGGCGCCCCGAGCGGGCGCGCCATGTCGACGAAGTGGCAGCTGCGCTTCACCGGGCGATGCACGACGTACGGCGTGGTGCCGGTCTCGCGGTAGCCGAGCGAGCGATACCAGCGGCCGAGCTCCTCGCGGAGGTTCACGATCTTCATCGTCATCCGCGTGCAGCCCGCGGACTCGGCGAGCGCCTCGGCGACCCGGACCATCCGCTTGCCGATGCCCTGCCCTTGCAGGCCGGGACCGACCGCGAGCATCCCGAAGTAGCCCTGGGCGCCGGTGACGGTGACGTAGACCGCGGCGGCGAGGCCTTGCTCGGGATCCGCGTGATCGAGCACGAGGAACGTGCCCGTCGTCATCATCTGCGCGATTTCGGCGGCATCGGTCCGGTCGCCCTCGACGAAGAAAGCTTCGATCGAGTAGGCCCGGTTCACCAGCTGCGCGAGCGCGGGGGCATCAGCAACAACGGCACGGCGAACGCTTGCAGAAACTCGCATCACGGATCGCGTATCAGAAGCGTCCGACATTCACGCGCGCGTTGCAAGATCGCGCCGATCTCTTACCCACTCGCGCTAGTTCGAAAGTCGTTGCATCCGCGGCGCTGGTTTGCGCGCGTTGCGGTCTGCGAGTGCGACGTGCACGAGAACGATCACGGTTCCAACCGTGATATCCGCGGCCGCCTTCACCATCCGATCAGCCAAGCTCCACATGTTCTGTTCTCCTCAAGACTACGCTGGCACTCGCCAAAGGCGACGCGTGTACAACGAGGTGACGACGAAGTCACGATGTCATTTTAACTACCCGATACCAACCCCAATTCCGGCGATCTTCGCCGGCGATGAAATCGGTGAGCTAGCTCGCGCGTTGTAGTCGGAGTGCGAGCCGCATGTCTGGTCTTCGTCGTCGCGTGCTCGAATGTTTCGAGTGCGCCGGCAGCGGAAAAGATCGCCGTCGAAACATTAAGACCTGCTGTGAAGGCGTCTGCGATCGTCGTACCGACCTGGGGAGATCCGGCAAATCACGAGCGCATCGCGGCGGTTCACCTCGTCGCCAGCGTCGATGAGAGCGTCGCGACCGATCGGCCTGCGTATGCGCGTGCGGATCAGCACGTGACGATCCACGCGGTGATCCAAGTCGGCAAGCACGTGTTTGCCGATGTCAGCGAGGCCGTGGTCGGCGGCCACACGCTTCATCCCGAGGCGCTGGCGCACGCTCCGCAGTTCTCGATCGCGTGGAACCGGATCGAGCCCGCCGCGGCGAGCTACTCGAACACCGATGGCGGCGAGTTCCACTTCACCGCGATCGACTACGAGCCCACCGCGATCGCCGATGCGCACGAGACCGTGCTCGCCGCGGACGTCCGGCCGACCCTGACGACCGACTACGGTCACGGCGTCGGCACGATGCGGTTTCAGGCGGTCGTCACCCAGGGCGAGGCGACGATCGCGAGCCCCGGATCCGAGGCGCGCCGCGGGCGCGGCTCTGGTGGCCTCACCGATGCGGTGTTGCGCGTGACGATCCGGCGCGACGACACGTACCTCGGCTACCTCACCGAGATGTACGGCCAGCCCTACATCTGGGCCTCGGCGGGCCTGTCGGATGCGACGCATCAGAGCGAGCGGCTCGAGGGCTCCGACTGCGCCGACTTCGTCGTCTACGGTGCGCGGCGCGCCGGCAAGCAGCTCGCGTACACGTGGACCGGCGGGCTGCCGCAGATCACGAAGCTCCTGTCGGCGGGCACGCGCGGTGACGACGGCATCTATCGCGACGCGGCCGGCAAGCCGCTACCGTTTCCGAAGCCCGGTGACCTGATCCTGTTTCCTCGCCACGTCGGCGCGCTCGTCGAGGACCGCGGCACGCTCGGCGTGCTCGATGACAAGGACCTGATGGTCCACACGCTGTTCGATTCGCCGAAGGTTCAGCCGATCGCGGACTCCGGCTACGCGGACAAAGCCGTCGAGCTCCGCCGGTTCAAATAGTCACACCACATCTTCATCCGGGTCGACCTGATACGCGACGAGACGCGCGACCGGCGGGTGCAGCGCCGTGGATCCGAACGGCAACAGCTCGCCGACCTCGTCGACGCGCGCGATCTGATCGATCGACAGCGGCCTGCAGACGATGCCGAGCTCGACATCCTTGCCACCCGCGATCACGGCGTTGGGATCGAGCACGGTCTCGATCTTCGCACCGGGCGCGACCTTCGCGAGGAACAGCGAATCGACGACGACCGGATCGTACTTCTGGATCGCGCGGTGGACCTTCACGCCTTCCGCGATCGGGCTGACCTCGGGCGATAGCGTGAGCTTGTACGCGTCCGGATCGCCGGGGAACACGAGCACGAACGCGGGCTGGTGCGCGAGCGTATCTGCGAGCGCGGCGAACTGCTTGCCCAGGTCCTTCGCGGCACCGGCGAGCTTGTCGATGATGAAGTACGGCTTCGCGGCGGCGAGGATGTCGGCCGGCTTCGCGTTCGCGCCTCGGACGATCCGGTGGCGCGCACCGGCGGCGAGCGCCGAATCATCGAGGTTGACGAGGCATGCGAGGCCGTAGTTCGCAGACGAATACTGCGCGAGCGGAGTCTTCGCGGCCAGCGCGTCGCGATACGCGAGCATGCCTTCGTAGCGCGCGTGGCCGTCGAGGACGTGCAGCTTCTTCGGCGCGAACAGCGGGCGGAGCTTGCCGATCACCTCGGCGCTCTGCACCCGCCACAGCTTGTGTGACGTGCCGTCGGCGGTCGTGATGTCGAGCACCGCGCGCTCGGTCTCGGCCTTCTTGAACAGGCGATCGACCTCGCCGGCCGCGTCGCGAAAGCCCGCGAGTACGGCGTCGGTGTGGATGCCGTCGCTGGCGATCGCTTTGGTCGCGCGCTCGCGCGCCTGCGGATCGGTCGCCTCGTGCGGGCGAACCTCTCGGTCGGCCCATGGCGTCAACTTGATCGCCGCGAAGAACGACTTGCGCACGAGCGTGCGGCTGCCCGCGGTGAACGCCTGGTGATAGCGATACATCGCGCGCGTCGGGTCGCGCACGAGCTCGCCGCGGGTGAGCCGGCCGCGCGGATCTTTGATCGCCGCGGATACGAGCTTCGGATCGAGTTTGTCCCAGAGGATTCCGCGGAATCCCGCGATCTGCGGCATGACCGGACGGTATCAGCGCCGCGCGCCGATGTCGCGGCGGACCTGTTTGCCCGCGAGCTCGATCGCATCGACGACCGCATAGGCGCGCTCGCGCGCTTGCTGGACGCTGATCCCGAGCGCCGTCACGCCGAGCACGCGGCCACCGGCACTGACGAGCGTGCCGTCGCGTTCGGCAGTGCCGGCGTGGAACACGATCACGTCGTCGGGCACGGCCCCGATCGTGATCGGATCGCCGGCCCGCGGCGTGCTCGGATAGCCGGCGGCAGCGACGACGACGCACACCGCGACGCGCGCGTCCCAGCCGAGAACGCCGTGATGGAGCTCGCCGCGCGCCGCGTTCGCGAGCACCGCGCCGAGGTCGCCGATCGTCCGCGCCATGATCGGCTGGGTCTCTGGATCGCCGAACCGGCAGTTGTACTCGAGCAGCCACGGGTTGCCCTGGCTATCGACCATGACGCCGGCATAGAGGACGCCGCGGTAATCGATGCCGTCGGCGGCAAGGCCGCGCACGGTCGGCTCGAGGATCTCGCGGACGACCCGCGTGATCAGCGCATCGCTCGCCCACGCCGGCGACACGGTGCCCATGCCGCCGGTGTTCGGGCCGCGATCGCCGTCGAAGATCGTCTTGTGGTCCTCGACGACGGGCAGCACCTCGAGGCGCTTGCCGTCGGTGATCGCGAGCACCGAGACCTCGCGACCGGCGATCTTCTGCTCGATCACGAGCGTCGCGCCCGCGGCGCCGAACCGGCCGTCGAGCATCTCGCGCGCAGCCGCCTTCGCCTCGGCCGCATCCGCGGCGACGACGACGCCCTTGCCCGCGGCGAGGCCATCGGCCTTGACGACGCACGCACCCAGCTGATCGATCGCGGCATCGGCTTCGGCGACCGTCTTGACGACGAAGAACTTCGCGGTCGGGATGTCGTGGCGCGCGAAGAACTGCTTCGAGAACGCCTTCGAACCCTCGAGCTGTGCGCCCGCGGCGCTCGCCCCGAACGTCGCGATCCCGGCCGCGCGCAGCTCGTCCGCGAGCCCGGCGACCAGCGGCGCCTCGGGCCCGACGACCACGAGGTCGACCTTCTGGTCCCTCGCGAGCGCGACCAGCTCGGCGTGGCGCTCCACCGCGATCGGGAAGCATCGGCCGAGCTGCGCCATCCCGGGATTGCCCGGAGCAGCGAGCAACTCGTGCCCTGATTTCGCGAGCCTCCAGACCAGTGCGTGCTCCCGTCCGCCGCTGCCGATGACCAGGATCTTCACGCGCCGAATCTAGCAGCAACTCTCGACCGCGACGGGCCGATACGCGCGGCATGACACCGGCTCCCTGGAAGCTGCCCGCCCTGCCCGCGCGGTCGCCTCATGTCTCGGTCGCGCTGTTCTTGGCGATCTGCGCGCTGTTGTGCCCGCCGCTCGGGTCGATCGCCTGGTGGTATGCGGGCAGCGAGCTCGACCGGGTCGCGGCCGGCGAGCTATGGGGCGATGGCACGCGGGCGCTCGTGTTCGCGAAGGGCTGTGGCGTCGCGGCGACCACCGCGTGCGCGACGTTCCTGGCCCTGGCCGTGCTCCACCGCGCTTGACGTTTCGCGTTTCACGTAACATAACAAGTTACATGAAGCGCGATAGTCGCCTCTCCGGCGTCCTCCACGTGCTCCTGCACATGGCGCAACACGCCGGCCCGGTGACGTCCGAGATCCTCGCGAAGGCGATGGAGACGAACCCGGTCGTGATCCGGAGAATTCTCGCGGGCCTGCGCGATCAGGGATACGTGCGGTCCGACAAGGGCCACGGCGGCGGCTGGACGCTCGCGCGCGACCTGTCGGCGATCACGCTGCGCGATGTCTACGCCGCGATCGGCAGCCCGCCACTGCTCGCGGTCGGCAATCGCACCGAGTCACCGGGTTGTGTCGTCGAGCAGGCGGTCAACGCCGCGCTCGGCAAGTCGTTCGATGAAGCCGAGGCGCAGCTGCTCGCGCGGTTCGGCGAGGTCACGCTCGCGATGCTGAACGACAAGGTCGGCAAGCACGTCGCGCGTGGCAAGCACCGCAAACCTCATCCGGAGTTGTCGCCATGACCTACGACGTCGTCATCGTCGGCGGTGGTCCCGCCGGGCTATCCGCTGCACTCGCGCTCGGCCGCGCTCGCAAGCGCGTGTTGCTGTGCGATGCCGGTCCGCGCCGCAACGCCGCCGCGGTCCACATCCACAACTTCGTCACCCGCGACGGCACGCCGCCCGAGGAGTTTCGCCGGATCGGCCGCGCGCAGCTCGCGACGTATCCGAACGTCGAGGTCCGCGATACCGGCGTGACCGCGATCGGCGGTGCGCGCGGCGCATTCGAGGTCTCGCTCGATGCCAGCACGGTGACCGCGCGGCGGCTCTTGCTGTGCACCGGCATGATCGACGAGATGGTCCCGCTCGCCGGGTTTCGCGAGCTGTGGGGCCACGCGATCGTCCAATGCCCGTATTGCCACGGCTGGGAAGCGCGCGACCAGCGCTGGGGCTACCTCGTGTTGCCGTTCAACACGTCGCACGTCGCGATGTTCGCGCAGCAGCTGCGCGGCTGGACTCACGACCTCACCGTGTTCACGCAAGGTCATGTCGATGCAGAGCCACTGCGCGCGGCCGGCCTGCGCGTCGACACCGCACCGGTCACTCGGCTCGAGCGCGGCAGTGTCGTGACCGCGAATGGCACGGTGCCGATCGATCTGCTGTTCGCGCACCCGAACCAGCGCCACGTCCCGGTCGTCGCCGCGCTTGGCCTCGAGCTCGAGGACGGCATGGTGAAGGTCGAGCCGATGCGCAAGGAGACCTCGGTCCCCGGCATCTTCGCCGCCGGCGACCTGACGTCGCGCGCACAAGGCGCACTGTTCGCTGCAGCGGCTGGCGCGCAGGCCGCAACCGTGATCAACCTCGAGCTGACGATCGAACAGCCGCTATAGCGGCCGCGTGATCGAAGCAGCTTCGAGCTAAGCGCCGAGCGGAGCGAGGTCCCTATAAAAAGTCAGCTTGTTGCTCGCGCCGTCCTGCACGGTCATCTCGCGCGTGCCCCACTCCTGATCCTGCAGGCCGGGGCGATAGTTCTTGTAGTTCTTCGCGGTGAGCTCGGCGTGAAACGCCTCGAGGTCGTCGACCTGGATCCGGATGTGCGCGCCGGGCGAGCCGTCGCCGTGGTGCTCGCTGATATGGAGCACGCAGTCACCGCGCGACACGCCCATGTAGAGCGGCAGACCACCCTCGAACCGATGCTCGAAGTCGACCTTGAAGCCGAGCCAGTCGATGTAGAACTCCTTCGCCTTCGCTTCGTCGAAGCTGCGCAGGATCGGGATGACGGGATGAAACTTCATCGTCGTGCCTCGCTTCGCTCGGAGCTTAGCTCGAACCTGGTTCGAGCACGCTAGTGCCTGAAGTGGCGCATGCCGGTGAAGAGCATCGCGAGGTCGGCCTCGTCGGCGGCTGCGATCACCTCTTCGTCGCGGACCGAGCCACCGGGCTGGACGACGGCGCGTGCACCGGCGGCGGCGAGCACCTCGACGCCGTCGCGGAACGGGAAGAACGCGTCGGAGGCAACGGCGCTGCCCGCGAGCTTGTCGCCGGCCTTGCGCTCGCTGATCCGGACCGAGTCGACGCGCGACATCTGACCGGCGCCGATGCCGACCGTGACGCCGTCCTTCGCGAACACGATCGCGTTCGACTTCACGTGCTTCGCGACCCGCCACGCGAACGCGAGGTCCGCGCGCTCGTGCTCCGTCGGTGCGCGCTTCGTCGCGACCTTCGCGTTCGCGAGATCGACCATGCCGTGATCGACGGTCTGGACCAGCGCGCCGCCAGCGATCGTGCGGATCGACCACGCGACCTGATCGGTCGGCGGCGCCCACGGCACGTGCGCCGCGACGAGCCGGAGGTTCTTCTTGCTCGCGAGCAGGTCGCGCGCGGCGGCCGAATATCCCGGCGCGATCACGCACTCGAGGAACGTCTCGACGAGCAGCTTCGCGAGCGCCTCGTCGACCTCGCGGTTGACCGCGACGATGCCGCCGAACGCCGACTGCGCGTCCGCTTCGCGCGCCTTGAAGTACGCCTTCGACAGATCCGGATCCGTCGCGACGCCGCACGGGTTGTTGTGCTTGACCACGACCGCGGTCGGCGCCGTGAACTCGAGGCACAGCCCGAGCGCGGCATCGAGATCGAGGATGTTGTTGTACGAGAGCTGCTTGCCGCCGAGCACCTCGGCGCCCGCGACCGTCGGGCGGTTCGTCGCGAGCGCGAGCGGAGACTTCGCATCGGCGTAGAACGCGGCCTTCTGGTGCGGGTTCTCGCCGTAGCGCAGCTCGTACAGCCGCTTCCACTGCATGCCGAGCGTGTCGGGCAGCGCGCGCCGCGTCGGTTCCTTGTCGCGCGCGGTCGCCGCCGCTTCGTCGACCGAGGTCAGGTACGCAGCGATCGACGAGTCGTACGCCGCGGTGTGAGAGAACGCCTTGCGCGCGAGCTGGAGCCGAACCGCCGGCGAGATCGCACCGGTGCGAAGCTCCGCGATCACCGCGGGGTAGTCATCCGGATCGACGACGACCGCGACCCGCTCGTGATTCTTCGCGGCCGAGCGCAGCATCGACGGGCCGCCGATGTCGATGTTCTCGATCGCCTCGTCGAACGGAACGTTCGCCTTCGCGATCGTCGCTTCGAACGGATAGAGGTTCACGATCACGAGCTCGATCGGCTCGATGCCGTGCGTCGCCATCTCGGCGACATGCTCGGGGGTGCTGCGTCCGAGCAGACCACCGTGGATCTTCGGGTGCAGCGTCTTCACGCGCCCGTCGAGGATTTCGGGCGCGCCGGTGAATGTCGAGACCTGGGTAACCGGGACCTTGGCGCCCGCAAGCGCCGTCGCCGTTCCCCCGGTCGAGAGGATTTCGAAGCCGAGCTCGGCCAAGGCCTTGCCCAGCTCTACGATGCCTCGCTTATCTGAAACCGAAACCAGTGCGCGGCGTGCGGCCATGCCGCGCGTTTACCACGAACATTCGATCAGTGTCTCCGTCGAGCCCGAGCCCGAGCCCGATCTCGGCCGCGTGGTTGCGACCGACGGACGCTGCGACGAATTGCCGTGCAAATACCTTCTGTTTCCGCGAGCGAACGAACGACGTTCTCCGAGCCAACGAAATTGGGGCCGAGCGAAAGGCCTAACCCGTCCGAGGAAGATCGGGCTCGGGCTCCGCGCTTGCGCGCTGGGCTCGGGCTCGGGCTCGGAACAGACCTAGTTGTTCGCTTTGCCGGAAGGGCCGTTCATCGCCGCGGCCAGCAATTCCGCGCCGAGCTCGTCGGGCGACGGCGAACCCATCTTCAGCTTCAGCAGGCCACGGACCTCGACCTGGCGGATGCGCTCGCGCGTGAGGTTCATGATCTCGCCCACTTCTTCCAGCGTGATCCCGCCCCGCTCCGCGACATCGAGCGCGCACGTGTGCTTGAGCTCCCACGGCTCCAGGTCCGGGAAGTTGATCTTGATCGACCCGGTCTCGGGGTTGATGTCGAGATAGAGGTGGTGCTTGCAGGCGACCCACGGGCACGGCCGCATCTCGCCGCGGCACTCCTCGCGCGTCGTCGGGCGCGGGATATCGACCGGCGGGTACATGAGCGCGCCCTGGCGCAGCTCTTCGCGGGTCAGGCGCTTCATCGCGATCGTCTTGCTCCGCGGCCGGGTCCGACGACGGCGGCGACGGATCTTGCGCGACACCGAGGGCACGCCGCCCTCGGTCTCGGCCTCTCCCTCGACGCCCTCATCCTCGAGGTCGTCCTCGTCACCGTCGCCCTCATCCCCGAGCTCGGCATCGGTGTCCAGCTCATCTTCATCGCGCTCGTCGTCGAAGCTCATCTCGGTTCTCCTCGTGGTTTCGGTTACAGAAGGTCCTCGGCGCCCCCCGCGGCGCCGGCCAAACGAAGCGTGTCGGTGCGCGGCGCGGCGACCTTGCGAGCGAGCTCTTCGAGCTGCTTCACGAGGCCATCGCCATCGCGCTTCGCCTTCTCGAGATCCTTGTGCACGCTCGTGCGGGCACTCGGATCGAGGCGCTGGGAATCGGTCGCGAGCCGCGCCCACAGCGCGGTCAGGTGCTCGTCGACGCCTTCGACGAGGTCCGTGTAGAGCAGGAACTGCCCCTGGATCTCCTCGATCGTGTAGCCGTCGATCATCAGCTGCTTGACGGCGTTGATCCGGCGGATGGTCTTGGCCGGGTACACGCCGAGCGAGCCCTTGTGCTTGCCCTTCCTGCCGACGCGCTTCGAACGAGGCAGCAGGTTCTGTTGGACGTACTTGCGAAAGCTCGCTTCGCTGAACTTGATCCCGCGGCTGGTAAACGCGTCCACGATCTGGACGGCGGTCAATCCATCGGCGTGCGCCGTTTCGATCGCACGAAGCTGCTCTTCATCGAGCACCGTCGATCGCGAGCCACCGCCGGCGCTCGCCGCATCGTCGTCGCGACGTGCAGCGACGTCGATCTCGAGCCCACCGCGACGCGTCCGGAACGGAACGACGTTGTCGGTCGACGACGCCTCGTGTTCCCAGTTTCGGTGACGGTTCAGCAAGTAGTTCCCCCGTAGCGGCAGACGCGACTGCAGACGTGTGGCGCTGACAGCTACGAAGCAGAGCTCTGCTGAGCTCCGCCCCGTTCCCTCGCCGTCATGACCTACCGTCCGAGTTTGTATTGTGACGATATTCGTCTGAATGTATTCCGTCAACGATAACAAGAGCAGAAGAGTCCAGTTTTTGACTGGGATTCTGTTCAGGTCTCCGGAGTGGCTGTGACGTCGCGCGGATGGCCGCGATCGACGTAGAGTTCAGCTCGCGTGGAGCAGGTTTCTCGACGACGAATCGGTGCAGCGCTGGCGTTCGCGATCGGCGCGATCGCACTCGTCGCGACCGTTCGGCCGGTCGAAGCCGAGCTCGAAAATCACGTGTTCACGAGCCGCGCGGATCGAATTCGCTTGGTCGTTCCACGCGGCTGGCGCGAGTCGGATGCGCCGAGCTATCCCGGCATCCTGCTGTGGTTGATGCGGCCCGATACCAAGATCGTGCTGACTGCGGAGCCGTTCACGCGCGCGCTCTACTGTTCGTGGCCGGTCACGTGCCGGACGAGCCACGAGATCAACACCGTCGAGGGCAAGCTCGCGTGTGCGCTCCGCCAGAAGCTCGTCGACGAGCGCATGCACATCGGTCCGATCCAGGAAGGCCCGAAAGAGAACGAGGCCGCCGGCCTACCGTCGGTGTGGTTCGACTACGACGACGGCAAGCACTTCATGCGGCAGGCGGTCGCGCTCGGCGACGATCGTGCGTTCTCGCTGGTGATGGAGGCGAGCTCCGCCGAGATCCGTAACAGCCAGGTCCGCGCGTTCGACCAGACGCTGCGCACGCTTCGCCCGTTGACCGAGGCCGAGCTCGGCGCACCGCCCGCACCGGGAACGACGCTCGCGCCAAACGACGCGGGCGTGATCAACGGCGATGGTGGCGCACCGACGAGTGGGAGCGCGGCTGCGCCCTCCCCCGTCTATCAGTCACCGCCAGCCGCGAAGATCAATCCGATCGGCCCTTGTACCAAGTGACGCGGCCGCGGCGGTCGAGCCAAGCGTGCCCGCGCTTTTCGTCGACGTCGTCGTATCGCCGTGGTTGACCACCTGACCGACCATCTCGAGTAGCTGCGAGTGCTCGGCCTCGCGCTCGGCGAGCAGCTCCATCGGTCCCATGTCGACGCAGCCGAACTCGCGATCGCCCTTCGAGCAGTAGACGCGGACGTGCATGTGATCGTCGTGGCGCGCGCTATCACCGGGCTGCTTGAGCGCGAGCCGCGCCTTCGCGATCACCGCGGGCGGCTCGCCGATCTGCGCCGCGTGCTCGAGCAACAGGCGCGCGATCGGCTCGTACATGAAGATGAACTGGACCGGCGCTTCGGGCGCGGCGACCAGCTCCTTGACCAACAGCCACGTGCGCGGCACGTCGAGCGTGATGTTGCTGCCGTCGTGCGTGCGACCGCGGCCGTCGAACTGGTGCATCGCATCGGCTTCGAACGGCTGGCCGAGGGCATCGCGCATGTAATAGAGAAGGTCCGCATCGCGGCCGCTCTGATGCGAGCGATGGAACGCCGAGTTCTCGCGCCCGCCGCCGCCGTGATGCGACGACATGTCCGCGACGACGAGCTTCGTCCCCTTCATCTGCGGCGCGAGCCGGCGCGCGACGCCGGTGATGAGCTCGACGAGCTCGTCGGTACCGTAGCGATTGTCCCGCTGCAGCCAGATCTCGCGCGTCATATAGCCCTCGCCCTTGTCGGGGAGGCGCGCCGCATCGACGAGATAACCGTTCGACGCTTTGCCGACGGAAATGCTCGTGCCGTCGGTGACCACGCCGAGCTCGACGCAGCCAGTCAGCAGCAGCACCGCGCACAACAAGCGACGGACCACGATGCCCGATTATGGCACGTGGTCCGGCGCAGTCAGGAAGTTTTCAGTTGGGGCTACTTCACGCGGAGGAATGCCTGATTCACGGTGCGCAGGTTCGTGACCTTGCCGTTCTGCTTTCCGTGCGTGCGGTCGCCGGCGAGGATCACGCCGTCGGCCTGCGTCGTCGCGTCATAGATCTTGCCCTGGAGGCTGCTCGACAGGTCTTCCGGCCAGTCGATGCCGTCGATGTTCATGTTGCGGGTCGAGTTGATCCGGTTCTCGTTGAGCGACGGGCACGGCGCGGTGATGCAGCGGATGCCGGCGTCGCGCACCATCACGTAGGTGCCGTCGGTCGACGCGTCGGCGAGCTGCGCCTGCCACAGCTCGGTGACCGAAAACGTGAGCGAGTCACCTGCCGCGACGAACTTGCCGCGGACGAGCAGCTGCGGCCCGATCTCCGGGGTCGCGGCCGAGGCCTGGAGCTTGTCCATCGCCGTGCCCGTCTGGGTCGTGGTCAGGCCAAGCGCCGAGAAGTCGAGGAACTTCACCGAGCACGCCGCGGCCTTCGAGCCATCGGCGCACGTCGTCGTCGAGCGGCCAGCGCTCGCGAGGTCGACGTGGGTGCAGCTGCCGAGGCCGTTGCACTCGAACGCGCCGATCTTCTGTGCCGTGTAGATCCCGAACGTGTTCTGCAGGGCGTTCTCGTCGGCCTTCGTTCCGTCGTTGCCGCTCTCACCGGCCAGCTCGTCCTCGCCGGGGGTGGTGCCGCCGGCGTCGGTGGCGCAAGCGCCGAGGAGGCTCGCGCCGAGGATGAAAAGGGTCGAAGCGAAGCTAAGGGTGCGCATGTTTATGGCGCAACGCATTAGCATCGCGCGGGCCAGAAATGCCCCGAACAATCTCGGCGCGTTGCGGCATCGCCGACTGGCTCGTCGAGTTGCGCGAGCCGGCGACTCGATTCGCCGCGACGAGTTGGTTGCACCGAGCGTCGCGGTTGTCGCACGCCGAAACGACAACAGCCCCGAGCTGGAGCTCGAGGCTGTTAGAAAGAACCGCGTTCGGCTAGGTCTTGTCTTCGAACTCGGCGTCGATCACGTCCGAGTCCTTGTTCCCACCGGCCGGAGGCGGCTCGCCACCACCACCACCGCCGGCGTCACCACCGGCCTGCTTGTACATCGCCTCGGCGAGCTTGTGCGCCGCGGCCTGCAAGGTCTCGAACGCCTGACGGAGCTCGTCGGGCTGGCTCGCTTCCTTGTTCCGCTCGAGCACACCTTCGGCGTCCTTCAAGGCCTCCTCGATCTGGAGCTTCTCCGCGTCGCCGAGCTTCGCGCTGTTCTCCTGCACGAGCTTCTTCGTGCCGTAGACCAACGTGTCGAGCTGGTTGCGAGCTTCGATCGTCTCCTTGCGCGCCTTGTCCTCGGCCTCGTGCTTGGCGGCGTCATCGATCGCCTTGTCGATGTCGGACTTCGAGAGACCCGACGACGACTCGATCTTGATCGCCTTCTCCGTACCCGTGGCCTTGTCCTTCGCGGTGACGTGGATGATGCCGTTCGCATCGATGTCGAACGTCACTTCGATCTGCGGCACGCCGCGCGGCGCCGGCGGGATGCCGGTCAGCTGGAACTTGCCGAGCGTCTTGTTGTCCTTCGCCATCGGGCGCTCGCCCTGGGTGACGTGAACTTCGACGGACGACTGGTTATCCGCGGCGGTCGAGAACGTCTCGCTCTTGCGCGTCGGGATCGTCGTGTTGCGCGGGATCAGCGTGGTGGCGACACCACCGAGCGTCTCGATCGAGAGCGACAGCGGCGTGACGTCGAGCAGGAGGATGTCCTTGACGTCGCCCGTGAGGACGCCGCCCTGGACTGCTGCACCGAGCGCGACGACCTCGTCGGCGTTGACCGACTTGTTCGGCTCGCGACCGAAGAACTCCTTCACCTTCGCCTGGACCAGCGGGATGCGCGACGAGCCACCGACGAGGACGACCTCGTGGATGTCCGAGACCTTCTTGCCAGCGTCGGCGAGCGCCTTCTTGCAGGGCTCCATCGCGCGGGCAACGATGTCCTCGATCATCTGCTCGAATTTCGAGCGCGACAGCTTCTTCAAGAGGTGCTTCGGACCGGTCGCGTCGGCGGTCAGGTACGGGAGGTTGATCTCCGTCTCCTGCACGTTCGACAGCTCGATCTTCGCCTTCTCCGCCGCCTCCTTGAGGCGCTGGAGAACCATCTTGTCCTTCGACACGTCGATGCCGGTGTCCTTCTTGAACTCGGCGACGAGCCAATCCATCACGCGGTGATCGATATCGTCACCACCGAGGTGCGTGTCGCCGTTCGTCGAGACGACCTCGACGACCTTGTCACCGACCTCGAGGACGGAGATATCGAACGTGCCACCGCCCATGTCGAACACGGCGATGAGCTGTTCCTTCGTCTTGTCGAGACCGTACGCGAGCGCGGCCGCGGTCGGCTCGTTGATGATGCGCTTGACGTCGAGGCCGGCGATCTTGCCGGCGTCCTTGGTCGCCTGGCGCTGCGAGTCGTTGAAGTACGCCGGGACGGTGATGACCGCTTCGGTCACCGGCTCGCCCAGATACTCCTCGGCCGCACGCTTCAGCTTCATCAGCACGCGCGCACCGATCTCCGGCGGCGAGTAACGCTTGCCGCGGATCTCGAATGCCGCATCGCCGTTCGGCGCCGCGACGACCTTGAACGGAACGCGCTTCGCCTCTTCCTGCGTGTGCGTGTCCGTGAACTTACGACCGATGAAACGCTTGCTCGAGAACACCGTGTTCTCGGGGTTGGTGATTGCCTGACGGCGAGCGATGTGACCTACGAGGACTTCGCCCTTCTCGTCGAAAGCGACCACCGACGGGGTCAGGCGCGAGCCTTCCTCGTTTGCGATGACCTTAGGCTCTTTACCCTCCATGATCGCGACCACGGAGTTGGTGGTGCCAAGGTCGATGCCGATGATCTTGCCCATGTTCGTTTTTCCTCTGAATGCGAGAGTTGTGTGCTGGCCAACCTAAGGACGGCCCAAGCCCCCGTCAAGGCTCGGTCGCGAGTTCTCTTGCCGCACGCTCCCGAATCAAAGTCGGTCGAGCATCGCGACCATCTCGGTCAAACGCTCGACCGGAACTTCGTAGTCCTCGGCCAGCTGGTGGACCAGGCGCCCACTCCGCGCCCTGACCAGCATTCGCGCGACCTGGCGGCCGGCGAGGAGCGAGGCGATGAAGCAGGCGGCGCCTACCAGGACGGCCAGGCGGATCTGGGCTGCGTTCGCGACCATCAACTGGAGCGCGACGCCACCATAGAAGCCGACCGCGAACAGCCCGACGCCAGCAACGGCGGCGCCGAACAGCACGCGGTTGCGGAGCCGGTCGCGCCACAGGCCGAGCACGCGGATCGCCTCGGCCTCGCGCTCTTCGAGTCCGAGCCGATCCACGGTTTCGCGGTACGGCTCGGTCTCGGTCATGGCTACGCCGTCGGGTGGTTCTCGGCCTGGGCGGCCTTCGCCAGATCGATGATCGACGGTGGCGGGTCCTTCAGGGCGAGCGCGAGGACCTCGTCCATGCGCTTGACCGAGAACACTTCCATCTCGCTCTTCACTTCCTCCGGCACGTCGACGAGATCCTTCACGTTGCGATCCGGGATGATCACGCGCTTGATGCCCGCGCGGTGCGCCGCCAGCAGCTTCTCCTTGAGGCCGCCGATCTGGAGCACGTTGCCGCGCAGCGTGATCTCGCCGGTCATCGCGACGTCCGGACGCACGGGCACGCCGGTCAACAGCGAGACGAGTGCGGTGTACATCGTGACGCCGGCCGACGGACCGTCCTTCGGCACCGCGCCTGCGGGGACGTGGACGTGGAGGTCGACGTTCTCGAGGAAGTTGCCCGGGTCGAGGCCGAGCGCTGCCGCCCGACCACGCACGAACGACAGCGCCGCGGTGACCGACTCCTTCATCACGTCGCCGAGCTGACCGGTGAGCGTCAGCTTGCCCTTGCCGGGCATCTTCGTCGCTTCGATGAAGAGGATGTCGCCGCCGACCGCGGTCCACGCGAGGCCCGTCGCGACGCCGGGCTCACCGACGCGCTCCGCGACTTCGCTGACGAACTTCTTCGGTCCGAGGACTTCCTCGACGACTTCCGGAGTCACGATCTCGTGGTCCTTCGCCTGGCCTTCGGCGACCTTCACCGCGACCGCGCGGCAGACGCTGCCGATCTCGCGCTCGAGGTTACGGACACCGGCCTCGCGCGTGTAGCTATCGACGACCTCGAAGATCGCGTCGTCGGTGATCTCGCACCGACCGTCGGTCAGGCCGTGATCGTCGAGCTGCTTCGGCACGAGGAACTTGCGCGCGATCTGCTTCTTCTCCTGCCGCGTGTAACCGGGCAGCTCGATGATCTCGAGACGATCGCGCAACGCCCACGGAATCGGATCGAGCTGGTTCGCGGTCGCGATGAACAGCACTTTCGACAGGTCGAACGTGACCTCGAGGTAGTGATCCGAGAACGTGTTGTTCTGCTCGGGATCGAGGACCTCGAGCAGCGCCGACGCCGGGTCGCCCCGGAAGTCGTGACCGAGCTTGTCGATCTCGTCGAGGACGAACACCGGGTTGTTGGTGCCGGCCTTCTTGATGCCCTGGATGATCCGGCCCGGCAGCGAGCCGACGTACGTACGGCGGTGACCGCGGATCTCCGCTTCATCGCGCACGCCGCCGAGGCTGATCCGGCCGAACTTCCGGCCGATCGCGCGAGCGACCGACCGGCCCAACGACGTCTTGCCGACGCCCGGCGGGCCCGCGAGGCAAAGGATCGGGCCCTTCTTGTCGTTCTTCAGCTTGCGCACGGCCATGTACTCGACGATGCGCTTCTTCACCTTATCGAGGTCGTAGTGATCCTCGTCGAGGCAGCGGCGGACTTCTGCGAGCTCGATGTGATCTTCGGTCGAGATCGACCACGGCAGCTCGACGAGCCACTCGAGGTACGTGCGGGTAACGGTGTACTCGGCCGACGACGGCTGCATGCCCTTCAGGCGATCGAGCTGCTTCTTCGCAACCTTCTCGGCCTCCTCGGGCATCTGGGCTTTGGTGATCTTCTCGCCGAACTCGTCGAGGTCACCGCCGCCGTCATCGAGCTCGCCGAGCTCTTCCTTGATCGCCTTCAACTGCTGGCGCAGCACGTACTCGCGCTGGTTGCGGCCCATCTCTTCCTGGACCTGCGTGTTGATGCGCTCGCGCACCTTCAACACTTCGAGCTGGCGCGACAGGAACTGGAGGACCTTGCGGACGCGAGTCTTGAGATCGAACGTCTCGAGGACGTCTTCCTTCTCGGAGACCTCGAGCTCGAGGTGCGAGGTGATGAGATCGGCGAGATGGCCGGCCTCGGTCACCGAATCGACGAGCGCGCCGGCTTCCTTCGGCAGCTCCGGCATCAGCTTGACGACGCGCTTCGCGATGTCCTTCAGGTTCATCACGAGCGCATCGAGCTCGACATCGGACGACGTCGGATCCGGAACGCTGCGGACCTTCGCCGACAGGAACGGCTCGTTGCCATCGAAGCTCGAGACCTCGAACCGCGAGACGCCCTGGAGGATGACGGAGAAGTTGTCCTTCGCGAGCTTGATGACCTTCAGGATCCGCGCGGCGCAGCCGACCATGTAGAGGTCGCCAGAGCCCGGATCTTCGGTCCGGGCGTCCTTCTGGGTCAGGATGCCGATCACCGGGCGCTCTTTCGCGATCGCGTCTTCGACGAGTCGGACGGACTTACGGCGGCCGACATCGATCGGGATGATGGCGCCGGGGAACAACACGGAGTTGCGCAGCGGGAGGATCGGGAGCGTGTCCGGAATTTCTACCGGTTGCTCTCCCCCAGCCTTGGCCTTGGTCATGATCGGAACCTAGCGAGCGCCGCTCGGAATCTCAAGCGGACCTGCCCGCAATGACGGGAGGTTTCTCGTCGGGAATGTGGGTGTTGCGGTGATCCGGAGCGTGAGATCCGGAGTCGGGTTTCACGTTGTGAGGGGGGTGCAGTTTCCTATTGACTTCGAGTACCGATTGGTCTTACCAATTGGTCAGACCATATGGCGCTCCCAAATCCCGACCCGAATCCGACGACGGCCATCGACGCTGTCTTCGAGAAGCTCCTCGCGTCGATCGTCTCCGGCGTCTACACCGCGGGTTCGCGGTTGCCGGCCGAACGAGAGCTGTCTCGTCAACTCGGTGCGTCGCGTCCGACGTTGCGCGAAGCGCTGCGCCGGCTCGGTGAGTGGAACCTGGTGGAGCCGCGTCGCGGATCGGGGATCGTCGTGCGGCCGTATCGCGATTGGTCGATCGAGGTCATCGCGGCCTACCTCCGCTACGGCAAGCCCGAAGCCGGACAGCCGAGCATCGGTCGCATTCTCATCGACCTGCTCGGGATGCGCCGCGCGGTCGTGCTCGAGGTCATCCGGTTGACCGCGGATCGGATCCCGAAGGGTGGGACCGCAGGCGCGCGCGCGGCGATGGCGCGTGCGTGGTCGGGACGCGACACGCCGTCGTACATCACCGACGACTTCGAGATCATGCGCCAGATCAGCGAGGCGGCGAAGTTCACGCCCGGCCTGTGGCTGCTCAACCGGATCGCGACGCTGTGGCGCGATGCCGCCGACGAGATCAAGTTCGCGCTGCGCCCGCCGGAGGACTACGTCCCCGCGCACACCAAGTTCTTCGACCTGATCGAGCACGGCGATCATGCAGGCGCGCTCGCGCACATGACCGATTATCTCGATCGCCACGACGCGGCGCTCTCGAAGGCGCTGGCGGTGCTCGGATGACGTATCGCCACACCCAGACGACGCGCGCGGTACTGCGCTCGCTCGTCCCCGTGATCTGCCCGCCCGAAGCGGCGGCGCTCGCGGAACCGATCATCGACCACATGGAGCTCACGTTCGGCGTGATCCCGCCGATCCTCGGCACCGCGATCCACGCCGGGTTCGCGACGTACGACGTCGGCGCGGTACCTCGCTACTTCAAGCGCGCGCGCTCGCTCTCGGGCGAAGCCGCCGAGCGCTACTACGAGAGCTGGGCCGACGGCTTCACGCCGATGCACGTCCAGTTCGCGGGGATGATCAACCAGCTGATGTCGATGGCCTGCTACGAGCAGCCCGAGATGATGGAGCGGATCGGCTATCGCGTCGGTCCGTGGATCGAGAAGGTCCGCCACAAGCGGCTGACCGTGTTCGCCGACGACGTCGCGAAGCAGGAGGCGCAGATCCTCGCGCCCGATCCGCTCCGCCCACTCGCGAAGACGAAGAAAGAGGTGGCGTGATGGTGACCGCCGCATTGCATGAAGGCGCGCGCCCGCACAACGTGTTCACGCGCCACGACCTCCACGGCGACACCGTCCTCGATTGCGATGTCGTGATCGTCGGCTCCGGTGCCGGCGGTGCACCGATGGCCGCCGAGCTCGCCGAAGCCGGGTTCGACGTCGTCGTGCTCGAAGAAGGCAGCTACTACCAGACTCGCGACTTCACCGCGAACACGTCGCAGATGGTCCGCCAGCTCTATCGCGATGGCGGCGCTTCGCTAGCGATCGGCAACCCGCCGATCATGTTCCAGGAGGGCCGCGCGGTCGGCGGCTCGACCGTGATCAACGGCGGCATGTCGTGGCGTACGCCGGAGGACATCCTCGCGCGCTGGCGCGACGAAGCCGGGCTCGAGGATCTCACGACCGCGCAGCTCGAGCCTTACTACGAGCGCGTCGAGAAACGGATCCACGTCGCGCCGATGGACGACGAAGCGATCGGCCGCGACAACTGGCTGCTCAAGAAAGGTGCCGACGCGAAGGGTTGGAAGACGGTCGGCAACCTGCGCAACCAGGCGCACTGCGTCGGCTCGAACCGCTGCGCGTTCGGTTGCCCGACGGGTGCGAAGCAGAGCGCACTTGTCAGCTACGTGCCGCGCGCGCTTCACTATGGAGCGCGGGTCTACGCGGACGTGCGCGTCGATCGGATCACGTTCCACGGCAAGCGCGCGACCGGCGTGGTCGGCAAGGTCCGCACCGACGAGGGCAAGACCCACAATGTCGTCGTCCGCGCGAAGCTCGTCGTCGCCGCGTGCGGCGCGATCCACTCACCTGCCCTGCTCGCGCGCTCTGGCGTGAAGTCGCGCTCGGGCCTGCTCGGCGGCAATCTGTCGCTTCATCCCAACGTGAAGGTCGTCGCGCTGTTCGACGAGGACGTCAGCGGCTGGCAGGGCGCGCACCAGGCGTTCCAGGTCCGCGAGTTCGCCGACGAAGGCCTCGGCTGCTTCGCGGCGGTGAATCTGCCGCCGTCGGTCGTCGCGATGAGCGTCCCGCACCGCGGCGCGCAGCTCGGCGCGCTGATGGATCAGTACAACCACATGGTCGTCGCCGGTCTCCTCTGCGAGGACACGACGACCGGCCACGTCAAGGTGATCAACGGCCGGCCGCAGGCGTTCTATCAGCTCGCCGAGCACGACGCCGCGAACATGCAGCGCGGGCTCGTGTTGCTCGCGGAGCTCCTGTTCGCCGCGGGCGCGAAGCGCCTGTTGCTCCCGTTCCATCACGCGCAAGAGCTGACGAGCGCCGACGAAGCGCATCGCCTGCTCGATCGTCCCATCCCGCCGAAGGGCTGGGAGGTCGTCACGGTCCACATGATGGGCACGGCGAAGATGGGTGCGGATCGCACGACGTCGGTGACCGACGCGTTCGGGTTCATGCACGACGTCGATCGCCTGATGATCGCGGACGCGTCGCTGTTCCCGTCGCCGTGTCGCGTCAACCCGATGGAGACGATCATGGCGCTGTCGACGCGCGCTGCTGGCCACGTCATCGACAACTCTCGGAGGTATTTCGGATGAGCACCGCCGTCGCGTTCCCGATCGCCAAACAGTCGCCAAAAGCCTTGTCGCCGTTCCCGTCGCCGCAGGCACTCGCGCTCGAGCAGACGCCGATGAGCGGGCTCGAGCAGGTCTTCCTGCGCGGCCACATGCCGGAGCTCGACCAGCTCGTCGGCTGGGAGTTCCGCGGTATCAATCACCTCCCGCTCAACGCGCTGAACCTCGCGTACCTCGTCGGGATCAAGAAGTTCATGAAGGGCTTCTATCGCGAGCAGAGCGGGCGGGTGATGGGCTACAACATCCCCGTCGGCCGCAACGCGCTCGACGGGCGCTGGCACTTGAAGCCGAGCGATACCGAGCCGAAGCGGTTCGGATTCTTCGAGGTCGCGGCCGTCGATCCGACCGCGCGCGACAACGAGTATCTCCACTCGCTGTTGTTCGACTACGGCAAGGGCGGTAACCCGGCCGGCGATCCGTCGAACGGCCTGCGCGATTACCTCGTCCAGGTCGACGCCAAGAATCCGGATCTCTACCTCGGCAAGGCGTACTTCGCGATCGGCCCGGCCCGGGTCGCGATGAGCTTCTTCATTCTCGAGCGTCATCGCGTCGGCCTGACGGACTACGTCCGGCGCTGAGCTGTGCGATGGTCCGCGGATGCGAATCTCGTTCGCCCGCGCATGGCTCGTGGTCCTCGTCGGGTGTGGTGCGCGTGCCGAAGCGCCCGCACCCGCGGTTGCAGTTGCGCCCGTAGCCGCACCCGCGGCGGCGCCGGCGAACCCCGCCCCCACGATTCCGCTCTCGGATCCGTCGGAATACGCGATCGATCACATCTCGCGCGGCGCCGGCGAGGCGATCTTCGCGAAGCACGGCGTCGGCGATCCGTATCGCACCGGCGTGCCGTACCCGGTGTTCCTCGCGCTGTTCAAGGCGTTCCCCGAGACGTTCGGTCACGACTTCGCGGAGCTCTCGACGAAGTACGGCTTCATCGCGCGCGCGGCCGATCCGAAGGCGACCGACCCGGATCTCGAGGCGGGCCTGCCGATCGGCATGCACCTCACGATCGATCCGATCACGCGCGTGCCGTTCGTCGTCACGAACTGCACGCTGTGCCACGCCGGCAAGGTCCAGTGGAAAGGCGGCGAAGCGACCGTGATCGGGCTCGCGAACAAGCGCGTGCGGATCCATGCGTATGATGCCGCGTTCGCGCAGATCACGACGCAGCCCGCGTTCACCGTCGACAAGCTGACCCGGCTCGCGCGCGAAGCCGCCGACGCCGCGAAGGTCACGTGGCCCGATGCGTACGCGGCGCCGATCGTGGCGGCGACGCTCGACGCGTTGCGCCGGCGCGCGACCGAGCGTGCCGATCTGCGCGCGAAGACCGCGAACGCCGTGCCCGGTCGAGTCGCGACGATCGAATCGTTCGTCGGCGTGCTCGCCCAGCTCGCGCACAAGTCGATCACGTTCGCGCCGCAGGTCGGCTACGCGAAGGTGCCCGACGTGATCGGCTTTCCCGTGCGAACGACGTTGTCGTGGGATGGCTCGGGCGAAGGCCCGATGGATCTCCTCGCGGTCGAGGCCGATGTCGCCGCCGGTGTCCGCGTCGAATGGCTGCAGCAGCACCCGTTCCAGGGCGCGAGCCTCGGCGCGTATCTTCGCCAGCCCGCGCCGCGCCCTGCGTTCCCCGGCAAGATCGATCGCAAGCTCGCCGACAAGGGAAAGAAGCTGTTCGAGGACGACTGCGCGCCGTGCCACGGTCGTTACGACGGCGCCGGCCGCGCGTACGACTACACCGAGCAGGTCGTCGCGCTCGAAGATGTCGGCACCGATCCGGCTCGCGCGATGGCCGCGACCGAGAGCTTCGAGCGCGCCGCGAACGACCCGGCGCTGACGCTCGGCTACACCAAGTTCCGTCGCACCGGCGGTTACGTTCCGCCGATCCTGACGAACGTCTGGATGCGCGCGCCGTACGGGCACGCCGGCCAATGGCCGAGCCTCGCGGTGATCGCGACGCTGCCCGAGAAGCGGGTCGCGCAGACCGTGGATCTCGATGCGCCGTACGATCTGACGAATGTCGGCGTCGCGACGACGACCGCCGCGCCCAACGGGCCCGATCAATATCGCGACGAGCCCGCGCTGCTCGCCGGGCATCCATTCCTCGCGACGCTCGGCAAGGACGTGCCGGCGGTCATCGAGTATCTGAAGACGCTCTAAGCCTTGACCTTGACCTGAACGTGAACGTCAACGCCACCATCGACGTTGACAGTTGACGTTCTGGCGTCAACCGTTCGGTCTCGATCGTGTCGCGAAGCGAAGCGGGTGATCCGGACCTTCGTTTTTTCGGTCGTCACGACGCGATCGTGTCGCGAAGCGAAGCGGGTGATCCGAACCTTCGCGTTTCGGTCGTCACGACACGATGAAGCATGATCAGGTCACAACTCGTTCTGCGTCGACAAATCTCGAGGTCGACGTCGACGGTAGCGTCGAAGTTCAAGTTCAGGTCGACGTCAAGGTCAACGCGATTACTCGAACGGCTCGAACAGGGACAGCGAGACGGTCGTCGTCGCCGTTTGCTCGCGCGCGTGGACCCAGAGCTGGGTCTCGGTCACGGTCTTCAGCGGTGCGTTCCACTCGAGGTTCGCGAACGTCTGCGGGTTCGTGTTGTCGTACGACACGTCCCAGCTGTCCTGGAGCACGGTGCCGTCCATGTCCTCGAGCACCGTCGCGAACGACGACGTGCTGCCGGTCTCCTTCGCCGTCTCGGCGGCGAAGTGCGCGGCGACCTGATTCTGCGTTGCATCGAGGTGCAGGCACAGCGTGATGCCGTTGCGGTCGAGCGAGAACGGTCCCGCGAGCGTGCCCTGCGCGTTGCCGGTCGAGCCATCGAGCATGATGTCGGCGGTGCACGACCGCGGCTGCGTGCTCGGCTGCGGATCCGGATCGCTGTGATGATCGACGACGCAAGCGCCGGCGAACAGCAGAGCGATACAGACGACCTTCATCGCGGGAAATTCTATCAAATCCACCCTGCCGGCGCACCATCGCGGCGAGGCTGTCGTTCAGCGGGCTTAGGTCCCCGCCTCGATCGCCGCGCCGCCGGGAGTCTTGATCCGGGTGACCTCCTCGCGCGCCATCGGGTCCGTCGACGAGCTCGGGAGCTTCAGGATCACGATGTCATCGCCCTGGACGACCGCGTGGAGCTCGAACCCGGTGCAGGCGGCGCCGGTGATCGCCTTCATCTCGGCCGCCGGCGAGATCGGCTTGCACTCGCCCTGGAGCGTCGTGATCGGATGGCTGACCTGGCGGCCGGTCTCGTCGGTGATCTGGAGAAACACGCTCGTCGTCGGGCCGTCGGCCTGAAAGCCCCAGCCGAGCGAGATCTTCTTCGCGTAGACCTGGCTGCCGCTGCCGGCGCCGGTCTGTGGTTTCTGTCCGCCGCCGCAGGCCGCCGCCAAGCCGAGCACGATCGCGAGCCGCTTCATCGCGAAACCGTAGCACCGGCGGTAGGATAGATGCATGTCTCTGGCACGCCTCGTCGTGATCGAGGGTCCGGATGCGGGGCGCGAGTTCGAGCTCCCGCTCCGCGACGACGGCGTGGGGCGCGGTGACGGCAATCTGGTCCAGCTCACCGATCCGACCGTGTCGCGCTCGCATGGCCTCATCGAGCTGCGCGACGGCGCACTCGTGTGGGTCGACGACAGCGGCAAGCCGCGCACGCTGATCAACGGCGAGCCACCGACGGTGCACCGGCTCCGCGCGGGCGACGAGATCGTGCTCGGCGCGACGAAGATGGCGTTTCTCCCCGTCGATGGCGTCGCGCTGACGAAGGCGTCGAGCCACGTCACGATGGAGGTCTCGACCAGCGCGCTGTTCGCGCTGACCGGTCGCGACGATCGCGCGTACCGCCTACTCGCCGCGCTCGCGCAGCTCGGCGGTCGCCTGCGCACCGAATCCGCCGCCGGCCGCGATGCCGTCGCGCGCGCCGCGAGCGACACCGCGCGCACGGCGCTCGAAGCACATCGCGTGTTCGTGCTGTCGGCGGGCAAGCGCCCTGCCCCGGTCGCCGCGTCGGTCGGCCCCGGCGAGTCCTCGCAGCTCCAGATCCCGCAGGATCTGATCGAGAAGGTCCTGCGCGGCGATGTCGTCACCGCGGAGAGCGGAGCCCGCGCGCTGATCGCGGCGCCGGTCTACGGCGGTGGCGACGAGGTCGTCGCGGTGCTTTGGATCGATCGCAAAGGTGGCGCGTGGCAAGAAGCCGACGCGCAGGCCGCGAGCTGCATCGCGCAGCTGACGAGCGCGGCGTGGGTCGGCGCCGATACGCGCGAACAGCTCTCGAAGCGCGCCGACGCGCTCGAAGAACAGCTCGAAGGCCCGGGAGGCCAGAGCGAGCTCGTCGGCAAGTCCGCCGCCGCCGCGCGCGTGCTCGAGTTCGTCAAGCGCGTCGGCCCCTCCGACGCGACGATCCTCCTCGGCGGCGAGTCCGGCTCTGGCAAGGAGATGGTCGCGCGTGCGATCCATCGCGCCTCGCGCCGTGCGAAAGGCCCGTGCGTCGCGGTCAACTGCGCCGCGCTCACCGAGTCGCTGATCGAGAGCGAGCTGTTCGGTCACGAGAAGGGCGCATTCACGGGCGCGACCGAGAAGAAGGCCGGTCGGTTCGAGATGGCCGATCGCGGCACGCTGTTTCTCGACGAGGTCGGCGAATTGCCACTCGGGCTCCAGACCAAGTTCCTGCGCGTGCTCGAGGAGCGCCGGTTCGAGCGCGTCGGTGGCCAGAAGGCGATCGAGGTCGACGTCCGCGTCGTCGCCGCGACGAACCGCGACCTCGCCGAGATGGTCCGTCGCGGCTCGTTCCGCGAAGACCTCTACTACCGCCTCTCGGTGATCCAGATCGACGTTCCGCCGCTGCGCGAGCGGCTCGACGACGTCCCGCTGCTCGCCGAGCACTTCCTCGCGCGGTTCCGCCATCAGGCGGGCCGGCGGATCACCGGCTTCGCGCCCGACGCGATGGCCGTGATGCAGCGCTATCACTGGCCCGGCAACGTCCGCGAGCTGCGCAACGCCGTCGAGCGCGCGATCGTGCTCGGCGATCGCGATCAGATCCAGGCCGCGGATCTCCCGCCGCAGCTGCTCGGCACGGCCCTGCCCTCCGCGCGCACGCGCAACTCGCCGCCGACGCCGCCGCTCGGCTCGGCGATCTCGCAAACGCCGACGCCCCCGCCGCTGCCGGTGATCGAGCCGATGGTCGTCGTGCCAGTCGCCGCGACGCATGGCACCGGGCCCCGCCCGCCAGTCGCGCGCTCGCTGCGCGACCTCGAGAAGGAAGGCATCCTCGCGGCGCTCGCCGCGACGAACGGCAACAAGGCGCAAGCGGCCGCGATCCTCGAGATCGACCGCTCGACGCTCTACAAAAAGCTCAAGGACTACGACATCGAGAGCTGAGCCCGGCTGGTTAGGGGAAAGCTCGACCGGGGGGATCGCGTACAATTGGGTGATGGAAAAGGCGGTCAAGGACACGGCTGTCCAGGACGACACGGCTGGCCCGGAAACCGCGCGCGCTCCCGGCCGAGATGGCGGTGGCGACGCTGCCACCGGCGGCGATGCGAGCAACGCCTCGAAGACCACGGCTGCGCCGCACGATGGTGGTTGGGAGGCCGACTACTCGTTGCTCGCTGCGATGGGGATCGTGATCGCGCCGGCCAAGCCCGGTCACAAGAATGACGCCCATCCCGGTGGCGCGGGTGGAACCGCGAAGGCGGCGCCGGTGGCGACGGCACCGGGCATCGCGACGCCGCCGAAAGGGCAGCCGCAGGGTAAGGTGACGCCCGAGATCAAGAAGGAGCTCCAGGCCAAAAAGGAAGCGAAGGCGAATCCGAAAGAGGCCGCCGCTGGTGGTGCAGGCGCGGGTGGCGCAGGAGCGCAACCGAACGCGCAGGCTGGCGATGCGGCGGCGAAGCCCGCGGTGGCAGCAGCGCCGGGTGGAGCGGAAGCACCAGGTGCGGCTCCGCCGGGCGACGGCGCGGGGAAACCCGGCGCGCACAACGACGACGATATCGATGGCCACAACGTCGAGAAGCTGGTCGAGCTGCTCGAGCGCGATCACGATCCGGAACATCGGCGCGCCGCGGTGCGCGCGCTCGGCAAGCTTCGCTCCGTGAAGGCGCGCGACGCGCTCCAGAAGGCGACGCGCGACAAGGATCCGATGATCGCCCGGGCCGCGGAAGCGGCGCTCGCGACCGCGCACAAGTAGCTACTCGAGCCGGCTCGTCGTCGACAGCTTGCCGATCTCGCGATACTCGAGCTGGATCGCGCGGACGAGGTGCGACTGGGCCAGCCGGCGCCCCTCGTGCGCGGCGAGGAACGCGGCGCGCAGCGCGCAGTTGCGGATGTAGCCGCCCGACAGCGGGTAGCGCCGCGCGAGGTCGGTGAAGTCGAAGTCGCCCGCGATCGGCGTCTCGGCGGTGACGTGACTGGTCCACAACCGCAGACGAGTTTCCTCGTCGGGAAACGGAAACTGCAAGCGCAGCGACAGGCGCCGCTTGAACGCCGGATCGATCGCGCCATCGAGGTTCGACGTGAGGATCGCGATGCCCTCGAACGTGTCGAGGCGCTGCAGCAAGTAGTTGACCTCGAGGTTCGCGTAGCGGTCGTTCGAGGTCTTCACGTCGGTGCGCTTCGCGAACAACGAGTCCGCCTCGTCGAACAGGATCAGCACCTGGCCGTCCTCGGCCGCGTCGAACACCTCCGCGAGGTTCTTCTCGGTCTCGCCGACCCACTTCGAGACGACGCGCGCGAGATCGACGCGATACATGTCGAGGCCGAGCTCCTGCGCGATCACACCGGCGACCATCGTCTTGCCGGTACCTGGCGGGCCGTAGAACAGCGCGGTGAGCCCGCGCGACGTCGTCATCTTCGCGTCGTAGCCCCACTCTTCGTAGACCGTACGGCGATGCCGCGCGCGGCTGATGAACTCGCGCAAGCTGTCGAGGATCTCCTCGGGCAGCGCGACGTCTTCCCAGTGCGCGGTGCGCTCGACGCGCTTGGCGACGTGATCGAGCCGCGCCGCGACGTACTGGCGAACCTGCTTGTCGAGCGCCGCCGTCGCATCGCCGTGCCCGCTCCCCATCGCGGTGAGATCGCGGATCACGTTCGTGATGATGCCGGGACCGATCCGATAGCGCGCCGCGAGCAGGTTGACGTCCGCGGTCAGGCCGGCGTCACGGGTCAGGCGATCCCAGGCGTTCGCGCGCTCGATCTCGGACAGCGGCGGAAGATCGATCGCGACGAAGCCCGGATCGATCGGCAGCGTCGCCTCCGGGTACGTCACGATGCAGATCGGCCCGGGATGGTTGCGCAGCGCGTGGCGCACCGCATCGCGCACGTCCACATCGGTCGGCTCGATCGCCTCGAGTCCCGAGAGCACAGGGATCAAGCCGTGCAGGCTTGCGCGAAACAGCGCGGCGCGCAGCAAGATGAGCATGTCGCGGCGGCCGCGCGGCAAACGCGCGGTGTCGATCGCGACGATGTCGCGGCCGAGACGCGCAGCGAGCGCGGCGATCAAGCTGTGGCGACCGGTGCTCCGCCGGCCGCGAATCACGACGCGGATCGGCGCGTGCGGCGACGTCGGCTCGGCGAGCGCGGTCACGAGCTTCGCCTTGACCTCGGGCGGGATCAGCAGCCGATCGAGCGGCGTCGTGGCCTGACGCACGTGCGAGACGTCGTCGGTTCGCACCGGGCCGAACCCGCGCAGGCGATCAAGCAGGGTCTCCGGCACGACGATCCGCGCGAACAGCGGGATCGGTGCGGGATCGATCTGGAGCAGGCCGTTGCGGACGAGCGGCGCATCGAGCGCGAGCTCGCGCGCGATCTCGTCGCGGCGGGCGCCGATGTTGCCTGCGATCAGCTGCTCGATCAGAAACCGATCGACGAGCGGCCGCGCCGGGTCGTTCGACAGCACGCCGTAAAGCCGCGCGATCTCGCCGCGCAACAGCGGCGCCGCGGCGACGAGCAAGATCTGCGACGCGACCGGCGAGAGCCCGAGCTCGCGGACCAGGGTTGGAAACGGGAGATGCTTGTTCGCGGCCGCGAGCTCGGTCACCAGCTCGCCGGCGGCCCGCTGGCGCATCGCGAGCCGGCCGCGCGCCTCGAGCACCTGATCGGCGGCGAGTCCGCGCGAGCGGCCGTCGAGTGCCGGCACTTCGTCCGCCGGCCGCGGCGTCGAGTTATTCGGGCTGAGCCGTCCCGCGTTCCACGCATCGGCGATCGCGACGGTCGTCCGCGCCGCGACCAGGTCGAGCAAGAGATCGAGGTGTGCGCGTGCTGACTCGTACGGTGCGGCCGTGGTCTCGCCCACCCGGTCGGCCGGCGGTCCGAACGCGAGCGGCAGCGCATCCGCAACCTCGACGCGCGGCCGCGGTCGCTGCGGCGCCGGTGTCGATGCGCGCGCATCGATCGGCGACCGCGCCGGTGGCAGCAACGGAATCGGTGTGCCGAACGTGATCTCGTGGCCGTTCGACGCGGTTTCGGCCGTGGGCTCCTCGACCGGCGGCGCCGGCAGCTCGGTCGACGTTTCACCCTCGGTGTTCGGGATCAGCCGCAAGAGGTTCGCGGTCGCGAGCTGGATCACTTCCCCCTCGCCAGTCACCGCGACCGCCTGACGCCCGTGCTGATCGATCGAGAGCAGCCGCACGCTCACGACCGGCTGGCCGACCGCGAGCGTTCGTCCGTAGCGCAGATCGATCCGGCGAATCACACCACCGTCGCGGAGGAGTGCCCACGCCTCGCCGAGCTCTTCGGCGACGGCCCAGCGCTCGATCGGCGGCAGCGTGATCCGATGGATCAGCTGCCCGTCGGTCTTCACGATCGCGATCAGATCCTCGGTCGCTTGCCGGAACCACACCGCGATCACGCGGCCGCCGAACAAGTTCACGACATCGACGACCGTGCCAGGCTGCGTCAGCTTCCAGATCTCGCGGCCGCGCTCGATCGCGCGAACCGTACCTGCACTCGCGACGTAAAGCCGCCCTCCGATCGCCGCGATCACGCGCTCTTCAGGCTCGAACGCGTCGAGCACCGCGAACGAGAACGCACCATCGCGAGGGATCGCTCGCACGCTCGGCTCGCCGAGCAACAACGCCTCCGCGACCGTCGCACCGCCCGTCGGCACGATCCGCGTCGTCGTACCGGGAATCTTGAGCAGCGGCATCAGCGGCCGCAGGTCGGTCGGCGACAGCCGCGCGAGCTGCTGGTCGTGCACCGCCCACAGCTCGCGCCCGACGAACTCGACGAGCGCGTCGTCCGGCACGTCGACGATCCGGTTCGGCATCGTGCCGGCGAGATCGACGAGCTCGATCCCCGGCTTCTCGCGATCTCTGACCAATCCCCACCGGCCTGTCCGCGACAGAGCTATCCGGTGGCGCTCTCCTTGCGTCACGCCGGCAGCATACCACCGCCCCACGTGGGGCGAAGCTCCGAGCCCTCGAGTGGCGTTGTTGCCTCGCGGCATGGAAATCTGAGGCCGCGTGCGGCTCGTCACGAGCGACGAGCACGTAACCGCCGTGCGATTGCTTCGATCCGTTTGCGAGCGGTGTAGTCACGGCATGCAGCGCATTCTCCTCGGATTGCTCGTCGCGTGTAACAGCACCCACAGCCATCCCGCGGGCCCGCTGCCAGATGCCGCGCCTGATGCCGCGACCGTCGCGTGCGGCGGGTTCGCCGAGGCTGCGTGTAACGCGAACGCCGCGTGCTACGCGATCTACTCGACGAGCAACGAAGCGGGCCAGGTCGGCGGGACGTTCGAGAGCTGTGCGAACGGACGCGCGACCTGCACGCTGACGTACGGTTCGAACGCGGGCGGTTGCGATTATGGCGGTGTCGGATGCCCGTCCGGATTCGCGGTCGCGTTCTCGGAGACCGATGGCGACTGCACCAAGGGGTTCTCGATCGTCGGCTGCGTTCACACCAACGCATGTCCTTGAGGCACGCCACCGATCTGTGTGTTACGCCGCCTGCATGAAGCAGGTCCTCTTGATCTCGCTCGTCGTCGCTTGCGGCTCGAGCACTCCAGCGCCTGTTGTTCCACCCTCGACGCCGCCCGAGGCGCCCGCGCCCGTCGCGATCCGGCCGCCAGAGCCGCCGCCTCCACCGCCGCCAGCGGTCGGTCATCCAGATTCGAGCCTCATCCCGCGCAGTGTCCTGTTCGGCAATCCCGAGCGGACGCGGGTCGAGATCAGCCCCGACGGCAAGCAGCTCGCGTGGCTCGCCCCGAAGGACGGCGTGATGAACATCTGGGTCGCGCCGATCGGCAAGCTCGATCAGGCGAAGGCGGTGACCAGCGACACCAAGCGGCCGATCCGCGGCTACTCGTGGGCGTTCACGAACAAGCACCTGCTGTACCTCCAGGACAACGCGGGCGACGAGAACTTCCACGTGTTCCGCGTCGACCTCGCGGACGGCAAGACCACGGACCTGACGCCGTATCCGAAGGCCCGGGCGGCGATCAGCGGCCTCAGCGACTCCGCTCCGACGACGATCGCGGTCCGGATCAACGACCGCGACCCGAAGGTGTTCGACGAGTACACGATCGACCTCAAGACCGGTACGCGCACGCTGAGCGCGCTCAACGACCAGGGCTTCGGCGGGTTCACGCTCGATCCGCAGCTCCATCCGCGGTTCGCGACAAAGTCGATGCCCGACGGCAGCGCGGAGATCTACGTCACCGACGCGGTCGCGAAGCCGCCGGCCGACGGCAAGCTGACCTGGAAGCTGTTCGACAAGGTGCCGTTCGAGGACTTCGCGGGCACGAACGTGCTCGGCGTCGCGCCCGGCGGCAAGGCGGTCTACATGACCGATTCGCGCGCGAGCGATACCGGCGCGGTCGAATCGATCGACATCGCGACGAAGAAGGTTACGACGCTCGCGACCGATCCGAAAGCCGAGGCCGGCGACACGATCGTGGATCCGCATAGCGGCAAGCTCCAGGCGGTCGCGTTCGACTACCTGCGCACGCGCTGGCAGGTGCTCGACAAGTCGATCGCGGCCGATCTCGACGGCATCGCGAAGCTCGCGCCCGGCGATATCGGCATCACGTCGCGGACCCAGAACGACAAGCTGTGGGTCGTGACGACGTCGTCGGAGCAGAAGCCCGGCGACTACTGGCTGTGGGACCGCACGAGCCACAAGGGCACGTTCCTGTTGTCGGCGCGTCCCGACCTCGCGAAGTACGCGATGGCGCCGATGACGCCGGTCGAGATTCCGGCGCGCGACGGCCTCACGCTCGTCAGCTACGTCACGCGCGTTCACGCCGATAAGGCCGGGCCAATGGTGCTGCTCGTCCACGGGGGTCCGTGGGGCCGCGATAGCTGGGGCTACAACCCGCTCGCGCAGCTGTTCGCGAATCGCGGCTACGCGACCCTGCAGGTCAACTTCCGCGCCTCGACCGGCTTCGGCAAGAAGTTCCTGAACGCGGGCAACTTGCAGTGGGGCAAGCACATGCACGACGACCTGCTCGACGCGGTCGCGTGGGCGAAGAAGCAGGGCATCGCGGACAAGGTCTGCATCCTCGGCGGCAGCTACGGCGGATACGCGACGCTCGCGGGCCTCGCGTTCACGCCCGACGCGTTCGATTGCGGCGTCGATCTGGTCGGCCCCTCGAATCTGATCACGCTGCTGTCGACGATCCCGCCGTACTGGGCGCCGATCGTCGCGATGTTCCACCAGCGCATGGGCGACCCGACGACGCCGGACGGGAAGGCTCTCTTGACCGAGGTGTCGCCACTCACCCGCGCCGCCGCGATCAAGAAGCCGCTGCTGATCGGTCAAGGCGCGAACGATCCCCGTGTCAACCAGGCGGAGTCCGAACAGATCGTAAAGGCGATGCAGCAGCACGGCCTGCCGGTCACGTACGCGCTGTTTCCCGATGAAGGTCACGGCTTCGCTCGACCCGAGAACAACATCGCGTTCTTCGGAATCGCGGAGGCGTTCCTGTCGGCGCACCTCGGTGGCAGCTACCTGCCGCTGACGAAGGAAGAGCTGTCGGCATCGTCCATGCAGATCAAGACCGGCGCAGAGGGAATTCCTGGCTTGCCGCACTGATCGAGCGTGCGGCGGAGGTTCGTATGGGTGAGCGCAGTCGAAATGTCATCGTCGCAATCGGTCTGGTCGCCGGAATGGCAGCGTGCCACGGCGGCTCTTCTCCTCCGCCGCCGACCCCGGCCAGCGGTGCGGAACCGATCGTGTCTGCGGGCTCCGCGACGCCTGCGGCGCAGCAATTCGCGGCGTGGCTCGCCGCGTTCAATGCCGGCGACCGCGCCGGCCTCGTCGCGTACCACCAGCGAGTCTTCCCCTACGACGTCGCGAGCGAGGACGTCCACGACATCGACCGCGAGCTCGGCCTCAGTCAAGGGACCGGCGGCTTCGAGCTGAAGAAGTCCGAGTCCGCGAAGCCGACGACGATCGTCGCGACGCTGAAGGAGCGCCACTCCCAGCAGTTCGCGCAGGTCACGATGGACGTCGAGGCCGCGGAGCCTCACCGCGTCGTCCGCTTCGCGATCCATCCGATTCCAACTCCCGACGAGCTCGTCGCCGCGAAGGTGCCGTTGGCGGTGTCGCTGGGCGATGGCTCCGCGGCCGCGAGTCCCCCTGCCAAGCAATTCGCCGCGTGGCTGACCGCGTTCAACGCGGGTGATCGCGGCGCGCTCGTCGCGTATCACAAGGACCACTTCCCCTACGACGTCGCGAGCGACGACGTCCACGGCATCGACCACGAGCTCGGCCTGGCGATGGGCACCGGTGGGTTCGAGGTAAAGAAAGCGGAGTATCCGACGCCAACGCGCATCGTCGCGACCATGAAGGAAGGGCGGTCGACCCGGTTCGCACGCGCCGAGATGGAGGTCGCGGCGGCCGAGCCTCACGACGTGACCAAGTTCGAGATCCACCCGATTCCGACGCCGGAGGAGCTGCTATCTCCCGAGGATCGCGAGGCGGCAAGGCTCGACGACGCGAAGCGCCGCGCGGTGATCGACGGAATCGCGAAGGAGCTGGACGCCCACTACGTCACGCCCGAGGTCGGGACCAAGATGGTCGCGGCGATGCGCGCTCACCTCGCGCATGGCGATTACGACAAGATCACGCAGGCGCCGGCGCTCGCGCTGGCGCTCACGAAAGACCTCCGCGACGTCAGCCACGATCTTCACCTCGGCGTGATGTTCGACGCGGGCGGGCGCGGTCCGGGCGGTCCACCGCCGTCAGCCAGCGAGCAGGCAGCGATGCTGAAGAGCATGAACTACGGGTTCGGTCCGATCGAGCGGATGGCCGGCAACATCGCGCGCGTCGTGATCGATGGCTTTCCGCCGATCTCCGACGACGCGTCGCGCGACGCCGTCGCGAGTCTGATGAGCCAGGTCGCGGACGCCGACGCGCTGATCATCGACCTACGCGGCAATCACGGCGGCTCGCCCGAGACCGTCGCGCTGATCGCGAGCTACGTGTTCGACGCCAAGCCCGTTCACCTGAACGATATGTGGGAGCGCGACACCGGCAAGATCGACGAGTCGTGGACGGTGAAGGATCTGCGCGGCAAGCGGTTCGGCGGCCAGAAGCCGGTCTACGTGCTGACCAGCAAGCAGACGTTCTCCGGCGGCGAGGAGCTCGCGTACGACCTCCAGTCGCTGCATCGCGCGAAGACCGTCGGCGAAACCACCGGCGGAGGCGCGCATCCGGTGGGACCACATCCAGTCGCGGACTCGTTCGTGATCATGGTGCCGAGCGGACGCCCGATCAATCCGGTGACGAAGAAGGACTGGGAGGGAGTCGGCGTCGTCGCCGATATCCCGACGACCGCAGACGCGGCGCTCGACGAAGCACACCGGCGCGCGCTCGCCGATATCGCAGCACGCAAGAAGCCCTAGGCTCGCGGCCGCGTATCGACGGGCAGGCACAGCAACGCGACGCCGACCGCGAGCGCGGCTTGCCACCAGAACAGATGCTGGAACGCGGCGACCGTCGCGCCGGCACGGCCCGCCAGCGCGACCGCGAGCGCGACTCCGAGCACCGCGCCGATCTGGCGAACCGCTTGATTGACCGCACTACCGACGCCGAAGCGATTCGGCGCGAGGTGCGCGACCGCGGCGGCCGACAGCGACGGCATCACCATGCCGACGCCGAGCCCGGTGAGGATCATCCCCGGCAGCCAGCCCGTCGCATACGCCGGCGTGGCCTGCAGCCCGATCGCCATCCACGCGCAGCCCGCCGCGAACACGAGCGAGCCCGCGATCAGCATGTTGCGATGGCCGCGGCGCACCGCGATCCGGCCGCACACGAGCGCGGTCGGCACGACGAGCAACGGTCCCGGTGATGCCGCGAGCCCGGCGCGCGACAGCGAGTAGTGCCAGACGCCGGTCGCGAACTGGAAGATCGAGAAGAACATCATCGCGAACGCGATGCCGTAGACGAGCGTCGCCGCGTTGATCCAGCGATACGTGCGGTCGCGGAACAGCGTGAGATCGATCGCGGGTGCGGTCGCGCGGCGCGCCCAGCCGACGAACGCCGCGAGCATCGCGAGACCTGCGACGAGCGAGCCGGCGACGGCGGGCGAGCTCCACGCCAGTGATTCGGAGCGCACGAGTCCGAGCGCGATCGCACCGACGCCGGCGACCAGCAACACGACGCCGGGGATGTCGATCGGTGCGCCGTTCGCCGCGTTCTTCGACTCCTCGAGCGAGCGAGCGCCGCGGACCAGCGCGATCAGCCCGAACGGGAGGTTGAGGAAGAACGCGAACGGCCAGCCGCCGTGATCGACGAGCAGCGAGCCGAGACTCGGGCCGACGGCCGCGGCGAGGCCCGAGACGGCGCCCCACAGCGACACCGCGATCGCGCGGCGGTCCGCCGGAAATGCGGCGAGCACCAGCGACAGCGACGCGGGCAGCAGCAGCGCCGCGCCGATCGCCTGCACGGTGCGGGCGACCACGAGCACGCCGACGCTCGGTGCGAGGCCACAGCCGAGCGACGCCGCGAGGAACACGGCGAGCCCGCCGAGGAACGCGCGCTTTCGCCCGCGCAGATCCGCGAACCTGCCCGCGGGCACGAGCAGCGCCGCGTACATCACCGTGTACGCGTTCAGCACCCACGACAGGTCGCCCGGCGAAGCCGCCGGGAAGCCCGCGCGCAACGCGGGGAACGCCGCGTACAGCACGGTGACGTCGAGTGAGACCAAGAACACCGCGATGCTCGCGATGCTGAACACGAGCCACGGCGAGGTCGGCGCCGCTGCCGCGGTGCGAGGGCTCTCGGGCGCGACGGCTAGGTGCGCCATCGCTAGCCTCGCTGCGGCGGGTGGAGGTACAGGCTTGGCTCCTGGCCGACACCGGCCTTGACCTTGCGCGAGAACTCGTCGACGAGGATCTCCTCGCTGTTGGCCGCGACGCCGGTGAGGATCGTGCCGGCGACGTCGAGCGGATCGTGCTTGTCGCCCTGCAGGCCCTTCGTCAGGTCGGTGTCGACGAAGCCGACGTAGACGCCGACGACCTGGGTCCCCTGCGCGCGGAGCTCGTTGCGGAGGCCATTCGAGATCGACCACGCGGCGGACTTCGAGACCGAGTACGTCGGCAGCGTCGGCGCATTGATGAAGCTCACGACCGACAGAACGTTGACGAGCGCTCCACCGCCGTTCCTCGCGAGGACGGGCGCGAACGCGCGGCTGACGCGGAGGAGCCCGTACGCGTTCGTCTCTACCTCGCGTGCGAGCGTCGCCTCGGCATCGGGCGCGAGCAGCTTCGTCGTCGAAGCGATGCCTGCGTTGTTGATCACCAGCGTGACATCGCCGGCCTCGCGCGCGGCGGCCGCGACCTGGTCGGGCTGGGTGACGTCGAGCCGGAGCGGCACGACGCCGGGGAGCGTGACCGATCGCGGATCGCGGGCCGCGGCATAGACCTTCTTAGCGCCGCGCGCGAGCAGCGCGTTGGTGAGCGCGAGGCCGATGCCGCGGTTCGCACCGGTGACGAGGGCAATGGAATTCTCGATCTTCATGACTGTTTCCTTTTTATGATGATCATCATATTTCGTTGCAAAAAAATTAGTCCTCGAGGATCGCGCTCGCCGCCGCCTTGCGGACCCGCTCGGCGAGCGCCGGATCGTCGACGATCCTCGAGATCACGAGCGCCCCGACCATCGTGCTGAGGTCGGCGAGTGCCTGTCCCCGGCGAGCGCCGCGGGCGCGCTCGAGCATCTTCACGAACTCCTCGATCCGCTCGGTGGCGACGCGGCGAATTTCGGGACTCTGGCGGCGGGTCTCGCTGCCGAGCGCGGCGATCGTGCACCCGGTCTCGGTCGCGGCCGCGTGACGGTCCGACAGGTATGACTCGACCAGCGTCGCGAACGGATCGCGGTCCTCGGCGGCGGCCTTGCGCGCGGCAGCGCCGAACAACGACTCGAGCGACTCGGCCGCGGCGGCGTCGAGCCCCTCGGCGAGCATTGCCTCGCGCGACGGGAAATGCGCGTAGAACCCGCCGTGCGTGAGCCCGGCGGCCTGCATCACCTCGCCGACGCTGGCGCCCGCGTAACCATCGCGGCGCAGTGCCTTGGCTGCCTCCCGCACGATTCGCTCGTGCGTCTCGGCTTTCTTCGTCCCCGACCTTCGCTCGCGCGCCATATGACCACCATCATATGACTCGCCCGCCGCCTGTCAACCGGCGAGCGATCTAGCGCGGGTTCTTGCGCGGGCGGCCGCGGCGGCGCGGCTGATCGCTCGGACCGAACTCGCCGTCCTCGGCGAAGCGCTCTTCGACCAGATCGTCGACGCTCGTGTGGAGCGAATCCAACCGGCGCAGCTCCTCGCGCTCGAACTCGGCAAACGACGTGTAGACACGCGGAATCCCTGACGACATTAGCGCTCCTTCGAGGACATGCCCACATGTCCTACATCTGCGTACAAAGTACGCGAGGTGCGATCTCGGGTCCAAATTTTTGCAGCGTCATAGTCGGGTGATACGAGCAGTCATGTCCCGTATCGTCGCTGTGGCGAACCAAAAGGGCGGCGTCGGCAAGACGACGACCGCGATCAACCTCGCCGCGGGTGTCGCCTCGCGCGGGTATCGCGTCCTGCTCGTCGACTTCGATCCCCAGGGCAACGCGTCCTCGGGCGTGGGCTATCCACGCGACAAGGTCGAGCTCACGGTCTACGACGCGCTCGTCGGCGAGGTCACCCTCGAAGACGTGATCCGGCCGACCGACATCACGACGCTGTTCGTCGCCCCGGCGACGACCGACCTCGTGGGTGCCGAGATCGAATTGATCGGCGCCGAAGCTCGCGAGCGATTCCTCGCGAACGCGCTGGCCCCGGTGGTCGCGCACTACGACTACATCGTGATCGACTGCCCGCCTTCGCTCGGCATCCTCACACTGAACGCACTGGTCGCGGCCGATGGCGTGGTCGTGCCGATGCAGGCCGAGTACTTCGCACTCGAAGGCCTGTCGGCACTGACCGCGACGATCGAGAAGGTCAAGGCGGCGTACAACCCGCACCTCCAGATCGACGGCGTGCTGTTCACGATGTTCGACGGCCGGATGAACCTCGCGAACCAGGTCCGCGACGAGGTCGCCAAGTTCTTCGGTAACGCGGTGCTCGATACGACCGTGCCGCGCAACGTCCGGTTGTCGGAGGCGCCGAGCCACGGCAAGCCGGTGATGCTGTACGACCTGCGCTGCCCGGGGACGAAGAGCTACCTCGCCGTCGCCGACGAGTTCATCGCGCGCACCGAGCAGAAGCCGCAGGCCGCGGTGCGTGGAGCATGATGACCGCAAACGATCCCAAGAAGCGCGGACTCGGCCGCGGTCTCGGCGCCCTGTTGCCGACCGCCGCAGCGCCCTCGCCTGCTCGCGTCGCCGCGCCGGAAGGCAAGCGCACGTACTTTCTCGCCGGCATCGAGCAGCTCTATCCGAGCCCCGAGCAGCCGCGCCGCAAGTTCGACGAAGCGCAGCTCGCCGAGCTCGTCGAGTCGATCCGCACGCACGGCGTGATCGCGCCGCTCGTGGTCCGGCCGCGGCCGAACGCCCAGGGCTACTTCCTGATCGCCGGCGAGCGGCGCTGGCGCGCAGCGCAGCGCGCGGGCCTCCACGAGGTCCCGGTGGTCGTCTCCGAGGTCGATACGAAGGGCGCGTTCGAACGCGCGCTCGTCGACAACCTCCAGCGCGCCGACCTGGGTCCTCTCGAGGAAGCCGCCGCATTCCAGCGCCTCGTCGACGAGTTCTCGATGTCGCACGAAGAGGTCGCCGACCGGATCGGAAAAGATCGCAGCACGGTCGCGAACTCGATCCGCTTGTTGAAGCTCCCGCTGCCGGTGCGCCAGCTCGTCGAGGACCAGCGCCTCGGCATGGGGCACGCCCGCGCGCTCCTCGGCCTCGACGAGCCCGCCGCGATCGAGCAGGCCGCGCGGGTCGTCGTCGCGAAGGGCCTGTCGGTCCGCGCGACCGAGGAGCTGGTCAAGAAGCAGCGCTCGCCGGCCAAGGCCAAGCCGCGCAAGGCAGCGGTGCAGAAGTCCGCATCCGTCAAGGACCTCGAGGAGCGGCTGACCCGCACGCTCGGTGGTCCGGTCGCGATCACCGAGGACGAGCCCGGCAAGGCCGGCCGGATCGAGATTCGCTATCTCAGCCTCGACCACCTCGAGCGCCTGCTCGATCGCCTGCTGTAGCGTAAGCGCACTCATCGGATTCACACGCACACGTCACGAGCGTGTGGCCGATCGGTTGCTCTCCCCAGTCGCGAACAGCGATACTCGCGGGACGAGTGTCGGAACGCGAGCATCCACGCATGCCGTACACGGTCCAGGTCGAGTTTCGAACCGCGTCGTCGTTCCTCGTCGCGTACTCGATCAACCTGTCGCGCGGCGGTTTGTTCCTCGAGACTGACGCCGACGTCCCGACCGGCGCGGCGATGACGCTCGACTTCTCGGTCCCGAACGTCGGCGTGACGTCGGTCAACGGCACGGTCGCCTGGCGGCGCGCACTCGAGGACGCGACTTCGGGGCCGCCCGGCATCGGCATCGAGTTCCAGGACATCACCCCGCAGCTCGGCGCGCTGATCGATCGGCTCGCCGCGGGCTTCCGCGGTGTTCAGGTCCTCGTGCTGTCCGGCGATCGCCAGGACCGGACGACGCTCGCGCGCAACATCAAGTCGATCTTCAGCACCGCCGAGATCACGCAGGCGGCCGACAAGAACGTCGCCGGCAGCGTGCTGACGAGCGAGATCGATGTCGTGCTCGTCGATGTCGACTTCGATCTCGAAGGCGGGCTCGACATCATTCGCCACGCGAAGCGCCTGCATCCGCCGGTCCCGACGATCGCGATCACGTCGAACACGTCCTATCGCGAGCAGGCGATCACCGCCGGTACCGACGAGCTGTTGCAGAACCCGCCCGCGTTCTCGGATCTCCAGATCGTGCTCGTCCGCGCGCTCGGCAAGCCGGTCTCGATCAGCCGGGTCGAGGCTTCGGGCGGCGTCGACGTCGACATGTAGCGTAAGCTCGGCGCGATGAAGCTCGCGATCGTGGCGTGCGCGGTGTTGGCGACGGGATGCAAGCAGAAGGCGGAGCCGCCGCCGGTAACAACGGGCTCCGGCTCGGCGACGACGGGCTCGGCGACGAGCGGCTCGGCAGGCTCCGGCTCTGCAGCGTGCGTGATCACGGTCGCGATCAACCTCGGGTCGATCACGTACGAAGGCGGCGGCATCGCCGGCAACGTCGACCGCAAACCGGGAGAAGAGCCGAACCTCTCCGTGCTGAAGCCGTTCGCCGGCAAGTGCAGCGTGTTCATGACCGCGGATCCGACGCTCCTGTATCGCGACGTGTTCTCGGTGATCGACGCGCTCGCGAAAGACGGCCTCTACAACGTCTCGCTCGGCAAGCCCGGCGACAAGCCGGAGGCGCCGCCGACCATGCACGACGGCAAGCAGCTCCCGGATATCACCGCGGCGGTGTTGAACAACGAGCTCTCGCTGTCGGTGACGAAGACGCAGATGATGCTCGGCCATCAAGACCTCGGCAAACCCGACGACGCGACGCTCGAGTCGAGGCTCGCAACCGCGCTGCCCGCGAATCCGAAGGATCCGACGCTGATCATCGCAGCCGACCCGAGCGTGCCGGCGGCGACGATCCATCGGATCATCACCGTCGCGAAGACGCAGGGCTACGCGAACGTCCTGTTCGCAGCGAATCCGAAGTAACCGGTACACGCGATGCATCTCGTCCGTTCATGCGTGACCAAGACGAGAAGCAGATCAGGAAGCTCTGCGAACATGTCGCAGCGGCGATCCGTGCGAGAAACCTCGATCAGATGATGTCGGCGTACGCCGACGACGCACTCCAGTTCGATGTCACGGGAGCGCTCGCCCAGCGCGGCGCCGCGGAGATCCGTGCGACCACGCGCGCCTGGTTCGCGAACTGGGAAGGCCCGATCGACTTCGAGATGCGCGACCTCGCGATCGAGCACAGCGGTGACCTCGCGTTCGCCCACAGCTTCAACCGCAGCGCCGGCACGACGAAGCGCGGCCAGAAGGTCGAGATGTGGGTCCGCTGGACCGCGTGCCTGCACAACGAGAACGGCGCGTGGCGCGTCGTCCACGAGCACGTCTCGGTGCCATTCGACCCCGAGACGATGAAACCGGCGCTCGACCTACGTCCCTAGCCGCGCCGGCGCTGCGCTGCTTCGACCGTGTTCTCGAGCAAGCACGCGATCGTCATCGGCCCGACGCCGCGAGGCACCGGCGTGATCGCGCGCGCGCGCTGCACTGCGGACGTGAACTGGACGTCGCCGACGAGCTTGCCCTCGGCCGTGCGATTGATGCCGACGTCGAGAACGACCGCGCCTTCTTTGATCCAGTCGCCGAGCACCATCTCGGGCCGACCGATCGCGGCGACCACGATGTCGGCGCGGCGAACCTCGTCGGGAAGATCGCGCGTCTTCGAGTGGCACATGGTGACCGTCGCGTTCGCGTTCTGGAGCAACAGCGCGATCGGCTTGCCGACGAGCACGCTGCGACCGAGGACGACGGCGCGCTGGCCCGCGGGATCCGCGCCGACCTCGCGCAACAGCCGCATACAACCCTTCGGCGTACACGGCACGAACACCGGCCGGCCCTGCGCGAGATAGCCGAGGCTGATCGGATGAAGGCCGTCGACGTCCTTCGCCGGATCGAGCGCGCGGATCACCTGATCGCTATCGAGGTGCGGCGGCAGCGGCAGCTGGACGAGGATGCCGTCGACGATCGGATCTGCGTTCAGCGCCGCGACGAGCTGCATGAGCTCGGCCTGGCTCGTCGTCGCGGGGAGCTTGTGATCGCGAACGTCGACGTTCGCCTCGCGCGCCGCCTTCGTCTTCGATTTGACGTAGACCGCGGACGCCGGATCATCGCCGACGAGCACGACGGCGAGCGTCGGCGCGATGTTCTTGGTCGCGCGCAGCGCCGCCGCGGCGGTCGCGACCTCACCGCGCAGCTTCGCGGCGATCGCGGTGCCGTCGATGATCTGGCCGATCACGCGCCGCTCGCAGCTTTGGTGGAAGAACCACCGCCGCCGGTGGACGACGATCCGCCGCCGCTCGAAGACGACCCGCTGCTGCCGGTCGAAGTCGACCCGCTGCTCGTGCTCGGCGTGCTGGTGCTCGCCGCCGGCGTGGAGCTCGCCGCGCTATCGCTCGAAGCGGCGGGCTTGCTCTCGGTCGAGCTCGCCGGCGCGTCGCTCTTCTCGGGCTTCGTCGACGAGTAGAGGTCCTTGTACCAACCGCCGCCCTTGAGCGCGAACGCCGTGCGCGAGATGATCCGCTCGAGCGCTTCGGCGCCGCACGCCTCGCACAGCGTCTTGTCCGGGTCGCTCATCCGCTGCTGATACTCGAACTCGCGACCGCACTTCTTGCACTGATATTCGTAGACCGGCATGTCACTTACTCCTGCGCGAGGCTAACGATGCGCACGCCAAGCTCGCCGTCAACGTCTACCAGCTCGCCCTGCCCGATCAGCTTGCCTTCGGCGCGAATGTCGAACGGACCGGCGAGTGGCCGGCCGAGCGTCACGACTTCTCCAACTGCGAGCCCGAGCGCCTGACGCAGCGAGAGCCGCGCGGTGCCTACACCGACGGTCAGCTCGACGCGCGCATCATCCGGGAGTGCCATCGCGCGCGGACGATACTCGGTCGCGACCCGCGCGACGAGGGGATCCGAGGAATCCGCGGAAACGCCGATCGCGCCGTCGAGGAGCACGAGCTCGGCCGCCGCAAGTGCCCGATCCAGCGTGATCACCGCGCGGCGCGAGAGCCGGGCGAGATCTTCGTGAACGAGCGTGCAACGCCCGACGATCACAGGTGCGTCGAACGGCTGATCGACCCACGCCGGCAGTTGGCGTGCGGGCGGAGCTGCGAGCGAGAGGCTCGGCGAGAACCGCAGCTCGATCGTGCAGCGCTTGCCGGCGAACGTTGCGTCGAGAACGACCAAACCCGAACCCGGATCCGACGCCGATGCCGACCAGACCTCTCCATCGATTTCGAGATCCTCGACCGCGGCCGCCACGAGCAGCACCCACAAGGACTGCTCGACATCTGTCAGCGGGCGAGGCGCGGCAAGCTCCTCGGGCCCGCTCAACATGCGCTGCGCGAACGCACGGACGAACGCGCTCGCACCACGCACCACGAATGTCTGACCGCGGACGCGGACCTCACACGACGCCGCGTAGCGATCTGCGAGCGCTCCGCTCGCGAGCGCCAACGTCGCGTCGCCTCCGACCAGCGTCGCCATCCGCCGCCCGAGCGGACGGACCGCGAGCCAGCGGGCCACGGCGTTCGTTCGCGCGAGCTCGCCACGCGTCACGCGGGGCAGCTGATCGAACGGAAACGCGGAGACGGCCACGCGCGATTATTACCAAGGCCGCGCGAACGCCGAAAACTTGGGCTCCGCGCCTGGCCTGGTACGCTTTTATCCTACACCTGCCTACCAGGGGATGTTTTTCATGCAAGAGCGACGGCTTGGCTACCGGATCCCATTCGAGTCGATGGTCACCTCCTACGTCCACGATCGCCCGATCCGCGCGCTCGCATCGAACCTCTCCGATACAGGGCTGAACATGTCCTCGATCTCGGTGCTCGCACCTCCGCCGGGCCTCGTCGTCGGCCTCGAGATCGATCTGCCGGGCACCGACGAGTCGATCTGGGCATCGGGTCAGATCTGCTATCGCAAGGACGATCGGATCGCTTCGGGCCTGGGTGTGAAGTTCATCGCGATGGCGAAGAGCCAGGCGCGCATGGTCCGCGATTTCTGCATCGAGAGCCGGCGTACCTACCTCGGTTCGCTGCTGTCTCGCATTCGCGCCTGAGCTGGCTGTTAAGCCCGCGTAGGTTATGCTTTCGGGGCGATGAGGCGCCTCCCCTTCCTGCTCGCCTGCGCGCTCGCCACCGCGACGCCGCTGGTGGCTGCTGCACAACCCGCGGACTGGGGCGTGACCCGCGATCCGTTCGACAAGAACGTGATCGCTCGTTACAAGGCGATCCTCGCGAGGAACCCGCACGATGCATCGGCGCTCGCGAAGCTGCTCGAGATGTATCGCCGCTATCGCACCGTCGATCTCCTGAAGGACGAGTACGGCAAGCAGCTCGACAAGAAGGCCGACGACTGGAGCGCGCTCGTCGTCCTCGGCCGGCTGATGCACACGACCGGCGACGATCAGCGGGCGCGCGACCTGTGGGCGAAGGCGGTCGCCGCGAAGGACGACGACGCCGAGACCTGGATCGCGATCGGCGAGCTCGACAAGGGCGCCGGCCACAACCAGGACGCGCGCGCCGCGTACGACAAGGCGCTCGCGCACGCGTCGCAGAAGGACATGAAGAAGAAGGCGCTGCGCGCGCTCGCCGACCTCGCACTCGCGACCGGCGACAACGATGGCGCGAACGCGTACTTCAAGCAGTTCCTCGATCTCGATCCGCAGAACGCACAGCTCTGGATCGAACGCGGTGACGCGATGCTCGCCGCCGGCAAGCGCGACGTCGCCCTCGACAGTTACACCGCCGCCGAGAAGCTCCTCGGCAACGACCCCGCACGGCACGTCGAGGTTGTCGCGCGCCGCGGCCAGGCGCTCGAGGGCATCGGCAAGGACGACGAGGCCGTCGCCGAATATCGCCGCGCGATCAAGCTCGCGCCGAAGGGCTATTACCTCGAGGTCGAGCTCACCGGCCGGATCATCGACATCTACCGGCGCAAGCAGGCGCTCCCCGCCCTCCTCGCCCAGTTCGAGAAGGAGTGGCCGGAAGCCGCGCGCGGCCACTTCGAGTGGAGCACGCTCGGCAAGCTCTACGAGGAGACCGGCTCGCAGGACAAGGCGATCGCCGCGCTGAAGAAGGCGGTCGCGAAGTCGGCGTTCGAGCTCGAGACCCAGCGCCGCTTGATCACGCTGCTCGAGAACTCGGGCCGCGACGACGAGGCGCTCGCGCAATACGAAGCGGTCGTTCGCGCCGCGCCGGGCGAAGCGCGGTTCCAGCTCGAGCTCGCGGATCGCTACTGGCGCCGCGGCCAGGAGAAGAAGGCGCTCGACGCGCTGACTCGGCTCGAGGGTCGGTTCCCGCAGGATCCGGGCGTGCTCGGCGCGATCGCCGAGGCGTACAGCCGGTTCGGCAAGGACGATCTCGCGATCGTCGAGTACGAGCGGCTCGCGAAGCTCGAGCCCGAGGACATGAGCCACCTCGTGACCCTCGGCGAGCAGTACTACCAGAAGGGCGACAAGGCGAAGGCGGTCGCGACCTGGCAGCGGATCATCGCGACGAAGAAGCCGATCGCCTACGCGAAGCTCGGCGAGGTCCTCGCGGAGCACGGGCCGTCGTATCAGACCGAAGCGCAGAAGAACTACGACAAGGCGATCGAGCTCGATCCGAAGAACGTCGAGTTCTACAAGGGTCGCGCCGGCCTGTTCGAGACCGAGAAGCAATACGCGAAGGCGCTCGAGGACTGGCAGAAGGCGCTCGGCCTGCTCGGAACCAAGACGACGGATCGACTCGCGCGCCGCGACGCCCGCCGCCACATCGTGACGGTGCTGCTGAAGCCGAACCAGCCGGAGATCAACACCAAGAACCTGTGGCTGATCGCGTTCGCGAAGCCCGCGGTCAACGGAACGTACTCGCAGGACACGCTCGACGCGGGTTACTTCCTCGTCGAGTACTACAACCGCCCCGGCAAGGCGCTCGACGGCGAGCCGCGCAAGACGCTCGAGAAGCTCGTCCAGATGGTGCCCGACGATCAGGACACCACGCTCGACCTCGTGAAGGCGTATCGCAACGCGCGCAAGTACGACGAGGCAGTCGCGCTGCTCCTGAGGCTCGCGAAAAACGTGCCGTCGCGCGAGCGCGAGGTCTACAAGCAGATCAGCGAGATCAAGACCGAGGCGCGCAAGGACGACGAGGCGATCGAGTGGCAGCAGAAGGCGCTCGCGAAGTCGCCGAACGATCCGAGCGCGTACGAAGGGCTCGGCGAGCGCTACGTCGAGATGCAGCGCCTGCCCGAGGCGATCGCGGCGTACGAGAAGACCGTCCAGCTCGATCCGCGCAACTCGAAAGCGGCGTTCGCGCTCGCCCAGCTCTACGTCCAGACCGGCGTGCCGATGAAGGCGAGCGAGCTGCTCCGCAACGTGCTGCGCAACGACACGAACGAGGACGTGATCGCTCGCGCCGGCGAGCAGGCGATCGATCTCGAGGAGATGACCGATACGCTCGGTGACCTCGAGAAGGTGCTGTCTCCGCTGTCGTTCATGATGGCGCACAAGCCCGTGTATCGCCGCGTGCTCGTGCGGCTGTACCTGCGCTACGTGCCGCGGCTCGTCGAGCGCATCCACCACGGCAACGACGAAGTGAAGAAGGCCGCGCGCGCGGAGCTCGATCGCGTCGGCGCCCACGGCTTGCGCCCGCTGCTCGAGGCGCTGCGCGACGAGAAGGACGTCAACCAGCAGCGGATCGCCGTCCAGGTGCTCGGCCACCTCGGCAACAAGGGCGCGGCACCGCCGCTCGTCCACATGGCGCGGTTGGAGCCGAGCAAGGATCAGCGCCGGATCGGCACGCTGCAAGAGACGCTCGATCGCGAGGTCCGGGTCGACGCGCTCGTCGCCGCTGGCCGCCTCGGTGATCCAGGCGTGATCGAGGACGTGCTGCCACTGATGGAGCCGACCGGTGCCGGTGCGGAGCGCGCGATGCGCGAGGCCGCGACATTCACGCTCGGTCGCTCGGGCGATCGTCGCGCCGCCGCGCCGCTGATCAGGGCGCTCGCGGATCGGCTCGATTCGGTGCGGGTGCTCGCGTGCCTCGGGCTCGCGCAGATCGACGATCCGCGGGTCGGCCCCGCGCTCGTCGCGACGCTGAAGGACGCGACCCAAAAAGATCTGACGCGCGCTGCCTGCGCGTTCGCGATCGGCACCCGCAAGTACGCTGCCGCCGCCCCTGCGCTGCTCGCCGCGCTCGACGACAATCGCGCGGAGACCCAGCGGCTCGCGGCGTGGGCGCTCGGTCAGCTCGGCGAACCGAAGGCGCTCGGCCCGCTCGTCCGCGCGTACTTCGCGCGCGCCGGCCAAGGCGCCGACGAGCTCGTGTGGGCGATCGGCCGGACGAGTGGCGCAGGCCTGGCACCCGCGCCGCTCGCCGACCTCGGCAACTATCCGATGCACGCCGGCAAGTACTTCCCCGAGGACGCGATCGCGGATCTGCCCGGCGCGTTGCCACACTCGCCGGCCGCGCCGAAGCTCGTCGCCGATCACGCGACCGAGATCGCGGCCGGCCTGACCGAGGCGCTCGGCGAGCATCGCGACGTCGTCGTGTCGGTGCTCGCCGACCTCGACGCCGCGACGGATCACCTCGCGCTCGGCGCGCTCGGTCCGCCGAGCCCACTCGACCCGAAGACCGCCGCCGCGCTCGACTCGATCGGCAAGGCGATCGAGCCGGGCGTTGCCGCACACCTCGCGGACGACGATCCCAAGGTTCGCGCGCTCGCAGTCTCGGTCGAGGCGAAGCTCGATACCAAGGGCAAGCCCGGCGATGCCGCGGTCGCGAAGGCGCTCACCGATCCGGCCGCGCAGGTCCGCGCGTCCGCGATGATGTCGGTCGCCGTGATCGCCCATCGCCGCGGCGCCGCCCCGACCGAGCTGGTCGCCTCGCTCGTGAAGACGCTCGGATCGCCCGCCTGGGAGGATCGCCGGGTCGCCGCGCTCGCGCTCGGCGAGCTGGGCCCGCAGCTTCCCGCGGCCGAGCTCGCCGCGCTCGCGAAGGCCGCCGGCGACTCCTCGAGCTTCGTCCGTGAAGCGGTCGCGATCGGCCTGGGCAAGGTCGGAGGGCCGAAAGCGGCCGACGCCCTGAACGGGCTGGCCAAGGACGACGTTCCTCAGGTCCGCGACGCCGCCACCCGGTCGCTCGGACAGATCCACCACTAGCTGATCTACAGGGCCTCCGTTCTTTGACGGGGTGATCTGTAACCAGGTAGGATCCCAGCGAGATGGACGTAGGATTGGTCTGCGACGCGTGCAGCGCGTTGACTCCGATCGGAGTGCCGCAATGTGCGCGTTGCGGGCAGCCCGTCGCACTCGATCCGCGCCAGAAACGCGCGTCCGTGCAGCCTCCGAGCGCGACGGCCGCGGGCACGAACGGCACCGTCGCGCCGCCCGCGGTCACGAACCCCGGCCTCGGCACCGCGTGCACGAAGTGCGGCTCGACGATCCCGCCGAACTTCAAGTTCTGTCCGTCGTGCGGCAACAAGGTCGCGCCGACGACAGCATCGCGCGGGCAACAAGATTTCGACGTCCAGACGCGCGTCGGTCCTCGCACCGATCCGAGCGCGCAGAAGCCGGGCCGCTCGACGCTATTCTTCGGCGGCGCGATGCAGTCGGCGCGCGCGAAGCTCACGCTGATCCGTGGCGACGGCGAGGACGGCGTGTCGTTCACGCTCGCCGGCACCGATCACCTCGCGGGTCGAGGCGATTGCCCGATCTCGTTCCCCGACGACACGTTCCTGTCGCCGATGCACGCGAACTTCCGCTACTCGAACAACCAGCTCGTCGTCCGCGACGAAGGCTCGTTGAACGGCGTGTTCGTGCGGATCAGCGGCACCGTCCAGATCACGCCCGGTACGACGATCCTCGTCGGCGAACAGGTGCTCACGGTGTCGCACGCGACGGTCGCCGACGACGTGCCCGACGCGGAAGGCACGTACTACTCCGCGAGCATGATCCGCCACGCGACGATCGAGATCGCACAGCAGCTGCGTGGCGGCACGCCCGGCTGGGTGTTCCGCGTCGACACCGAAGCGGTCGCGATCGGGCGCGAGAACAACGACATCAACTTCCCGGATGACCCCTTCATCTCCGGCCGGCACGCGCAGATCCAGCTCGTGCAGGGCGTGCTATCCGTTACCGACCTCGGGTCGCGCAACGGCACGTTCGTGCGGGTCTCCGGCGAGCACGTGCTAAAGCACGGCGACTACGTGTTCTTGGGTCAGCAGCTACTGCGCGTCGAAATCGTCTGAGGAGCCACCCTATGACCGTCTGCAATCGTTGCGGCAAAGAGAACCAAGATCACTACAAGTTCTGCCTCGGCTGTGGAGCAGAGCTCACCGTGCCGAAGGCCGGTGGTGGTGACGTGGCGATGATGAAGACGATGATGGCGGACCCATCGCAACAGGCGAACCCAGGTGCGCCGCTGCGGGGCTCGTCCTCCCAGATGCCGCAGCCGATGCCCCAACCGATGGGAGCGCCGAATCGCGGCATCCCCGGTATGCCGCCTGCCGGCCCGCTCGGCGGTGGCAACCCCGGCATGGGCCCCGGCCCGATGGGCCCCGGTCCCGGCCCGATGGGTGGCATGGGCCCTGGCCCCGGCCCGATGGGCGGCATGGGCGGCCCGCAGCCGATGGGCCCGCCTCCCGGCGTCCCCGGCTTCTCGCCCGGCTTTGCACCACCGCAACCCGCGCCCGCGGCGACCGCGACCGGCATGCGCCGCTGCCCGTCGTGCGGCAGTGACGTCCCGCCGTCGTTCCGGTTTTGCGGCACGTGCGGCTTCCGCATGGACGAAGGCTCCGCGCCGAACGTGATGCCGCAGGGCCCAGGCCCGACGCCGATGATGGCACCGCCGCAGCCGCAGCGCGCGCGCCTGTCGATGACGCTGATCCGTCCCGATGGCTCCGAGGGCGGCACGCACGACCTTCGCCCCGGCGAGAACAAGCTCGGCCGCAGCTTCGGCCCGGTCTTCGAGAACGACGGCTACCTCTCGCCGGTCCACGCGATGCTCGACATCCGCGGCCAGCAAGCGGTCGTCCGCGACCTCGATAGCCTCAACGGCGTGTTCGTGAAGATGACCGGCGAAGAAGAGCTGCAGTCCGGCCAGATCATCCGCATCGGCCAGGAGCTGCTCCGCTTCGAGGTGATTCCGACGCCCGAGCCGACCGCCGACGGCACCGAGCTCATGGGCAGCCCGAACCCCGGCTACTGGGGCAAGCTCACGGTGATCATCGGCCGCGAGGTCACCGGCGCGGTGTTCCCGCTCCTCGGCGAGAGCGTGACGCTCGGCCGCGAGCGCGGCGAGATCAACTTCCCCGACGACGGCTACGTGTCGGGTCTGCACGCGCGCGTCACGCTGCGCGATGGTCGCGTGTTCCTCGCCGACCTCGGCAGCTCGAACGGTACGTTCGTGAAGGTCAACGGCGAGCGTGGTGTTGGCCACGACTCGTTCGTGCTGCTCGGCCAGCAGCTGTTCCGCCTGAACTTTTCTTAGGGCCCTCGCTGCGCTCGGCGCTTAGCTCGAACCTGGTTCGAGCACGCGCCTACTGGGCTTTCTTCGTATCGAGGTCGTTCACCGACGGCGCGGTCGTGTTCTTCTCGACGAACGTGAACGCCTTCGGGATCTTCAGCTCGCCACCGGGCTCGAAGATGATCAGGACGTCGACCGTCTCGTTCGACTTGCCGCCGGGCGCTTCGACGATCAGCTCGCTGTCGCTCGCGAATCGGACGACCGTGCCCTGGCGCGAGCCGAAGTAGACCTTCGCGTTGCGCGCGCCATCGGCGATGAACCGGTTGCCCTTGATCCGGACGTAGGTGCCGCCCTCGACATCGCCCTTGTCCGGCTCGATGCCGGTGACCTTTAGCTTGGTGTCGCTCGAACCACACGCGGCAGCGACGGACAGCACCAGCGCGCAAAGGGTGAGAAGAGGCGTGACCGGGCGGCGCATCGTTCTCCGACGCTACTACATCAGGTCTCGGCGTGCCAATGCGCGGCGCATCTTGGCCAGGGCCTGCTCCTGGAGCTGGCGGATGCGCTCGCGGGAGAGGTTGTACTTGTCGCCGATTTCCTTGAGCGTCAGCTCCTGTTCGGTGCCGAGGCCGAAACGCTGCTTCAGGATGTCGGCCTCGATCGGGCGGAGCTCGTGGAGCAGGTCGCGGACCTCGTTCGTGAGGGCCTCCCACTCGAGGTCGCCCGTCGGCGAAACTTCTTCACGATCGGGGTCCTCGAGGACCTCGCCGAGGACGCGACCTTCGTCGTCGCCGACCGGCTTGTCGATCGACACCGATTGCTCGAGCAGCCAGCTCCGCATCTTCTCGACCTTGTCGAGCGGCATGTTCGTCGCCTTCGCCAGCTCCTCCGACGTCGGCTGACGGCCGAGCTCGCCGGTGAGCTGGCGGCGCGCCTTCGTCAGGCGGTGCTGCGCGTCGATCATGTGCACCGGCAGGCGGACCTCGCGGCCCTTGTCGGCGAGCGCGCGGCTGATCGCGTGGCGGATCCACCACGAGGCGTAGGTCGAGAACCGGAAGCCTCGGCGGTAATCGTAGCGCTCGACTGCCTTCAAGAGGCCGAGGTTGCCCTCCTGGATCAGATCCGCGAGCGCCATCCGGCCGTGGTTGAAGCGGCGCGCGATCGACACGACCAGGCGAAGGTTCGCCTTCACGAAGTCGTTGCGCGCATCCATCGTCGCGCGATTCGCGCCGTGGACGCGGCGCAGCCACTCTTCGACCTGGCGCGCTTTGCCGAGCGAGCCGAGGTCTTCACCGCGCACGCCGATGCCGAGCTGCATCCGATCGATCGCGCCGAGCGCGGCGTCGATGAACAGATGATCGGTGTCCGTCGAGCGCAGCTTGCGTGCGGCCTTTGCCGAGGCGCGCGTGACTGCCTTGACGTCCTTGCCCTCGCTCGCCCGGCGCAGCGCTTTGATCTCGGGCGACATCGTGTAGTCGGGCACCGTCGCGATCGCGTCGAGCACGCGCGCGATCACCGGTGCGTGCGAGAGCACCGCCTCCCACAGCATGATCTCGAGCGTCTCGATCTCGCGCGCGGAGGTGAACTCCTCTTCCGGGCGGAGGACGTCGAGGACGGCCATGTCGCGGAAGTACATCGACAGGTACGTACCGTTGTCCGGACGCTGCGGCTTGGCCTCGGTCTCGGCTGCTTCCGTAGCCTCCTCGAAGTCCTCGTCCTCGTCGGACTTCTCGCGCTTGTCCTGTTTCGGGCGCTTGGCGCTTACGCGCGCGACCCGCGTCTTACGCGACTGACGTGTAGGTGGAAGCGGCGCAACTTTGACAGCTACCGGCATCGTATCTCCCAGACTTGTAGACGCTCGAAGCGCTCAAATGTTTTGGGCGTCGAGAGCGACTCAAGTCGCACGCAAAAAGAGACACGCCGATGCGCGCAGTTATTCCTTTGCCTATTTGGCAACAGGCACTTAGCGCGCGTTAGCCAGCGGGAGTTTCTCTGCGCTCGGCTAGGACAATGATGTGGCGCGATTGGTTGCCGAAGAATCGCCCCTTCATCTGGTAACCGCCCGAGACCTCGAGGACGCGGAACCCTGCCGCATGCATGAGCTTACCGACCTCATGCAGCGAGTATGCCCGGACCGAGATCTCCTGCTCGAGCTGGCGGCCGTCGTCGAACACGACCGAGCGATTCACCTGGATACGCGACGAGAAGTAGTTGAGCTCGACTTCCTCGAGCACGACGCAACCGTCGCCTTCCCACCACACGCGAGTCGGGAGATCCGCGATCACGTAGTCGCGATTCAGGATCTCGATCAGCACCTTGCCGTTCGGCTTGAGTGCGCGCGCGATGTTCTGCAGCGTCTTCTTGTTCGTCTCGTCGTCGAAGTAACCGAACGTCGAGAACAGCGAGTACGCGGCGTCGAACTGATTCTCGAAGTCGAGCTCGCGCATGTCGCCGCGGATGAAGTTGATCGTCAGGCCGCGGCGATGCGCTTCTTCGCCACCGCGCACGAGCAGCGGCGTCGACAGGTCCAAGCCGACGACGTGGAAGCCACGCGCCGCGAGCTCCATCGCATGACGGCCGTAGCCGCAGCCGACGTCGAGCACCTGCGCGCCGGGCGCGAGGTTCATCGCTTCGATCACGAACTCCGCTTCGGACTGCGTCGCCTGCGGCGTGAGGAACGGCAGCGTGCGGAGGTAATCCTCGTCGAACAGGTCGACGAACCACGGCTTGCTCCGCCCTGCCTTGCCCGGATCCTTCGCGGTGACCACGCTCGACGCCGCGACGGCCGGTGGCGGTTTCGGCGCGGCCTTCGGCGGCGGTGCGGGCGGCGCCTTCGCCGACGGGGTCGGCGGTGGCGTCGCGGGCGGGTGCGCACCATCGGGAAGCACGATCTTCGGCTTCGTCGTCTCGCCAACGGGCGCGACCGGCGGCGCGGTCTGCGCACGCGGCAACACCGGCGGGCGAGGCGCCTGCCCGTTCGCGCCGTCGCCACCTGCAGGGGGGCGCTTCGCGATCTCTTCGCTGTCGTCGACGGCGACGTCGATCTCGCCGGAGCTCTCCGCGCGGTCCGACAGCTCGTTGATATCGATCTCGGGAACCGACATCGGCTCGCTGAGCGGCTTCTTCGCGATGACCTCGGGCACCGGCGCGGGGACCGCGATCGGCTCGGAGTCGGCCGACAGCACCTCGATGTCGATCGCCTGGAGCTGCTGCGTCTTGCCGGCCTCGGACGTCGCGCGCTCGATCGGAATCGCGCTGCTGCTGGTCCGCGTCGATGACAGCGGCGGCGGCTTGGTGATCGGCTTCGGATTGACGGGGGCGGACGTCACCGGGATCGGCGTCGAATCGGCGCGCGCGATCCGCATCTCTTCGAGATCCGCGTCGGAGAGCGCGACGGTCTGCAGCCGCTCGCGCTTCGCGCCGAAGTTGACGGTGACGCCGCCGCTGTCGTCGTTGCGGTTCGCGCGCGGCATCCGTTCTTCAGAACCTTGCGCGAGCACCGCTGGCACCGCGTTCTGCTCGGCGGTATCGACGCTGTCGCCGTCGACGCTGACGTCGATGTCGACATCCGAGGTCGGCCGCGTCGGGGTCTTGAGCTCGATGCCCGGAGCGCTCATCCGCTCCATCCGCAGCGTCGTCGCCGGGTTGTTGTCGCTGCTGTTGGCGAGGCCGAGCGCTTCGAGATCGACCGCGGCCATCTCGCGCGTCTTCATGTCGAAGTCGACGCCCTCCGCGGTCGAGTCCGTCGACGGCGGATCGATCATCGTCGGCGCGGCCTCCGGTGCGACCGGGCCCGAGTCGATGTCGTCGACCATCCGCACCGGTGCGGAGCCATCGTTCGAGAAGCTGTACGCGATCGACATCGCGAGCGACGGATCTTCGGGGCGCGGTGCCGGTGGTGCGGTCGGCGCACGCGTACGCGGCACGTTGTCGCTCGGGACGCGGAGACCACCGCCGCGCCGACGTTTGCGCCGGCGCTCCGCGGTCGTCATGCCGACTTCCATGTCGGCCTGAGAATCTTCGTCGCGTTTGGCCATTAGTCGGCCACTCCGATCCGCTCGCCGAACCGAACGGCCTGGCCGACTTCACCGTCGAGCTCGACCGCACCAGGCTCGAAGCACATCACCACCGTCGAGCCGAGCCGGAACGCGCCGAGCTCGTCGCCGCGGCGCACGCGTTCATTCAATTCGATCCGGCGGAGCTCGCCGGCATGGCGCCACGTCACCGAATCCTCGGCGTGCGCGAGCCGGATGTTGCCGACCCCGGTGGCCGCGACCATCACGACCGCGACGACGCCGAGGCGCGGCGATTCGAGCCAGATCACGACCCGCTCGTTGCGCGCCAGGAGGTTCGCCTTGCGCGCGGCGAACTTGAGATTCACCGGCCACAGCTCGCCGGGGACGTAGTCGTACGCCACCAGACGTGCATCGACCGGCGCGTGAACTCGATGATAGTCGCGCGGCGACAAGTAGATCGTCGTGTACGGACCCTCGGTCAGCCGCGCGGCCATCGTCGAATCGACGACGAGATCTTCGAGGCGATAATTCAAGCCCTTGGCCTGGATGAGCTCGCCGTGCTCGGCGATGCCACGCGCTGCCACGACGCCGTCACATGGCGAGATGACCGCGGATTCGTTGGCGTCGATCGGGCGTACTCCCGGCCGCAACTTGCGCGCGAAGAAGTCGCCGAACGTGTCGTAGGCGCGCAGCTCGAGCTCGGTCTCGCCGAGGTTCGCGCCCACGGCGCGTGCGAACGCGCGATACGCGGGGCCACGCAGTGCGTTCGGGACGCGCGCACGAGCTCCGAATCCGACCAACGTCGCCCAGGCCGCGAACGGCGTCGTTACAGCGGGACCAGGCTTCTTGAATTCCACGCGGGTAACTCGGCGGCCTCCGGGCAGTTGGGCAACGTGCTCAGCACGCGACCCGCGCCCCTGACCTTTCAGATTCTGCCAGGGGTGAAGCCAAGTTACAAGCCTCGCCACGGCAAGCCTCTTCGCCGGCGAGACCACATCCCCCTTCATCGAGAGGGAGCACGAGAAGCCCTGAATCTAGATGGCGTCTTCGCCCGTCTCGCCCGTACGGATACGGATGACCTCGTCGACGGGGAGGATGAAGATCTTGCCGTCTCCGATCTTGCCGGTCCGCGCGGCCTCCGTGATCACGTTGACGACCTGCTGGACGCTCTCGCTCGGAACGATGATCTCGATCTTCACCTTCGGGACGAAGTCGACCACGTACGCCGAGCCTCGGTAGACCTCTTTCTTGCCGCCGGTGCGGCCGAAGCCTTTGACCTCGGTGACGGTCATGCCGTGCACGCCAATCTCGGCGAGGCGCTCTTTGACCTCGTCGAGCTTGAAGGGCTTGATGATCGCCTCCACCTTCTTCATGAACGTGGGTGTAGCCCAGGGCGTGTTTCGCGCAGGTTTCCGCGACGCGAAATCAGTGGATCAGTCTTTCATCTTCGCGTGGAACCCTTCGATGCGATGCGCGACCTCGTCGAGCGTCGAGTCGTTCAGGTGGTACTGCACGAACATCGCGAGGTCGCCCCAATCTCCGTCGAGGCGGCCACCGTTCTTGGACTTGTAGCCATCGTACTCGCGCTTGACCGCCGAGAATTTCGCCGCCACGGCGTCGCGCGTCAAAGCGGGTTTCGGCGCGGCGATCTCGGTCTGCTTGTGGGTCTGCTGGTGGTGAACCTGGACGTGGGTCTGCTTGACCGTCTTCGCGTCGGCCTTGGAATCGGCCTTCGGATCCGTCTTCGCGTCGGGCTTGACGTCCGTCGTCTCGGGCTTCGCAACCTCGGTCTTCGGATCGGCCTTCGCTTCGGCCTGCTTCGAGTCCGAGCCGATCGGCGTCACGATCGGCTGCTCCGGCGGCAGCTCCTCGACGGTGACGTGCTGCTTCGGCGGATCGGTCTTCGCGATCGTCGCGGCGTTCGATTCGTGATTCGTCCGCGTCATCGCGAACACGACGACGCCGATCACGAGCACCGCAGCGCCGAGCGCGAGCGCGACGACCCGCTTGTGGTTCGGACGAATCGACTCGACGAGCCCGTCGGGCATCAGCTCCGCGGCGCCCGTGCCGTCGGCGAGATCGAGCTCCTGCGTCGGGATCGCGGCGGTCGGCACCGGCGGCGGTTGCTGCGGCTGTTGCGGCAGCATGTCGGTCGGTGCAGTCGGCGCGCGCGGCTTCACCGGCGCCTGCGGCGTCGCGGTCCGCGGCAACACCGGCGGCTTCACGACCTCGGGCGGCGCGGGCAGCGGCATGTTCGCGAACGCGAAGCTCACGGTCGTCCCCGTCTGCGTCGTCAGCTGATCGTGGAAGTCCTCGAGGTGCGCCTTCGCGATCCGCTCGTGGAGCTCGCGCTGTGCGGTCATCTCCTCGGAGAACAGGTCGCGCATGTACGCGCCGAGCTGATCGGTCGAGATCGTCGGGTTGACGCTGACGAGGCACTGCTGGATCGAGTCGCGGAACTCGGCCGCCGATTGATAGCGGTCTTCGGACTTCGGCCGCAGCGCGGTCGCCACGAGGTCGTCGTACGGCGCGAGGACCTTGTCGACGTCGGACGGCATCATGTGCTCGCCCTTCGCCACCTTCTTCGCGAGCGCGCGATAGTCCGGCTCGGGGCCGGCTTCGTACAGTCGCTTGCCGGTGAGGAGCTCGAACAGCACGACGCCGGCCGCGTAGATATCCGTGCGGTGATCGACGACGCCGCCGCGGATCAGCTGCTCCGGCGCCATGTAGCCGAACTTGCCGAACCCCATCTTCGGATCGGTCGCGGTGCCGCGGATCGCGCTCTTCGCGATGCCGAAATCGATCACCTTCGTCTCGCCCTCGAACGACACCAGCACGTTCGGCGGCGAGATATCGCAGTGGACGAGGTTGAGCGACGCGCCGTCGTTGCTCGTGCGGCGGTGCGCGTATGCGAGGCCGTTCGCGAGCTCGCGTCCGACGAACAGTGCGAGGTCGACCGGCAAGCGCAGCTTGCGCTGACCGAGCACGCCGAGCGTGCGGCGCAGATCGCGGCCCTCGACGTACTCGAGCGCGAGGAAGTACTCGTCGCCGACGCGACCGACCTCGAAGACCTGCGCGATGTTGACGTGCTGTAACTTGATCGCGACTTGCGCTTCGTCGACGAAGCGTGAAATGAACTGCGCGTCAGCCGCGAGATGCGGCAAAACCTTTTTAATGACCGCGAGCTTCTCGAAGCCGGAGAGACCGTGCTTTGCGAGGAAGATTTCGCCCATTCCGCCACGCGACAGACGCTGTACCAGCAGGTAGCGCCCGAACACCTGGGGCAACCCTTCGACGCGACCCATCGGGCCGGTCTGACCGTTCTCGAGCGCGGGCTGCAACGTCTGCATCCTAACGCGGGTTGCTCCACGTACAACGATCACTTTCGGTGAACCCGCGATCTGAATATTTCATGATAAGTCTAGGCGATCCGATAGGTTGTGTACGGGGGTAATCGTCTGATAGCTTCCCGAGACGCGGATGGGGATCAGGGTCACTGCCCTTTGCTTCGTCGTCGCTACAGCCTCGGCTTGTACGCAGTCGGGCTCGCTCGACCTTCAGTTGTCGCTGCCGGATAACGCCGATCTCGCCCCGACGGGCATGACGTCGGTGACCGTCGTTGCGAGCTCTCCCGAGATCGGCACGCTGAGCTCGACCAGCATCCTCACCGGGAGGACGTTCTCTTCGAACAACCTTCCCATCGCCAACAACGTCCAGATCGACGTGCTGTTTCACGACGTCTCGAATCGGCTGGTCGGCGTCGGCGAGGCGCCGACCCTGACCGACATCGTCGGCGACAAGAACACGACGGTCCAAATCCCCGTGCGTCGGCCGTTCGTCTACGCGAGCTCAGGGACGAAGCTGTACACGTTCGACCCGACACTCGACCCACGCACGCCCAAGTTCCAGGGCCAGCTCGCCGGCGTCACCGCGCCGCAAGTCGCGATCTCGGTCGGCGGCGATCGTCTCGTCGTCGCGTCGACCAATCAGCTCCAGATCGTCGACACCGCGACCCACACGGTGACGGGCAACCCGATCTCGATCCCCGGCATGATCAAGGACGCGGCGCCGATTCCCGGATCGCATCGCGTCGCGGTCGCGCACTCGGCCGGCATCTCGATCGTCGACATCGACACCGGCACGGTGACGACCGGCGGCAGTGCATCGGTCGACAAGGTTACTGTCGGGCCGACGCTCGACAACCGGATCGTCGCGTACGGGCTCGTCGGTCGCATTGCACCGCCGGCGGGACCGCTCGAGCCGTGCACTGGCACCTCGATGTTGCTCACGGTCGATGTCGATCAGCCGGACCCGAGTGCGGTCCCTGCGGGTTTGGGTCAGGCGGTCTCCGCAATCGCCGCGTCACCTGATCAGCCGATGCTGTTCGCGACCGAGCCGTGCACCGGAAAGGTGTCGAAGGTCGACAGCTTGAAGTTCACAGACGTCGCGACGCTACCTCGCGCGGCTCTCCTCGCAGTCGCGAACCAGCGCGTGTGGGCCGTCGGATCGAAGGCCTCCGTTCCTAAGTGCGAGGACATGAACGCAAACCCAGTGACGTGCACGGCCTCGTCGGCCATCAGCTGCACCGCGTCGAGCAACAACGCTCTGGCGTACGTTTCGACCGGCGCAAACCTGATCATGCTGTCGATCCCGATCGACGGCTCGACTGCACCGACGGAGATCGACATCCCGGAGCCGCGCGAGACGATGGTCTCGCAGGACGATCCAGGTGGCCAGCACGCACAGGTGCTGCGTGCCCTCAGCATGCAACCGATCGACCTCGTCACGCTACCGGGCGGCCAGTACGTGTCGGTCGTCACCACGAATACGTTCTTCATCCTGTCGTTGTTCGTCGGCAACACCGAGGTCTTGCCGTGTTTGTCGGCGACGACCTCGGACTGGCTCCTGATCGACACCGCCTCAAGCTCCGTGGCAAATCGCGTCCGCACGTACTGCTACCTGATGCCCGTGATTGCTCCACCCGGCACGATCTTTCCAAAGTGGGCTTGCGATGATCCACCGGTCGGCCAGGCCAACGCGTTCGGCGACCCTCCCGGGTATCAACCCATCTCGGTCGGCGCGCTGTTTGGAGCCCGGTGAAGCTCTTCGCTCTGTTCGTCGTCCTGTTCGCAACGTTCGGCATCGCGCACGCGGATCCCGATCCGAAGCGCAAGGTGATCGTGCTCGAGTACCGCTCGAGCTCGAGCGCCCTGCCCGGCATCGCGAACAAGATCGTCAGCGTCCTCGCGAAGCAGACCTCGCTCCAGCTGCTCGGCCCGGATCAGACCCGCGCCGTGTGGGGCGACCACCTCGAGCAGGCGATCGTCCGGTGCACCGGCGAGGCCGAGTGCATCGCGAAGATCGGTGCGAAGGTCGGCGCACAGGAAGTGCTCCTCGTCGGCATCAGCGAGCTCGGTGACGTGATCCTGACGATCCAGCGAATCGACGTCTCGAGCCACGGCGTGAAAGCGCGGATCGCGGACTCGCTGCCCGCGGGCGCGAGCCCCGACGAGGATCAGATCGGCTACTACCTCGCGAAGATCCTGCCCTCCGGCGACTTCATGCGGTTCGGCGTGATCGACATCATCTCGAGCCAGGCCGGCGCGCTCGTCACGATCGGTGGCGAGAAGCGCGGCACGACGCCGATTCCTTCGCTCAAGCTCCGCGCGCCGGCGACCTACGCGATCAAGGTCGAGAAGTCGGGCTACGTGCCGTTCGCGACGAAGATCGAGCTGCCGGCCGACGGCGCGATCCGGGTCGAGGCAAACCTGTCGAAGCGCGGCGGCGGCACCGCCTGGTATGCGCACTGGTACGTGCTCGCGATCGGCGGCGTGCTCGTCGCCGGTGCCGCGGGCGGCACGATCTACTACGCGACCCGACCGCCTGCAGCGACCACGGTCCCGGTCGGCGGAAGCTACTGAGCTAGCGCCTTCAGCATCACGAGCGCGTCCTCGTTGTCGTCCTGGTAGTAGCGCGCGCGGACGTGCACGGTCTTGAATCCGGCGCGCTCGTACAGCGCGATCGCGGCGACGTTCGAGCGCCGGACCTCGAGCGTCGCGAGCGAGCAACCGGTCGCGACCGCTTGGCGGATCGCGAAGTCGAGCAGCTGCGCGCCGTAGCCGCGGCCGCGGAGCTCCGGGTGCGTCGCGATCGCGAGGATGTGCAGCTCCGTCGTCACGATCCAGTAGTTGTTGAACGCGACGATCTTGCCGCCCTCGCGGCCGACATCGATCCGCGCCCACTCGCGCTGCAGCTCGCCCTCGAACGTCGCGCGCGGCCACGGCGCCGGGAACGACAGCCGCTCGATCTCGTCGATCGCATCGAGGTCGGCGTCGGTCGCGGCGCTGATGATCATGCGACGAGCTTCAACAGCGCGCGCCACATCAGGTCGATGCCCTCGGCGCTCTGCGCGGACACCGCGATCGGATCGCGCTTGAGGCCGAGGTCCTTCTTCGCCTTCATGACCTCGAGCGTGCGCTTGCTCTTCACGAGCTTGTCGGACTTGGTCAGTGCGACCACGACCGGAATCGCGCGCTCCGCGAGCCATGGGATGAAGTCGAGCTCTTCTTCCTGGACGCCGCGGCGGATATCGATCAAGAGCAAGACGCCGGCGAGTGCCGTGCGCTTGCCGAGGTAGTCCTCGATCAACGGTCGCCACGACTCGCGCATGTCCTTCTTGACCTCGGCGTAGCCGTAGCCCGGCAGGTCGACGAGATGGAACTTGTCGTCGATCTCGAACCAGTTGACGAGGCGAGTCCGCCCCGGCGTTCGCGACGTACGCGCCAGCCCGTCCTGCTGGACGAGCGCGTTGATCAAGCTCGACTTGCCGACGTTCGAGCGGCCGACGACGGCGAGCTCGGGCTTGCCGGAAGGCGGAAAATCGCTCGGCTTCGCGGCCGACGTGACGAACTTGGCGGAGACTTTCATTTGGCTACCAGGTGCGGGTTCGCGGTCGGATCGAACGGAGTCGATTTGGTGCGGCGTTGATGACAGGTCGCGCAGATCGCGGTGCGCTGCTTTGCCACGTCGACCATGCCGAGTGCGAGAGCGACCGGCCTGTCGCGCATGATGTCATCGGCGGCGTACGCGGCGCCGGCACCGTGACATGCTTCGCAGCCGACGGCGACCTCGATCGCGACACCCGCCGGCGCATCGCCGGTGCCGTGACACGCGAGGCACGCTGCGGGCGGTTTGCCCTCGAACCGCGCGCGCGTGTTCGCATGCGGTGTCGCCTGCCACGCCGCGAGCTCCTTCGGGTGACAACTGCCGCACGCGGCGCTGCCGGTCCAATCGCGGCGGCCGGCGTGCGCGGCCACACCGAAGCAAATCCAGGAAATCGCGACGAGCCAGCGCACGGTGGGCGAAAGCTACCTCACCCTCTCGTTCGCGTGGTAACGGAAGAGCGTGACGACTCACGTGATCGGGCTGACCGGCGGGATCGCGTCGGGAAAGAGCACCGTCGCGAAGCTGCTCGTCGAGCGCGGCGCGACCGTGATCGATGCCGACGCACTCGCGCGCCAGGTCGTCGAGCCGGGCCAACCCGCACTCGCGGAGCTCGTGGCGCGATTCGGCGCCGCGATCCTCACGCCCGAGGGCCAGCTCGATCGCAAGCGGCTCGCGGCGATCACGCTCGGTCCCAACGCAGATCCAGCGGCGCGCGCCGACCTCGGCAAGATCACGCATCCGCGGATCGCAGCAGCGAGTGCGCGAGCGATCGCCGACGCGAGCGAGCGCGGTGCGCACGTCGTGTTCTACGAGGCCGCGCTGCTCGTCGAGAATCGCGCCTATCAGGGCCTCGCAGGCTTGATCGTCGTCGCGAGCACGGCCGAGGTCCAGGAAGCGCGGCTGGTCGCGCGCGACTCGTTGACGCTGGCCGAGGCACGCGCGCGGATCGCGGCGCAGGCCCCGCTCGACGCGAAGCTCGCGGTCGCGACCTGGGTGATCCGCAACGACGGTCAGCCCGAGCACCTCACCGCCCAGCTCGATCAAGTCGTCGGCGAGATCGAGGCGAAGCACGGCAAGATCGCACTGCCGGCGAAGGCATCGGCGGCCACGCGGACCGGTGACACCCGCGAGCGCGCGCTCGTCACCGGGTTTCCGGCGTTCACCGCGAAGCGGATGATCGCGAAGCTGCTCGCGTCCGAGCCCGAGACGAAGCTGTACGTCCTCGCCCGCGACAAGTTCGCGCACGATGCCGACGCGATGTTGAAGCAACTCGGCGCCGGCGATCGCGCGGAGGTGCTGTCGGGCGACATCTGCGACATGGATCTCGGCCTGTCGAGCGCCGAGTATCGCGCGCTGTCGAAAGAGCTGACCTGGATCCATCACCTCGCCGGCATCTACTTCATGGGCATCGACGACGCGACGGCGCGCCGGGTCAACGTCGGCGGCACGCGCACGGTGATCGAGCTCGCGCGCGATGCCGCGCGGCTCGAGCGCGTCGTCCACTGGTCGACTGCGATGGTGTCGGGCAACCGCCACGGCACGATCTACGAGGAGGATCTCGAGGCCGGCCAGCGCTTCCACAACGGCTACGAGCGGACCAAGTACGAGGCCGAGCAGATCGTGCGCAATGCGATGCGCCAGCTGCCGATCACGGTGATCCGGCCCGCGACGATCGTCGGCGACTCGAAGACCGGCGCGATCGACAAGCTCGACGGGCCTTACTACCTGATGGTGCTGATCGCGACGAACGCGTCGGGCCTGCGCCTCCCGCTGCTCGGCCGCGGCGATCAGCCACTCCACCTCGTGCCGATCGATTACGTGATCGATGCCGCGTGGCACGTCGCGCGCAGCGAGGGCGCGGCCGGCAAGACGTTCCACCTCGTCGATCCGAATCCGCTGACCGCGCGCGCCGTGTTCGAGGGCGTCGCCGAGCACGCGCACACGGCCGCTCCGCGCGGCTCGATCCCGAGGCCGCTCGCGCGCGCCGTGCTGCGTACGCCCGGCCTCGCGCGCCTCGGGCGTGGTCCGCTCGCGTTCCTCGACATGCTCGATCACGCGGTACACTACGACCAGACGAACACGAGCAACGCGCTCGCCGGCACGACGTTGCGCTGCCCGCCACTCGCGGACTATCTGCCGGTGCTCGTGAAGCACGTCCTCGAGGTCACCCGCGACGCCGCGCCGCGCGAAGGTGAAGAGCTCGTCGATCCACTCGACTGACTACATGCGCGTGCTCGTGCACGAACACGTGACTCCCTAGAGCACTTCGGCTTCGTAGAGATCGTAGTCGCTGTTCGTCGAGGCTGCGAAGTAGATATGGCAGCCATCCGCGCTCACCCACGGATCGCCCTCGAAGTTTACCGTCGCGAGGTCCGCGATGTCGTGCGGCGCCGAGAACGGCTGCGAGGGATCCGTGCGCGTCGCGTACCAGATATCCGTGTTGTCGTTGCCGCCGATGTTGTTGTTCGACACCGCCGAGAACACGACGACGCGCTCGCCATCGAACAGCGTCGGGTCCGCGGTGATCGAACCGATGTTCAGCTCGGTCACCGGGGTCGGCACGCCGAACTGCGCGTTCGCGTTCGACCGGGTCGCCATCGTGATCTTCTGACCGCCGGCTGTCGGCGCGTAGTACAGGTGGGTCGCGTCGTCGTTTATCCACGGATCGAACTGATCGCCACCGTCGTCGACGCCCGGCGACAGCTTCATGTTGTCGGCCGACGGGAAGTTCTGGCCGCCGCTGTCGCGATGCGAGACCCAGATGTCGAAGCCGCCCTTCGTCCCGTTCCGGTTGCTCGCCACGGCGTACGACAGCTCGTCTTCGCTGATCGCGTACTTGCTGTCGTCCTGGGCGCTGCTCGCATCGGTCGCGACGACCGGCATGCCGAAGTCATCCATGATCGTCGTACGCGTCGCGGTCCACACGTCGGAGCCGCCGAGCGAGCCGGTGCCGCCGCGATCGGAGTCGAACCAGATCTGGAGCTCGTTGTGCGACAGCGACGGATCGCGCTCGGTGTGCGTCGTCGACAAGTTCGCGAGCTTGTGGCGCTGCGTGAAGTGCAGGTTCGAGCCGAACCAGGTGCTCGTGCAATCGCGCGCGGCCGAGCCGTCACCTTGCAGGCCCGCTTCCGCGGCAGGGCCGGGTTTCTCACCGCCGGTGGTCGCGCCATCGGAGCCGGCGCCGGGATGAAACCCGCATGCTCCCAGCAACACCAACGACCAGAGGCGCATCGCACCTCCAGTATGGCTCAGTCCGCGCCCTCATCGGCACTGTCATCTCCTGCCTTGGTGCGGAGCCCCGCGCGCTCGAGCAGCTTGTACAGGAATTTGCGCTCCAGCCCGGCGATCCGCGCGGCCTGGGACAGATTGCCGCCGGCGCGCTTCACGAGATCCTCGAGGTACTCGCGCTCGAACCGAGCGACGAGCGCGTCCTTCGCGGCGTGGAACGGCTGGTCGGCCTTGAACGAGAGGTCCTCACCTGCCGGTGCCGCGACCGTGGGGCGCAACACGAACGGCAGCGACTGAAAATCGTCGTCGGGACCGGCGAGCGCGACCGCGCGCGTGATCACGTTGCGGAGCTCGCGCACGTTGCCGGGCCAGTGATAGTGCTCGAGCCGCGCGAGCGCGGCGCCGCCGACCTGCTTCGCCAACTGAGGCGCCCCTGCCCGCTCGAGAAACATCGCGATCAACCGCGCGAGGTCTTCCTTGCGCTGGCGCAGCGGCGGGACGTAAACCTCGACGACCGCGAGCCGGTAGTACAGATCGCCGCGGAACCCGCCGCGCGCGACCTCGGCGAACACGTCGCGGTGGGTCGCGGCGACGACGCGGACGTCGTACTTCTCGCTCTTGCGGCCGCCGAGCGGGATGACCTCGCCGGCTTCGAGCATGCGCAGCAGCTTCGGTTGGAGACCGACCGGCAGATCGCCGATCTCGTCGAGGAACAGCGTGCCGCCGTGCGCCGCGGCGAACGCACCGACCCGCTCCGCGGCGGCGCCGGTGAACGCGCCCTTCGTGTGGCCGAAGAGATCGCTCTCGATCAGCGTCTCGGTGCTCGCGCCGCAGTCGAACACGACGAACGGGCCGTTCTTGCGCGGCGAGTGATCGTGAACGCCGCGCGCCATCAGCTCCTTGCCGGTCCCGCTCTCGCCGAGGAACAGCACCGGTGCGTTCGACTTCGCGGCACGCTCGAGGATCGCGAACACGTGGCGCATCGCGACCGAGCCGCCGTACAACCCACCGAACGAATCGTTCTTCGAGGGCGGGATATCGACGACCTCGTCAGCCGGCATCAGCTGGACGAGCGTCTTGCCGATCCTGAGCGCGACGCCCGGCGGCGCGACGACCTTGCCGACCGCGACGCCATCGATCACCGTGCCGTTGCGGGAGCCGAGGTCGGTGATCTGGAACCCGTTCGCGACCGGCGCGACCGAGCAGTGGCGGCGCGACACGAACGCGTCCTTGACGACGACATCGCAGGTCTTCTCGGTCCCGATCACGACGCCGGCCGCCGGCAGATCGATCTCGAGCCCGCGATCCGGACCGTCGACGACGCGGAGCTGCGCCGCGTGGACGCCGCTCTTCGCCGCGATCGCGTTCGTGACCCGAGTGACGATCACCTGGCGGTCACTTGCCCAGCTCGCTGCGGATGCGAATGCGCAGAGCGTTCAGCTTGATGAAGCCCTGCGAGTCGCGCTGGTCGTAGACCGAGTCTTCCTCGAACGTGACGATGTCGGGGCGGTACAGCGAGTGCGGTGCCTTGCGGCCGAGCACCGTGATCGCGCCCTTGTACAGGCGCAGCCGCGCGGTGCCGGTGATCGCGCCCGCGATGTCGTCGATCATCCGCTGTAGCGCCTCGCGCTCCGGTGCGAACCAGAATCCGTTGTAGACGAGCGCCGCGTAGCGCGGCATCAGGTCCTGGCGCAGCCGCAGCACCTCGCGATCGAGTGTGATCGACTCGACCGCCGCGCGCGCCGCGTGGAGCACGCTGCCGCCGGGCGTCTCGTAGACGCCGCGCGACTTCATGCCGACGTAGCGGTTCTCGACGAGGTCGACCCGGCCGACGCCGTGCTCGCCCGCGATCTGGTTGAGCTTCGTGAGCAGCGTGACCGGATCCATCTTGTGGCCGTCGATCGCGACCGCGTCGCCCTTCACGTACTCGATCTCGATCACGCGCGGCTCGTTCGGCGCTTCGCGCGGATCCTTCGTCCGCTGGAACATCTTCGGATCCGGCTCTTTCCACGGATCCTCGAGGACGCCGCCCTCGTAGCTCGTGTGGAGCAAGTTGCGATCGACCGAGTACGGCTTGTCGACGGTCGCTTCGATCGGGATCGAGTGCGTCTTCGTATACTCGATCAGCTCCTTGCGGCCCTTGAACTCCCACTCGCGCCACGGCGCGATGATCTTGATGCCGGGCCGGAAGTGGTACGCGGCGAGCTCGAACCGGACCTGATCGTTGCCCTTGCCCGTCGAGCCGTGCGCGATCGCATCGGCGCCCTCAGCCTCGGCGGCTTCCATCATGCCGCGGCCGATGCACGGGCGCGCGAGCGACGTGCCGAGCAGGTACTGGCCTTCGTACAGCGCACCGGCGCGGAGCGCGGGCCATACGTAGTCCTTCACGAACTCGTTGCGAAGGTCGCGCACGACCGCTTTCTTCGCACCGACCGCGAGCGCTTTCTGGCGCGCGGCCTCGAGGTCCTCGTCCTGGCCGACGTCGGCGCAGAAGCACACGACCTCGCACTTGTACCGCTCGATGATCCACCGCACGGCGACGCTGGTGTCGAGGCCACCGGAGTAGGCCAACACCACCTTGCGAATGTCCGACATGGGGGGACGCTAACGCAGGATGCCGCGCAGGAACAGCTGACACAGGTGACGATACGCCTCCAGCCTCGGCATGCCGGAGACATCGAGGATCTCGTCGATCGACAGCGTGCCGTCGATCCGCGACAACAGGAACGCCGCGCGCGGGCTGATCGGCGCGGTCGCGAGCTCGTGGAGCGGGCGCGCGAGCTGCGGCTGGCGCTCCAGATCGCCGAGGAACAGCTGGAAGATGTTCATGATCGCGTCGCGGTTGCGATGGATCAGCTTCTGGGCGAGCGCGGTATCCGGGTCCTCCGACAGCGCCATGTCGACGGCGGCGACCGCCTTGTCGAGCTCGTTGCTGGCGCTCCACGCGTTCGCGCGGTCGATCAGCGCGGTGATCCGCCGGCGCGTGCGGTCTTCCTTCGCCTCACCCGCGGGTTCGCCACCGGGCGGCTGGATCGCGTCGAGGATCAGCGCCGTCCGCGCGTCGATCGGATCGAACGGCAGCACGATGTCCTTGCGCGTGCCATCGGGAGCGCCGCCGGTCGGCGACGGGCCCTTCGCGAGCGGCTTCAGCTTCTGGGTCGAATGCTCTTCGCGGATCTGGCGCGCGTCGTTCTGGCGGGTCGGCGCGTCCTCGTCGGGGAACACCGACGGTGGGCGCTTCGTGACGGGCTTCGCGCGGCCCGCATCGGGCATGCGAAGCCCGAGATCCTTCGTCGGCGCGCTCACCGCGAAGTCGTTGTCGCCGAGCGCGCGCAGCCCGAGATCGCGGGTCGATGCGCCCGACAGCGCGATGTCATCGTCGTCGAGGTTGCCCTGGGTGGTCTCCGCGCGATCGGTCGGCGCCGGCGCGGGTGGCCGGGTCTGCTCGGGCAGCTCGCGCGTCGGGATCCGCGACGCCGGATCCATCGGTGGCGGTTGCGAGCCGCGCAGCGGGGTGAGCCGCCGCGGGCTCGGCAGCGACAGGATCAGATCGTCCTCGTTGGGCGAGAGTGGCGGCGCGTGCGTCGGCGGTGTCGTCGACGGCGCAGGCGCGCGCGATACCGGCGGAATGCCGCGCGCGGTCTTGCCGAGCTCGCTCGTCGACGGATCGCGCCCTGCACTACCGAGCTCGAGATCACCCGGCGTGTTCGGCGGCGGCGCGCTCGGCGTACGCAACCGGACTTCGAGCGGCGCCGGCTTGTGACCCGGTGGAGGACCGAGCCCCGCCGCTTGGGTCGGCTGCACGAACCCGAGGTCGCGCTTCTTGATCTCGGTATCGACCTGGCTGAACCCGGGCGTCGCCTCGGGCCGGAACGCGCCGGAGTTGGTGTCCTCGGCGAACTCGTTGGGCGTGTCGCGCTTGGCCGGCTGGTTGCTGTCGGCGCCGTACTCGCGGGTCGCGGAGTCGAAGGTGACTTCCGCCGAAGGCGCGCGCTGCGGCTGCGGCGGTGCGAGCTCGAGCTCGGGCGGCTCGTCGGCCTCGAGCTCGATGTGCTTCGCCGGCAGGTCGGCCGAGATCGTGCGGGGCTTCGGCTCTGATTTCGGCTTGGGCTCCACGTTCGCCCCCGACTTTACCTCGGGCGTGGGCGCGATCGGTCGTCCTGACCGGGTCCGTGCGAAGAGCTCGTGCGTCTGCTCTTCCTCGATGAACCAGCCCTCGTCGGTCGGCTCGATGTACATCGGCGCCGTGCCCGGCTGGATTTCACCGCGCGTGATCTCGATGATGTATTCGGGCTCGTCCTCGATCCCGAACGGCGCTGCACCATCCGTCGCGACGCCGACGCCGGCATCGGTCTGCAGCACCTCGTAGTTGATCCGGACGTAGTCGACGTAGCTATTCGCCTGCGGATTTTCCGGATCGATCGACAGCACCTGCTCCCAGAGGTGCAGCGCCCCATCGAGGTCGCCTGCACCGTAGCGGTTCAAGCCCTCCTCGATCAGGCGATCGATGTTGGCCGGAGGTGCCACAGGATCAGCTTACCCGCGGGTCTTCGAGACGACACCGCGGAACATATTCAGCGTCCGATTGAGGGCCTCGGTGGCATCGGAAAGCGACGTAAGGTCCTTCGCAGCAATCGCCTGGCGAGTTCGCTCGACGACCGCGCGGGCCTTCTTCACCGCGTCCTGGCCGAAATCCGAGCCTGCGATGATGTCCGTCACCTGCGGGAACAGCGACTCGATCTCCTCGAGCGACTTCTCGGCCTGGTGGCGCGCCTTGTCGAACTCCTGGCCGCTGCGCACCTCGACCATGTAGTCCTTGTTCTGGTCGATCATCTTCTTGATCTCGTCCTCGGTCAGGCCCGAGGTCGCGGTCACGGTGATCGATTGCTCGAGGCCGGTCTCGAGGTCCTTCGCCTTGACCGACACGATGCCGTCGGCCGAGATGTGGAACTGGACCTCGATCTCGACCTCGCCGCGTTGCGCGCGGCGCAGGCCGGTCAGCACGAACTCGCCGAGCAGCTCGTTCTCCTCGGCGCGATCGCTCTCGCCTTGCAGCACGAGGATCTTCACCGAGGTCTGGTTGTCCTTGACCGTCGTGAACGTGTGCGACGCCGAGGTCGGCACCGTCGCGTTCTGCTCGATCAGCTTATGGAAGTAGCCGCCGACGATCATGATGCCGAGCGAGTGCGGCGTGACGTCGAGGAGCAGGATGTCGCTCTTGTCGTCGGTGAGCGCCGCGCCCTGGATCGCTGCACCGAGCGCGACGACCTCGTCGGGGTGGACGCCCTTGCACGGCTCGAGGCCGAAGAACTCGGCGCACGCCTGCTGGACGCGCGGCATGCGGGTCATGCCGCCGACGAGGACGACGTCCTCGATCTGGTTCTTCTGGATCTCCGCCTCTTCGAGCGTGCGCGCGCAGATCTCGATCGTGCGCTCGACGAGGTCGCTCGTCAGCTCCTCGAGCTTGTCGCGCGACAGCATCGTCTGGAGGTGGAGCGCCTCGTTGCGGCCGGTCGAGATGATGAACGGCAGGTTGATCTCGGTCTCCTTGACCGACGACAGCTCGCACTTCGCCTTCTCGGCGACGTCCTTCAAGCGCTGCAGCGCCATCTTGTCCTTGCGGAGGTCGATGCCGTGCTGCTTCTCGAAGCCGAACACGAGCCAGTCGATGATCCGGCGGTCGAAGTCCTCGCCGCCGAGGAACGTATCGCCGGCGGTCGAGATGACCTCGAACACGCCGTTGCCGATCTCGAGGATCGAGATATCGAACGTACCGCCGCCGAGGTCGTAGACCGCGACCTTGCGCTCGACGTTGCGGCCGAAGCCGTACGCGAGTGCCGCGGCGGTCGGCTCGTTGATGATGCGGATGACGTCGAGGCCGGCGATCCGGCCGGCATCTTTCGTCGCCTGGCGCTGACCGTCGTTGAAGTACGCGGGGACGGTGACGACCGCCTTCGAGACTTCCTCGCCGAGGTACTCCTCGGAGATCAGCTTCATCTCCTGGAGGATGTACGCGGAGACCTCCGGCACGCTGAACACCTGATCGCGCAGCATGATGCGGACGTCGTCGTGCGGACCTTCGACGATCCGGTACGGCATGATCTCGAGCGAGCTGCGCACCGCCGCCGAGCCCCACTTGCGTCCGATCAACCGCTTCGCCGCGTAGACCGTGTTCTCGGCGTTCGTGATCGCCTGGCGCTTCGCGATGTGGCCGACCAGCCGCTTGCCGTTCTCGGCGATCGCGACCATCGACGGCGTCGTCTTGTAGCCGCCGCGGTTCGGAATCACCGATGGCGTTCCATCTTCGACGATCGCCACGCAGGAATTGGTCGTCCCCAGGTCGATGCCGATCACCTCTCAGTGGCCATGCACCGGTCATTTTCTCTCCGTTTTCGGAGGTTTCGCCACTGAAACGCCTGTAATTCAGCTGTTCAGCAAACGGCGTACTTCGGCGAGATCGTTGCGCAGCTCCGTCCCCAAGGCGTCGTTCTCGCTCTTGAGCGCCATCGCCATCACGAGGACTTCCTCGGCATCCGTCAGCTTGCCGCACGCCTTGAACGCCGTCGCGAGCAGGCGCGCCAGCGACGGATCACTCGGCGAGCGAGACTGCGCCTTCTTCGCGTGCTCGAGCGCGGTCCGCGGCTGACCGGCCGCGAGCGCACAGGTGGCAGAGCGCCGCAGATACTTGGTCTGGCCGTCGAGGCGGATCGCGGCAGAGAACAGCTTCATCGCCTCGAGCGCGTCGCCCGCGACCTCGAGCTGGCAGCCGCGGTCGAACAGCTCGGCGGCGTACTCCTCGGGCGATTGCGCGGTCTCCGCGATCGGCTGGCCGACCGCGAACGCGCCCGACTTGTCGGGGTTCGTCAGCCGCTCGTACGCGCGGGTCAGCGCCTCGAACACCGTCGACAACCGCTCCGCGAAGCTACCGAGCTGCCTGCCGTAGAACCGGTCGGGATGGATGTCCTTCGACAGCTTGAAGTAGGCGCGCTTCAACGCCTTCGCGTCGGCGCCATGCGGTACGCCGAGCAACGCCCATGGATCGCGCTTGTCGAGCAGCCGCGCCATCGCGAGGATCTGGCGGCGCTGCGCGTCGGCGAGCGCGTTCGTCTCGGACAGCGCCTTCAGCTCGTCGGCCGTCGGGTCGGGAAGCGTCGTGTCGAGCGTGGGCGGCTGCGAGCCCGCCGCGGTGCGGACGTGGATCTTCTCCGTCGCATCCGGCGTGCGGAGCGGCAGCTTCTCGGTCTGGTCCGCCGCCGGCGGCACGGTCTCGGTCGGCAGCAGCAGCGCGCCGAGCGAGCGCAGCTTCATCACGATCCCGATCGCGCGCTCGATCGGCAGGCCGCTCTCGAGAAGGACGTCCTTCAGCGTCGACGATCCGTCGAACCGCGAGAACAGGAAGTACTCCTCCGGCAGGACCTTCGCCTTTAGCGGATCGAAGCCCGGGCTCGCTCGCAACTTCAGCTGCGTCGACCCGAGCCCACCGATCGAGGGTGGTACCGCGCTCACGAGTCATTCTACCTTACAGCACGGCTTCGAGGATGGCCTTGCCGATCGGAAGCCGATTCGCCGCCTGGATCCAGGCGAGCGACTGCGGGCCGTCGAGCACCTCGCCCGTGATCTCCTCACCGCGATGCGCCGGCAGGCAGTGCAGCACGATCGCCCCGCGCGCACCTTTCGCGAGAAGGGCGCCATCGACGCAGTAACCGGCGAACGCCGCTCGGCGCTGGGCCGCCTCGTCCTCCTGCCCCATCGACGCCCACACATCGGTGGAGATCACGGTGGCGCCGGTTACCGCGATTTTCGGATCCGTGGTCAGCGTGATCGAGCCTTTGCCCGACGCGCGCTGGCGATCACGCGCGGTCGCAACGAGTTGCGAGTCGGGTGCGAACCCGTCGGGGCACGCGAGTGCGAGGTCGAGGCCGAACAGCCCGGCCGCCTCGATCCACGAGCTCGCCATGTTGTTGCCGTCGCCGACCCAGGCGTAGCGCTGGTCCGCGATCGAGCCGAAGTGCTCGCGCACGGTGAAGAGGTCGGTCGCGACCTGACATGGGTGGTGTTGATCCGACAGCCCGTTGACGACCGGCACCGACGCGTAGCGCGCGAGCTGCGCGACCCGATCCTGGCCGAACGTGCGGATCACGATCATCTGGCAATAGCCGGAGAGCACGCGGGCGGTGTCCTCGATCGGCTCGCCGCGCGCGATCTGCGAGCCCTGCGACGACAGCACGACCGCATGACCGCCGAGCTCGTAGACGCCGACCTCGAACGACACGCGCGTGCGGGTCGACGCCTTCTCGAACACGAGGGCGACCGACATGCCCTTCAGCGTGGTCTGGATCCGATTGCGCTTGAGCTCGTCGGCGCGATCGAAGATCGCGGGCCAGCGATCGGCCGGGATATCGCCGAGCGTGAGGAAGCCGCGCGGCGCCGTCACTTGCCGTGACCTTCTTCGAGCGCCGACTTGAGGATCGCGACCGCTTCGTCGAGCTGCTCGCGGGTGACGATGTACGGCGGCGCGAACCGGACGACCTTATCGCCGGCGACCGAGCACAAGAGGCCCTTCGCGCGACACGCACCGGTCACGTTCGCCGGCGCGTTCGCGACGACGAGCCCCTGGAGCAGGCCGCGGCCGCGCACGCCGGTCGCTTGACCGGGGAACTGCGCGACGAGCTCGGCGAGCCGCTTCTCGAGGTACTGCCCGGCCTGGACGACGCGCTCGATCAAACCTTCGGTCTCGATGATATCGAACACCGCCGAGGCGGCTGCGCATGCGAGCGGGTTGCCGCCGAACGTCGAGGCGTGCGGCACCGCGCCGCCGGCCTGGAACGCGAGGCCCGCCGCCGCCTTCTCGCTCGCGGCCATCGCGCCGATCGGCACGCCGCCGCCGAGGCCCTTCGCGAGCGTCATGACGTCGGGCTCGACGCCGTCGTGCTGCGCGCCGAACCACCGGCCCGTGCGGCCGACGCCGGTCTGGACCTCGTCGAAGATCAACAGCGTGCCGGTGTCGTCGCACAGCCGGCGAAGACCCGCGAGGTAGCCCGGCGCGGCGACGACGATGCCGCCCTCGGCCTGGATCGGCTCGACGATGATCGCGCACGCGGTGCGCTGCTCGAGCACGCGCGCGGCGGCCTCGAGATCGTTGTACGGGATGTACTCGACGGGACCGACGAGCGGGCCGAAGCCCTCGCGGTACTTCGCCTGGCCGGTGATCGAGACCGTCGCGAACGACCGGCCGTGGAACGAGTTGATCGTCGACACGAACGTCGTGCGCTGCGGCTGACCGGCGACGACCGCTTGATAGCGGCGCGCGAGCTTCAGCGCGGCCTCGTTCGCCTCGCCGCCCGAGTTGCAGAAGAACACGCGCTTCGCGAACGAGTGCTCGATGATCGCCTTCGCGGCGTAGAGCTGCTGGTCGTTGAAATACAGGTTCGAGACGTGGACGAGCTTGCCGAGCTGCTCGGCGACGCGCGCGGTGAAGCCCGGGTGTGAATGGCCGAGGCCACACACCGCGATGCCGGCGGTGAAGTCGAGATAGCGCGCGCCCGCTTTGTCCCAGACTTCGCAACCGCGACCGCGCTCGAGCACGATCGGTTGCTGGCGGTAGTTCTTGAGGAGGACGTGATCGGCGAGCGAAAGGAGGTCGGCTTGCGTCGGCACGAGCCGGGTGTACCACCAGTTCGGCTACAGGATATAGCGAGCCAGATCTTCGTCGGCGACGAGCTCGCCGAGCCGCTCCTTCACGTAGCTCGGCGTGATCGGAATTGTCTGCGTGCCGATATCGGGAGCGTTGAACAATAGATCGTCGAGCAGGCGCTCGAGCACCGTGTGGAGGCGGCGGGCGCCGATGTCGTGCGTACGCTGGTTGACGTCCGCCGCGATCTTCGCGAGTTCCGCGATCGCTTCGGGCGTCCACTCGATCGTGATGTTGTCGGTCGCGAGCAGCGCCGCGTACTGGCGAGTGAGCGCGTTTGTCGGCTCGGTCAGGATCCGCACGAAGTCCGGTGCGGTCAGCGGCGTGAGCTCGACCCGGATCGGGAACCGGCCCTGGAGCTCGGGGATGAGGTCGCTCGGCTTCGCCATGTGGAACGCACCGGCCGCGATGAACAGCACGTGGTCGGTCTTCACCGGCCCGTACTTGGTCGTCACCGTCGAGCCTTCGACGATCGGCAGGAGGTCGCGCTGGACGCCCTCGCGCGAGACATCGGCGCCGTGGCGCTCGGCCTTCGTCGCGATCTTGTCGATCTCGTCGATGAACACGATGCCCGCGTTCTCGGCGCGATGGACCGCCTCGCGCGTCGCTTGCTCGTGATCGATCAGCTTGTCGACCTCTTGCTCGGTCAGCGCGAGCCACGCCGTCGGCACCTTCAGCTTCTGGCGCTTCGTCTTGCGACCGAACGAGCCGAGCATGTCCTTCAGGCCCGACAGCGCGTTCTCGTCGATGCCGGGCTGGCCGCCGAGCACCGACATCAGCGGATTCGATTCGTCGGCGAGCTCGACCTCGATCTCGCGGTCGTCGAGCTTGCCCTCGCGCAGCATCGTGCGCAGCTTCTCGCGGCTCGCGTCGGTCGACGTGGTCGGTTCGCCCGGCCGATCCGTGAACGACTTGCCGCGCGGCAACAGGATGTCGAGCACGCGCTCCTCGGCCGCATCCTTCGCACGCCCGCGGACCTTCTGGGCTTCCTCGTCGCGGACGAGCTTGACCGAGACCTCGACGAGGTCGCGCACGATCGAGTCGACATCGCGACCGACATAACCGACCTCGGTGAACTTCGACGCTTCGACCTTGAGGAACGGAGCGCGAGCGAGGCGCGCGAGCCGGCGCGCGATCTCGGTCTTACCGACGCCGGTCGGTCCCATCATGATGATGTTCTTCGGTGCGATCTCGTCGCGGAGGTCGCCGCTTACTTGCTGACGGCGCCAGCGATTGCGCATCGCGACCGCGACCGCGCGCTTCGCGTCGCCCTGGCCGACGATGTAGCGATCGAGCTCCGCGACGATCTTCGCCGGCGTCAGCGTCGCATCTTCCTTCACGGCAGCTCCTCGATCGTGAGGTTCGTGTTCGTGTAGATGCAGATGTCGGCCGCGATTCCCATCGCGCTCTCCGCGATCGCGCGCGGGCCGAGCTCGGTGTGCCGAAAGAGCGCTCGTGCCGCAGCGAGCGCGTAGCTGCCGCCGGAGCCGATCGCGCAGATGCCATCGTCGGGCTCGATGATGTCGCCCGAGCCGCTCAGGATGAACGTGTTGTCGGCATCGGCGACGACGAGCATCGCTTCGAGCCGGCGCAGCGCGCGATCCGTACGCCACTCCTTCGCGAGCTCGACCGCGGCGCGGCGCAGCGGGCTGCGCTGGGCCTGGAGCTTCTCGTCGAGCCGTTCGAACAGCGCGATGCCGTCGGCCGCCGAACCTGCGAACCCGCCGATCGCGCGACCGTCGCCGAGCCTGCGGACCTTCTTCGCCCCGCCCTTCACGACCGTGTTGCCGAGCGTGACCTGGCCGTCGCCGGCGACGACGACGTGATTTCCGCGTCGCACCGACAGGATCGTCGTCGAGTGAATCTCGGGCTGCCTCACGATGGCTTCGTAGCACACCGGCCCGCCGCCGCGCACGCAAGCTGGCTAAACGGCTAGCGCAGCTTCTTGACCGTTCGGGCTCTCGGATGGGCGTCGTCGTAGACCTTCATCAAGTGCTCGAGCGACACCTTCGTATAGATCTGGGTCGATGCGAGGCTCGCGTGACCGAGCAACTCCTGGATCGACCGAAGATCAGCGCCCTCGTCGAGCAGGTGCGTCGCGAACGAGTGGCGCAGGCTGTGCGGCGTCGCCGCGGCATAGATTCCGCCGGCGATCGTCCACCGCTTGACCATCCGCTGGACCGAGCGCGGCGTGAGGCGTTCGCCCTGCGCGTTGACGAACAGCGCGCCGCCCGTCGCACCGAGCTCGCTACGCACCGCGAGGTAGTTCTTCACCGACGCGTACGCCTGATCCACGAGCGGGACCTCGCGCGACTTGTTGCCCTTGCCGTGGCGGACCAAGACGATCGGCGTCGTGTAGCGCCCGGTGTCGATGTCGGTCAGATCGAGCCCGCACGCCTCCGACACGCGCAGCCCGGTCGCATAGATCAGATCCATCATCGCGGCGTCGCGCAGCCGCAAGAGGTCGTGGCGCTGCTGCTCGCTCTCCGACAGCGTGCGGTGACTCACTCGCCCCGTCTTCAGCGGCACTTCGACGAGGTGGACCGCTTCATCGACGACGAGCGCGCGCGGCAGGCCCTTCGGCTTCTTCGGCCCGCGGATCGCCGCGCCCGGATTGCCGGCGAGCACGTCGCGCTTCACGAGGAACCGACAGAACGCGCGCACGCTCGACAGCTTGCGCGAGATCGTCGCCGGCCCGTTCTCGCCGAACAGCGCGGCGAGCTGGCTGCGAATATCGAGCGCCGACAGCTTCGCAAGAGCAACGTCTTTTCCGCGCTTCGCCGCGAGGTGCTCGCGCAGCGCCCTGACATCGCGCAGGTAGACTTCGACGGTCTTCGCCGAGTAGGCGCGTTCGATCGCCAGGTACGTCTCGAACGCGGCGAGCGCGCTATCCCAGTCCACGCCTCTACAATGCGCCCGCGGGCGGACGCACCACAACTTCTTCGACGGAGATGCCCGGCCGGGCCACGATCGAGACCAGGAACCCCGCGATGTCCTCGGGCTTCATCATCTGCGACCGGTCGAACCCGGGACGGTCGTCCCAGATCGGCGTATCGGTCGCGCCCGCGAGCAGCGACGTGACCCGGATGTTGTACGGCCGCGCCTCCTCCGCGAGCACGCGCGCGATCCCGAGCTGGCCCATCTTCGCGGCGGTATAGCCGGCGCACTCGGTGAACGCCTGCTGGACGACGTGCGAGCCGATCATCACGATGTGGCCGCGCCGGCGCGGCTGCATCCGGCGCAACGCCTCGCGCACGCACGTGAACGTGCCGACGACGTGCGACTCGAGCATCTCGCGGAGCTCCGCGACCGACGCGTTGAGGATCGGCGCGAACGTGCCGACGCCGGCGGAGCACACGAGCAGATCGAGCTCCGGTAGGCCATCGATCCGCGCGCGGACCTCGACCTCGTCGGCGACATCGAGGTGCGCCATGCCGACATCGCCGAACGCCGGCGTCTGGACCGCCGCGTCGCCGTGCGGCCCGCCATCGCGCAACCGCCGGCTGCACGCGAGGACTGCTGCGCCCTCGTCGGCGAGTGCCCGCGCGCACGCCGCGCCGATGCCGCTCGAGCCGCCGGTGACGAGCGCGTACTTGCCGAGTAATCGCTTCACGCCGCGACCGTAACACGCGCTAGGCTCCGGGCATGCGGCTCGCGCTCGCCCTGATCCTCGTCGCAGGTGTCGTCGCAGGTGTCAGGGCCGCTCCGAGCAAGGAGCTGAAGCCGTACGCCGGTCAGGTCGTGCTGTCCCCCGATACGCCGCCGACCAGCTTCAGCGAGCTGCCCGGATTCTTGAAGATCAACTTCGACAAGTCGCACCACTACGAGTCGCTGAAGTGGGACGTCAACTTCGTCGGCGTGCTCGCGAAGCCCGCCGACAAGGTCACGCTGATCGTCAGCGATCCGACCGCGAAGTCCGATGCGAGCCAGCTCGTCACGATGGAGCTCTCGACCACGCGCGACGTCGTGATCGGCCACTTCAAACCAACGGCAGCGGCAGGATTCTCCGCCGGCAAGACCTACGCGGTGACCCTGACCTCGGGTAAGACCACGCTCGCGAAGGCCGAGCTGGTCCTCCGCGAATAAAGCTCGACCGCGAACGACGATCCGCGTGTTGCCCGCGAACGAACGCGTCGACGTCTTCTTCGTCCGACCTTCGTAGCTTGACCTGGCTTCGCGGCATTCTTCTTCATTCGAGCGCGACGCCGCACCACGAAGCGCAGTGCCGTGTGCTCGACGAATTGGCACTTCCTCGCAGAATGCGACGAAGCCAGGTCAAGGTACGAAGGTCAGACGAAGAAGACGATTCGGCGTTCGCTCGCGGGCCGTTCGTTCCGCACCGGGCGGCAGCGCTAGCTGGCGCCGCGAGTAGCCGGCTGCGCGCGTGGCGTACCTAACCCGCTGATCCCCGCGCCTTCCCGAGTGGCACGCGGCGTGGACATGCCGCGCGCGTGCGTAGCCTGATCGCAGCCGCTCTCATCCTGGGTGCCAGTACGCCTGCGTTCGCGCTCAAGCCGGGCACGCATGCAGACATCACCCAGGCGGCCTGCACGGCGGCCGGGCTGCCGAAGGACCTGTGCACCCGGATCGCGACCGAGGACTACGACACCGACGAGCGCGAGTGGGACGATCTCAGCGCGCACGCCCAGATCGCGGATAATCAGACCGCCTGCGCCGCCGCGGATCTCGCCGCGACCCGGGTGTGGCAGCTCGGCTCCGACCTCCGCGCGCAGCTCGCCGCGTATCAGCACACGATCGGCTACGACCAGGCCGGTGCGATCGCGAGCTCGATCGGCCGCGCACTCCACACGGTGCAAGATGATTGCGCTCACCACGGCATGCCGAACCCGCAGCACGCGTGGTTCTCGCTCGCCGACTACTGCGATGGCACCGCGACGAATCCCGATGTCCAGCCGTCGGCGATCAGCTGCGCGCAGACCGAGACCGCGGCGGTGATGCGGACCGTCGCATCGGCGATCCAGAGCGCGGGCGTCGCGCAGCATCTCGGCGCGTTCGCCTGCCCGCCCGCTCCCGACAACGGTGATCACGGGACGCAACAGACCGCCGTGTGCCAGGGCCGCTTTCTGCCGGGCCCGATCGACGCGTGCGACTTCCTCGGCGAGGCCGATGGTTGGGACGGCATCGACCGCACGTGGAACAACGCCGTCGTCGTGCCCGCCGTGCGCGCGGCGTTCGCGGCCGGGCTCGCGGGACAAGCCGCACCGAGCGACCTCTGCCACGGCGACGAGACCGTGCTGTCGAACGCGACCTCGCGCCCGGCCGTCGATGTCTCCGGCGGTACACCGTCGTGCGTGAAGGCCCACGTGCTGTGCCTCGGCAAGGCCGACGGCGATTCCGAGAACCCGTTCGCGGACGATCCGACGCCTCCTGCCGATGCCGGCTGTCACGCGGCGCACGGCGAGCCGGGGCTGCTCCTGATCGCGCTCGTCGCGCTACGCCGCGGTCGTCGCCCGCGCGTGCGCGAGCGCGAGCCACGGACCTAGATCCTCGCGCGCGCGCTCCGCCATCCGCTGCTTGCGGCTGTCCTTGCGCACGCCTTCGAGCGGCGGCAACAGGCCGTAGTTCACGTTCGTCGGGCCGTACTTGTATTTGTCTTCGCGCGGCACGGTGACGTGCAGATACAGGCCGCCGAGCATCGTCGTCGCCGGCGGTGGCTCGAGCATGCGACCGCGCAGCTCGCTCGCGAGCAACCACGCGACGACCAGGCCCATCGCGCACGACTCGATGTAGCCCTCGACGCCGGTCAACAGGCCCGCGAACCGCACGTTCGGTCGCGTCTTCAATTCGAACCGCGTACCGAGCCGCGCCGGCGCATCGATGTACGTGTTGCGATGGATCGATCCGAACCGCAGGAACTCGGCCTTCTCGAGCCCGGGCACCATCTGGAAGATCTTCTGCTGCTCGGGATACGCGAGCCGGGTCTGAAACCCGACGAGGTTGTACGCGGTGCGATAGCGATTCTCCGGGCGCAACTGGACGACCGCCCACGGGCGATGCCCGGTCCGCGGATCGCGCAGGCCGATCGGTCGCATCGGTCCGAACCGCAGCGTCTCGGGCCCGCGCTCGGCCATCACCTCGATCGGCATGCAGCTCTCGAAGTAGCGCGGCTCCTCGAAGTCGCGCGGCAGGATCTTGCGGCCGGCATTCACCGCCGCGACGAACGCCTCGTACTCGAGCTTGTTCAGCGGGCAGTTGACGTAGTCGCCGACACCTTCGTCGCCACCTGCTGCGCGAAGCTCCGGCAGCGGCTCGTCCTTCGGCGTGCGCGGCCGCTTCTCCGGCGCCGCATCATCGCGATCCCAGCGCGACTGGCGGAACGCGCGGTCCCAGTCGATCGAATCGGCCGCGACGATCGGCGCGATCGCATCGTAGAAGTACATCCGATCACCGCCGAGCTCGCGCATGATCACCTTGCCGAGCTCGCCCTCGGTCAGCGGCCCCGTGCACACGATCACCGGATGCTCCGGCAGCTCGTCGATCCGCCGCCGCTCGATCCGGATCCGCGGATGGAGCGCGAGCCGGCGCGTGATCGCGCGCGCGAACCCGAACCGCTCGACCGCGAGCGCCTGCCCCGCCGGCACGCGATGCTGATCCGCGCAGCCGATCACCAGCGAGCCGCAGCGCCGCAGCTCGTCTTTCAACAACCCCGCCGGCGCGACCGGATCGTCCGAGCGCAGCGAGTTCGAGCACACGAGCTCGCCAAACAGCGGGCTCTGATGCGCCGGCGACATCGCGACCGGCTTCATCTCGACGAGACTCACCTGGAAGCCCGCCTCCGCGAGCTGCCACGCAGCTTCGCTGCCGGCCATGCCGCCGCCGACGACGGTGACGTCTGTCATCGCGGCGAGCGTACCTCAGCCGTGGGCGGTGCGACGCGCACACCGGTTCTCGAAGCCGCGGCGATCATCGCGCCTTCGCGCGCGGCGGAGGCTCGGGCCGCTTGCCCGGCACCCACGTGTCCGCATGCTGCAGCGGCCCCCATGCTTCCTTCACGAGCTTCGCGCCGCAGGCACAGTCGTAGCGGCGATACTCCACGCCCTCGCGCGTTCCGCTGCCTTCCCAGCTCTGCTTCGTCCCGCCGCAGGCCGGACACTTCCACTCGCGATTGCGGCGGATGATGGCTCGCGTGAACAGCCCCAACAGGACGAGCAGTCCTACCAGGAAGTACCAGCTGTCCGCGAAGCCGTCGAAGATGCGGATCATCTAGGCGGCGTTCTCGCCCTCGGCCTCGTCGGAGCCCTCGCTCTTCCAATCGCACTCCATACAGCGGAGCGTGATGCCGCGCTTGGTCTCCTTCTTGAGGACGAACTTCGCGTTGCAGGTCGGGCACGGCTGCGGAATCGGCTTGTCCCACGCGACGAAGTCGCACTGCTTCTTCGCCCAGTTCGAGCAGCCGTAGAACGGCTTGCCGCGACGCGACCGCTTCTCGGCGATGAAGCCACCGCAGCCGGGCTTCGGGCACTTCACGCCGAGCGAGATCGGCTTGGTCGTCTTGCAGTCGGGATAGCGCGTGCACGCGAGGAACGAGCCGAACCGGCCGCGCTTCACGGTCATCGGCGCCGCGCAGGTCTCGCAGACTTCATCGGTCGTTTGCGGCGGGACCTTCTCCCACGTGCCGTCGAGGTTCTTCACCACCTCCATCGTCGTCCGGCACTCGGGATAGCCCGAGCACGCGAGGAACGAACCGTTGCGACCCCACTTGATCACCATGGGCTTGCCGCACTTCTCGCACACCCACTCGGTCGCGATCTCCTCGCGCTTGACGTCGCGCATCTCGGTCTCGGCCTTCTCGAGCTCGAGCTTGAACGGGCCGTAGAACGCGCCGAGCAGCTTGCGCCAGTCCTCGGTGCCGTCCTCGACGTGATCGAGATCCGCTTCCATCTTCGCCGTGAAGCCGCTGTCGACGATCTCGGGGAACGAGACCACGAGCAGAGAATTCACCAGGATGCCGAGCTCGGTCGGCCAGAACCGCGCGTCCTTCTTCTCGACGTAACCGCGGTCGACGATCGTCGACATGATCGCGGCGTACGTCGACGGCCGGCCGATGCCCTTCTCCTCGAGCTCCTTCACGAGCGACGCCTCGGAGAACCGCGGCGGCGGCTGGGTGAAGTGCTGCTCGGGGCGAACGCTATCGATCGTGATCGGGTCGCCGACCTCGATCGGCGGCAGTAGCTTGTCGGCGGCTTCCGCGGCCTCGGCCTTCGCATCGTCGGTCTCGGCGACCTCGTAGACCTTGGTGTAGCCGGCGAACTTCATGACCTGACCGTTCGCACGGAGCTGCGCGTTGCCGCGGTCCATGTCGATCGTGGTCTGGTCGTAGACCGCGGGCACCATCTGCGACGCGACGAAGCGCTGCCAGATCAGCGTGTACAGCTTCACGAGCTCCGGACCTTCCGGATGCTCGGCGAGCGCGACCGCGACCTTCTCCGGCGTCCACTCCATCAGCGTCGGCCGGATCGCCTCGTGGGCGTCCTGCGCGCGCTCCTTGTTGCCGTACGTGTTCGGCTGCTCCGGGAGGAACTCCGCGCCGTAGGTCTCGGTGATGTGGGAGCGCACGGCCGTCATCGCGTCATCGCTGATGCGCGTCGAGTCGGTACGCATGTAGGTGATGAGACCGGTCGGGCCTTCCGCACCGAGCTCGACACCTTCGTAGAGGCGCTGCGCGAGCGCCATCGTGCGCTTCGCGGAGAACCGCAGCTTGCGCGCCGAGTCCTGCTGGAGCCGGCTCGTGATGAACGGCGCCTGCGGCTTCTTGCGCCGCTCCTTCTTCTCGACCGACGCGACGACTGCGTTACCGGCGTTGAGCTCGGCCGCGATCTCTTCGGCTTGGTCCTTGGTCTTGGGCTCGGCGCGCTCGCCCTTCCACTTCCAGATCCGCGCCTCGAACGGCGGCGGCACCGGGCCGTGAACGGTCGCGTCGACCGACCAGTACTCCTCGGGCACGAACGCTTTGATCTCTTCTTCGCGCTCGCACACCATCTTGACCGCGACCGACTGGACGCGGCCCGCGGACAGGCCGCGCTGGACCTTGTTCCACAGGATCGGGCTGATCTTGTAGCCGACGAGGCGATCGAGGATCCGGCGCGTCTGCTGCGCGTTCGTCTTGTCCATGTCGATCGCGCGGGGTGCGGCGATCGCAGCGGTGACGCCCTTTTTCGTGATCTCGTTGATCAGGACGCGATGGAGGTTCTTGTTCTCGTCCTTGATCTCCTCGGCGATGTGCCAGGCGATCGCTTCACCTTCGCGATCCGGATCGGATGCGAGGTAGACGGTCTCGACCTCGCGCGCCGCCTTGCGGATCTCGCCGAGGACCTTCTTCTTGCCTTCGATCACCTCGTAGACAGGCTCGAACGTGCCCTCGTCGAGATCGACGCCGATCTTCGACTTCGGCAGGTCGCGGATGTGACCGACCGACGCCTTCACGATGTAGTTCGAGCCGAGGTACTTGTTGATCGTCTTCGCCTTCGCGGGCGACTCGACGACGACGAGCGCGGAGCCCGGCTTGACCTTCTTCGGCTTGCGAGGTTTCTCGGGCGCTTCTTCGGCATCCTCGTCGTCGTCCGCGTCGACCTGCTTGCCCTTCTTGCTGGCCTTCGCGGGCGTCGCGTCCTTCTTTGCCTTGCCCGGCTTCTTGGACTCGACCTTGGCCGGCTTGGCTTCGACCTTCGCCTCGGCCTTCGCGTCGACCTTCGCCTTCACGACCTTCGGCGCTTTGTCCGCCTTGGTCTCTTTCTCGACGCCCTTCGCCTTCACCGGCGACTTCTTCTTCGCTTTGGCTTTACTCACGACAACCTCGCTAACGCGCGTAGTACGACGCGAACCGGCAGGCGGGTCTTGGTCACGATCTCGTCCACACTCCGCGCGCCGCCCGCGAGGGCCGCACGCACGGTCTCTTCATCCGGATCTACCGAGCGCTGCGGCATACGAGGCTCACCTGCGAGCGCCGCATCCACATCACTCGGTTGCTCGACCAGCGCCGCGCCGCTCGCGAGCAACAGCTCGCAGCCCCGGCTCCCCGGCCACGCCACCACGATGCGGCCCAACCGGCGTGCGGCACGTGCCGTCGCCAGCGAGCCCGAACGCGCATCCGCTTCGACCACCACACACGCATCCGCGAGTGCCGCGATCAGTGGATTGCGCGCGAGAAACGTTCCGCGCCGCGGCTGAGAGCCGTCGCGGTGCTTCGAGACCAGCGCGCCACCGGTCTCGACGACGCGGGTGAACAGCGCCGCGTGGCGAGCCGGGTACGCGACATCGCAGCCGCAGCCAAGCACCACGGTCGTGGTCCCGCCGCCGGCGATCGCACCGCGATGCGCCGCGCCATCGATGCCGAGCGCTCCACCCGAGACGACGTGGACGCCGCGCTCCGCGAGGTGACGGGCGATCGCATGAGCCCGGTCCATCCCGGCCTGCGACGCCGCTCGAGCTCCGACGATCGCGACCGCGGGTCCCTCAGACAGCGCACCGCGCACGTAGAGCCGGCGAGCTCCCCCTCTGGGCAGCGCTAGCAAGCGCTTCGGGAGTGCCTCGGCCTCAACGAGTCTGGTGGTCACAGGGGGAAAGCAATTAGCCACCTGGACCGCGGCCGTCAAGTCATCGCGATCTGAACCGGCCCTTTTCAGGTACTTGGCCGATCGCCCTACATCTATATACGGCTGGCCGAACGACGAGTGGTCGACCTGGCCGGAAGGCCGGGCCGCTACTCCTTCTGCATCATCACGACGTCGCCCACGCCCATCTCCTGGACCGACAGCGTCACGAGTCCGACCGAGATCTTGTCGCCGACTTCCACGATCGAGACCTGGCCGAGTGCGCGCGCCGGGAACCGGCGATCGTCCTGCCCTGCGAGGTCGCGGGCCTCGCCCGGGAGCGCGTCGCCACGGCGAACCACGTACATCCGGTTGCCGACCTCGATGCCGGACTTCTCGCCGAGGTCGATGAACACGATCTGGCCCGCGCCGATCAGCTGCTCTGCCGCGAGCTGCGCGACGATGGTGCCCTGCGCGTCGACCTTCGGCGCGACCGGCGGCACGCTCTTGTACGCCTTCACGAGCGGACCGACCTTGTTGCCGCGCACGATCTCCTGGTTCGACATCGTGATCAGGCCGCGCGCGCGCTTGTCCTGCTTCACGCTGACGACCTGAACCTCGCCGAGGACGTGGACGTACGCGCCGAGCTTGCCGACCTTGTTGCCGGGCTCGTAGATCGTATAGGTCTTGCCGACCTCGGGTGGGTTGTTCGACGGATACGTCAGGTACACCGAGTCGCCGAGGCCGAGCAGCTCCTTCTCGTCGACGGAGCCGTCGATCGTGATCGACTTGTCGAGATCCTTGGTCTCGACGAACGCGAGCTGTTTGATGCCGACCTGAGTGCGGGTCGCCGGCGGCGGCACGCGATCGATCGGCTTGACGTCCCCGCCCTTCTCGGGCTCCTTCGTCGTCGCCGGCTGCTCCGCGAACTGACCGCGCGGCAACAGGCGCACGAGGTCACCGGGATAGATCCAGTGCGGGTTCGTGATCTGCGGGTTGTACGACCAGACCTTCGGCCACTGCCACGGATCGTTGAAGTAGTAGAAGCAGATGTCCCACAGCGTGTCGCCGTGGCGAACGACGTGGAGCTCGGGCACCGGCCCTGCGTGGATCTCGGCTGGCTCGTCGAGCGGCGCGGCTGCACCCCCACCACCGACGTAGTAGCCGCTCGGCGCGGCGGGGACATCGCCCGGCGCACCCTCGACGACGGAGCCATCGGGCTTCACGACGACGACCGCGGGCTTCTGTTGGACCGGCGCCTGAACCGGCGGCGGCGGCGCCTGCGAGCCACTCGAGCTCGGATCGAGGTTGACCGGTGGCTGCGTCGCCGCGCCCGTCGGATAGACCGGGACCTGCGCGAGCGCCGCGGCGGGCCACAGGCCTGCGGTGCCGAGGCCGAACAGGACAAGCGTGCGCTTCACGGCGTCTCCAATCGCTTCGCGGCGAGCGCCGCGGGCTCGGACTTCGGATAGAGGTTCACGACCTGCTCCATGATGGCGCGCGCCTTGTCCTTCTGACCGAGCGCCGAATAGCAGTAGCCGACCTTGAGCAACGCATCGGGCACCTTGTTGCCTCGCGGGTAGGTCTCGATCGTAGCGCGGAACTCGGTGAGTGCCTGCTGATAGTCCTTGCGGGCGTAGAACGACTCGCCGAGCCAGTACTGCGCGTTATCCGCGTAGTCGTGGCGCGGGTAGGTCTTGAGGAACGCGCGCAGCGCGGTGACCGCCTCGTCGTGCTTGCCGGTCTTCACGAGCTCGACGGCGCTGCGGTAGTCGTTCGCCGCCGCGTCGTTCGCCGGCACGCTGTCGTGAACGACATCGGCGCGCATCGACCGATGTGCAGCGCGCGCCGAGATCGGCGGAATGCGGGTGGTGACCTCGAGGCGATCGCGCGGGTGGGCCTGCGATGCCGCGGCGAGCGCTTCGTCGTCGATCGCGGCGGACTTGCCGAGTGCGGCGTCGCCTTCGTAGACGATCTGGGTGCCGTCTTCTTCGACCGCGACGACGCGCGGGTCGCCGGGCGCGCCCTGCGCGGAGCGCGGCGGCGCGACGACCTCGACGGGCAACTGCGGCACGTCGGGCGAGGGCTGTTGCGACTTCGCGATCGCGAGCTGGTGCTCGAGATCCTTGATCTTGCGATCCTGCGCGCGACGATCCACTCGCAGCTCGTCGACGTTTTGCGAGAGCCGCCGGTTGTCGGCGCGCAACGCCGACATCGGCGACGCGCAGGCTCCAGCGAGCAAGAGACAACAAGCGATGCGGTTCGTCACAGCAAAATGATCGTAGGAGGTGCACGAGCACCAACGCAAAATTTCTAATGGCGCTTCGCGAATCGCTTCGTGAATCGCTTCGATAAGCGCGCTAGGCTCTCTGCGTGAAACACCTGGTCCTCGCGGTCGCCCTCGCCTCGTGCTCGCACGGGACATCCGAGTCCGACGTCGTCACGTACTTGAAGGCGCATCCCGACGTCGTGACCAAGGCAGAAGGCCGCACGACCGACGCGACGAAGATCCGCCACGGCGACACGCCGCTGACGTTGATCGGGCCGACGCTCGACGTCGGTGCGACCGCGCCGGACGTCACGGTCACCGATGCCGAGCTGAAGCCGGTGAAGTTGTCGGCGTTCAAGGGCAAGACGGTCGTGCTCTCGGTCGTGCCATCCATCGACACGCGCGTGTGCGAGAACCAGACGCTCCACCTCTCGCAGGCGATGGATCAACTGCCGGCGGGCGTCGAGGTGATGACGGTGAGCCGCGACCTGCCGTTCGCGCAGTCGCGGTTCGCGCAGGATCCGTCGATCAAGACGAAGATGATGTCGGACTACAAAGGCGGCGGCTTCGGCCGCGCGTTCGGCGTCGAGGTTCAGGAGTCGGGACTGCTCGCGCGCAGCGTGTGGATCATCGGTCCCGACGGCAAGATCGCGTATCGCCAGCTCGTCGCGGATCAGGGAACCGAGCCCGAGCTCGATCCGGTGATCGCCGCGGTCAAGAAGACCGCCGGAAGCTAGATCGAGTTAGAGCTTCGTCGCGGCGAGGATGTCGTTCGCGCCTTGCGCGATCAGATCCTCGGCGAGCTTCTCGCCGAGCTTCGCGGCGTGCTCGGGCGAGTCGATGTACTCCGCCTTCAGGATCTTCGTCCCGTCGGGCAGGCCGCACATGCCGACGAGCTTCATCTGCCCGCCCTGCTGGATCGCGTGCGCGGCGAGCGGCGTCGTGCAGCTACCGCCCATCATCGCGAGGAACGCGCGCTCGGCGGTGACCGCGGCTTGGCCCCAATCGTCGTGGATCGCCTTCTGCGCGAGCTCTCGCGCGAAGTCGTCGTCGCTGCGGGTCTCGATGCCGAGCACCCCCTGCGCGACCGCCGGGATGCTGAGCTCGAGCGGCAGCTCCTGCGTGATCCGCGCGGCCATCCCCAGGCGCGTGAGCCCGGCGGCGGCGAGCACGACCGCGTCGTACATGCCGTCGTCGAGTTTCTGGATCCGGGTCGGCACGTTGCCGCGCAGCATCTCGATCTTCAGATCGGGCCGGCGCGCGAGCAGCTGACACTGGCGGCGCATGCTCGAGGTGCCGACCTTCGCGCCGTGCGGCAGCGTATCGACGGTGATCGGCGCGCGCGCACATAGCGCGTCCCACGGGACCTCGCGCGCCGACACCGCGGCGATCGACAGTCCTTCCGCGAGCTCGGGCGGCACGTCCTTCATCGAGTGGACCGCGAGATCCGCTTCGCCGGCGACGAGCGCTTGTTCGATCTCTTTCACGAACAAACCCTTGCCGCCGACCTTCGCGAGCGGGATGTCCTGGATCTTGTCACCCGAGGTCTTGATCACCATCAGCTCGACGGTGACGTCGGGTGCGACGACGCCGAGCCGCGCCTTCACGTGGTTCGCTTGCCACAATGCGAGCGCGCTGCCGCGCGTCGCGATCACGATCCGATTCCGGGTCACGCTTGTGCCTTTCGCTCCGTACTGCCTTCGGCGGGAGACTCGACGAGCTCCTCCGTCGTCGGGTGATCGGAAATCTCGAGCGCGAACAGCTCGGCGAGCACGCCCGCGCGCAGCTCGCCCTGCTCTTTCTCGGAGCCGCGCAACACCGTCGTCGGGTTGTGGAGCAGCTTGTTGATCACGAGCTGGACGACGCGCTGGACCAGCTCGCGCTGCTGGTCGCGCGTGAGCTCCTTGCGCATCAGCTGGTCGAGCCCCTTCTGAACCTCGGCGTCAGCGATCTGCGCGAACTTCTCGCGCAGCGCGCGGATCGTCGGGACCACGCCCTGCGTGCGCAGCCAGTGCTCGAACTGCCCGGCCTCGTGCTCGACGATCCGCCCGGCGTGCTCCGCGGCTTTCGCGCGCTCGGCGAGGTTCGCCGCGACGACCTTGTCGAGATCGTCGATGTCGAACAGATAGACACCGTCGACGTCCTGGATCTGCGGCTCGGCATCGCGCGGCACCGCGATGTCGATGATCATCATCGGCTTGTACTTGCGCACCTTCGCGACGCGCTTGAACATCGCGCGGGTCAGCACCGGCTCGCGCGCGCCGGTCGAGCTGATCACGACATCGGCGGCCGCGAGCAGCTTCTCGAGGTCGGCCCAGGGCGCGGCCGTGCCTTCGATCTCGTCGGCGAGCGCCTCGGCCTTCTCGGGCGAGCGGTTCGTGACGACGATCCGCTGCGCGCCGTTCGAGTAGAGGTGGCGCGCCGCGAGCGAGCTCATCTTGCCGGCGCCGACGACGAGCACGCTCTTGCCGGCGAGATCGCCGAACACGCGCCCCGCGAGCTCGACCGCGACCGACGACACGTTCGCCGCGCCGCGCGCGATCGTGGTCTCGGTCCGCACGCGTTTCGCGACGCCGAACGCTCGCTCGATCGCGCGCGACAGCACCGGCCCCGAGGTCCCGGCCGTGCCCGACAGCGCGTACGCGTCTTTCAACTGGCCGAGGATCTGCGCCTCGCCGACGACGAGCGAGTCGAGCGACGACGCGACCGCGAACACGTGGCGGATCGCAGCGGGCCCGCGGCGTTCGTAGAGCGCGTCGTTCAGCTCGGCGAGCTTCGCGGCCCTGCGCTGCGCGAGCCACGTCCGGACCACGCCCGGCGCATCGCTATCCCGCTTCGCGACGCCGTAGACCTCGACGCGATTGCACGTCGAGATCAACAGCGCCTCGCTGACCGGCAGGTCGTGGGTCAGCGCGTGCAGCGTGTCGGCGATCTCGTCCTCGCGGAACGCCAGCTTCTCCCGGACCGCCACCTTCGCGGTCCGCCAACTAAGGCCGACGACGAAGAGCTCGCTCATCCGACGATCCGGCGAACGAGATAGATCACGAGCACGGCGAGAGCGGCGGCGAAGCCCTCGAGCGTGAGCTTCGCAGCGCGCCGGCCGCGCCAGCCGTAGATCTGGCGGGCGACGAGCAGCGTCGCGAACACGAACCACGTCACGACGGCGAGCAGGTATTCGATCCGGCCGAGATCCTGGCCGAGCCGGGACGTCCAGATCGCGCCGAGCACGAGCGCGACCGTGAAGATCGGGAAGCCGACCCACACGAGGCGATGTGCGAGCCGATCGAGCGCTTCGAGCGGTGCTCCGCGATCCTTGAATGCGGCGGTGTCGAACTTCTTGCGCTTGAGCGCGCGATCCTCGACGAGATAGATCGCGGACAGCGCGCTCGCGAGCGCGAAGATCCCGACGCCGAGCGTCGCGAGCGAGATGTGGATCCGGCCGAGCGCCGTGAGGTCTTCGGCGGGTCCGCCGGCGGACGTCAGCCGCGCGAACAGGAGCAGCACGAGCGAGACCGGCATCACGACGACGCCTCCGAGCGTCAACCGGTAGCGCGTGCTCGCGAGCAAGTAACCGCCGGTGATGATGAACGCGAGGAAGCCGAGCGCCTCGCGCACCGAGTTCGCCGGATGAACGCCTTGAACGCCGCGCCAACCGATATCGGTGCCGTGCGCGATCATCGCGATCACGACGAACGTGACCGCCGCCGGGCGTAGGTTTGCCTTGCCGGCGAGTACGCCGAGCAACAGGACCGACGCGATGCAGTACGCGACGACCGCGACCCAGAACGCCGGTGATGCGGCGACCGAGAGCGGCCCCGTCACGGCGGTAGCGGCTCTCCGATGAACCCGTCGATGACGTCGTACGCGGTGTCGTTGAAGATCACCGAGTTCGACAGCTGCTCGGCGCCCATCGCTTCGAGCTGCGGCTTGGACTTCACGCGACCTACCAGATCGTGCGGGTCCTCGCTCGCTCCGTTCGTCGCCACGAAGCACACCGCCGGTGTCATCGAGAAAGCGCGGCCCAGCTCGGTGAGTGTCATCCGGTCACCCACCAGTGACGCGCGGCCTTCTGCCGTCCAGGCATCGAGGCGATCGACCGAAATGAAGAGGCGTGACATTCCCGAGGAACTAATTGTACCAGCCTATCGGCCACCTTGCGGTCTCGAGTCCCAAGGGTTAAACAAGTGGACTCCTGGAGGTACGTATGGCCAGCCAGAACGTCAAAGAGCTCACCGACGCCAACTTCGAGACCGAAGTTCTCAAGTCCGAAACCCCGACCCTCGTCGATTTCTGGGCGGTCTGGTGCGGCCCCTGCAAGCAGATCGCCCCCACGGTCGACGCGCTCGCCGACCAGTACAAGGGCAAGCTGAACGTCGCCAAGATGGATATCGATCACCACCAGATCGTCCCGCAGCAGTACGGCGTGCGGTCGATCCCGACCCTGCTCATCTTCAAGGGTGGCAAGGTCGTCGGTCAGCTCGTCGGCGCGATGCCGCGGGCGAAGCTCGAAGCCGAGATCCAGAAGCACATCTAGTCGCGCTCGTGCTCGCCGCGCGGGCGAGCTGTCAGCGCCAGGACCCGCATGCTGCAGGTCCGCGCCGAGACCATGATCATCTGCCTCGACGTCGACTATCGCGAGACCTCGGTGGTCACCGCGTGCGTCGGCTTTCACGCGTGGACCGACGCCGCGTCGGCGCGCGAGCACGTCGTGCATTCGGCCGAGCCCGCGGCCGCGTACGAACCGGGAAAGTTCTTCGAGCGCGAGCTGCCGTACCTACGCGCTGCGATCGCGGGGTTTGGCGAACTGATCGATCTCGCGATCGTCGACGGCTACGTGTGGCTCGACGGCGGGCGCCCGGGGCTCGGTGCGCATCTCCACGCGGAGCTCGGAGTGCCGGTTGTCGGGATCGCGAAGACCCACTACGCCGGCGCCGACGCGATCGCGGTCACCCGCGGCGAGAGTGCGTCGCCGCTGTTCATCACCGCCGCCGGCCTCGACCCGGCGGTCGCCGCGGCGCACGTCGTCGCCATGGTCGGGCCATTTCGGATCCCGACGCTGATCAAGCGCGCGGATACGCTCGCGCGCAGCTAGCTCGCGCATGTCGATCCGGGCGAGGCTCGATCGACGTCTCGATATGATCACCATCACCGCATTCGAACGCTCGCCCGACGGCGGCAAGGGTCTCGCCCGCGACACCCGCGTCCGCTGGGCGCTCGAGGAGGTCGGCCAGCGCTACGAGGTCCGGCCCGTGTCGTTCCAGGCGCTCAAGGAGCCCGCGCACCTGCGGCTCCAGCCGTTCGGCCAGATTCCGACCTACGAAGAAGGCGACTTCGAGCTGTTCGAGACCGGCGCGATCATCCTCCACCTCGCCGAGCGCTACCCGGGCCTCCTGCCCGCCGATGCGAATGCGCGCGCGCGCGCGATCGCGTGGATGTTCGCCGCGACCAACACCGTCGAGCCGCCGATCCTCGAGCTCGTGATCGTCAAGATCATCGAGGGCGACAAGCCGTGGGCCAAGGATCGGATGCCGCTCGTCGCGGATCGCGTCCGCGCGCGTTTGCGGATGCTCGCGGCGCGGCTCGGCGACGCCGAGTGGCTCGAGGGTGCGTTCAGCGCGGGCGACCTGATGATGATCCACGTCCTGCTCCGGGCGCGTCCATCGGGGCTCCTCGACGAGTTCCCGAGCCTCGCTGCCTACGTCGCGCGCGGCGAGGCGCGCCCCGCGTATCAGCGGGCCTTCGCCGACCAGCTCGCGCAGAACACCCGGCCCGCACCGTAGTCGCTATGCTCGCGGCGTGGATCGCCTCGCGCAGCTGATCGCCGATTGTCGGGACCATCCCGACGACGATGCGCCGCGCCTCGTGTGGGCCGACGCGGTCGGTGGCGAGCGCGGCGAGCTGGTCGTGCTGCAGTGCGAGCTCGCGCGCGGCGGCTTGTCGGTCGACCGCAACGCACGGCTCCGGGTCCGCGAGAGCGAGTTGATCGCCGCGCACGGCCGGGCCTGGGGCGAGCTCGAGGGCTTCGCGATCCGCGCCGAATTCACGCGCGGCTTCGTCGAGACCGTGACGATCGACGGCACCGTATCGCTCGCCGGCGTGCTCGCGCGCGCACCGCTCGTCCGCGCCGCGTGCTGCGAGGTCGACGAGCGGACCGAGATCGATCGGCTGTTCGCGTCGCCGGAGCTCGCACAACTCGCCGGCTTGTTCGTGCAGGTCAACGGCCCGCGCCCCGCGACCGCGATCGTCCATCCGCTCGGCCTGCGCCCGCGCGGGCTCGGTGGCGTCGTCGACGATCACCTCGACACGACGCCCCTCCCCCACCTTCGCGCGTTCGGCAGCAACGCGATCGATCCCGAACGGCTCGCGCGATCCTCGATCGCTGCGCAGCTCGAACGCGTGCATCTCCCCGGCGTCCGGATCACCCGGCCGATCGCGGCCGACCTGTTCGCGCACCTGCCGAACGTGCGCGCGCTCCAGCTCGCGTCGCATGACGAGATCATCACGGACCTCGTGCCGGCGAGCATCGTCGAGCTCGCGATCGAGGTCGTCGACGAGCACGAGCTCGCCGCGCTCGGCCGATCGCGCGGTGCTGCGACGATCGAGCGGCTCGCACTCGACGGTAACGCGAACGGCGAGCTGCGCGCACTCGAGGCATTTCCCCGGCTCGTCTCGCTCGATCTCGAGGATCTCGATCTCGGTTGGCGCGGTAGCTCGCGCGGTGCGACGCTCGCCGCGTTCGCGGCACTCGATCTCGCCGCATCGCTGCGCGAGCTCTCGATGCCGTGGCCGAACGGCCGGGACAACCCGCTCCGCGAGGTCGCCGCTGCGTTCGGCCCGCTGCTCGAGCTGTTCGAGTACCCCGCCGGCTATGCCGACGGCCCCGCACTTGCCGAGCTCGTCGCCGGCGCGACGCTCGCGAATCGCGCCGATGTGGTGCGCCACCTGCCGATCGCGCCACGGATCGCGACGGGACCTTGGTTGTCGCGCGGCGTCGTCGAGTATGTCGGCTACCGCTAGCCGAACGCTTCGGCGAACGCGCGGTGGTTCGCGCTCGACTCGTGCGTGCCGATCACCGCGAACACGACGCGTCCGAAGGTGTTCGCGAAGTCGCCGGCAAGCAGCTTCTTGAAGATGTCGGCGACCATCACCGGGTCGTTGCGGAACACGCCGGCGCCCCACGCGCCGAGCACGAGCGTAGCGACGCCGTGATAGCGCGCGATGTCGAGCACGAACCGGCCGCGCCGCTCGAGCGTCGCGCGCAGCTCGTCGACCGACGTACCGCGGTTCAGCGCACCGGCGTTCGGTGCCGCGCACGTGATCACCGAGGCGAGCACGGGCGCGGCGAGCCACGCACCGTCGTCGTCGCGGAAGAACGGCACGCGCGGCGACCACAGCGCGAGGTCGAGATACAGCAGCGACTTCTGGTGGCGGTTGCGCGCGTAGTGCGACATCTGCGTGAGCTGACACGGGTAGAGCGCGCTCGATCGCGCGAGCGACTCTTCCTGCGCCTGCGCGCCGCCGAGGAAGCCGCCGCCCGGGTTGCGAGCGGACGCGAAGTTCAGGCACGCGACGTGCCCTTCACCGGCGAGGCGCACGAGCGCTTCGAGCGTCGATTCGCCGGTGACCTCGATCGCGGTCGTGCGCGGCACGCGCGGCGCATCACCGAGGTCGGTGGTGCCGAGCTCGTACAGCGCGGTGCCGGCCTTCGCCGCTTCGATCGCGGCCGCGAGATCGACGTGCGCACCGGCCGCGTTCGTGTAGCCGCCGGCCTCGCACGCGGCGAGCGTCGATTCAGCGATCTTGACCTTCGCGCCGCGCGAGGCGGTGCCGGCTGCATGACCGCCACCGCTCGTGTGACGCCCGATCGCAGAAAGCGGAAAGTCGACGAACGCCGCGGGCACGGCCTCGGTCAGCCACACGCCATTCGCCGAGACGAAGAACGCGTGACCCGCCGCGACCATGTCGGCCGCGCGGACGACGAGCACCACGGGCTTGCCGCGACGACCTCCGACCTTCTGCGCGGTCGCGAGATCGGCCGACAGATGGACGTGATGACGCTCGCCCTTGATCAGGCCGTGGCCGCGGATCGAGTCGAGGAACCGATCGACGGTGCCGTGATAGAGCGTCGCGGGCGGCACGGCCGGCGCGAGCTCGAGCTCGACCTCGACCGAGTGGCCCTGGTTCGCACGGATCCGCGCGCCATCGGGCGAGAGCGCGAACCGCTGCTTGTCGCTGGTCGCGACGACCTGCGCGAGCTCGTCGCGGGTGAACGAGACGCCGTGCGCCGCCGACGCCGCGAGCAGCGCGTCGACGTCGGTCCAGCCGGCGCTATCGAGCGTGATGCCGATTTGCGCCGGGTCGTGGCGGAGAACGTAGGAGAGGAACTTGGAGAGGAACTTGGAGATCTTGGTCGACATGACACATTCGCTTATTGGTGTCTCTTGTACACTAACAAGCGCCAGGCGACAAGCGCGATCGTGATCGCCGCCGCCGCGAGGTGCACGAGGTACGGGCCATCCGCCGAATACGGCCCGGTATTCATGAAGTAGCGCTGGTTCGGAAACGAGTGCCAGTCGATCACCGTGTCGTAGCCGAGGTGGAACCACACCTTCGACCAGGCGAACGCGAGCACCGCGAAGCCGAGCACGCGGCGCGCCGTCCACCAGGCATGGGTCGCCGCGATCGTCGCCGCGACGAGGAACGGCACGAGGTGACTCCACTGCCGCGAGTTCGAGCCAGCCGCGAATGCGACGACGAGGACGAGCGCGAGCACCGCCGCCGGCCCCCACGTCCACACGACTTCGCCGATGCGCCGCCAGCACACGATCGCGACCGCGATGATCGGACCGAAGTAGACGACGTGCGCGACCGGGCCCCACAATGGGCCGCGCAGCGCCGACAGCGTGTGCTCGCACAGGAACTGCGCGCCGGTCGGGCCCGGGCCATCGATGCCGACGCGGGCGAGATATACGGCACGCGCGATCAGGAGGACGAGCACCGCCACGAGCGCACGAACGAGCCGCGGTCGCGACAACTCGCGCACGTACGCGACGAGCGCGCGCCAGCGAACGGGCGCGAGCACGATCGCGATGCCTCCGCCGATCATCGCGACCAGGAGCGGCACCGTCACGACCAACCACGGGCGCGACACCCACGCCGCGAACTTGTCGTCACCTGCTGCGATCGGGTCGAACATGTAGACGAAGCCGAGCACGACGAACAACGCGGCCGCTGCGCCGCCGAGACCGCGCGTGATCCGACGATCGAGCGGCGCACCGTCGCCCATCGTCGCCCGCGGGAACACGAGCATCGCGAGCGCGAGAGGTGGAAGCGCTGGCCACGTCACGACGCCGAGCACGGCGCACAGCCACAGCGCGATCGGGCGATCCGCGAGGTATGCCCACACCATCACCATGCCGAGCGCGAACGCGGTCGGATCGGTGAGCGCCGGGTAGTACGTCGCGTGCTTCGCGATCGCGAAGCTGCCGAACAGCGCGACGAAGCCCGCCCACGCGGCGGGACGCGACCACGCGAGCAACGTCGCGATCCGCGCCCACAGCGCCGCACTCGCCGCGAGCACGACGACGTCGAGCACCGCGAACCCGCGGAGCACGTGCGGGTTGTCGTGTACGGCGCCGGCGAGCTTCAGCGCTGCCCACACCGCGGCCGAAGGCAGCACGCGCTGTGCGTGATACTGGGTCAGGCCCTCGCGCAGCGCCTGCGGAAGATCCTGCGCCCACTGCGCGTAGCTCATTCCGTCCCAGCCCTGCCCGTCGTTGATCCCGATCCGCTCGGCGAACGCGATCGCGAGCGCCCCGCCGACCGCGACGAGCACGGCCATCGCGAGGCCGTCGCGCCTCACTAGTACCCGTGTTTGCGCAGCGACACGTTCGCGACGAGCCCCATCGCGAGGAAGAACGTCACGAGCGAGCTGCCGCCGTACGAGATGAACGGCAGGGTCACGCCGACAACAGGCGCGAGGCCGAGCACCATCGCGACGTTGACCGCGACGTGCCAGAACGTCATCGCGGCGACGCCGATGCAGATCACGGCGCCGATCCGATCACGCGCCGACATCGCGACGTTGAGGATCCACACGAGCAAGAACGCGAAGATCGCGAGCAGGAACACCGACCCGACGAAGCCCCACTCCTCGCCCCACACCGAGTACGGGAAGTCCGTCCAGTGCTCGGGGACGAAGTTGAACATGTTCTGGGTGCCCTCGAGGAAGCCCTTGCCCCAGACCTTGCCGGAGCCGACCGCGTAGATCGACTGCTGGGTGTGCCAGCAGTTGTTGAGCAGGTCGTGATCGAGGATCCGGCCCGGCACCGAGTTGCAGTCGATGAAGCCGAGGATCCGATCCTTCTGATAGTCGTGGAGCTTCTCCCACAGGATCGGCACCGCGAGCAGCGCGGCCGTCGTCATGTAGACCATCGGCCACACGCTCGGCATCGCGAGAAAGCCGACCGTCAGCACGATCAAGAACAGCAGCACCGCCGTGCCGAGGTCGGGCTGCATCGCGATCAGCATCATCGGCACGACGACCGCGACGAGCCGGAGCGCGAGCATGCGCGGCGTGTAGTGAGTCTGCTCGCCGTGCGCGAACACGCGCGCGAGCACGAGGATCGTCATCAGCTTGACGAGCTCGCTCGGCTGGATCCCCATACCGCCGATGTTGAGCCAGCGATACGTGACGCCGTGGGTGTCGCCAGACGCGGGTCTACCGGTGAGCCGCGCGACGATCAGCGCGAGGATCGCGACGCCGAGGCCGAGCCAGGCGAGCCGGACGATCGCGCGGTAGTCGACGACCGTGACGACGACAAAGCCGATCGCGCCGACGATCATCCATTGAACCTGGGTGTCGAACTTCGCGTGGTGGCGCACGCCGCGCGTCGCCGAGTAGAGGTTCAGAAGGCCGATCGCGCACAGTGCGAGCATCGTCGCGATCAACGGCCAGTCGACCGCGGCGCGGAACCGACGCCAACGCGACATGCCGACCGTGGCACGCGGTAATTCCAGGCCGATGCCTTTCACTGGCCCGCGTCTCCCTTGATGACAGGCTCTTTCGGCAGGCGCTTCACCGCGGGCATGTCGCGCGGCGGCGGCGACGACGCGTGGATCTTGGTGAAGTAGCCCTCGAGGATCTGCTTCGCGATCGGCCACGCGACCTGCCCACCGGCGCCGCCGTGCTCGGCGAGCACGACGATCGCGATCTCCGGATCGTCGGCGGGCGCGAACCCGGCGAACCACGCGTGCGCGGCGTTCGGGTTCCAGCGGTCCATGTCCTTGTCGTCCTCGCGATGGTGCTTCTTGACCTCGGCCGTGCCGGTCTTGCCGAGCACCGTGAGGTTCTCGATGTGACCGTGCTCGAACGCGGTGCCGCCGAGCTGGTTGGTCACGAGGTACATGCCCTTCTTCCAGCTCTCGACCGCATCGAGCGGCGTCTTGACCTGGTGCGCGACCTTCGAATCGTACGAGACGATCACGTGGCCGTCGTTCGACTCGACGCGCTCGACGACCTGCGGGACGTAGAGCGTGCCGTTGTTCGCGATCGCGGCGTACGCCATCGCCATCTGGAGCACGGTGACCTCGACGTCGCCCTGGCCGATCGCGGCGTTCGTCGCGTAGCCGACCTTGTAGCGGCCGTTCGCTTCGTACCAGGACTTCGTCGGGATCCGGCCAGCGGAGTCGCCGTTGAGGCCGAGGTTCGTCGGTGCGCCGAGGCCGTAGTCGCGCGCGACATCGCCGATCCGATCGAGGCCGACGCGTTCGGCGAGCGTCCAGAAGTACGTGTCGCAGCTGTGCTGGATCGCGGCGAGCAAGTTGATCTTGCCGTGCGTGCCGTGACAGTTGAAGTGCGTGCCGGAGAGCACGTACTCGCCGTTGCAGAAGATGTTTTCGTCCTCGGCGCCCTGCCCGTCCTCGAGCGCGGCGAACGCGGTCGCGAACTTGAAGATCGAGCCGGGCGGATAGGTCGCGCGCAACGCCTTGTCGATGAACGGCTTGCGCGGATCGCTCATCAACAGCGTGTACTCGGCCTTCGTCAGGTGGCCGGTCATCGTGTTCGGATCGAACGATGGCTTCGAGACGACCGCGCGGATCTTGCCGGTCTTGGTCTCGACGACGACGACCGCCGCGGCCGAGATGTGCGAGACCGCCTTCTCGGCGAGACGCTGGAGATCAGCGTCGAGCGTGAGCACGAGGTTCGCGCCCGGCACGGGATCGATCACGCGCTCGCCCTGGATCAGCGACGCCGCGGTCTTGTCGTCGAGGCGCTGGCCGCGCGCGTCGACCGCATAGCGCTCGATGCCCTTCTTGCCGCGCAGGTAGTTCTCCCACGCCGACTCGAGCCCGTAGCGGCCGACGAGCTCGCTCGGGTCGTAGTTCTGCATGCCGTTCTTGTCGGCCTCTTCGGCCGTCATCTGCGTCATGTAGCCGATCAGCGACGCGGCGAGCTCGCCCTGCGGGTAGTAGCGATACGGCTCGTGACGGACGTCGACGCCGGGCAGCTTCGCGCGCGCTTGCTCGACGAGTGCGGCGCGATCGCGGCCCTGATCCTCGAGCACGAGGATCGCGGTCTTCGCATCGCGCTTCTTGCCGACCGCGAGGCGCTCGTCGATCTGCTGCACTTCATCGCCGCCGAGGCCGAGCATGCGCGTGAGCTCCGCGAGGATCTCCGGCGTGACCTGCTTCGGCGTCATGTAGATGTTGAACGCCGGGCGATTCGCGGCGAGTGGCGCGCCCTTGCGATCGAGGATCTGGCCGCGCACCGAAGGCAGGTAGCGCTCCTTCACCACGTTCGAGACAGTGCGCTCGTAGTAGCTGTCGCCGCGCATGACCTGCAGCTGCCACAGCCGGCCGACCAGCAGTGCGAACGCGGCGATCCCGACGAGCGCGACCCAGCGCAACCGGCGATGCAGCTCGGGCAACGCCGGCCCGTATGACGAGCTCGACGTCACCGAGTTCCGGATCGTCGTGTTGCGGATCATCATGGCGCGAGGCCCTCGAGAGCGGCGTCGCGCTCGCGATGCGTGCGCGCGTACGCGGCGTCGATCCGGCGGAAGATCCTCCACACGATCGGACCGATCAGGCCGGTCGCGACCGCGACCAGCGCGAGGTGGCGCAGCTCGATCGACATCGCGGCCGACGGCACGTGATAGAGCGCGCGGACGAACAGCGCGACGATGCCGGCCAGCAGCGACACGAACGCCGAGAACGCGATCGTCATCGTCGCGCCGCGCACGTAGATCCGCTGCTGGACCGCGCGCGCGATGATCGAGGTCAGCGCGAGTACGAGCGCGATCAGGCCCGGAGGTGCGCCCGAGATCAGATCGACGAGATAACCGAGCACGACCGAGCCACCGACCGCAGGCGCGACGTTGCGGCGTGCGGTCAGGCCGAGGTACGCGGCGGTCAACGCACCGAGATCCGGCACCGCGTCGTGGATCGCCCACGGCATCAGCCGCCACACCGCGCCGAGGATCACGCACGAGAAGTACGCGACGAGCACGATCGTGGCGGTCCTCATAGCGGCCGGCCTCCGAACGCCGGCTCGCTGCGCTTCTTCGTCTTCGCGTCGGGATCCGGCGGCGGCGGCGGCGCGAGCAGCACCTCGACGGCGCGCACGCGCGACACGTCGACCGCGGGCTCGACCTCGACGCGCTGGAACATGCCGTCGTCGCGCGCGACCTTCGAAACTTTACCGACGACGAGGCCCGGCGGGAACGACGCGCCGAGGCCACTCGTCACGACCTCGTCGCCGACCTCGACCTTCGCGGTCGGGTTCGCCTGCTTCTCGAGCCAACCGATCGTGCACGCGTACGAATCGGGCCGACCGAGGCCCGCGAGCATGCCGCGACCGCCGGTCCGCGGGATGACCACCTCGATCGAAGAGCTGACATCGCTCATCAGCGTGACGTCGGCGTAGTCGCCGTACACGCGGTCGATCCGACCGACCGGACCGGTGCCGGTGATCACGGGCATGCCCGGCGCGACATCCTTTTCGCCGCGATCGATCCGGATCCGGATCACGCGGAATTGCGGCGACACCGGCGCCCCGATCACGCGCGCACCGAGCGTGTCGGCCGGCGTGCGGCGCTTGACGACCGCGAGATCCTCGAGCGCTTCGACATCGAACGCCTTGCGCGTCGTCGTCGCGAGCTGGCGGCGCAGCTTGTCGTTGTCCTCGCGGAGCTCGCGGTTCTCGGCTTCGACGCCGACGAGCGCGACGTAGCGATTCCACAAGCCGCCGATGCCCTCGACGACCCACGACACGCCCGCTTCGAGCGGCGCGGTGATCCGCAGCAGCGCCTGATCGAGACCCGACGGCGTGCCGCGCGCGAGCGAAGCCTTGAGGACGAGCGCCGGCAACAGGACCAACAGCCCCGCGAGCGACCAATCCACGAGGCGGCGCCGCAGCGTCATCGCAAACTACCGCAGCGCGATCTCGCGCAGCAGCGAGAGCTCGTCGAGCACCTTGCCGGTGCCGAGCACCACGGCGAGCTGCGGGTTCTCGCACACCATCACCGGCAGGCCCGTCTCCTCGCGCAACAGCACGTCGAGGTTCTTGAGCTGCGCACCGCCACCCGACAACACGACGCCCTTGTCGACGATATCCGCGGACAGCTCCGGCGGCGTGCGCTCGAGCACCGAACGCACGGCATCGACGATCGCGTTGACCGGCTCCTGGAGCGCTTCGCGGATCTCGTCGGAGTTCACCATCAGCGTCTTCGGCACGCCGGCGACGAGATCGCGACCCTTGACCTCGACGGTGAGCGGCTCCTCGAGCGGATACGCCGAGCCGATTTCTTTCTTGATGATCTCGGCGGTGCGCTCGCCGATCAGCAAGTTGTACTTGCGCTTGATGTACTGGACGATCGCTTCGTCCATCTTGTCGCCGGCGACGCGGATCGACTTCGAGAGCACGACGCCCGCGAGCGCGATCACCGCGACCTCGGTCGTGCCGCCGCCGATGTCGACGATCATGTTGCCGGTCGGCTCGGTGATCGGCAGACCACCACCGATCGCGGCCGCCATCGGCTCTTCGATCAAATAAACTTCGCGCGCCGCCGCGGCGAGCGCCGAGTCGCGCACCGCGCGCTTCTCGACTTCGGTGATTCCCGACGGGACGCTGACGATCACGCGCGGCCGCACGAGTGTGCGCCGCTGATGCGCTTTCTGAATGAAGTAGCGGAGCATCGCTTCGGTGACTTCGAAGTCTGCGATGACGCCGTCCTTCATCGGTCGAATCGCGACGATGTTGCCCGGTGTACGACCGAGCATCTCCTTCGCTTCTTTGCCCACTGCGAGGACCTTCTTGGGGCCCTGCGAAGACGCCTGCACCGCCACGACGCTCGGCTCGTTCGCGACAATGCCGCGACCTTTGACGAACGTGAGTGTGGTGGCCGTCCCGAGGTCGATGGCCAGGTCGTTGGAAAACATTCCGTAGACCCAATCGAAGAGCATGATGGTTTCCTATGCCTCGAGACGTATGAAGTCGAAAGGCCGAGCGGAGTTATCACGCGAATTCGGCTGATCGCAAGACAATCCTTCCGAGCCTGGGGAGGGGGTCTTGTGAATCGCCACCATGCGGTCTAGAACCTCACCGGCATGCTCGAACAAATGCGCAAGCAGGGTGCATCGATTTTCGTGTACCTGATCTTCTGCCTGCTGATCGCGATCTTCGTTATCAACTTCCGCCCGGGGCAGAGCCGGCAAGATGACAACGGCTGCCGAGGCACGAGCAACGTCGTGATCTCGGTCGACGGCAACGAGGCGACCCAGACCGCGTTCAAGATGGCGTATTCGAGCGGGTATAACTGGGGCACGTCGAAGTCGAAGGTGTGGATCGCGCTCGAGACGCTGATTCGCCGCGAGCTGTTGGCGAGCGAGGCCGAGAAGCGCGGTCTGCTCGTCAACGAAGACCTGGTCAACGACGAGATCAAGAAGGGTTATTTCTTCTCCGCCGTCCCGGTCCCGCCGGGCCAGTCCGAGCAGGTCGAAGAACAGTATCGGCCGATCCGGAAATTTATCCCCGGGATCTTCGACGAGAACGGCTACTGGAACATCAAGGCGTTCACCGGCTGGGTCTCCCAGCTCAACGTCTCGCGCAACGCGTACATCGAGGAGCAGCGGCGCAGCGTCCTGGCATCGATGATGAGCGACATCCTGCTCGAGTCGGTCCAGGTGTCGAAGGAAGAAGCGCTCTCCGACTTCCTCTACGAGGGCAACACGGCGACCTACGACGTGGTCGCGTTCAAGCCGGAGATGTACCGCAGCGCCTTCCGCGTCACCGACGCGGATATCCAGCGGTTCCTGAAGGATCACGCGGATGAGGTCCAGGCCCGCTACAAGGCCGACGAGCGCACGTACAAAGGAACGAAGCCGGCGCTCAAGCTCCGCCAGATCTTCATCGCGAAGGCAGAGCCGGCCAAGGCGGAGCCGCCCAAGGCGCCAGAGGCCCCCGCCGGAGCAGGCTCGGCAGCCGGGTCGGGCGCTGGTTCGGCCGCGGCGAAGACCGACGACAAGAAGGACGACAAGAAGGACGCCAAGAAGGCCGACGACAAGAAGGTCGCCGCGAAGCCGGTCGGCATGCCGATCGACGAGGCGAAGGCCAAGCTCGAGGCGGTCAAGAAGGACGGCAAGGACAAGTTCGCCGTCGCCGCTGCGACGTTGAACACCGACGATGCCGCGAAGGCCGTGGCCGGCGATATCGGCTGGCACACGATCGACAACGCGACGCTCGGCGAGAAGGCCGTGAACGACGCCGTGAAGACGCTGAAGCCCGGCGAGATGACGCCCGTGATCGCGACTGATAAGGGCGCTTACCTGATCCTCGCCGAGGATAAGCGCGAGGGCGACCTCGGCTTCGACCAGGTCAAGACCGAGCTCGCCTGGGAGATGGCCAAGGACGTGTGGGCCAAGGAAGCGGCGAAGCGCGCCGCGCTCAGCGCGCTCAATGGCGCGAAGGGCGCCCAGCTCGACGAGCTCTATCAAAAGGACGCGCCGTCGGGCGGTGGCATGGATCTCGAGCAGTTGCTGAACGATCCGAACGTTCCCGAGGAGCAGAAGGCGAAGCTGCGCGAACTGATGAAGGGCGCGCATGGCTCGCTCGAGACCGCTCCGCAGAAGGACATCCCCGCGGGCTGGTTCGAGACCCAGGAGAAGGCCGGTTCGGCCGCGCCGGCCCCGGCGCCCGCTCCTGCCCCAGCGGGATCGGCCGCCACGCCCGCGACCGGTTCGGCCGCGACGCCGGCTCCTGTTCCCGCGACGCCGCCGGCCCCGGCCGCTGCGCCGATCGTGGCCTCGAAGGACACGCTCCCCCTGATGAGCGACGTCACCCCGCCACACGTCAACCGCTACAACAACAAGACCCGCGCGAAGCAGATGAACGGCCTCGGCGCGTCGAAGGAAGCGATCGCGGCGGTGTTCGACGAGCTCCAGCCCGGCCAGCTCGCGACCCGGGTCTACGAGGGTGAAGGCGGCGCGTACGTCGTCGTCCAGCTCGTCCAGCGCAACCAGCCGAACGTCGCCGACTTCGATAAGGACGCCGATCGCCGGGTCGCGGAGCTCCGCACCGCCCGCGCGAACGCGTTCCTCGACAGCTGGCTCCGCGACAAGTGCGAGACGCTCGCGAAGGCGAACAAGATCAAGCCGAACCCCGAGCTGCTCGTCGAGCGCGACGACCAGGGCAAGGTGCTCCCGGTGACCTACAAGCCGTGCATGACGTTCCACTGAGCCCCGGGTCTCAAAGTTCCGGGCGGGTCTGCTACCTTCCTCTCCGGTGACTGTCGTCGGTGCGCCGACGGGCTCCGCCCGCCTGCCGTTCACGTTTCACGCCCATGGTGGCGTGGGCAGGCTCGCGCTTGTCGACCTTCACGCCGGGCCGCTCCACGTAGAGCGGCTCGAGCTCGACGTCACCGATCTCGGAACGAATCCGGGCAGCGCGCAGGCCGAGCGCTACCAGCGGCGCCGGACCCGGCTGCGGATGCTCGCGGTGCGCGCGCCCGCCGCCGCGCTCGATGCCGGAATCGAAGGCGCGCGTCGCCACCTCGCTGGCTTGGGCATCACCCAGGTCGCAGCGCGGCTGTGCGACGGGTTCATCGCCGTTCGCGCTCGCGCCGCGGATGGCCTCGCAGTCGCCGACGTCACGTTCCGGATCCAGGTCGCGAACACCGGCACGCACCTGCGCGCGCTCGCGAGCCACATCCGCGTCCACGGCCACTTGCCGACGCCCGGCCCGGTGATCGCGGATCGGATCCTGACAGCGCTCCTCGGCGCGACGGATTCCGCCGGCGTCGTCGAGCGGCCGCACGTGCGCGGTCTGTGCGACGTCGAGATCGATCTCGTCGGCGCGTTGCTCTGGCACCTGATGCCGCCCGCGGGCTGGAGGTTGCCGGCGGTCTCGGAGATCGAGCTGTTGTCGGTGCGGATCGGCCGCGCCGCGATCGAGATCGCGTTCGGCCCACCGACGAGCCGGCACGGCGAGCTCGGCGTTCGCGCCGCGCAGGTCCAGCTCGCCGCGGCGCACGACCTGATGCACTCTGCGGACGATCAGCTGCGCGAGGGTCACGTCGAGGAAGCGATGCGCGGCTATCGCGCGCTGCTCGCCGCCGGCGGACCCGATCAACCGCTGTTGCTCGAGCGGATCCTCTCGCTCGCCGCCGCACGCCCGGCATGGTTCTTCGACGGGCTCGAGCTCGCGCGCCAGGCGCTCGGCCGGTGGCCGCACTTCCCCGCCGCGCATGCCGCGCTCGCCGCGATCACGCTCGCGCAGGGCGATGCGCGCGAGGCCGCGAGTCACCTCACGCACCTCGCACAGCTCGCAGATGCCGAGGGCGACGACGATCAGGCCGCGCTCGCCGCGCTCGCCGGTGCGCGCCTGTTGCGCGTGCTCGAGCCGCGCTCCGCGACCCAGCTCTACGAGCTCGCACTCGAGCACGACCCCAGCTCGACCGAAGGGGCGGATGCGCTCGCCGATCGGCTCGGCGACGAACAGCGCTGGGTCGAGCTCGTCCGGCTGTTGCGCTCGCGCGCCCAGCAGGCGCAGCACGCGGATCCACAGCGCGCGGTCCAGCTCCATCTCCGGCTCGCCGACGTGTTCGCGCACCAACTCCGCGATCCGGGCAACGCGCACGTCGAGCTGTCCGCCGCGCGCGCGTTCGCGCCCGACGATCCGGGCGTCCACGAGATGACCGCGGTGATCCTCGCGGTCTCGGATCCCCGCGCTGCGGTCCAGGCGTGGCGCGAGGTCGCGCGGCTCGCCGACGAGCGCGGCGATGCACGCACGGGGGCGCGCGCGAACGCGATCCTCGGCGATAGCCTCGCGAGGCAGGACCAGCTCGAAGAAGCAGAGCGCGCGTGGCGCAACGCGCTCGAGCGCGACCCGCTCCAGGCCGATGCGATCGCCGGGCTCGCGCGGGCTGCCGCTGCGCGCGGCGATCACGCCGGTGCCGCCGAGCTCTACGAGCGGCTGCGCGGGCTCGGCTTGCCGCAACCGGTGATCGCGAAGCAGGAGCTCGCGTTCGCGCGCTCGCTCGTCGCACTCGAGCGGCTCGATGACGCGCGCAGCTCGCTGCGGCGGGCGACGCTTTCGGGTGGCGAGACCGCCGCGGAAGCGCACGCCGTGCTCGCGGAGATCGCGGAAGCGGATGCCGATGCGGATCACGCCGCGGCCGAGCTCGACACCGCGATCAGCTCGTTCGTCGATCTCGGCAGCGAGGCCGATGTCGACGAGGATCGCATGTTCACGCGCGCCGCCGAGCTCGCGGTCGCGCGCGCCGCGCTGTTCGATCGCCGCGGCGATGCCGCGCAGGCCGGCGCCGACTGGGAGCGCGCACACGGACTCGCCGCGCAGCACGCGCCCGGGATCGCGCGGTCCGCCGCCCGGACGATGCTCGCGCGCGCCGCCGATCCGATCGGAGAACGGCGCTGGATCGACGCGGTGCTCGCGACCCGGCCTCCATCGGCCGAGCGCGCCGCGCTGCTGATCTCGCGTGCCGACGTCCGCCGCAAGGAAGCGACGCCCGACATCGCAGCGGCGCTCGCGGATCTTCACGAGGCGCTCGCGCTACTCGAGGACGAGACGTCGGATCCGGTCGTCCGCCGCCGCGCCTACGCGCTCGAGGCCGAGCTGCTCGCGAAGAGCGGCGATGCCCGCGCCCGCGCGCAGGCGCTCGCCGCACTCGCGAAGATCGCGGAGCGCACGAGCGATCGGATCGAATCCGAGACCGCTGCCGCCGCCGCGTGGCTCGCCGCCGACGAGCCCGCCTCTGCCCTGCCGCACGGCGCGCGCGCTCACGCGCAACTCGATGCCGACGTTCCGTCGCCGCTGCGCCGCCAGGTGCTCGCGACGCTCGGCGAAGCGGCATGGCGCCAGCGCGCGTGGCCCGACGTGATCCGCGCGTACCGCGGCCTGCTCGACGATCCGCAGACCGAGCTCGTCCAGCTCGGCACGTATCGCTATCGCCTCGCGGTCGCCGCCGATCGCACGGGCGATGCCGCGCTCGCGGTCGAGACGCTGCGCCCGGTCGCGCAGCAAGGCGAAGGCACCGATGGATGGAGCGCCGCGACGCCGGAAGTGCGCGGCCAAGCGCTGCGCCTGTTCGCGGATCTCGCGGAGCGCGCCGGTGACCTCGCCGGCGCCGCGAGCGCGCTCGAAGGCTTCGCGCAGCTCGCCGCCGATTCGACGCCGAGCGCGCGCGCCGACGCGATGTACCGCGCGGGCGAGCTGTTCCGCCGCGCCGAGCGCGGAGAGGACGCCGTGCGCTGCCTCGAGGCCGCGCTCAGGATCTCCGATTCGCACTTGCCCGCGCTCGACGCGCTCGAGGCGCAGTGGCGCGAGCGCGGCGATCTCGAACGCGTCGCGACGATCCTCGGGCGCAAGGTCGCCGCGACGTCTCGCCACCCGCATCGCCAGCTGCCACTGCTGTCGCGGCTCGGCGATCTGCAAGTTCAGCTCGGCCGCGAAGACGTCGCGCTCGCGACCCATCAGCGCGCGCTCGAGATCGATCCCGCCTGGGCACCTTCGGTCGCGTTCGTCGCCGCACGCACCGGTGCGCCCGTACCGATCCCTGCCCCGGCACCGACCGGTGACGAGGACACCGCGAGCGGGCGGATGAAGGACGCGAAGGCCGCGGGCCTGTCGCTGCGCGAAGCAGCCCGCCGCGCCCGCGCCGCCGGCAAGATCGGCGATGCGTTCGCATCGCTCGAGGCGGCGAATCACGTCGCGCCCGGCGATGTCGAGGTGCTCGCGGAGCTCGGCGAGCTCGCGATCGAGCTCGGCGATTACGAGGCCGCAGCGCGCCACCTGAACGCGCGCGCCGATCTGCTGACCGGCACCAAGCAAGGCGACGCGCTGCTCGAGCTCGCCGATCTGTTCTACGACCGACTCGACGACGCGTTGCGCGCGCGTGCCGCGATGCGCCGCGCGGCCGATCAGCTCGGCGGCACACGCCGCGATTCGACGCTGCGCCTGCTCGCGAGCGAAGCGTCCGCGCACCTCGCGTGGGATGTCGCCGCGGAGGCGTTGAGCGCGATCCCCGCGGACCGCCGCGCGTCGACCGATATCGTCAACCTCGCGAGCGCGTTCGTACGCGCGGGCAAGAACACGGATGCGGTCGCGTTGATCGACGCGGCATCGACGACCGGCGACTTCGACGACGGTGGGAAGCTGCTCGCGGAGCTCCACGCAGAGGTCACGCGCAAGGCGCAGCTCGCGCGCACGTACGAATGGCGCGCGCAGGGTGCGAAGGCCGACGAGGCCGAGGCGCTGCGCGCGGACGCCGCGGCCCTCTTGCGCGCGATCGGCGGCGGCGACGACGTCGATACCGAAAAAGATCTGATCGAGAAGATGCGGAACCAGCCGGCGATCACGAGCCGGACGACGGAGACGGACCTCGAGGCGCCGCCGATCCACGTCCTCGAGATCCACGAGTCGATGCCGGCGGACGAAAAAGCCGCAGAGCCACCCTCCGTCACGATCTCGGGCACGCGCGAAGAGAACTCGGGCGCCGTTCGTGCCGCGGCCGCGTTCGCCGATCGCGACACGCTTCTCGCGGCGCATCGCGCCTCGCCCGACGACCCGGCGATCTTGCTCGCTCTCCTCGCGCATCTCGCGGCGAGTCCGGAAGGCGCGGACCTCCGGCGCGGCGTCCTCGATCGCGCGGCGCAAGAAGGCACGGGCCGCGCTCAGGCGATCGCACTCCACGAGCTCGCGCTGATCGCGCGCGGCGAGGCGCACGATCCGATCCGCGCGACCGCGCTGTGGAACAAGGCGCATCGCGTCGACCCCACGTACGCACCGGTGTGGATGCCGTACGCGGACGCACTCGCCGGCGCCGACGAGATCGAGCAGGCGCGCGACCTCTACGAACAGATCGCAGCGTCCGCCGAGTACGACGGCGTGCGTCGCGCGTTCGCCGCCGAGCGCGCCGAGATCCTCGGCCACGACGACTCGGTCGTCTCCGGCGAGATCGGGGGCCCGCCCGTCCAGCCGCCCGCCGTGGTCGAGACCGGTGTCGAGCTCGTCGAAGCGCGTCAGCTCGCCGAAGAGGAGAACTTCCCGGCCGCGATCGTCGCCGCGGAGCGCGCCGCGACCGCGCACCCTCAGGATCTCGAGCCGCTCGAGCTCCTCGAGCAGCTCTACGCCGAGACCGGCGATGTCACCGCCGCGTCCGAAGCGATCGGGCGCCAGCTCGTGCTGACCGACGATCCGAATTCGCGCTCGGCGCTGTGGCGGAAGCGCGCGAAGCTGTATCGCGGCGCGCTCGGCCGCGAGGCCGAAGCGTATCGCTGCCTCAAGGAAGCGCACGCGTGCACGCCTGCCGATCCGGAGGTCGCGTATCAGCTGCGCACGGCCGCGATGGTCCGCGGCGAGTGGGCGCTCGTCGCATCGCTCCTGTACCGCGAGATCGCTGCGTCGCAGAATCCGCGCGATCGCGGCGCGCTCCACCTCGAGCTCGCGCTGATCTTCCAGGAGCGCCTCGACGACGCCGAGCAAGGTCAGGTCAACCTCGAGCAGGCACTCGCGTTCGATCCGACGATTCCGGCCGTGCGTGCACCGCTCGCCAAGCGCTACGAAGCGATCGGCCGCCGCGCCGAAGCCGCACGCCTCTTCGAGGAAGCCGCGACCAGTGCCCGCGCCGCCGATCGCGCCGAGCTGCTCGCTGCCGCCGCGCGCTGTCGCGCGAACGTCGAGCTGCCCGCCGACGAGAAAGCGTCGCTCGCGGCACGCCTCGAACAGGCCGAGGTCGCCGGTGACCTCGAAGGCGCGCAGGAGCTCGCCCACCAGTTGTGGCGCCTCGATCCGGGCCACGCCGCAGCGTTCCGCACGCTCGCGAGCTCGCATCGGCTGTCGGGCGACCTTCCGGCGCTGACCGAGCTGACCACGCTGCGCGCGGCGAAGAGCCAGGTCGCGACCGAGCGCGCCTCTGCATGGCTCGAGGTCGCCCGGCTCGCCGAGGATCTCGGCAAGTTCGGCGAATCCGCCCGCGCCTATGACGCCGCGCTGATCGAGGACCCGGGCCACACCGATGCGCTCGACGCGCGCGGCGCGCTCGCGTTCAAGCTCGGCGACTGGCCGACGGCGGACTTGATCTACCGCGACCTCGCGCCGGGCGAGAGCATCCTCGGCGAGGAAGAGCTCGCACTGCGCCGGTCGATCATCGCGGAGCACCTCGGCCGTGACACCGAAGCGCTCGAGCTCGCGCGCGTCGCCGCGCAAGCCGCGCCCGGTCGCCGCGACATCCTGATGCGGATCCAGGAGCTCGCGACCCGGCTCGGCGAGACCGCGCTCGCGCTCGTCGCCGCGCGCGCCGTTCTCGATCTCGTACCGCTCGACGACGACGAGGCGCTGCTCGCGACGAACTTCGCGCTCGTCGATCTCTATCGCACGCTCGGCGATCTCGATTCGGCGATCGGCCAGCTCGATCGGATCGTCCGCGACCATCCGCACCACGCATTCGCGCTCGAGCAGCTCGCCGAGGTTCACATCGCGAAGGGCGACTGGCCGACCGCGACGCGCTACCTCTACCAGCTCGTCCCGCTCGCGCCGTCGCCGGCCGAGCGCGCGGAACGGTTGTACCGGCTCGGCGAGGCGGTGCTCGTCCACCTCGGCGATCTCGATCGCTCCGACGACGTATTCCTGCGCGCCTCGGATCTCGATCCGACGCACGTGCCGACCCTGCGCCGCCTGCTCGATGTCTACTGGCGCGCCGATGACCCGGCCGCGCTCGTCGAGGTCACGACCGCGCTCGTCAACAGCGGCTCGCTCACGCTCGGCCCGATCGGCAAGACCTCGCTGTCGCAAGCGCTCGTCGCCGCCGCGCTGCTCGGGGATACGAAGCTCGCGACGAAGATCGTCACGACGATCGGCGAAGACGCGCCGACCCGGGTCACGAACGCGATCGTCGTGCTCGCGAACCGGACGAAGGGGACGAACGGTCGCAGGCTCGAGGTCAAGAGCGTCGCCGCGGCGATCGCGGAGCTCGGCCGGCGCGGAGTGCTCGATCTCGCGAAGCTGCGCGCTGCAGCTGCGGGCACGCCGCTCGCGCCGGAGCTCGCGTGAAGCGGCTCCTGTTCCTCGTCGCAGCTCTCGTCTACGCATGCAGCTCGAGCTCCGGCGGCGACAAGCTCACCGTCACGCCGACGATGACCGTGACCGCCGTCAGCGGCTCCGGCACGTCACCGCTCGAGCCGCTCGTCGGCCAGCAGATCAGCTTCGAGGTCGCGTTCGTGTCGCCGACGCTCGGTCACGATCCAGAGGGCGGCTGCCCGACGACCGTCTACGGCGAGATGGTCGAGACCAAGACGGCGACGGGGTCGACCGCCGCACTCGTGCAGAGCGACATCCTCGGGATCCTGCCGTACTGGGAAGCCGCGCTGGAGGTGTGCAACCCGACCAGCGCCAGCTCGTTCGTGCTCCGCTCCGACAACCAGGCCGGCCTCGGCTTGATCTTCACGTGCTTCGATCTCCCGCCGCCCGCGCTCGGGATCAACGCCGACGGCGAGCCGCGGATGGACACGTTCACGACGACCGGCCGGTGCACCGCGACGCTCTACGACCAGCTGAACGCTCGGCTGTACGGCGGCGACGGGCTCGAGATGAAGGTCGTCGCGAACTAACCGAGCCGGGTCGCGAGCTCGATCGTCCGCGCGTGGTCGGCGACCCGCTCGACGAAGCTCTTGCGATAGCGCGGATCGCTGATCCGTTCGGCACGCGCCACGAGCCGGCTCGCAGCGACCACGATCACGGCGCGCGCTTCGTCGCGGCGATCGCTGCCGACCAGCGCCTCGGCGAGCACGAGCCGGACCAGCGCCTCGCCCTCTTCGATCGCGCCGAGCTGCTCGAGGATCGCCATCGCCGCGCGCGCTTCCTCGAGCGCGTTGACGATCCGGCCGCTCGCCAGGAGGATCCGCGCGAGCGTCGCGCGCATCTGGGCCTGCATCGGCAACTGCGAGCTCGCGAGCGCGAGCGCGACCTCCCGCTCCGCCGCCGCGAACTCTCCCTGCTCGTAGTAGATCGCGCCGAGATACAGGCGCGCACCGCCCGCGAGCCGGCGATCGCCCTGCGCCTCGAACGCGGCGACCGCCTCGGCCTCGACCCGCGCAGCCTCCGCGAGCTCGCCGCGCGCCGCGAGCGCGCGGCCGAGGTTGTGCTTCGCAGTCGCGACCACGTTCTGGAGCCCGAGCACGACCGCGCGCTCGAGCGCATCGCGCAGCGCCTCCTCGGCTTCGGCGTACGCACCGAGCTCGAGCCACGCGTAGCCGACATGGCCGCGCTGGACGCACGCGTAGCGCAGGTCGCCCGCGCGCTCGAACGCGGCGAACGCTGCGAGCTCCGATTCGAGATACGCGCCGGCATCGCCGGTGAACATCGAGCGCGACGACCGCGCTTGGTAGATCCGCGCGAGGATCGCCGGCTCTTCGACCGCAGGCGCGACGTGCTCGACGAGATCGAGCAGGACCTGGGCGAGCGCGTGGCTGCCGAAGCTGAACAGCTGGAACGCGGCGTTCGCGGTCGCGGTGACCCGCGCACCGAGCGTCGTGCGATCGCTGCGCGCCTCGCGCAACAGCTCCGCGACCGCCTCGAGCGATCCGCGATCGCCGAGCTTGCCGCTCGCCTCCGCTGCCTCGTTGGCCGCCGCGAACCACGCCGCGGTGCCTCGCGGGAGCTCGTCGAGCGCGATCCGGGCGTGCCGCGCACTCTCGGCGAGCTCGCCGAGCCAGCGATGCGCTTCGGCGCGGACGAGCGCGATCGGCCCGGCATCACCGCCGCACGCCGTCGCCCGATCGCAGCGCGCGAGCGCCGCGCGGAAGTCACACGCCGCGAGCGCTTGCTCGGCCGCCGCCCGATACAGCACCGCCGCACGCGGATGGTCACCGCCGCGCTCGAAGTGATCCGCGAGCACCAGCGGATCGCCCTCGCCCGCGTTCGCGAGCCATTCGCCTGCGAGCTGGTGACCGAGCTTGCGATCGGTATCGGTCAGCATCGCGTACGCGGCCTCGCGCACGAGCGAGTGGCGGAACTGGAGCTCGTCTTGCCCCGGGAAGCGCGGCGGTGCGATCCGCGTGACGAGCTCGCGCTCGCACAGCTCGTCGAGCCACTCCTCGGTACCGGTCGCGCGCGCGGCATCGCCGAGCAGCGCCATCACGCCACCGCGCCAGAACCGCTGGCCGAACACGCTCGCCGCGCGGAGCACGCGCCGGGCATCGAGCTCGAGGCGCTCGAGCCGGCTCTGGACGACCGCGAGGACGGTCTCCGGCATCGCGTCGCCCTTCCCTTCCGCGGTCGCGCGGATCAGCTCCTCGAGATAGAACGCGTTGCCGGCGGCCTGTTCGACGAGCCGTGCGACGAGCGCATCCGTCGCGGTGTCGCCGAGGACGCCGCGGACCAGTCGCTCGCTGCCCTTCTTCGTCAATTCGTCGAGCCGGATCTCGTGCGCTCCGCGCTCGGTCCAGAGCTTCGGGAACACCTCGTGGACATCGGGCCGTGCGAGCGCGAGGACGAACAGCGGGCGATCGATCAGCTCGCGCAGCGCCGCATCGAGCAGCTTCACGCTCGGCAGGTCACCCCAGTGGAGATCCTCGAGCACGATCACGAGCGGCTGTGCGGAGAGCTCGGTCGTGACGAAGTGGACGAACGCCTGGCGGATCTGCTCCGCCATCAGCAGCGGATCGTGACGCGCGGCGCGGAGCTGCGGCAGGTCGTCGTCCTCGTCGAACAGCGCGCCGACCATCTCGCCGAGAAACGCGAGCGTCTGGGGATGCGGTGCGCTCGCATTGCGCATCACGCGCGCGCGCAGCTTCTGCCGCCGCAACTCGACCGGCTCGCCATCGCGAATGCCCGCCGCACGGCGCAGCGCCGGCGCGATCATCCCGTACGGCGAGCCCGCGCGCAGCGGATCACCGCGGCCGATCCAGACCTCGACCGGCTCGCCCATCGCGTGGATCCGGCGAAGGAGCTCGACCCGCACGCGCGACTTGCCGATGCCGGCAGCGCCGACGATCGAGACCGCGCGCGCGATCGGCTCGCCGATGCACTCCTCGTAGAGCCCGGTCAGCACACCGAGCTCGCGATCGCGGCCGACGCACGGGGTCGGCTTGCCGAGCAGCGTGCGCGCGGTCTCGACGACGTCGCGCTCGGCGAGCAGCACGAGACCCGCGGCATCGCCGCCGAGCTCGAACCGCACATCCAGCAATCCCGCGGTGACGTCGTCGATCCGCACGCCCTCGCCGGCGCGCCCGAGCAACCGCGCTGCTCGATCGATCGCTTCGCCGACCGGCCATCGCCCCGCGAGCACGCCGCGCCCGGTCGCGAGCGCCATCGGTGCAGTCGGCGCGACCTCTTTCAAGGCGAGTGCACAGCGCGCCGCTTGCATCGCTTGATCGCCGGCGCTGCCGCTACCCGCGACCGTGACGACGTGAGAGCCATCGACGAGCCGCTCGAGCGTCGCGCCATGGGCAAGTGCCGTCGCGCGCAGCGACGCATAGACCATCGGCAGCACCGATTCGCCCTCGGTCGACCGGTCCTGCGACGTCACGGTCGGTGACTCGGTCAGCGACTCGACCACGGTGTCGTAGCCATCGCCCGGCGCGATCAGCACGACGCTCAGCAACCGCCGCTCGCTCGTCGTCAGCGACTTGCGCGGCACGATCGGCCCGGTCTCGACCGCCTCGAGCGTGCCGAGCGCCGCGAGCTCCGCCGCGACCGCGCTGCCATCGGCCGGACGATCCTCGGGCCGCTTCGCGAGGATCCGCGCGACCAGCTCGTCGAGCTCGTGCGGCAGCTCCGGCCGGAGCTCGGCGATCCGCGGCGCGTCCTCGAGCAGGATCTTCGCGAGCACCGCCATCACGTTGTCGCCGACGAACGCGTGCTCTCCGGTCAGTAGCTCGAACAGCACGCAGCCGAGCGCGAACACGTCCGCGCGCGGACCGACGGAGCGATCGCCGCGCGCCTGCTCCGGCGCCATGTAACCGGGCGTCCCGATCATCACGCCGGTGCGCGTCGCGAACCGATCGTTGCTCTCGCCGACCCGCGCGACGCCGAAGTCGAGCAGCTTCACCCGCGCGAGGTCATCGCGCACGACGAACAGGTTCGACGGCTTGACGTCGCGATGGATGACGCCGCGATCGTGGGCGGCGCCGAGCGCCTCGCCTACCCGCCTGACCAGGGCGACCGCGTCGCTCGGCGCGATGCCGGTCCGCCGCACGCGATGGCCGAGCGGCTCGCCTTCGAGCCACTCCATCGCGAGCCACGGGATGCCGTCTTCCGTGTGGCCGTCGGCGATGTAGCGAACGATGCCGGGATGGCGGAGCTGCGCGAGCACCCGGATCTCGCGGCCAAACCGATCGCCGTGATCGCTCGCGACCTCGCGCAGGACCTTGACCGCGACGGATTCGCCCGTCGCCCGGTCGACCGCGCGATAGACCGCACCCATCCCGCCCGATCCGGCCACCTCGGCGAGCTCGAACCGGCCGTCGACCAGGTCGCCCGGCTGCATCCCCCGAATCTAAGGGAAGCCCGTGGCTCAGGGCTTCTTCGCCGAGCTTTTCTGGCGCTCCGCCGCGGCGCGATCTGCCTTCGCCTTTGCAGCATCGGCCGCTTGGTCGGCTTTCGCCTTATCCGGATCGGGTTTCGGTGGGTCCTTCTTTTCAGTCGCCGGCGGTGGTTTCGCCGGCTTCGCCCCGCCCGGCGCGGCACTCGCTCCCGTCAGGAGACTTCCGAGAACGACCGCGGTTCGGAAGACAGTTTTCATGGGTCGCAACCACTTGCGATCTACGTGCCGTATTGACGAGGCTGTAAGCGTGATTACGTTCGCCGGGCAATGAAGATCGACAACCTGACCGTCAAAGCCCGCGAAGCCCTTGCCGCTTCACGCGAGCTCGCCATGGCCAAGAACCACGCCGAGGTCGGCGCCGAGCACCTGTTGCTCGCGCTCCTCGATCAAGAGGGCGGTGTGGTGCCTCGTATCCTGACCAAGCTCGGGGCCGACCCCGAGATCGTCCACGCCGACCTCGAACGCGCGCTCCAGAAGAAGTCGCGCGTCAGCGGTTCGGCGCTCGACGTCGACTTTGGCCGCTCGCTGAAGGACGTCTGGATGGCGGCGGCCAAGCAGGCCGACGACATGAAGGACGAGTTCAGCTCGACCGAGCACTTCCTGATCGCGCTCGCCGAGAGCAAGAGCCCCGCGGGCGAAGCGCTGCGCAACGTCGGTGCGACGAAGGACGCGATCCTCGAAGCGCTCGTCGCCGTGCGCGGCAACCAGCGCGTCACCGATCAAGATCCCGAGGCCAAGTACGAGGCGCTCGAGCGCTACGCTCGCGACCTCACGAAGCTCGCCGAGCAAGGCAAGCTCGACCCGGTCATCGGTCGCGATGACGAGATCCGCCGCACGATCCAGATCCTGTCGCGGCGAACCAAGAACAACCCCGTGCTCGTCGGCGAAGCCGGCGTCGGCAAGACTGCCGTCGTCGAAGGCATCGCCCAGCGCATCGCCCGCGGCGACGTGCCCGAGTCGCTGCGCGACAAGAAGCTACTCTCGCTCGACCTCGGCGCGCTGATCGCCGGTGCGAAGTATCGCGGCGAGTTCGAAGAGCGCCTGAAGGCCGTCCTCAAGGAGGTCGCGTCTTCGAACGGCCAGGTGATCATGTTCATCGACGAGATGCACACGCTCGTCGGCGCCGGCGCGGCCGAAGGCGGCAACGATGCGGCGAACCTCCTGAAGCCTGCCCTCGCTCGCGGCGAGCTCCGCGCGATCGGCGCGACCACGCTCGACGAGTACCGCAAGCACATCGAGAAGGACAAAGCGCTCGAGCGCCGGTTCCAGCCGGTGATGATCGACGAGCCCTCGGTCCAGGACACCATCGCGATCCTCCGCGGCATCAAGGACAAGTACGAGGTCCACCACGGCATCCGGATTCGCGACGGCGCACTCGTGTCCGCGGCGAAGCTGTCGCAGCGCTACATCCCTGCCCGCCAGCTGCCCGACAAGGCGATCGATCTCGTCGACGAGGCCGCGTCGCGCCTCAAGATGGAGATCGAATCGACGCCGACGCCGATCGACGATCTCGAGCGCGACATCGTGCGCCTCGAGGTCGAGCGGGTCGCGCTCGAGCGCGAGAACGATCGCGCGTCCAAGCAGCGCCTGCCGGTGGTCGAGAAGGAGATCGCCGACCTCAAGGAGCGCGCGAGCGCGATGAAGGCGCAGTGGATGGCCGAGCGCGACCTGATCAAGCACCTCTCCGAAGCAAAGGAGAAGCTCGAGAAGGCAAAGACCGACGTCGAAGCCGCGCAGCGGATCGGCGACTTCGCGAAGGCGTCCGAGCTGCGGTTCGGCACGCTGCCAGCGCTCGAGAAGCAGATCGCGGACGAATCGGCGAAGGTCGAGCAACTCCGCGCGAAGGGCGGCTTCCTCCGCGAGGAAGTCACCGAAGACGACATCGCCGCCGTGATCTCGCGGTGGACCGGCATCCCCGTCGACAAGATGATCGAAGGCGAAGCCGAGCGCCTCAACAAGATGGAAGACCGCCTGCGCTCGCGCGTGATCGGTCAGGATGCAGCGGTAATCGCCGTCGCGGCCGCGGTCCGCCGCGCGCGTGCCGGCCTCAAGGATCCGAACCGGCCGATCGGCTCGTTCTTGTTCCTGGGCCCGACCGGCGTCGGCAAGACCGAGCTCGCGCGTGCACTCGCCGAGTTCCTGTTCGACGACGAGAGCAACATCGTCCGGATCGACATGTCGGAGTACCAGGAGAAGCACTCCGTGTCGCGGCTCGTCGGCGCCCCTCCCGGCTACGTCGGCTACGACCAGGGCGGTCAGCTCACCGAAGCGGTGCGCCGCCACCCGTACAGCGTCGTTCTCCTCGACGAGATGGAGAAGGCGCATCCCGACGTGTGGAGCGTCTTGCTCCAGGTGCTCGACGACGGCCGGCTGACCGATGGCCAGGGTCGCACCGTCGACTTCAAGAACACCGTCGTGATCATGACGTCGAACGCGGGCAGCCAGCACCTGTTGCGCCTCACGCCGCACAACCGCACCGAGGTCGAGGCTTCGGTGATGGGCGAGCTGCGCACGATCTTCCGGCCCGAGCTGTTGAACCGGATCGACGAGATCATCTTCTTCGAGCCGCTCGGTGAAAAGCAGCTCGCGGAGATCGTGAAGATCCAGATCGCGCGGTTCCAGAAGCTGCTCGAGGATCGTCAGCTCGGCCTGCACCTGTCCGACCAGGCAGTCGCCATGGTCGCGGAGGCCGGTTACGATCCGGTGTACGGAGCGCGTCCGTTGAAGCGCTCGCTGCAAAAGCTCGTGATCGATCCTCTCGCCACCAAGCTGATCGCCGGTGAGTTCCAGCCCGGTGACGTGGTCGACGTGGACGCGGTGGGTGACGAGATCACGTTCCACCGCAGCAAGTCGCAGCGTCACGAGAAAGTCGCGTAGTCATGTCCCAGCAGATCGACTTCGATCCGAACCTCGACTTTTACAAGGCGCTCGGCGTCTCGGAGAAGGCGACGGCGGACGACATCAAGAAGCAGTACCGCAAGCTCGCGAAGCAGTACCACCCGGACTCGACCGGCGGCGACAAGGCGAAAGAGACCCGGTTCAAGGAGATCTCGAACGCCTACGACGTGCTCGGCGACGCCAAGAAGAAGAAGCTGTACGACGACATTCGCTCGGGCGCGTATCGCCAGCCGATGGGCGGTGGGCGTGGTGGCCCGGGCGGCGTCACGTACACGTACGAGACTGCCGGCGGACCGGGCGTGTTCGATCTGAACGATCTGTTCGGCCAGTTCTTCAGCCAGGCGCAAGCTCAGGGAGGCCCGTCTCGCGGGCGGCGCGCACAGCAGACCTACGCGCAGCAGCAACGGCCGCAGGCCGCTCCCGTCGACGATGCCGACTTCACGAGCAAGGTCCAAGCGAGCGATGGCAGCTGGTTGGAAGCAAAGGGCTCCGACGTCTACTCCGACGTGAGGATCCCTTTCGATCGGGCCATCCTCGGCACGGTCGCGACCGTGCCGACGATCGACGGCAAAGCAGAAGTGAAGGTTCCACCGGGCACCGCGAGCGGCAAGAAGCTACGCCTCCGCGGCAAGGGCATTCCCGATCGCTCCGGACAGGCGGGCAATCACTACGTCACGGTCCAGATCGACGTGCCGGGCGACCTCGATGATGAGTCGAAAAAACTGCTCGTTCAGCTCGTTCAACGGCTGCACAAGCAAGGGCAAAACGACTGATCTGTCGTAGACTGCCAGAGAGGCGAGATGTCGAAGCACACTGAAACTGCTGGCCAATATCCCGTGATCCCGCTCCGCACGGAGGTCCAGCTTCCCGGCCATGTCGGGCCGCTCGAGATCGGGCGTGAAGCGAGCGTTCGCGCGATCGAAGCGGCGACCCGCGATGACAATCTGATCGTCATCATCCCGCAGAAGAACCCGGCGGTCCGCGACCCCGGTCAGCGCGACCTCCACGAGGTCGGCGTTCGCGCCGAGATCGTGCAAGTGGTCAAGCACTCGCCCGGCCGCTTCACGTGCGTGATGCGGTTCCTCGAGCGCGTCCATATCGATGCGCTCGTCGCGACCGAGCCGTTCCTCGTCGCGTCGGTGTCGCCGCTCCAGCCGACGTCGTCGTCGAGCGCAGATGCGCTGATCGCGATGACGACAAAGGTCCGCGACTACCTGACCGCCGTCGTCACCGACGCGCAGGCGAAAGAATCGCGCGGCGAGCGCGAGCGCGATAAAGACAAGGAAGCCGCGCCCAGGGGCGAGCTCACCCGCGCGCAGGTCCAGGCGATCGTCGATCCCGACAAGCTCGTCGATGCGGCGGTGCCGTACCTCGAGCTCGAGCGCGACGACCTCACGACGCTGCTCGTCGAGACCGACACGATGCGCCGGCTCGAGCGGATCATTCCGTCGCTCGAGCGCCAGGCCACCGTGCTCCGCCTGAAGGCGGACATCGGCGCCGAGCTCGAAGGCCAGTCGAGCCGGACCCACCGCGAGCGCGTCCTCCGCGATCGCCTCCGCCAGATCCAAGAGGAGCTCGGCGAGCAGGACGACAACGCCGAGATCGACGAGCTTCGCAAGAAGATCGAAGACAGCAAGATGTCGGACGAGGTCCGCGCGGTTGCCAAGAAGCAGCTGTCGCGGATGAGCCAGATGGCTTCGAGCTCGCCCGAGTACAACATCGCGCGGACCTACGTCGAGAACCTGCTCGAGATCCCGTGGAACATCACGACCGAGGATCGCCTCGACGTGTCGGCCGCTCGCGCGATCCTCGAAGCCGAGCACTCCGGCCTCGAGAAGGTGAAGCGCCGGATCCTCGAGTTTCTCGCGGTCCGCAAGCTCGCCCCGAACAAGCACGGCCCGATCCTCCTGCTCGTCGGCCCGCCCGGCGTCGGCAAGACCTCGCTCGGCAAGTCGATCGCGAGCTCGCTCGGCCGCAAGTACGTCCGGATCTCGCTCGGCGGCGTGCGCGACGAGGCCGAGATTCGCGGCCACCGTCGCACGTACATCGGCGCCCTCCCCGGTCGGATCGTCGCGGGCCTCAAGAAGGCCGGCACGATGAACCCGGTGTTCGTTCTCGACGAGATCGACAAGCTCGCCGCCGATATGCGCGGTGATCCGGCGGCCGCGATGCTCGAGGTCCTCGATCCCGAGCAGAACAAGGACTTCGTCGATCACTACGTCGAGGTCCCGGTCGACCTGTCGCGCGTGATGTTCATCTGCACCGCGAACCAGCTCGACACGATCAGCCAGCCGCTCCTCGACCGTATGGAGATGGTCGAGCTCTCGGGCTACACGATGCTCGAGAAGATCGCGATCGCGAAGAACCACCTCTTGCCAAAGCAGCTCGCCGAGCACGGCATCACCAAGGAGCAGCTCGAGCTCGACGAGGATGCGCTCGAAGCGGTCGTCGGCAGCTACACCCGTGAAGCCGGCGTGCGTAACCTCGAGCGCGAGCTCGCGGCCGTGTGCCGTGGCGTCGCGGTGAAGGTCGCCGAGGGCGCCGAGAAGGTCCACGTCACCAAGGCGTCGCTCGACGACCTCCTCGGCCCGGTCCGTCACGTCTCCGACGTCGCCGAGCGCACGCCACAGGTCGGCGTCGTCACCGGCCTCGCGTGGACGCCGGTCGGCGGCGACATCCTGATGATCGAAGCGCGCGCGTATCCCGGCAAGGGCGACGTTCGGCTCACCGGTCAAATGGGTGACGTCATGAAGGAGTCCGCCACGGCGGCCTACTCGTGGGTGCGTGCGAACTCGCAGCGCCTCGGCATCGATCACGACAAGATGATGTCGACCGACCTCCACATCCACCTGCCGCAGGGTGCGATCAAGAAGGACGGCCCGTCCGCCGGCGTCGCGCTCGCGACCGTGATCACGTCGGTCTACTCGAAGCGCCCGATCCGCAACGACGTCGCCATCACCGGCGAAGTCGACCTCCGCGGCCACGCGCTTCCCGTCGGCGGCATCAAGGAGAAGGTGATCGCGGCGCACCGCGCCGGCATCAAGATCGTGTTCTTGCCCGAGCGCAACTCGAAGGACGCGCTCGAGATCCCGGAGGAGGTCCGCAAGGAGCTCGACATCCGGTTCATGACGAAGGTCGACGACGCGCTCAACGTCGCGCTCGGCGAAGCACCGCCGCAGAGCGAGCCCGAGCCCGCGATGCCTCCCCCGTCGGCCCCCGGCCGCGGCTCGACGAGCGAACGCCTCCCGAGCTGAGGGTGAGCGACCGTTCCTGCGGCAAGATCTAGGAGTAGCCGCGGCGCTTCCCCGAGATCTTCGCGAAGGACTTTCGCGCGGTCTCGTTCGCCGGAAACAGCGTCTCGATCCGCAGCTCGTGCAGCGTGATGTCGAGCGGCGTTCCCAGCGTCGTGATGGTCGTGAACATGTCGACCTCGAGACCGTCGCGGCGGAACTGGAGCGGGACCAGGATCGCCGGAGGGCGCGTCGGCGTCATCGGTAGGTGGCGGAGCTGCTCCTCGGTCCGCGTCGCGTGCGCGAGCATCTCGTCGTCGCTCGGATTCCGCGACCGGCTTGCGCCGAGCTCCTCCTGCAATCGTCGTACGACGTAGCCCGCGACCTCGGTCCAGTTCGCGATCGAGGGCTTCAGACCTTTGTCCTCGAGGACCATCAGCGCGATGTTGTTCTTGCCGCGCCAGCGCGGCGCGAAGAACTCGACGAGGCGCAGCGCGGCTTCGTTCGCGAGCAAGATGTCGTAGCGACGATTGACGACGAGCGTCGGGTTCGGCTCGCTCGCATCGAGGATGTGAGACAGCGCAGCGCGCACCTCCGCCAGTGCGGAGCCTTCGAGCGGCGACTCGGAGTACACCGGCGCGAAGCCCGCTGCATTCAAGAGGACGTTGCGGTCGCGCAACGGAACCGCGAGCGCCTCGCTCAATGTGAGCACCATCTCGCGGCTCGGTTTCGCTTTCCCGGTCTCGACGAAGCTGAGATGCCGGCTCGACACACCCGCGACCAGCGAGAGCTCCAGCTGACTCTTGCCGCGCGCGGTTCGCCAACCTCGCAGCATCGCGCCGAATGACTCCATGGAGCGAACCTAGCAAAGTCCCCGCGCCGGCCCATGACCTCCGAGGTAATCGCGAACGCGTATTCGAAGCCCTAGGGTGTGGCCATGCCCCAACTCGAAAACGTCATTCGCAAGTACCTCGAAGCCTGGAACGACACCGACGCCGCTCACCGCCGCGCGCGGATCGCCGAGCTGTTTGCCCCGGACTGCAGCTATGTCGATCCGATGGCCGCGGTCGCGGGTCGCGATGGGATGGACGCGCTGATCGCGGGTGTCCAGCAGCAGTTTCCCGGCCTGCGCTTCACGTTGAACGGCAACGTCGACGCGCACCACGACCAAGCGCGCTTCGTCTGGCACGCAGGCCCGCCGGGTGCGAGCGAGCCGGCGGTGATCGGCTTCGACGTGATCGAGCTCGAAGGCACGCGGATCAAGCGCGTGCTCGGGTTTCTCGACAAGGTCCCGGCCTGAAAGGAGCTGACCACATGCCCTACTTCACGGCGAAGGACGACACCCGCCTGTTCTACAGCGATTGGGGAACCGGCGACCCGATCGTGTTCTGCGCGAGCCAGGCAATCTCCTCGGATCTGTGGTCCTCGATGATCGCGGACTTCAATGAACGCGGATTCCGTTGCATCGCGTTCGACCGCCGCGGCCATGGCCGCTCCGATCAACCCGGCAGCGGCTACGACATGGATACGCTCGCGAGCGACATCGCTGCGCTCGTCGACAAGCTCGGGCTCGACCGCGTCACGCTGATCGGCCACTCGCTCGGCGGTGCGGAGATCGTTCGCTACCTCGGCCGCTACGGTTCCAAGAAGATCCGCCGGGTCGTGCTCCTGGCGGCGACGACGCCGTACATGACGAAGACGGCGGATCATCCACACGGCGTCGAGCCCGCGGTGACCGAGGCCTTGCTCGCGTCGTGGCGGGTCGACTTCCCGAAATGGGTCGACGACAACGTGCTTCCGTTCTTCGCGCGCCCGGTGTCGCCTGCGCTCGCGAGCTGGACCGCGGATCTCCTTCTGCGCACGAACCTCCGTGTGATCCTCGAATGCGCGAAGGCGACGATGTACACGGACCTGCGCGGCGATCTGCGATCGATCACCGTGCCGACGCTGGTGCTCCACGGCACGCTGGACGCGAGCGTTCCGATCGACTTCGCCAGGTTGACGGCCGATCTGATCCCGGACTGCTCGCTCGAGATCATCGAGGGTGCAGCGCATGGCCTGTTCCTCACGGATACCCGTCGCGTCAACGCGTCGATCGCGCGCTTCGTCGCAACCGATTAGAGCGTCTCGAGATAGGCCTTCAGGTCGGCGGTCTGCGCGTCGGAGAGCTTGCCGGTCGCGTCGCCGGCCATGCCGTGGACCGTGCCGTGATCGCGGAGCAGCGTGTCGAGGGTCGGCGCACTGCCGTCGTGAAAGTACGGCGCACTCGCGGCGAGTCCGACGAGGCTCGGCGTGTCGACGGCCTTACCACCGAAGCGATGGCGCTCGCGGTCGGTGAACATCGCGCCGTCGTGGCACGACGTACAGCCGAGCTCGGCGGATTCGAACAGCGCCTTGCCACGTGCGACCGCGAGCTTGTCGCGGGTCGGCGTCCGCACCGCGGGCATCGCCTCGAGGTATGCGGTGAGTGCCGCGATGTGCTTCTTCGACAGGCCGGTGCCGCCGAGCCGATCGATCGTCGCGCGCAAGCTGGTCGGAAGATCCTTCGCACCACCGTCCCACTTGAACGGTGCGGTGCCGACCATCCGGCCGGCGAGCATCGGGGTCTGGAGGCGCTCCTCGTGGATCAGCCAGCTCTCGCCGTCGCTGCGGCCATCGAGGTGGCAGTTGCCGCACGACAGCTGCGCCGCTTGCGACACGTCGAACGACGCGGTGTGAAACATCACCATGCCGAGGTGCTGGGTCGGATCGAGGTTCGAGCTGACGAGCTCGGGACCGACCTTGGCGGCGAGCCTCGTCGCGCTCGGTGTCACGCGCACGACCGCACGTGCGAACGAGCACCACACGACGACGCTGCCATCGCCGGCGATCGCGAGCCCGTCGGCACCGCAGCGCACGCCGAGCGAGCCAGTCAGGCCCGCGGAGAGGTCGACCTGCGACGCGTGATTGATCTGGACGAGCGTATCCGACGCCATGCCGGCGACGTACAGCGCGTCGTGTGCACCGTCCCACGCGAGCGCGCGCGGCTCGTTGACGTTCGTGATCGCGGTCGCCGCCCTGCCCCGATCGTCGACGAACGCGATCGCATGGAGGATCGGCGGATCCTCGCCGCCGCCGTAATGATCGGAGAATTCGGCCATCCGCGCGACGGGGAGCTCGAGCTGGAGCGCGGCGGCTATCAAGTGATCGCCGAAGTACTGGACCGCGAACGCACCGCGCGCGTGCTCCGGCTGATCCGGCTGATCGAATGTCTGGACCGCGAGCCTCGCGCGACGGTGGGCGACCAGATCGATCTGGTCGACGGCGCCGATCGCGAGCGAGCCGACGGCAGCGTGAAGGCCGTCGGCAGAGATCGAGATCCCGCGCGGCTCGGGATCGAGCGCCGTGCGCCAGGTCTCCTTGCCCGAGGCGACGTCGTACGCGACCAGCGTGCGATCCGCGATGCACGTCACGAGTAGCGTCTTGCGATCGGGCGCGAGCGCGACGCCGTACGGTTCGGCGGGCGTCGCGAACGAGGTCTGGATCGCGAGCTGTTGATCGACGCTGACGACGACGATCCGATCGCCGCGACGGTCGGCGACAAACGCGCGCTTGCCGATCGGATCGTAGGCGAGCATCCCGGCATCGAGCCCGATCGGGACGTGCTGGAGCAGCGCGCCCGCGAGGTCGGTGCGGATCAACCAGCCGCTATCGGCATCGCTGACGAGCGTGCCGCCTTCGACGACCGCGATCCGCGAGCTCGTCGCGTAGGCCGGCACGGCGCGGGCCGGCGTTGCACCGCCGACCGCGGGCTGGCCGAGCGCGAACGCCGAGGGCGGCTCGAACTCATGGCGATGCGCCGACGCCGACGACGCGGCACCGACGGCGAGCGCGAGCGCGAGCCCTGTCCGCATCCGAGGAGCGACGTTGCGAGTGGCGTGTCTATTCATGGCAGCACGCACATTCCGGCGGTGGTCTGGGTCTGGGGCGCGACGGTCCACAAGCCGAAGTCCCAGCCGCATCGTTGCTCGCTGAAGTCCCCGCGCTCGAGGTCGACTTTGGCGACGCCCGCGCCGAACGCGATCAGGTCGTCCTCGCCATTCCACGCGACGCCGAGCGCGCCGTTCGCAGGCCGCGCCCAACGCACGTTGCCGTCGTGGTCGAACAGCGTGATCCGCGCGTTCGCGAGCTCCGCAGTCAGCGTGCCGTCGGCCGAGGTCGCGCGCACGGCCGGAGCGGGGAGCAAGCTCTCGAGGTTCGGTCCGCTGCGGCCCGAAAACACGTCGCCGTTGTCGACGAGGCGGACTCGCTCGCGTTCGCGCAGCTTCGTTCCACTCGCAAAGATCTCGTGAAACGCGATCTTCTGCTTGCCCTCGATGTCGGACGCTTCGTTGTCCGTGGCGTACATCGCCACCATCCCGTTCGTCGCGGCCGGATCGAACAGGCGCACGAACCCGCTGTAGGTCCCCGCCGGCAGCTCGAACGCGGGATCGAACTTTCCCTGCTTCGCGTTCCACCGGGCGAGGGTCGGATAGGTCTTGTCGGGCAGCACGGCGAGCCCACTCGCCCGCTGGAAGTCGATCCTGCCGTACGCTTCACTCGCGATCAGGTCGCCGGCGTCGGCGCCCAGCTTGTACAGGAAGTAGCTCGAGTCCTCCGCGATCACCGCGTGATGCTCGTCGATGATCGCGACCGCGCCCTGCCAGGCCGGTTGGCGCGCGAACGGCGTCTCGACCGCCTTGGCGAAGCGCAGCGCGGCATCGAGCCGGAACAGGCCGCTGCCATCGGTCGCGAGCCAGCCCCCGCCGGAGGTCGCGACCACGTCCGCGAGCGAGCCCGAGCGATAACCGAGGAACTTGGTCTTGCCGCGCTCGACGATGACGAGGTAGCCGAGCCCGATGCCGCCGATCGCACGCGTGGGCGTGAACACCGCGCCGCTCCACAGCTCGGGTCCGATCTGCTCGGTGTCGCCGTCCTTGTCGGCGCGCTCGTAGACGGTGCCTTCGTCGACGAAGATCACGCTGTGATGATCGGTGACACCGAGGACAAATTCGCCCTCCTCGATCTCGCGCACGTCGTAGTCGAGCTGCTTCGAGGTGCCGTGTGAGAGATCGATCTCGACGACGTGCTTCTGCTTGTCGACGGTCCCGACGAGCCGATTGCCATCGGGCGACAGCGCGAGGCGATCGTCGTCGCACGCGAACCGCTTGCTCGCTGGCGCCCACGCAGCCTCGAGCAACGCGCGCGCCGTGTGCTTGCCCTTGCGGGCCACGCTGATGCCGACGACGTGATCGCCGCGCGCCACGAGCTGTGCGATCCGCTCGCCCGGCGGCGCCTCGACCTCGGCGACGAGCGCACCCTTCGCGTCGAGCGCCGCCACCACTTGGTCGTCGCGCAGCGCGAGCAACCGATCGGACGTCGCGACGAGCTGGACGATCGGCCGCGGCACCGCGATGTCGTCGTGCGCGACCTCCACGCCACCCGCCGTCACGCGCACGAGCTCGAGCTGGCCGATCTTGTCGACCACCGCGATCGCGATCGCATCCCCATCGCGCAGCGTTGCGACCTGCGCACCGATCCGCGTCGCGATGACGACGGGCTCGCGCTTGCCGTCGAGCGACGGCCACAGCAGGACACCGCCATTCGAGTCGAGCGTCACGACATAGCCACCGTCGCGTGGGACCGCGAGCTGCGCGATCGTGCCGTTGACGACCGCGGCGATCGCGTGCGGCGCGAGCGGCAAGGTGGACCGCGCGTAGGGCAGCTCGGGTTGCACGACGGCGGGTGGGGTCGCGACCGGTGCAGCGACGACCAGCTCGTGTGCGGGCTCGCTCGCGGGCGGCCGCGCGCAACCGGCGATCGCGAGCCAGGGAAGCCAGCGCTTCATCTCCCCGTAACGCTCCGAGCCGCAGCAGTATTGCTACCGGCGCGACAATCCGCTGCGCTACTTCTCGAGCGCTTCGACCGTCAGCCCCCGGGTCTCTTCGAGCAACCTGGCGCAGCTAGATTCGACCTGGCTGACGAGCGAGACGCAACGTTCCAGATCCTGATCGACCGCAGCGTCCTCGAGCGTCGATGCAAGTGCTCCAGCGATCGTCGAGAACGCGGACAACGTCCCCGCGAGGACGTGCGCCGACGCCTGCAAGCGTGCGAAGTTGCGTTCGTCGAGTGCGGCGCGCGTCGCCGCGACGTGTGTCGGGACGCTTCTCCGAAACATCTCGCACAGCCGCTCGAGGACTGCTGGCCGTCCGCCGCACGTCTGGGCGATCACTCGGAGATCGAGCAGCTGTGCACGCGGCACGGTCGCAACGACCCGATCGATCACAGCCCACAGTGCTTTCACGTCGAGTGGCTTGGACAGGAAGTCATCCATGCCGGCTGCGAACGCGCGCTCGCGGTCGCGGCTCGAGGACCGGGCGGTGAGCGCGACGATCGGCAGGTGTCTCGCGGTCCCGGCCTCGCTCGCGCGGATCGCGCGCACGACCTCGAACCCATCCATCTCGGGCATGTGCAGATCGAGCAGCATCACATCGAACGCGGCCTCGCTCTTTCCGGCGAGAGCGAGCGCGCTGTTGCCATCGCTGGCAACCTCGACACGGTGATCGCGTTGCCCGAGCAACTCGAGGAGCAGGTTCACGTTCAGCTCGTTGTCCTCCGCGACGAGCACGTGCAAGCCGCGCTTGTGCGGCCTGGGCTCGACGCCTTCGCGACGCCGCGGCGCAGGCTCGGGGCGTGCGGCCGTACTCATCACCTCCCAGATCGCGTCGAGCAGCTCCGCGGGTTGGACGGGCTTCAGCAAGTAGGCATCGATGCCGATCTCACGCGAGCGCGCCTCGAGCGCCGGGCTGGGATCGGAGCTCAACAAGATCACGCGATGCGCGGCTCCGTAACGGTCGCGGAGTTGTCCGGCGAGCGAAAGCCCATCGATATCGGGCATCCGGCCGTCGAGGATCACCAGCTGGTGGGGCAGCCCGGAGCGCCGCGCGCTCTCGATCGCTGCGAACGTCGAGGGAGCGTCTGTCGCCCCCGTCGGGCTCGCATGCCAGTGCTCGATCCACCGCAACAACATGCCGCGGTTCGTCGCGTTGTCATCGACGACGAGCACCGCCAGATCCTCCGGCAAGCCGCGCCCGGATAGCGCCGGCATCTCGGGCTGGGACGATCGGCTGATCCGCGCGGTAAACGTGAACGCACTGCCGCGTCCGGGCGTGCTCTCGACCGCGATCGAGCCACCCATGAGTGCCGCGAGCTGTGACGAGATCGTGAGCCCGAGCCCGGTGCCGCCGAACCTTCGCGTGGTCGAGGCGTCCTCTTGTTCGAATGCGTGGAAGATCGCCGCGTGCTTGTCGGGGGCGATGCCGATGCCCGTATCGCGGACGATGAAGCGCAGCGGGATCGTCTCGTCAGCGGGCGACGCATCGGGATCGAGAGTCACTTCGACCACCACCTCCCCGCTCGTCGTGAACTTGATCGCGTTCCCGATCAGGTTCATGAGCACCTGACGCACTCGGCCCGCGTCGCCGAAGTAGAGGTCTGGCACCTCGGGCTTTACATCGCACACGAGCTCGAGATCTTTCCGGTGCGCGCGCACGGCGAGGGCTCTCACGGTGTCGGCGATCGCGGCGCGAAGCGAGAAGTCGGCGTGATCGAGCGCGAGCTTCCCGGCGGTGATCTTCGAGAAGTCGAGCAGATCGTTGATGACGTGCAAGAGGTTGCGCGTTGCCACCTTCACCGTCGACAGCAAGTGGCGCTGGTGCGCACTCTCCGATGCCTCGAGCGCGAGCTCGGTCATGCCGAGGATCGCGTTCATCGGGGTACGGATCTCGTGGCTGACGTTCGCGAGGAACTCGTCCTTCGCGCGATTCGCGAGCTCGGCCGACCTGCGCGCGGCCTGCAGCTCTCCCTCGATCCGCTTGATCTCGGTGATGTTGACCATGCTCCCGAGCAGCCGTTGCGGCCGTCCCGTGGCATCTCGGATCGCCTCGCCGCGCGTCAGCCACCACGAGATCGTGCCGTCCTTGTGAATGATCCGGTACTCCGACTCGAACGTCGGAGTCTCGCCGCGCAGATACTTCGCGGTCGTCGCGTGCGACGTCGCCTGATCGTCGGGGTGGACGATCGTCGCGCGCACCTGCTCGGCGTCCTTGATCGGCGGCGGTGGCATGTATCCGAACTGCTCCCAGCCGTTGATCAGCGACAGCGTCGACTTCTCGAGTCTCTCGTTCGCAAGCTCGATCTCGAAGATCGTCGTTCCCGAGCCGCGAATGCCGAGCTCCATGCGTTCGCGCGCGCGCCGCAGATCTTCCTCGAGCGACATCCGCTCGGTGATATCGAGGTAGATCCCGAGCACGCGCAGCGTGAGGCCCACCGGGTCGCGGCTCATCACCGAGAGGGTGACGCTCACCCAACGTTCGGTCCCATCCTTGCGGCGAAACCGGCGCTCGGCGGTGTGCTTCGCGATCTTGCCGTCGCGGAGCTGGCGCAATGGGTCGTCGCAGTCTGCGGCGATCGCTTCGGAGAAGAGCGGCGTCGGTCCGGACTGGCCGACGAGCTCGTCGCGCGCGACCCCGAACAGGTTACAGAGCGTCTCGTTGCAGTCGATGCAGACGGCGTTCTCATCGGTGATCGCGAAGCCCACGGCGGAGTTCTCGAACGTCGCGCGGAACCGCTGTTCGCTCTCGCGGAGGTCGGTCTCGATCCGCTTTTGCCGCGTGATGTCGACCAGGCTTCCGATCAAGCGTGTCGGTCTCCCGGCGGGATCGCGCAGCGCCTGACCTCGGCACAACCGCCAATGAATCGAGCCGTCCGCGTTCAGGGTTCGATACTCGGACTCGAGTGCCGGTGTCTCGCCGCGCAGGTACGCTTCGGTCGCTTCGCGGGCGTGGTCGCGATCCTCCGGGTGCTGCAGCATGTCGCCGATCCGAACGGTGTCGGTGATCGCGGTCGCGGGGTCGTAGCCGAAGTTCTCCCAGCCGATCAGCGTCAGCGTCGATCGCGCTTGTCCCGCCGAGACACCGGGCCGATCGACCTCCCCGCGCGGCAACTCGAGATCGAACACCGTCGTCCCCGAGCCGCGGACGCCGAGCTCGAGCCGCTCCTTCGTCCGGCGCAGGTCGTCCTCGAGCTTCTTGATCTCGGTGATGTCGACCATGCTGCCGATCAAGCGGGTTGGAAAGCCGCGCGCGTCGCGGAGCGCCTGGCCGCGGACGAGCCGCCACGAGTACGTGCCGTCCGCGTGGCGGATCCGGTACTCGGTCTCGAGCTTCGGCAGCGCACCACTCAGGTAGCCCTGGGTGACCGCGTCCGCGTTGGCGTGATCGTCCGGGTGATGCAACATCCCACCGACGCGATCTGGCTCGGTGATGTCCGTGTCGGCGGGATAGCCGAAGTTCTCCCAGCCGACGAGAGTGAGCGTGGCTTTCGGACCGTGCCTCGGCGTTTGTCCGGCCGACGTCGCGAGGTCCGGCTGCGGGATGTCGAGATCGAAGATCGTCGTGCCGGAGTTGCGGACGCCCAGCTCGAGCCGCTCCTTGACGCGGCGTGCAGCGTCCTCGAGATTCTTGCGTTCGGTGATGTCTTGCAGCACGCCGAGGATGCGAACCGCCTTGCCTGCGGCGTCGTGGCTCATCGCCGTGAACGTGAGGTTGCACCACACCTCGGTGCCGTCGCTGCGGCGAATCTTGTAGTCGAAGGTCTGACGCGTTGCCTCGCCGGCGACGAGTTGGCGAATCCGCTCGGTGGCGGCTTCGACCTGGTCCGGGACGAGGATCGCCGGTGCGTGCTGACCGATCAGCTCGTCGCGAGGGATGCCGACGAGCTGGCACAGCGTGTCGTTGCAATCGACGAACGTGCCCTCGGCGGTCGCGATCGAGAAGCCCACGCCGGCGTTCTCGAACACCGCGCGGAACCGCTCCTCGCTGTCGCGCAGCGCGTGATTCGCGGCCACCCGCGCGGTGATGTCCTGGAACACACCGAGCAGCCGGATCGGGTTGCGGCTCACCACGGAGAACGTCGTGTTCAACCAGATCGTCGTGCCGTCCTTGCGCACGAGCGGCCGCTCGTAGGACTGCTGGCTCACCTCGCCCGCCGCGAGCTGCCGGATCCGCTCCCGGGCAGCCGCGATGTTGTGCGGGACCAAGATCTCGGGAGAGAACTGGCCGACGATCTCGTCGTGGGTTCGGCCGACCACGTTACAGAGCATCTCGTTGCAGTCGAGGAAGTAGCCCTCCCCGTCGGTGACTGCGAAGCCCAGCGCGGCGTTCTGATACAGGCCGCGAAACCGCTCCTCGCTCTCGCGCAGCGCACGCTCCGCCCTCATGCGCTCGGTCATATCGATGCTGACACCGGTCAGCCGGCGTGCGTGACCTTCGGCATCACGCCGGATCACGCCTCGCGACATCAGCTGGCAATCCGAGCCGTCGCGGTAGCGCGTGCGCGTCGTGATCTCCCACTCGGAGCTCGAGCCATCGAGAATGCCCTGGAGCTCGCCCATGAGCGCGGCCTGGTCCTCGGGCGGGATCAACGTCCCGAGCGCGCTCAGAAAGTGGTTCGTGTTGTCCGCCTCGGAGTAGCCGTGGAGCTCGTACAGGTTCGTGAACGTCGACCGCGAGTTGCCGAGCGTCCCGTCGTCGAGCCACAGATCCCAGATACAGGCCTTGGATCCGACGACCGAGAGCTCTCGCCACTCCTGGTTGCGGAGCGCCTCCTGCGCTGCCCGCTCGAGCTCCTCACCATGAATCAGATCGATCGCCGTGCCCTCGAGCGCCGCGGGCACGCCGCCGTCGCTGTAGCGGATCCGACCTCGCGCGATCCTCCATTGCACCACGCCATCGGACCGGGTCTGGCGATACTCGATCGCGAAGTCCGAGGCCTTCGCGTCGACCCTCGCCTGGAGCGCAGCGACCAGCGCTTCGCGAGCGGCACCTCGCACGCCCGCGCTCTCCATCGCGTCTACGAAGCGAACGCACTCGCTGCTCCCCGCGGTCTCGTCCTCGGGAACGAGGTACGACTCTGCAACCCGTGGCCCGGCGAACGCAAACGCCCAGATCTCGAGGCCTGCGGTCTCGCGCGCGAGCGCGAGCTGCCGCTCGAGGCGTTTCAGTCGTTGTTCCAGGCGCGCGTCGTCGATCATGACCCCTGCAACGCTCGAACCGCGAACTCTTGCGACCGTCATGCCAGATCTCGACGCGCCTGTCCCTGCTAGTCGGAGCGAAAGCCGATCCGGAGATGGCTCTGGTCGCAGAACGGCTTGGTCGCACTCGCCCCGCAGCGGCACAGTCGTGCATTCGCGACCCTGGCGACCACTCGCCCGGTGCCGCTGATGATCTCGACATTTCCTGTGATCACCAGCGGGCCGTCGACCTCCGGATCGATCGCGAGCTTGCCGTCGCGCACGGGCAGAGGCTCGGTGGCGGTCGATGGTGGTTCTCCCGTCGCGTCGAAGCCGTTGGTTCGATGCGAGTTGTCGCAGAACGGCTTGTTTCGCGAGCCGCCGCACCTGCACAGCGTCATGCGCCGCCCACCGGCCGCACCGTCGAGCTGGATCTCGGCGTGCACCGCGTACGGTCCGCGCTCGCGCAACGCGATGAGGTTGACCGGGGGACTCGGCTCCGGCCTGCCGTCGTTGCGCTCGTAGCGAAGCGCACCCGAAGGACAACTATGGATGATCTCGATGACACGCTCGGGCTCTGCCTCGTCGGGGTGGATCCACGGCCCGGTGGTCACGTTCGCGACGAAGGCCTTCGGCGCGCCGGTCACGCACTGGCGCGCGTGGACACAGCGCCTGCCGTCATAAAGGACCGCGAGCGCGCGCCCCGGCGTTCGGCTCTCCGCCACGACCGGTGTCTCGGAGGACGCCAACGCGACCGCGGCAATAGGCGGCTTCGGCGGCGACGGCGGTGGGGATTGTGGCGACGGCGATGCGACCGGAGGTGGCATCGCGCCGCGCACGCGTTCGGCAAGCTCGCCGAGGACCCGCCGCGCGCGCACGATCCGCGGATCCGCCGTGGCCGCCAGTGCAGTCGCAGCGGACACGAGCTCCTCCATCCGTTCGCTGAACACGCGCCACGAGCTGCACCCGCGGGGAAACGCCGCGGCATCGCGCAGCGTCGTGAACGTGATGCCTGCGTTCACGGCGGGATGCGCGGGTCCTGCAGGTAGGCGCGCGGCACGCTCCGCGATCGGTGTCAGCGCCTGCATCAGACCGAGGCCGAGGTCGACCGCGAGCCGCTTCTGGGCGATACCACGCGGGATCTGGTACGCGTATGCCAGCAGGCGGAGCATGAGCGCATAGCACGCGTTGCCCAGATCGACCGTCGCGGCCGCGTCGGCGTCGGTGATCCAGATCCGCTCTTCGGAGAGCGGAGGGCGAAGCACCGGGTCGCGCGCCACCGGAAGCGCGGGAACGAAGCCGGGCTCGGCGACCTTTGCCTGGACGAGCTCGTCGTGGATCTCGCGGAACACCTGGTAGTGGGAGCGGTCGCGGTGCCCCGGCGCACCCTCGCCTTGTTCGACGATGAACGCGAACGCGGCGAGCGCAGACTTCGTGCATTGCACCGCCGCGACCCCGGGCATCCGGACCTCTTCACTGGTCAGCTGGAGCGCGGGGTCATTGCAGAACGCGGCTCGTTCGCCGTGGTGCTCGACGAACGCGCGCAGATCGGCGCCGAGTTTCGCGTAGAACGCGCCGACCGTGTCGTAGTCGATCGGCATCGGCGTGAGGCTCGCGTACGTCGATGCGCGCTCGCGCGGCGGCCGATGCGTGAAGCCCGTGCCGTCGCCCTCGCTCGAGCACACCGGCCGCTCGAGATAAAGGAAATGCTGCAGCGTGGCCTCGTCGAACGGTGCGAGCCGCGCGATCACCGACGCGGGCAGCGCTCCCGGATCGAGAGGGAAGTTTCCGCGCCCGAAACGCGGAGCACCGCCGAGTGCCGACGTGATGTTGCACACCGCCGCGAGGTGGCCCATCTCCTGGATCGCGACATTCACGATCGTGCGCCGCCAACGGAACGCTCGCTCGACCTGTTCGGCAGTCAGGCCGTCGGCGGTGTCGGTCTTGAGCGAGAATGCCGCATAGAGGTACGTGCACATGAGGTCGTGCTCGAGCTCGGCGGCCTCATAGAGGCTGTGAAGCAGATGTTCGCGGGTCGACAGGAGCATGACCGCGGCGTCATCACGCGGCGTGCCAGGCACGCGAGCTGCTTCGCGGGGCACCATGTGGAAATTCAAACGGACCGTGGAACGCCCGAAACAACCCGCGCGCCCCCTGGAAGATCGAAGAGAACGCGACGCACGGCACGATGAGCGTCGCAGCGAAGATCTCGCGCAAGGCGATGAAGGAGTCGACGATCCGGTGGCACCGCTCCGTTGAGCGAGCGACCAGGAGCGAGCCGAGCCGGCTAGCTCCTGACCAGCACACGCGCGATCGATCGGCGAGCACACGCGGATACACCGAAGTTGCGCTGGCACGACGAGTGCTGAAGCGGCAGACGTCGCAACGCATCTCGCGCCGCGCCGGTTCGCAACCTCTCGCAAAGGTGATCGCCCATGTTCAAGCTCCCCGCATCTCTCTTCGTTCTCGCGTCCGCAACCGCCGCCTCCGCCGATCCACCGCGTACGCCGATCAAGACGATCGTCCTCGTCCACGGGGCATTCGCCGATGGCTCGAGCTGGGATCGCGTCACGCCTCTGCTCGAGGCCAAAGGCTTCCGCGTGGTCTCGGTCCACGAGCCGCTCAGCTCCCTGGAGGCGGACGTCGCCGCGACGAAGCGAGCGATCGAGGTCTCGCCCGGTCCGGTGCTGCTCGTCGGCCACTCCTATGGTGGCTTCGTGATCACCGAGGCCGGCACGAACGACAAGGTCTCCGGCCTCGTCTACGTCTCGGCGTTCGCTCCGGATAACGGCGAGTCGATCAGCGGCATGTTCAAGGGCAAACCCGCACCGAACTGGACGAAGACGGCCGTGATTGACAGCGCCGGCTTCGCGTGGCTGCCGCGGGCCACGGTGGCGAGCGATTTCGCGCAGGACCTTCCCGACGGCGAAATCGATCTATTGACCGCCAAGCAAGGGCCACTCGCGATGAAGATCTTCGACGACAAGATCTCGACCGCCGCGTGGCACACGAAGCCATCTTGGTTCATCCGCCCGGAGCAAGACCACATGATCGACCCGGGCGCGCAGGCCACGATGGCAAAGCGCGCGGGCTCGAAGCTGACGAGCATCAAGGCGAGTCACGTCGTGATGCTGTCGCATCCGAAGGAGGTCGCGGCGGTCATCCTGCAAGCGGCCGGCGTCAACTAACCCATCACTTGCGAACGAAAGGAACTGTCATGAAGATCGTCGTCATCGGCGGCACCGGGCTCGTCGGCTCGAAGGTCGTCGCCAAGCTCCGCCAACAGAATCACGAAGCGATCGCGGCGTCTCCCGACACGGGAGTCAATACGCTCACCGGCGAAGGCCTACGGGCTGCGCTCCACGGTGCGAACGTCGTCGTCGATGTCTCGAACTCGCCGTCCTTCGCGGACGACGCGGTGATGAGCTTCTTCGACACCTCGACGCGCAACATTCTGGTCGCGGAGTCCGAAGAAGGTATCCGGCACCACGTCGCACTCTCGGTCGTCGGCACCGAACGGCTCCAGCAGAGCGGCTACTTCCGCGCGAAGATCTGTCAGGAGAACCTGATCCGCGCGTCCGCGATCCCGTACTCGATCGTCCACGCGACCCAGTTCTTCGAGTTCGTGAAGAGCATCGCAGCGGAGGGCACCGTCGGCGACACCGTCCACCTCGCTCCTGTCCTCATCCAGCCCATGGCGGCGGACGACGTGGCGACGGCGGTGGCGACTGTCGCGGTCAACGCTCCGCTCAATGCCACGCTCGAGATCGCCGGGCCGGAACAGATCCGCCTCGACGCCCTGATCCAGCGCAGCCTCGCCGCGCGCAAGGACCCTCGCAAGGTGGTGGCTGATCCTCACGCGCGATACTTCGGCGTGGAGCTCACGGAACGCATGCTCATCCCCGGCGCAGGCGCGCGGCTCGGGACGACGAAGTTCGAGGACTGGCTCGCGCGGTCCTGATCTCCCCCTGCCGCTGCACCGAAGACGACGGGTGTCAGCTCGCCGAGGAGGCTGTCATGGGGCCCGTGCTTTCCACCCGTTCGCACGAGGTACGACCCACGTCGGCGCTCAACGCGGAAACCGATCAGCTACACGGCGAGGCAGCGGTCTCATCGCACCGGAGCACCATCATGAACAACTTGCAGAAGATACGTCACAGCGCGGCCGCGAGGCCGATCGATTTCTCCGGCGATCCACGGCTGTCGCCGGGGACCCGGAAGTTCCTCGAAGCGCTGAATGGCAGCGGCGGCGCACCGCTCGAGACCCTGAGTCCCGAGGACGCGCGGGTCGTGCTCGCCCAGACCCAAGCCGCAATGCACGTGGAACTGCTCGGCATCGAGGAGAGCCAGCACACGATCACCGCCGGCGCGTTCACGCTCGAGCTCGACCTCGTGCGCCCCGCGAACAGCCACGGGATCCTGCCGGCGTTCATGTTCGTCCACGGCGGCGGTTGGGTACTCGGCGACTATCCAACACATCGTCGGCTCGTTCGCGACCTCGTCGTGCGCACCGGATACGCCGCCGTGTTCGTCAACTACAGTCGAACGCCCGAGGTCCGCTACCCGCAACCGGTCGAAGAGGTGTACGCGGCGACGAAATGGGTTGCGGAGCACGGTGGTGAAGACCTCCGCGTCGACGGCAACCGCCTCGCGATCGTCGGCAGCAGCGTCGGTGGCAACATGAGTGCCGTGACATGCATCCTCGCGAAGGAGCGCGGAGGCCCGGCACTGAAGCAACAGATCCTGCTGTGGCCGACGGTCGACCACGACTTCGACACCGAGTCCTACCGTCAGTTCGGGATGCAACGATTTCTGACGAGGTCGCTGATGATGTGGATGTACGACCTCTACACGACCGATCCCTCGCAGCGCCGCGAGGTCCGAGCATCGCCGCTCCGCGCGACGTCCGAGCAGCTCCGCGGGTTGCCACAGGCACTGATCGTGGTCGCGGAGAACGACATCCTACGTGACGAAGGTGAGGCGTACGGTCGCAAGCTCGAGGCTGCGGGAGTCGAGGTCGCGACGGTGCGCTTCGACGGCATGATCCACGACTTCGGCATGTTGAACGGGCTCGCGCGCGAGCCTGGTACGCTCGCGATGCTCGATCTCATGGCGGCTCGGCTTCGGCTCGTCCTGGGAGCCCCCTGACGCCTGGGCACGTGGCGTCGTAATTGCTTGATAGAGACGTCGCGTGGGCTGTATGCCACGATCGAGACGCGTCGAACGACGCGGAATTTCGCATGGCACACGTGCTACTGGTCGACGACGAATCCGTATTCTTGCCCGAACAGGTGCGGCAGGCGCTGCCCGAGCATGCGGTCACGATCGCGACGAGTGGAGGCGCCGGGCTGGCGTCGATCCGTTCGTCGCCGCCGGACGTCGTGCTTCTCGATCTTGGCCTCCCCGATCGCTCGGGGCTCGAGGTCTTCGAGGAGATCCGTGCGGTCGACGCGCGACTGCCGGTGATCTTCGTGACGATGGCGAAGCGTGCGGATGCCGCGATCGAGGCGATGAAGCGCGGCGCGTTCAACTACATCCACAAGCCGATCGATCTGGTCCAGCTCGAGATCGTGGTGCGCGAAGCGATCGAAGCGGGCAAGCAGATGCGTGCGCCGGTGACGCTCCAGCAGACCGCGCTCGACCCGATCGAGGACGGCGCGCTGTTCGGATCATGTCCGGCAATGCTCGAGGTCTACAAGGCGATCGGCCGGGTCGCGGGACAGGACGTGACGGTCCTGGTGACCGGCGAGAGCGGCACCGGGAAAGAGCTCGTCGCGCGGGCGATCTATCAGCACAGCGCGCGCTCGACCGCGCCGTTCCTCGCGTTGAACTGCGCCGCGGTTCCCGAGAATCTGCTCGAGAGCGAGCTGTTCGGTCACGAGAAGAGCGCGTTCACCGGAGCCGACCGGCGGCGGATCGGCAAGTTCGAGCAGTGCAGCGGCGGCACGATCCTTCTCGACGAGATCGGCGACATGCCCGCGATCCTCCAGGCCAAGGTGCTGCGCCTGCTCCAGGAACAGGTGTTCGAGCGCGTCGGCGGCAACGAGACCGTGCGGACCGATGTCCGGCTGATCGCTGCGACGCACCAAGACCTCAAGCAGCGCGTCGCGGACGGCCAGTTCCGGCTCGATCTGTTCTACCGGCTCGCTGTGTTCACGATCCACCTCCCGCCGCTGCGCGAGCGCGGCGATGACCTCCCGTTGCTCGCGCTGCACTACGTCCGCAAGTTCAGCCGCGAGCTCGGGCGCGAGGTCCGCGAGATCGCCCCCGAGACGATGGACCGCCTGCGCGCCTACGCGTGGCCCGGCAACATCCGCGAGCTCCAGAGCGTGGTGAAGCAGGCCGTGCTGCGCGCGCACGGCTTCACGCTGCTGCCGTCGTTCCTTCCGCCCTTTCCGAGCGAGCCCGTGCCCGAGCCCGAGCCCGAGCTCGCAGCAGCTTCGCCCTCGGCTGCGCCGGTCGTGCCGTCGCTTTCGATCGACGTCGATGGCTTCGTTTCGGAGAAGCTCGCTGAAGGGACCCACGAGCTCTACGCTGAGGTCCGCAACTTCGTCGATCGGTTCGTGTTCTCGCGGGTCCTGGCGCAGACCCGCGGCAACTTCAGCGCTGCCGCCGAGGTGCTCGGCATCTCGCGCCAGACCATGCGGTTGAAGCTGCGCGCACTCGGGATCACGGTCTCGCACCTCGTCGAGCTCGACGACGACCCGGCGTCGTAGAAGTACCGGTCTGGATGATTTCGAGCCAGACTGGCTCGTTTCTGACCAGAGGACAGGACGAAGACCGGTCCACCACGCTGGCACGTCACTCGCTACCTCGCGAGATCTCTCGAGGTAGTACCGCATGACCGACTCCGGCCCTCTCGACCAGCGCCTCCAGTGTCTCGAACAGGACATCAAGCGACTCGAAGAGGAGCTCCGGACTGCACGCGACCTCGCGGACGCGGCGAATGGTGCGAAGGACGAGCTACTCGCGAACGTCAGTCACGAGATCCGCACGCCGATGAATGCGATCCTCGGCATGACCGAGCTCGCGCTCGATGCGGCCGAGAGCACCCACCAGCGGCAGCTTCTCGCGACCGTCAAGATCGCCGCGCGCGACCTGCTCCAGATCATCAACGACCTACTCGACTTCTCGAAGATCACGACGGGCAAGCTCGAGCTCGACGTCGCCGACTTCTCGCTGCGCGCGATGATCGGTGAGACCGCGCGCTCTCTCGCCGTCCGCGCTCACCGCAAGGGGCTCGAGCTCGTCTGTAACGTCCACCAGGACCTTCCGGATCTCTACGCCGGCGACGCCGGGCGGATCCGTCAGGTGCTGATGAACCTGATCGGAAATGCGATCAAGTTCACCGCGCGCGGCGAGGTCGTCCTCGAGGTCAGCCGCGATCCAGAAGCGATCGACGCTCCGACTGGCACCGCGCTGCGGTTCGTCGTCCGCGATACGGGTATCGGCATCGCGTCCGAGAAACACGCTTCGATCTTCCGCGCCTTCGAGCAGGAGGACGCCTCGACGACGCGCAAGTTCGGCGGCACTGGACTCGGACTCGCGATCTCGACGCGGCTCGCGGCGCTCATGGGCGGCCAGATTTCGCTCGCCAGCGAGCTCGGGCGCGGCAGCACGTTCACGTTCGCCGTCCGGCTGCACAGCTCCGAGCGGGCCGGCGCGACGGCGTCACTCTCGCCCGGTCTGGATGACCTCGCCGTGCTCATCGTCGACGACAACGAGCTCGATCGGCAGCTCCTGCTCGAATGGCTCGGCAACTGGCGAATGCGCGCGACGGCGGTCGCGGACTCGACGGCAGCGCTCGAGGCGCTCGACCGGACCCCGTATGCGCTCGTCCTCCTCGCTGGCACGATGCCCGATGTCGACGGAGTCACGCTGGCTGTCGCGATTCGTGCCCGGTTTGGCAGCGCGACGCCGAAGCTCATCCTACTCGCCTCGGAAGACCGGCCGGAGCTCACGGCGCAGTCCCACGCCGCGGGAGTCGATGCATACCTCTTGAAGCCGACGCAGCAGTCCGCGCTGCTAGAGACGATCTGGGCTGTGATGAACACGCCCGCCGACGCCCGCTACGCCGTGACGAAGCGGGCGAGTGCGCTCCACATCCTCGTCGCCGAAGACAACGAGCTGAACGTCGCGGTCCTGCTCGAGCTGCTGGTACCGAGAGGACATCGCGTCGAGGTCGCCGGCGACGGCCAGGTCGCCCTCCAACACGCGCTTCGCACCGGCGCTTCGTACGACGCGATGCTGCTCGACCTCCACATGCCCGAGCTCGATGGCTTCGAGGTCGTGAAGGCGATCCGAGAACACGAGCGGGCGACTGCCCACCACCTCCCGATCATCGCGTTGACCGCTCGGTCGTCGAAGCGCGACCGCGAACGGGCGCTCGATGCGGGGATGGATGACTTCCTATCCAAGCCGATCCAGGCGGAGGCGCTCTGGGCTGCGCTGGAGAGCGCGAGCCGCCTTCGCCGCTGACTCAGCGGACGAGACCGACGAGTACGGCGGTCGGTGGCAGCGCGTAGCCGACGAGCAAGACGAGCGCGGTGATCCGGCCAGCCCTGTCGAGATCGAACCGTGGTCGCCACCCGAGCGTCTGGATCCAGCTCGCTGCGCCGTGCCCGAGGTGGAGCGAGATGATCGCGGTCCCGGTCATGTAGATCGCGTAGATCGCCGGGTTCTGGAAGCCGTGGACGAACATCCCGTAGGTGTCCATCCCCTCGCGCGCCGGCTGGTGGAAATACGCCGGCTGGATCACGCCGGCCGTGAAGTGGACGATGTGAAACGCGAGGAACGCGAAGATCGCGATGCCGGTCCAGGCCATCGAGCGGGCGACGATCGACGACGTCGCCGGTGCGTAGCGCGCATACGGTACCGGGCGCGCGGCGCGATTGCGCGCGCTCAGCCATAGCGCCGCCACGAGATGGACGATCAGCGCGATCAGCAGGAGCACCCGCACCGGCCACTTCAGCTCCCAAAGATCCTGCAGGAAGTTCGCATAGGCGTTGTACAGGTGCCGTCCGCCAAACATCTGGAGGTGGCCGACCATGTGCTGGATGGCGAAGAGCAGCAGTACGAGACCGGTCACGGCCACGAGTTGCTTTGCACCGATCGAAGAGGATGTGAATGTGCGGAGCTCGCGCATACGCGAACTAGCGCGAGCACCGCTCGTGCCAGCACATCGCCCCGCGATCGCGTACGTGCGCTTCGACCGCCGGCTAGAAACTGGTCGACCCGGCTCGTTCGCCGGCGCCGTGGCCAAACACCTGTCGGCGACGGCTATTGCTTCGGCACGAGCTCGTAGATCGAGCCGAGCAGCGAGACCAGGTAGACCTCGCCGTTCGCGTCGACGCCGAACGAGCTGATCTGGCCCGGTTCGATGCCCGAGCTCGTCACGAGTGCCTCTCGCCAGTCCCAATGATCGTGGACGCCATCGTGCCAGCGAAAGCTCCGGATCACGCCGGTGCAGAAGTCGGCGTAGAAATAGCGCCCTTCGAGCACCGGCAGCGCCTTGCCGCGATACGTGACACCGCCGGTGACCGAGCAGCCCTGGGTGTGCGGATAGTCGATCGCGGGCGGCGTGAACCCGGTCTTGTCACACGTCGCAGCTTCGGTGCCCGATTCGGCGTCGAAGCAGTGCGCGCCCTCGACGATGTTCCAGCCCATGTTGTGGACCACGCCGTCGGGCGGCAGGACGTAGACGTTCTCCCACAGGTTCTGGCCGACATCGCCGATGTAGAGATCGTGGGTGACCGTGTCGAACCAGTACCGCCACGGGTTGCGGACCCCGTAGTGGACCAGCTCCGGCTTCGGATCGGCCGCATCGACATCGAACCGCAGGATCTTCGCGAGCAGCGCCTTCTGGTTCTGGCCATTGCGGTGCGGATCGTTCGCGGCGCCGCCGTCTCCCATGCCGAGGTAGAGCTTGCCGTCGGGACCGAACAGCAGGTTGCCGCCGTTGTGATTCGAGTACGGATGAGCGATCCGCACGATCTCGCGGCGCGTGCTCGGATCGACGGCGTCGCCGACCGCGCGGTACTCGACGACGTGGGTCGCGAGATCCTCGGTCGTGAAGTCGACGTAGAGCTTGCCGTTCTTCGCGAACTGCGGATGGAACGCGAGCCCGAGCAGGCCTTCTTCGTTGCCCTCGGAGAGCCCGCCGATCGTGAAGAACTTCTTCGCCGAAGGCGCGCCGTGATCGATCGTCCGGATCGCGCCGCGCTGCTCGACCACGAACTGGCGCGGATCGCCGGGCGGCGATACGACCAGCACCGGTCGCGCGAACCCCTTCGCGACCTCGCGCAGCGTGATCTGCGCGGCGACCTCCGGAGGGACCGCGTACAGCGTGGTCGATGCCGGCGGCTCCGCGTCTGCAACAATCTGCGGCGCCGGTGGTGCGGTCGGCGGCGGCGGACGCTCGACCGAATGCTTGCACCCCGCACCCAAGATCGCGATCGCGAGCAGCCGCCACATCAGGGCAAAGACGTAGCTCGAAGCGGAAGTGTTAGCGAGCCTACTGGCTACACAAGCTACCCCTGCAACCCGGACAGCTGGCCACGCGGGTTGCCGCGCGCTCCCGCGCACGCGCAACTGTGCAGATCGACTTGGCGATCTTTCGCAGATCGCGTGACCCGAACTGGCATATCCGATGCTCTATCGGGGTACAGCCATGCGAGCCGCTACGAACGCCTACGTCACCTCTGCCGTCCGCAACAAGCGCGAGCTCGCGTCGTACTTCGAGTATTCCCAGAGCGGCGTCCAGGTCGTCGAGGATGGGCTCAAGGAGATCACGTTCGGCGAGTACCTGGTCGAGGAGCAGGTCCTCGATCGCTACCAGCTGTTCCGCGCGCTCCAGATGCAGGACCGGCTGCCCGGCGTTCGCCTCGGCGAATGCGCCGCCGCGCTCGGCTACGCGCCGATCAACGCGATCGAGAAGATCTACGCGCGGTTTCTCCAGCTCCAGAACGTCGAGGTCTAGAGGTTCTTGATCACGGCATCGGTGAACGCCTGCGTGTTCGCCTTGCCGCCGAGGTCGCCGGTGCGGGTCTCCGCGGTGCCGAGCGCCGCATAGACGCCCTTGCGCAGCCGGTTCGCGGCTTCGCGCTGGTCGATGTGATCGAGCAGCATCGCGGCCGATAGCATCAGCGCGGTCGGGTTCGCGATGCCCTTGCCCGCGATGTCGGGCGCCGTGCCGTGGACCGCTTCGAACATCGCGTAGTTGTCGTTGCCGATGTTCGACGCCGGCGCGACGCCGAGGCCGCCGATCAGGCCGGCCGTGAGATCCGACAGGATGTCGCCGAACAGGTTCATCGTGACGATCACGTCGAACCGCTCCGGCTGGGTCACCAGCTTCATCGCGGTCGCGTCGACGATCATGTCGTCGAACGCGATGTCGGGATACTTCTTCGCGATCTCCTTGCCGGTGTCGAGGAACAGGCCGTTCGACATCTTCAGGATGTTCGCCTTGTGGACGAGCGTGACCTTCTTGCGGCCGTGCGACCGCGCATACTCGAACGCGTACGTGACCACGCGCTCGCTGCCGAACCGCGTGATGATCGCGATCGACTCGGCGGCCGTTCGGCGCGGGTCGACATAGTGCTCGACGCCGGCGTAGAGGTCTTCGGTGTTCTCGCGCACGATCACGAGGTCGACGTTCGTGTAGCGCGACGGCACGCCCGCGATCGTCTTCGCCGGCCGCACGTTCGCGTAGAGGTCGAACTGCTGGCGCAGCGTCACGTTGACGGAGCGATAGCCGCCGCCGCTCGGCGTCGCGAGCGGGCCCTTCAGTGCGAGCGCGTTGCGCTTGATCGAATCGATCGTCGCCTGCGGCAGCGGATCGCCATGCTTGGCGACCGCACCAGCGCCGGCATCGGCGCGCTCCCACGCGAGCTTGCCGCCGGCGGCCTCGACCGCACGCACCGTCGCTGCGGAAATCTCCGGGCCGATTCCATCTCCCTCGATCAGAGTGACAGTTCTCATATCTCTACCTCGATCTGCTCGTCGGTCACGCGGACCGCATAGCGTCTCAGACATACGTTAGATGCCGTGTCGTGGCACCCGGTCTCGGTCGAGAATCGCCAGCCGTGGTGCGGGCAGATCAAATGGCCGCGCGAGATGATGCCGTTCGCGAGGTCGCCGCCCTGGTGGAGGCACGCGCGCTGGACCGCGAACAGGCGCTCGCCGTCGCGACCGAGTGCGATTTCGGTCCCGTTCGCGATCACCGCGATCACGTCGCCGGCACGAACTTCGCCGAGCTTGGCGACCGGGTACCACGTCACGGCCATCAT
>Ga0105245_10000025_pt1 | contig 175673 bp, 138 predicted proteins | sample KBSM54metaG_FD_81523 | JGI IMG/M metagenome (GOLD analysis project Ga0105245, IMG submission 81523) | Miscanthus rhizosphere microbial communities from Kellogg Biological Station, Michigan, USA - KBS M5-4 metaG | ecosystem: Host-associated > Plants > Roots > Rhizosphere > Soil | place... | reverse complement strand
GCCTACGAGCTCGTTCGCGAGTCGTTCTTCCGTGCGAACCAGGAGCACAACCTCGCCGCGGTCGCCGAGCCGCGCGTCGAGGAAGCCGCGCCGATCAAGAAGGGCCAGCCGTTCACGTTCGCCGCGATCATCGAAGTTCGCGGCGAGGTCACGCCGGTCGACTACACCGCGCTGCCGATCGAGCGCCGCAAGCTGAACGTTGCGGACTCGGCCGTCGACGAGGCGCTCGCTCAGCTCCGCCGCGAGCACACGGAGCTGCGCCCGATCGAGGGCCGCGAGGTCACCCAGGCCGGCGATATCGTCGGCCTGTCGATCACCGGCACGATCGGCGAGCATCAGATCAACCAGCCGCAGTTCGCCGTCGATCTCGACGACGAAGAGCGCGAGCCGCTGCCGGGCCTCCGCCAGGCGCTCGTCGGCATCCCGCTCGATACGAAGGACAAGAAGATCGAGATCTCGATCCCCGACGACGCGAAGGACGAGACGATCCGCGGTCGCAAGGCCGATCTGACCGTCACCGTCCTCGAGGCGCGCGCGAAGGACGTGCCGGCGCTCGACGACGAGTTCGCGAAAGACACCGGCAAGGCCGACACCCTCGACGGCCTGAAGGCCGCGCTCCGCAAGGAGCTCGAGGACAAGGAGCAGGAGACGATCGATCGCGAAGCGCGCGAGGCCGTGCTCCGCGAGGTGATCAAGAAGAACCAGATCCCGGTCGCCGCGTCGCTCGTCGAGCGCTCGGTCGAGCTCCAGTACCAGCGGCTCCGGCAGATGCTCGGCATGAAGCCGGAGCGCAACAACCCGACCGCGGGCCTCACGGATGACCTCCGCGAGAAGATGCGGCCGGCGGGCGCGGATGAAGTCCGCGGCCAGCTGATCCTCGAGGCGATCGCCGACAAGGAAGGGCTCACCGTCACCGACGAGGAGCTCGGCAAGCACGTCGAAGCGACCGCGAAGCAGCGCAACATGGCACCCGCGAAGCTGCGCGCCGAGTGGCAGCGCGATGGTCGCCTCGACAACGTCACGTACTCGCTGCGCCAGGACAAGGTCCTCAAGTTCCTCGTCGACAAGGCGAACGTGACCGAGGTCGAGAAGCTGACCCAGCAGGGCCAGCCGCTCCCCGAGGCGCCCGCGCATGGTGAAGAGGGTCACGTTCACGGCCCCGACTGCGATCACTGATCGGGTGTCGTGCGGCGGATCCTGATCCAGTTCGCACACCCGGTCCTCGAGCGCTCGCGCGTCAACCGCCACCTGATCGAGGCGGTCCGCGATCTGCCGAACGTCACGATCAACGATCTCTACGAGCTGTATCCGGATCTGGCGATCGACGTCGCGAGAGAGCAGAAGCTCCTCGACGACCACGACGCGATCGTGTTCCAGCATCCGTTCTACTGGTACTCGTGCCCGGCGATCCTGAAGGAGTGGCAGGACCTCGTGCTCGAGCACGGCTGGGCGTACGGCTCCGGTGGCGATCATCTGCGCGGCAAGCTCGCGCTCAACGCGATCACCGCCGGTGGGCCAAAGAGCGCGTATCAGCGCGACGGCTACAATCGGTTTACCGCGCGCGAGTTGCTGTCGCCGTGGGATCAGACCGCCCACCTGTGCGGGATGAAGTATCTCGGGCCCTTCGTCGTCCACGGGACGCTGAAGGTCGCGACCCACGCCGATGTTCACGTCGCGAGCGAGGCATATCGCAAGCTGATCGAAGCGCTCCGCGATGACCGGATCGATCTCGAGCGCGCAGCCGCGAGCGCGGATCTCTTCACCGGGCTCGACGAGGTGGTGCGGTGACGAACGACATCCTCGCCCAAGCGCTGGTCTACCTCGTCGCCGCCGTCGTGTTCGTCCCGATCTCGAAGCGGCTCGGCCTCGGCGCCGTTCTCGGCTACCTGATCGGCGGCGTCGTGATCGGCCCGTTCGTGTTCGGCTTCGTCGGCGGCGAGGGTCACCACGTCATGCGATTCGCCGAGTTCGGCGTCGTGATGATGCTGTTCATCGTCGGGCTCGAGCTCCGGCCCGCACTGCTGTGGCAGTTGCGTCGCCCGATCTTCGGGCTCGGCGGGATGCAGGTGCTCGTCACCGCGCTAGCCGGCGCGGGTGCCGCGATCGGCGTTGGCGTCGCGCTGAAGCCGGCGCTCGCGATCGGCATGACGTTCGCGATGTCATCGACCGCGATCGTCCTCGCGAGCCTGACCGAGCGCAACATGATGAAGACGAACGGAGGCCAGGCGGCGTTCTCCGTGCTGTTGTTCCAGGACATCTCGGTCATCCCGATCCTCGCGATCTTCCCGCTGCTCGGCGTCGCCGCGGCGCGCGAGCTGACGGATGTCACCGCCGAGTCCGGTCGCCCGGGCTGGCTGTCGGCGCTGTTCGTGATCGGCGCGGTCGCGCTCGTGATCTTCATCGGCCGCGTCGTGATCCGCCCGCTGTTCCGGTTCCTCGCGACCGCGCAGCTCCGCGAGTCGTTCACCGCGGCGGCGCTGATGATCGTCGTCGGCATCGCGTTCTTGATGGAGAGCGTCGGCCTGTCGCCCGCCCTCGGTACGTTCCTCGCCGGCGTCGTGCTCGCCGATAGCGAGTACCGCCACGAGCTCGAGACCGACGTCGAGCCGTTCAAGGGCCTGTTGCTCGGCCTGTTCTTCATCTCGGTCGGCGCGCAGATCGACTTCGGTCTCGTCGGCCGCGAACCGCTCGCGATCGCCGGCATCGTGGTCGCGACGATGCTCGGCAAGCTCGCGATCCTCCACGTGCTCGGCCGGGTGTTCGGGCTCGACCGCCCGGCGCGCTGGCTGCTCGCGTTCTCGCTCGCGCAGATCGGCGAGTTCTCGTTCGTCCTGCTGTCGTTCGCGGTCCAGGAGCGGATCTTCGATCCGGATCTCGCGAACCTCCTGACCGCCGCCGTCGCGATCTCGATGGTGCTGACGCCGCCGATGTTCATCATCCTCGAGAGGTTCGTGCTGCCGCGGGTGACCGACGACGAAGCCGACAAGCGCCCGCAAGACGAGATCGTCGCCGCCGAGACACCGGTCGTGATCGCGGGCTACGGCCGATTCGGCCAGATGGTCGGCCGCATCCTGCGCGCGAACGGGATCCCACTCACGATCCTCGATCTCGATCCGGAGATGGTCGATATCGTCGGCCGGCTCGGCATCAAGGTCTATTACGGCGACGCCTCGCGGATCGACCTCCTCCACGCCGCGGGCTGCGCGCAGGCGAAGCTGTTCGTGCTCGCCGTCGACGACAAGGAGCAAGCGACCGACATCGCGCGCAACGTGCGCGAGCACTTCCCGAAGCTCGAGATCCTCGCGCGCTGCCGCGATCGGCCGCACTACTGGGAGCTCCGCTCGCTCGGCGTGAAGCGGGTGTTTCGCGAGACCTTCGGCTCGGCGTACGAGACCGGGATCGCGGCGCTCGAATCGCTCGGCTATCGCGCGCACACCGCGCTGCGGCTCGCGCGCAAGTGGCGCGATCACGAGGAAGACGTGCTCGAGGAGCTCGGCGAGATCTGGGGCTCGGGCGATCGCGACGGCTACTTCGCGCGCACGCGCAACGCGATGGACGAAGCCGAGCGGCTGATGCGCCAGGAAGATCCGAAGGTGTTCGTCGAGCGTGACGCCGGCTGGGACAACGAATCACTGCGCGCGGATCCCGAGCCGACCGAAGCTGCCGAGCCGTCGTAGCGGTTGTCGGCTAGCTCAGTGACCCTTGGAAGGCTTCGCCGGGGATTGCCGCGAGCGCATCAGCGACTGCCTCGACCGAATTGCGACGCCGGTCGAATGCTTCGCGAACGCGGTCGAGGCGGTCGATGACAGTCAACCAGCGAGCATCGAACGAGGTCTTCCGCGCGAGCGAGCTCCGATAGCTGCTGAGGACGATACGACCGGCGCCGAGCTGCGCCATTTGATCGGGGGACAACTCGTCGCCGAGGGCACGAGCGGTATCGAGCGCGCACGCGAGCCGGACGCTGTGAACCTCGCGGGCGGCTCGTCCAGGCTCGAACGGTGGCTTCTGCGTTGGCTCGATGACGATCAAGTACCCGTCGGTGCGAACTCGAACGCGTGTCTTACGCCCCAGCCCCATCGCACGGAGGACCGGCTTGTCGAGCACGATGCCGAGGCTGTTGCCGACCCGAACCAGATGCTTCTCGTAGTGCATCCAGGATCGATACAACGACGATCTGACAAGTCCGTCGAGCGATTGTCCGAATACCGGACATCTGCACGTTGTCGAGATGCAGCTCGAGATCGACTGCCACCCAGGATGTTGTTCGTACATCATGGGACACCCCTTCGGATCGAGACACGTAACAACCGTACTTACCTGGATCGCCGCGGAGTTGCCGTGTGCACCGCACGACCGAGAATCGCAGCGGTGGCGTGGTGGCTCCAGCTGACCCGTCGTCGGGATCGACTTCAGGACGACCAAGAACCTGCCCTCGGCCGTTCCGATCGCGGACGCTCGTCGAGTCCACGCGTCCGTAACTACGGTTGTTACGGAGCTCGATCGAAGGGGGTACACGTGGGTGTACGAACGTCGCCCGTGATCGCAGCCGCTAATTACACGTGACGAGCGGTGCGAGCGGGGCGAAGTTGAAGCCGTCGTCGGGCGTGAGCGAGTCGGACAGCGTCAACGCATCGTTCAACGCGCTCGTGATCTGCGCGTAGGTCTGATCGAGCTTGTTCGCGGTCGACGCTTGCGCGACGCACAGGAACTTCGGCGCGCCGCAGATGTCGATCGTCTCGCACCCCGGCGCTTGCGGCCCCGCGGCCTGCAACACCCGATCGCCATACAGCACGACGCCGCCGACCATGACGAGCCGAACCGAAGCCGGCTTCGCGGCGACGATCGCGTCGTACGGTGCGGCCGCCGTGCCGGTGAACACCGCGATGTCCGCGAGCTTGCCGACCTCGAGCGAGCCGAGCGTCGTATCGAGTGCCAGCGCCTGCGCGCCGTGGCGGGTCACCATCGCGACGAGATCCTGCGGCGCGAGCCGGTCGCTCCAGTGCGCGTTGTCCCAGCCATCGGCGAAGCGGAGCTCGTCGAGCAAGTTCTGGCTGCCGCCCATCGACCAGTCGGGCGCGAGCGAGATCGATACGCCGGCGGCGAGCGCCGACGGAATATCCGCGGTCGTGCCGTAGAGCGACACGTTCGATTGCGGCGACCAGATCAGCTTCATGCCGTTCGTCGCCATCGTCGCGAACTGCGCGGGCGTGAACGCGACGCCGTGCGTGATCGCGGTCTGCGGCGCGTACAGGCAGTTCGGTGTCGTGGTCATCGTGCCGAGCTTGTCGAACTCCGCGGCGGCGGCGGCATCGACGCCCTCGCCGGCGTGGAGCAGGAACGCGGTGGTCTTGCCCGACGCGTAGTTCGCACACACGCCGTTCGGATCGGACGGCGGATACAGCGCGCTGGTCTGGACATTGTCGAAGCCGAGCTCGTTCTGGGCGACGTCGATCGACCGCGCGAGCGAGCCGAAGCAACCCGCGCTCGTACCGGGGAGCCCGACGATGCTGGTCGTCCCCGCGACGAGGCCCTTCAGCTCGCCGAACTTGTCGGTCTCGCAGCGCAGGCTGCCGGCCGACGTACCGTAGGGCGTCATCGCGCACCACGCCGGCTTGCCCTGCGAGTCGTTGACCAGGCACTGCTTGATGTCGAGCATCGCGTTGTAGCGCGGCTCGGTCGGCCACTGATCGTGGTCGCCGTAGAGCTGCGCGGGATGCCAATCGCTGTCGTCGAAGATGTCGAACAGGATGTGGTTGTGCGTGTCGATCAGACCCGGTGCGATCACGCCCTTCGTATCGATCACGGTCGCGCCGGGCGCGCCGGGCATCGCCTCGCAGGCGGCATCGGCGGCGACGCACGTGATCTTGTCGGCCTCGACCAGGACCTCGCCGACGAACTGCATTTCGGGCGTGACGACCGTACCCTTCAAGAGGATTCGATCGGGCGCGCCGACGACGATCGTCGGTGGATCCGGTTCGCTGAACGGCGGTGCATCGACGTCCGCGTCCGGCATGCGGCTGTCCGGTCCAGCGGGATCGCTCGACCGGCAACCCAACAGCGCGATCACCAACACGATCGCGCGATTCACGGACCCCATCGTACAGCGCGCCGGACACGCCTTGGAGACTTCTCTCTAACGCGAGCATTTCCGAGGAGTTCGCGTCGTGCGTGAAGTGGGCATTTCACGCTCGCAGACGTTAGATTACCGGACATGGAGACCGATGCGACGCAGCCGGGCGTGAGCGGGCCACACCCGACCATGGCCGAGCTGCGCGATCCGAGCGCGCCGCACGTTCACGATCACCTGAGCGGGTGCTCGATGTGCAGGTCCGTGGTCGCCGCGACCGAGGACGACGCGCCGATCCCGCTCGAGCTACCGAAGGGCCTGGTCTCCGAAGACGCGTTCCGCTGGCCCGGCGATCCGATCGCGCGCGGCGGCATGGCGCAGATCTTCGCGGGTGAAGACAAGCGGCTGAAGCGCACGGTGATCCTGAAGGCGCCGCGCGAGGACGACAATCTCCCGGCCGGCATGACCGAAATGTTCCAGCAGCGCGTGACCGCCGAGGCGCGCGTGCTCGCGAAGCTCCAGCATCCGTCGATCGTCACGATCTACGAGCTCGGCAAGTCGAGCGTGGGCTGGCCGTTCTGCGTGCTCGAGCAGGTCGATGGCATCTCGCTGCGCGATCGCCTCGACGAGCTCGCGGAGCTCGAGGAAGCAGATCCGCGCAAGCAGCCGCACACGCGCGAGCGGCTCGAGCTGCTGTCGAACCTGGTGTCGATCGCGGAGGCGCTCGCATACGCGCACGAGCGCCGCGTCGTTCATCGCGATGTCACGCCGAACAACATCCTGCTCGGCAAGCGCGGCGAGGCGACGCTGATCGACTGGGGCATCGCGCGCGATCTCGATGCGCCGAGTGCGAGCGAGCCGAAGTTCAGCGAGCAAGAAGCATCGATGAGCGGGCGGATGGTGACGATCAGCGCCGGCACGCCACCGTACATGCCGCTCGAGCAGAGCCAGGGCCGCCGCGCGGATCCGAGCTTCGACGTCTACAGCTTCGGCATCACGCTGTACGAGACGGTGTCGGGCCGCACGCCATTTCAGTGGCAGACCGCGCGCTCCGCGGGTGGCAAGACCGCGCAGATCGAAGCGTTCATGGCGTGGCTGCAGTCGGAAGATCCGGTGCCGGCCGCGATGCCGCGCGATCGCGAGCTGTCTGGAATCATCGCGAAGGCGATGGCGCGCGAGCCACGCGATCGGTTCACCGCCGACGAGCTGGTTCGCGCGCTCAAGCAGTACCTGACCGGCGACCTCGTGTTCTCGCATCGCTACTCGCTCACGGGCCGGATGGCGCGGTGGGCGAGTCGGCATCGCGCGATCACGGTCAGCGCGATGTTCCTCGTCGCCGGCGCGGTCGCGGGCGCACTCGCGTGGGCGCAGATCTCGCGTCAGGCCCGCGAAGAAGCCGACCTGCGCGCGCTCGCGAGTGCCGCACAGACCGATGCGAGCGAGAAGGGCCGCGCCGCCGACGACGCGAGCCGCGATGCCGAGGCGGCGAAGCAGCGCGCCGAGGAGGCCGAGCGCCAGGGCAAGGACGCGCAGGCGCTCAAGCAAGAAGCCGATCGCAAGCGCCGAGCGGCCGATGCGATGCGCAATGCCGCCGAAGCTGCAGCGACCCAGGCGAAGGGCACGGCAGATGAAGCGCTGAAGCGGTTCGAGCAGGCGATGCGCGACAAGGACGACGCCGAGAAGGCGCGCGATCAAGCGGTGACATCGGCGCAGCAAGCCGAGCGCGAGCGCGATGTCGCGCACGCGGCGCAGATCGCAGCCGAGCGCGAGCGCGATGCCGCGAAGGCGAACCGCGACGCCGCCGACAAGGAGCGCGATGCCGCGCGAGCTGCGGCGACCGCGGCCGAAGCCGATCGCGATGCCGCGCGCGCGGGTCGCGATGCCGCCGACAAGGAGCGCGATGCAGCGCGTGCTTCGCAGAACGCCGCCGAGAAGGAGCGCGATGCCGCGATCGCGTCGCGCGCGCAGCTCGAGAAGAAGCTGCAGGAGCTCGAGAACGGCAAGGGCAGCGCACCGAAGGAGCCGCCCGCGAAGGAACCGAAAGAGCCGCCGGCGAACGCGCCCGTCACGAACCCGGCGCCTTAGCTACCTCTTCCAGAGCTTCGCGAGATCGATCGCGTGCGGGAATGGCGCAAGCGCGATCTTGTCGTCGCCGCCGGCACTACGCAGGTACTTGTAGCTCTTGCGTTCCAGCGCGAAGACATCGATCGAATGCAAGACAGGATCGGCAAACCAGAGATGGCCAACACCGCCTTTCGCGTAGATCTCCCGCTTCGGCCCCTTGTCGAGACGAAACGTCGACGGAGACAACCCCTCACACACCCAATCCGGCGCGATCTTCATCGTCACGACATCGGGTAACTCGGGCAGCTTGCTGCGCCGCCACCCGCAGACATCCGGCACGAGGAGATTCTTGCCGAACCAGATCTCGACGTCGTGCAGAATGATCCATCCGTCGTTCGAGTCGTCATCGTCGTAACGCAACAACGCTTGCATCAAGCGTGTGAGCGCGCGCGAATGCACCGTGCGGGGGCGCGGGAATGCGTACAGATCTCCATGAATGATCTCGCCGACCCAGGTGTCGGGGATCGTGTAGAGGTCCGCGTATTTCGCGTTCTTCTTGAACGGCGCGTCCATCGCTTCCAAGCGTAGCACTTCCATCGTCAGCCTCCGGTCCCGATCCACTCGGCGATCGACACGAACGCGCCGTCGCCGATCACGACGTGATCCACCACCGGGATTCCGAGCAGCTCGCCGGCCTCGCGCAACCGCCGGGTGAGCGAGACGTCCTCCGGGCTCGGCGTCGGATCGCCGCTCGGATGGTTGTGGACGACGACCGCACCCGCCGCCGCCATGCGGATCAACGGCCGGAACACCTCGCGCGGATGGACCTCGACGCCGTGGACCGTGCCGCGCGCGACCTCGACGATATCGAGCATGCCGTTGCGAATATCGAGGCCGATCGACAGGAACACCTCCTGCTGTAACCCGGCGACGCGCGGCGCGACGATGCGAAATACGTCCTCGGCCTGACCGAGTTGCTCGCGGTGCTGCTGCGCTTCGACCGCGCGCCGGCCGAGCTCGAACGCCGCCGTGATTCGCGTCGCGCGTTCGGGCCCGACGCCGATCACCTGCGCGAGCTCGCGCGGCGATGCGCGCGACACGGCGACGACGCCGCCACACGTCCGGACGAGCTCCGCGGCGACGCTCTTCGCCGAGTGCGCGCGTACGCCGGTGCCGAGCACCAGCGCGAGCAGCTCTTCATCTCCGAGCGACTGCGTACCTCGCGACCACAACCGCTCGCGCGGACGTTCGACGATCTCCATGCGCGCCGGTACAGCAAGGGTCACGCCAGCGGGGTGCGTGCATGAAGTCACGCGCTTGCGCGGCGAAACTGTCCGAGCGGTCCGGCTGGCGGCCACCGGCGCGTCCGAGTTTCGGTGCTAGATTCGCGCGCATGTTCGTGTGCCCGGAGTGTGGTGCGGCGCAAGCGCAGGCCGGCGCGTGCGCGAACGACCGCACGCCCCTCGTGCCGCAAGGCGAGGAGCTGTTACTCGGCACGATGATCGGCCCGTATCGCGTCGCGCGCCTGCTCGGGATCGGCGGCATGGGTCGGGTCTACAAGGGCGTGCATCCGACGATCGGCAGCCGCGTCGCGATCAAGGTCCTGTCGCGCGAATGCAGCGATCGCCGCGATCTCGTCGAGCGGTTCTTCGCGGAGGCGAAGGCGGTCAACGTCGTCGCGCACGAGAACATCGTCAACGTCCTCGATCTCGCGACGCTGCCGGATGGCCGGCCGTATATCGTGATGGAGTATCTCGACGGCGCGCCGCTGTCGTCGATCATCGATCAGGCGCGCGCGCACGGCCCGCTGCCGCTCGGCTCGATCGCGCGGCTCGTCGCCGAGGTGCTCGACGCGCTCGCATCGGCGCACGCGAAGGGCGTGATCCACCGCGATCTCAAGCCCGACAACATCTTCGTATCGCCGAACGGCCGCGGCAAGGTGCTCGACTTCGGCATCGCGAAGCTCCAGCCCGAGCTCGGCGGGAGCGCGACGCATACCGGCTCGCTGCTCGGCACGCCGCACTACATGTCGCCCGAGCAAGCCGCGGGCAAGCCTGCCGACGCGCGCGCCGATGTCTACGCGATGGGCGTGATCCTGTTCGAGTGCGTGACGCTGCACAAGCCGTTCGCGGCGGACTCGCTGTTCGAGCTCCTTCGCAAGCACATCGAAGCGCCGCCACCGCTGCCGCGCGCGCTGCGTCCGGATCTCCCGCCGGAGCTCGAGGCCGTGATCCTCCAAGCGCTCGCGAAGCAGCCGGATCAGCGGTTCAACAGCGCGCAGGCGATGAGCCTGGCGTTGCAGCACGCGACCTCGCGACTCGGCCCCGAGCAGTGGGCGGCGATCGCTCCGGTCGCGCAGACACCGACGAGCGGAGGCTGGGCGCCGACGCCACCGGCGAGCTGGACCCGCCAGGCGGTGCGCTCGAACGCGGTGACCTCGCCGGATCCGAAGCCGCGTGGCCCGAACAAGGCCGTGTGGCTCGCGGGTGCGGTCCTGCTCGCGGGTGGCGGTGTGACCGCCGCGGTGCTCGCGACGAGTGGAGCGAAGCCAGCGCCTGCGACCGAGCCGAGCGGTAGCGAAGTCGTGCAGGCCCCCGGCGATGCCGCCGCTGCGATCGCGCAAGCCGGTTCGGACGTGTGGGCGGGCCCGGCCGGATCCGCCGCGCCGAAGCCGAGCGCCGGCGATGACAAGCCGACCGACAAGACCACCGACAAAGACACCGACGACGACGATCTGCTCGGCGGTGACGATGCGGATCAGCTGTTCAAGGCGCTCGACGAAGCGCAGCTCCCGCCGAGCGTGAAGGCCGCGCTCAAGAAGTACGGCTCGTGGGCGAAGATCCCCGCGAAGGTGAAGCGCAAGCTCGCGATGGATCTCGCGAACTACGCGACCGGTGCGCTCGCAGGCGACGATCTGCCGACGCCGGCGAAGCCGCACGTGGCCGCGACCGACGATGGCCCGCCGACCCTCACACTGCCCGGTTGGAACGCGAAGCACGCCGAGCCCGACAAGCTCTACGACTGGGCGATCGCGCAGGCGAAGAAGTATCGCAGCGACGCTCAGCTCACCCGGATCGACGTCGACAACGTGTTCCCCGACGGTCACGCCGACCTGACGCTCGCATCGTTCGCGAACAGCTACGGCGATGTCGACATCCGCTTCATCTCGCCGTCGCACGCGAACCACGACAAGCTGCCGCGCGGCACGACGCCGCAGAAGGCGGTGTGCGAGTTCCGCGTCGACCTCTCCCCCAACGAGGTCGAGATCCGCGATTTCTTCGCGACCGCGTGCACCGAGGTCCAGGTGCCGCGCCCGCGCTGCACGCTCGCGAAGATCTGGAAGCGCGCGCTCGCGAAGAAGCCGGATCTCGCCGACGCCGTCGCGAGCATCTCGTACTACTCGAACCCGGTGAGCCACCGGGTCATGTGGTACTTCACGATCTACAACAGCGATCACACGCCGCTGTTCAGCGAGCAGTACGCCGACGACTGCTGATCACTGGGCGGTCTGCTGACCGAGCGCGCGGCGCAGCGTCGCCCACGCGGTCGCGAGGTTCCACTCGGCGGTGATCAGATTTCCGCTCGCGGTCGTCACCGCGGTCTGCGCGTCGGCGAGCTCGATCTGGCTGCCGAGGCCTTGGGCGTAGCGCGCTTCGGCGAGCTTGAGCTCTTCCTTCGCGGCGGTGACGCCCTCCGTCGACGACGCGACGTTCGCCTTGTTCGCGACGATCTGCGCGCGCGATGACTCGAGCGCCGAGGTCAACGAGACGAGCAGCGCATCCTTCTGGGCCTGCGCCGACACGAGGTTCGCGTTCGCGACCTCGACATCGGAGTGGCTGCGGCCGCCATCCCACAGCTGCCACGTGAGCGACAGGCCCGCTTGCCAGCTCGGCTGGGTCGCCGGCGTTTCGGTCGGGAGCGGCGAGTACGAGATCCCGCCGCTCGCCGACAAGATCGGCCGGCGCTCGGCGTGCGCGGCGGTCACGCTCGCATCCGCCGCGTGGATCTCCTTGTCGAGCTGCGTGATCTCGGGACGGAACTTGCGCGCGGTATCGACGAGCTGTGCGAGGTCTGGCGGCTCTTCGCTCGCCGGCGTCGGCCAGTTCGGATCGACGGCCGGTGCGCGCGACGGATCGAGCCAGCCGATCGCGGCGCGTAGGTTCGCGAGCGCGACGGCCTCGTCGGACTGGGCTTGTGCGAGCGCGGATTGCGCGTTCGAGTAGCGCGCCTGCGCCTGGGCGACCTGGATCGGATCCTGGGCCTGCGCCGCGACGAACCGCTTCGCCTGGTCGAGGTGACCGGCCTCGCTCTTCACGGTCGCCTCGGCGACGAGCACGAGCCGGCGGCGAGCGAGCGCCTCGAGATAAGCGACCTCGACATCGCGGCGAACGTCGAGCGAGCTGACCGAGTAGCCGGCCTTCGCCGCGTCTTCGTTCGCGACGGCGGCCTCGACGTTCGCGTGGGTCAGGCCGAAGTCGTAGATCCGCCACGATGCGCCGGCGGTGAGCGCCGTGGTGTACGAGCCGGTGAAGAAGCCACCGCAGTAGCCCTGGGTCGGATCGCCGAACACGCAGAGCCCGCGCTGGCTCGAGCTCGCACCGACCGACGCGCCCAGCGTGATGATCGGATGCTCGGTGACCTTCGCGCCATCGACGCGACCGGTGGCCGCATCGATCGTCGCTTTCGCCTGCCTCAGCGACGGCTGGGTCTTTTGCGCGATCTCGACCGCGCGCGCCATCGTCAGCGTGAGCTTGCCGGGCACGGCAGTCTCCGACGCAGTGACGTCGACGACACCCGGTAGCCACTGCGGCGAGTCCGCGGGCGGCGGATTCTGCGGCTGATCGGGGGGCGTCGGCGTCGGCGTGGGTGCCGCGGGTTGCGCGAGCGCGAGCGACGGGAACAACAACAAGAACGCAGCTAACTTCATGTCTCGTACCTCAGTGCGGTGATCGGGTCGAGCCGCGATGCGCGGATCGCCGGATACAACCCGAACACGACGCCGACGCCGCCTGCGACTGCAAAGGCGAGCGCCGCCGTCGTGGCGGGGAAGAACAACTTCCATCCGTAGTAACTGGCCATGTACTTCGCGAGCAGTGCGCCGAACCCGAGCCCGATCACACCGCCGACCGCGGCGAGCACGAGCGATTCGACGAGGAACTGGGTCATCACGTCGAGCGGCTTCGCGCCGACGGCCATGCGGATACCGATCTCGCGGGTTCGTTCGATCACGCTCACGAGCATGATGTTCATGACGCCGATGCCGCCGACGATCAGCGACATCGCCGCGACGATCGCGAGCAGCGTCGCGATCTTCTGAGTCGACTTTTGCTGCGAGAGCGCGAACTCGGCGAGGTTGCGGATCTGGAAGTCATCGTCGTCGGCGGCGGCGAGGTTGTGCTTCTCGCGGAGGAGCGACGTCAGCTGGGTCTCCGCATTCGTGATCTCGTTCTCGGTCGCGACCGACACGTAGAGCGAACCGCGCGGCATGTACTTGCCCTGACCCTTGTCCTGCTTCTGGAGATACGTCTTCATCGGGATGATGACGGTGTCGTCCTGGTCCTGGCCCATGCCGGACTGGCCCTTCGAATCGAGCACGCCGATCACCTCGTACGGCTGGCTGTTGATCTTGATCGTCTGGCCGATCGGGCTCGAGCTCGCGTAGAGCTGGGTCGCCACGGTCTGGCCGATCACCGCGACCTTGGGGCCGGTCACGTCGGACGCGTCTTGGTCGAACAGCGTGCCTTCCTTCGGCTCCCAGCTCTTGATCGAGAAGTACGCCGGCTTGGTGCCGACGACGGTCGTGTTCCAGTTCGCGTCTTCGCTCGCGACCTGGACCTTGGTCTGAAACACCGGCGTGACCCAGCGGATCGTCGGAACCTCGCCGTTCTCGAGCGCGGCCTCGTCGGCCCACGTCAGCGAGAATCGCGAGCCCGCGCCGCCGGCCGCGCCGAACGCCTTCTGCGAGCCGTTCTGCACGATCAAGAGGTTCGTGCCCATCGAGCGGAACACGTCGGCGACCGCTTCCTTCGCGCCCTGGCCGCTCGCGATCATCGCGATCACGGTGCCGATGCCGAAGATGATGCCGAGCATCGTCAGCATCGACCGGACCTTGTTGCGCCACAGCGCGCGGAACGCGAGCTTGAGCGTCGTGAAGATCGTCATGACGCGGCCTTCATCGGCTCTTGCAGCTTGTCGTCGACGATCACGCCGTCGCGCAGCGTGATCACCCGCCGCGCATACGCGGCGATGTCGGGCTCGTGAGTGACGAGCACGACGGTGATGCCCTGGGCGACGAGGCCCTGAAGGATCGCCATCACCTCGTACGAGGTCGCGGTATCGAGGTTGCCGGTCGGCTCGTCGGCCATGATGATCGGCGCTTCGCCGACGAGCGCGCGCGCGATCGCGACGCGCTGCTGCTGACCGCCGGAGAGCTGGCTCGAATGGTGATGCTCGCGACCCAGGAGGTTCACGCGCTCGAGCGCCTTCATCGCGCGGCGGTGGCGGTCGCGGCCCGAGATGCCCTGATACATCAGCGGCATCTCGACGTTCTCGAGCGCGCTCGTCCGCGAGAGCAGATTGAAGCTCTGGAACACGAACCCGATCATCCGGCCGCGAACATCCGCGAGCTCGGCGCGCGACAGCCGCGAGACGTCCTTGCCGTTCAGCTTGTAGGTGCCGCGCGTGGGCTGATCGAGACAGCCCATGATGTTCATCATCGTCGACTTGCCAGAGCCCGACTGACCCATGATCGCGATCGACGCGCCGTGCTCGATCGTGAGATCGACGCCGCGCAGCGCGTGGACGAGGTTGTCGCCCATCACGTACGTGCGCTCGATCCCGCGCATCTCGATCAGCGGCGGTTTCGCCGGCGAGTCGGCAGTCGCCATGGCCTAGAACGCTCCGATCTTGCGCTGCTGTGCCGGCAGACCCTGGATCTCGGTGATCAATTGATCGCCGGCCTCGACGTCACCTTCGAGCAGCTGGGTGCTCGAGCCATCGGTGAGGCCGAGCTTGACGAACACCATCTTCGGCTTGCCGTCGACGAGCTTGAACAGCATCTTGCGATCGGGGTCGCGCTTCATGCCGCCGCCGGGACCGCCCATCCCCGGAGGTCCTCCCATGCCCATCGGTCCACCGGCGCCGGAGCCGCCCGAGCCTTCGCCCGAACCGCGGTGCCCGCTGCCGCGATGACCCGAACCACGGCCGCCGCCAAACTTCTCCATCAGCGCCGCGATCTGATCGCGCGTCGGCTTGAACCGCAGCGCCGCGTTCGGGATCTTGACGACGTCGTCGACCTTCTGGAGCACGAACGTGACGTTCGCCGTCATGCCCGGGCGCAGCAGCTTGTCGTGGTTGTCGACGTCGATCACCGCGTCGTAGGTGACGACGCCCGACGTCGTGGTCGGCGAGTTGCGAACCTGGCGGACGGTGCCCTCGAAGTTCTTGCCGGGGTACGCGTCGACGGTAAACGTCGCCTTCATGCCGTCGGCGAGGCGCCCGACGTCACCTTCGGTCACCGCGGTATCGATCTGCATCAGCGAGAGATCGGCGGCGATCGTGAACAACGTCGGCGCCGAGAACGACGACTGCACGGTCTGGCCTTCGTCGTACGACCGGGTCAGCACGACGCCGTCGATCGGCGAGTAGATCGTCGCGTACGCGACGTTCGTCCTCGCCTGGTCGAGGTTCGCGTACGCCTGCGACACGCTCGCCTTCGCCGCCGCGAGCGCGGCCTTCGCGGTATCGCGGGTGAGCTCGAAGCCCTCGACCGTGGTCGCCGCGATCAGCTGCTGATCCTGGAGGCCCTTCTGGCGGGTGTACTGGCGGTTCGCGTCGTTCAGCGCGACCTCTGCCTTCTTCTCGTTCGCGACCGCGAGGTCGTACGCCGCCTGCTGCTGATCGACCTGCGCCTTCAGCAGGCTCTCGTCGAGCTTCGCGATGACCTGGCCCTTCTTGACCTGGTCGTTGAAGTCCGCGAACAGCTTCACGACGCGACCCGAGACCTGCGCACCGACCTGGACGGTCGTGCGCGCCGAGAGCGTACCGGCCGCGGTGACCTGCGCGGAGATCGAGCCCTTCTGGACGTTCACGGTCGTGAACGTGATCTCCGGTGCGCTCGGCTCCCACGGCTTCTTGATCCAGAGAAAGGCCGTCACGGCGGCGACGATGCCGATGAGGACGACGCGAGGAATCCAGCGGACGATCTTCGGGTTCATGGTGCACCTACGGCGAACGGGATCTCGAGCCGGGCGGTCGTGCCCTGGCCGACTTTCGATGCGAGCACGACGTCACCGCCGTGTGCTCGGGCGATTCGCCGCGCGAGCGCGAGCCCGAGGCCGACGCCGCCGGTCTTGCGATTGCGCGACAGGTCCGAGCGCCAGAACGGCGTACCCGCGCGCTCGAGGTCCTCGGCCGACATGCCGATGCCTTTGTCGACGACGGAGAACGTCACGGACTTTCCATTCGGCACGACCTGCAACCTGACCGGCGCATCGGAGTATTTCGCTGCGTTGTCTAGCAGGTTATCGAGCGCGCGGCGCAGCAGCGCCGGGTCGCATTCGAGCGCATGATCTGAATCCAAGATCTCGCGGTCGAGCTTGCGACCGGGGTGACGTGCCTCGAACCGCGCGACCGCGTTCTCGGCGAGCTCGGCGACGCCGATCGGCGACCGAGCGATGTTCGCCTGGTCCGAATCGAGGCGAGCCGTCGTCAGGATGTCCGCGATCAGCTGATCGATCTCGTCGAGGTCGGTGCCGACATCCGAGAGCACGTCCTTCGCGGCAGCCGGATCTTCGGCGGCGAGCTCGAGCGCGACGCGGATCCGAGCGAGCGGCGTGCGCAGCTCGTGCGAGACATCGGCCATCAATTGCCGCTGCGACGAGATCAGGGCAGATGTCCGCTCCGCCATGTCGTCGAACGCGCGACCGACATCGCCGAGCTCGTCCTCGCGGGCGAGGTGGACGCGCGCCGCCGTGTTGCCGCCGCCGAACTGGCGCGCTGCTTCCGCGAGCTCCTCGAGCGGGCGAACGAGTCGGCGGGTGAACCACAACGAGGCGCCAGCGACGACGATCAGCACGCCCGCGCCGATCGGCAAGATGAAGCTCCACGGCGAGCCGAACGACTCGGGCGAGTACACGCCGATCATCGAGCCGTCGTCGCTGCGTACGACGATCCGCCGCCACGCGAGCGCCCACTTCTCCGACTTCAGCGTCTTGACCTCGTCGTGCGTCGGCCCGCGCAGCGGCGGCTCGACGGTCGAGCGCAGCAGGTTTCCATTCGCGTCGAACAGGGTCAGGCCGCCGCGCAAGCGCTGCGACAGTCGGTCCATGCGCTCGGCGAGCTCGGCCGGCGTGCGCTGCGAGTAGCGATCGACCATGTTCTGGACGAGCGCGGCCTGCGGCTCGAGATAGCGCGGGCTGCCGACGAAGCGCGGCAGCATCACCATCGCCACGATCACGCTCACCGCGATCGCCGCGGTCAGCGCGTACACCCGGATGACTAAGTTTCCGCGGCGCATCGCATGACCTCAGACATCGCCCCCACGGCGCAGGTCGGCGAGCAGGTAGCCCGCACCGCGGACGGTCTTCAGGATCTTCGGGTTGCGGCTGTCGTCGCCGAGCTTCGCGCGGAGGCGCGAGACGTGGACGTCGATCGAGCGATCGAACGACAGATCCGCGGAGCCCTTCGCGAGGTCGAGCAGCTGCTCGCGCGACAGGACCTTGCCGGGGCGCTGGGCGAGCGCGCGCAGGATCGAGAACTCGTAGGCGGTGACATCGACCGGCTTCGCGTCGAGCGTGACCGTCATCTTCGCGGGATCGAGCGTGAGGGTGCCGACCGAGATCGTGTCCTGGGTCGGGCCGGCCTGACCGCGGACGCGCCGGACGTTCGCGCGGATCCGAGCGAGCAGCTCGCGCGGCGAGAACGGCTTGGTCACGTAATCATCGGCGCCGACCTCGAGGCCGAGCACGCGATCGGCTTCTTCACCGCGCGCCGTCACCATGATGATCGGCACGTCGATCCGGGTGCGCAGCTCGCGACACACTTCGATGCCGTCGCGGCCGGGCAGCATGAGGTCGAGCACGATGCAGTCGTACTGGCGGCGGAGCGCTTCGGCCTGGCCTTCGATTCCATCCGCGGCGGCGGTGACGAGCACGCCGTGGCCCTCCAGGTAACGCGAGGTCAGCTGGGACAGGCGGGTGTCATCCTCCACGAGGAGGACTTTGATCGAGGCCAGGTTTTCCGACACAGGGACACCTTAAACACGAGTAGGCCGCCCCGGGGAAACCTACACAGTTTGCAATGACACAGTTCGAAATAGCCGAGGAGTTACGGGGGCAGTAGCTTCGCGAGCGTACGCTCCAGGACGTCGATTCTAAACGGCTTCGGTAAATAAGCGTCGGCGTGTACCGGACCCTGGCCGTCGCGGTCGAACCCCGAGCAAACGACGATCGGCAGGTTGGGGCGGCGTGCCCGTAACTGCTCGATCACGTCGCGGCCGCTCATCCGAGGCATCGTCATATCGACCAGCACGGCATCGATCGGGTTCGCTTCGACGAGCGCGAGCCCAGCGGCGCCGTCGGCGGCGGTGATCGCGCCGTAGCCGAGATCTTCGATCATGCGCGCGACCACATCGCGGACCAGATCTTCGTCGTCGATCACGAGCACGACCCGCGTGCTCGGCGTCGGCGGTGGCGTCGGCGCGCGACCCGGGCTGGTCGCAGCGGCGGGCCACAGCACCTGGAACGTCGCGCCGCGGCCGTAGCCGGTGCGCAGCCGCAGGCCGCCGTCGTGCGCGCGGACGATGCCGAGCACGGCGGCGAGGCCGATCCCGTGACCGTGCTCCTTCGTCGTGAAGAACGGCTCGAACACGTGGCGGCGGGTCTCGTCGTCCATGCCGGGACCGTCGTCGCGAACCTCGATCAACACGTATTCACCGGCGGGCGCGATCATCACGTCGTCGCTCGATGGCACGCCATCGTGGTGGATCAGCGCGCCGCGGATCACGATCTCGCCGCGCGAGTGACCGCTCGCGACGAGGGCATCGCGCGCGTTCGTGACGAGGTTGAGCAGCACCTGGCGGAGCTGGCCCGGATCGGCGCGCAGCGACAGATCCTCCGGCACCTCGGTCGTCACCGAAATGCCTGGCGGCACACCGGGCGCGACGATCCGGATCAGCTCTTCGATCACCACGGCGGGCGCGAGCCGGGTCGTGCCGGCACCGGCGCGGCCCGAGAACGTCAGCAGTTGATGCGTGAGCTCGGCGGCGCGCAGGCCGGCATCGCGAATGTTCTCGACGGCGCTGCGCCCCGGCATCCCGCGCGGCAGATCGCGGAGCGCGAGATCCGCGTTGCCGATCACGGCGACGAGCATGTTGTTGAAGTCGTGCGCGAGCCCGCCGGCGAGCACGCCGAGGCTCTCCGCGCGCTGCGCGTCGACGAGCTGGCGCTCGAGTGCGCGCGACGCCGTGACGTCGAGCGTCGTGCCGATCGCACCGACGATCGTGCCGTCCTGGCGATACGGCGCGACCGTCACCGCGAGCTGCTTGCCGCGATACGTGGTGTCGTAGCCGAGCACTTCGCCCTCGAGCGCGCGCTCGTGATACGGGACCGGATCGACCGAGCCTGGCTCGAAGCGATGGACTGCGCGGAGCCGCGCGTTGATGAAGCGATCGGCCGGATAGCCGAGGACTTCCTCGATCGCGCCGCCGGTTCGGATGATCCGCAGCTCGCGATCGACGACCCAGTACAGCGCCGGCATCTGCATCACGACGAGGTCGAGGATCTTCGCGGTGCGCTCGAGGTCGAGGCGCTGGCGCTTGACGTGGCTGATGTCGTGGACCGATGCACCGAACGACATCGTGCCGTCGGGAAGATCCATCGCGTGCCCCCACAGCTGGATCGTGATCGTGGTGCCGTCTTTCTTGCGGAACTCGACCTCGGCGCCGTCGACGACGCGCAGCGGCAGGAACTTCTCCATGATCCGCTCGCGCTCGAGTGGATCGGCGTAGACCTCGCGGTTGAGGTTCTTCGTCATCAACTCTTCGACCGTGTAGCCGAGCATCTTCGCGAAGCTCGGATTGATGTATGTGAACACGCCCTCGCGCGTCGAGCGGTACATGCCGACCGGGGAGCGATCGACGAGCAGGTACAGCTCTGGATCGGACGGCAGCGGCACTCGTTCCCAGTCTAGAGCAAAAGCGCGTCCTCGATCTCGTCGAATGCACCCGCCCGCCAGCGCGCGAGCGAGCTCCGGCCGGAGATGAGATTGTCGGTCTCGGCGAGCACGGCCTGGAGGTCGACGAGCCAGCAGTACGGATCGAATTTCGAGCGCTGGCCGACCTCCTCGGGGAGCTCGACCGGTGGCATCCACGCGGCCATCTTGTGGGTCTCACCCGCGAGGAGCGAGCGAATCGCCACGTTTGCGAGCCGGCTGCCGAGCAGACGATCGAACGCCGACGGCCGGCCGCCGCGCACGACGTGACCGAGGACGGTGACCCGGGTCTCGATCGACGCGGGCTCGGCCTCCGGAGCGCGCGCTTTTAGCTTCGCGTCGACCAGCGCCTTCAGGCGATCGGCCTGGACCTGGACGCCCTCGGCCTTGATGATGATGACGCGCCGACCGCGGCGGGGACCGCCGGAGCGTTTTCTGACGGTCATCACCGCGTCGACGATCTGATCGACGACGTCGGCTTCCTTCTTGCCGGCCTCGGGGAACAGCGCGAGGTCGGCACCGACGGCGATCGCGCTCGTCATCGCGAGGTAGCCGCAGTCGCGGCCCATCACCTCGACGATGAACGTCCGATCGTGCGCGGTCGCCGTGTCGGCGATCTTGTCGCACGCCTCGACGATCGTGTTCATCGCGGTGTCGACGCCGATGCACAGGCCGGTGAGCCCGAGGTCGTTGTCGATCGAGGCCGGCACGCCGATCACGGTGAGCGGCCGGCCGGTTCCGATCTCGCTCGGCGCCGCGACGTGGATCGCGCCGGTCAGCGAGCCATTGCCGCCGATCACGATCATCCCGTCGATCGCGTGGCGTGCGAGGATCTCTCGGGCACGGTCGCGAACGGGGCGTTCGTGGAACTCCTTGCACCGCGCCGAGCCGAGGATCGTCCCACCTTCACGCAGGATCCCCGCTACGTCGCTCGGGCCGAGCTCGACGAAAGCGTCCTCGAGCAGGCCGCGATAGCCGCGCTCGATTCCGAGGATTTCTGCGCCACCCGCGCGGCCGACGAGGGTCGCAGCGCGAATTGCCGCATTCATGCCGGGAGCATCGCCGCCACTCGTGAGGATCGCGATCCGCTTCATCCCCGTGATGCTACAGTCGGCCGATGATCGAAAGCGAGTCGGGTGCGCCGATCCGCGTCGAGAGACGTGGACCGGTGACCACCGTGATCCTCGATCGTCCGGGGGCGAAGAATGCCGTCGATCGCGTGACCGCCGAGGCGCTCGCCGAAGCGTTCCGCGCGTTCGATGCCGATCCGGAAGCGCGGGTCGCCGTGCTCGCCGGCGATCACGGGACGTTCTGCGCGGGCGCGGATCTGAAAGCGTTCGCACAGGGCCGCGGCAATCGCGTCGCCGTCGACGGCGATGGGCCGATGGGCCCGACCCGCATGATCCTCAGCAAGCCCGTGATCGCGGCGATCGCGGGTCACGCCGTGGCCGGTGGGCTCGAGCTCGCGCTGTGGTGCGACCTCCGCGTTGCCGAAGACACCGCGATCCTCGGCGTGTTCTGCCGGCGGTTCGGCGTGCCGTTGATCGATGGCGGCACGATCCGGCTGCCGCGCTTGATCGGCCTGTCGCGCGCGCTCGACCTGATCCTCACCGGTCGCGCGGTCACCGCCGAAGAGGCGCTCGCGATCGGCCTCGTCAATCGCGTCGTCGCACCGGGCCAAGCGCGCGCCGCTGCCGAGGAGCTCGCGCTCGCGCTCTCCGAGCTGCCGCAGGCTGCGATGCGCGGCGATCGGATGAGCGCGTACGTCCAGCACGATCTCGATCTGCCGGAAGCGCTCGTGCGCGAGCTCGAATTCGGATCGCGCGCGCTCGCGGAAGCGTTCACGGGTGCGCAGCGCTTTGCGAGCGGTGTTGGTCGGCACGGCCAGAAAGTGGAGTCATGAAAGTAGTCGCGCTGTTCGCTCTCGTGTTCGCGATGACCGCGTGCATCGTCAAGCAGTTCTCGACGGGCCCGCGCCTGACCGGAACGTGCGACGGCGCGTGCGAGCACTACGTCGAGTGCAAGCCGGGGCATCCGAAGGACGCGATGGAGCGGTGCCAGAAGGAGTGTCCCGAGGCATTCAGCGACGAGGATTCGCTGCGCGGCTTCGAGTCGCTGTCGTGCAAGGACACGCTGTCGTACGTCGACGGCGACGCGCCGCACGTCGTCGAAAAGCGCTAATCACAGACCTGGACGTCGGCGCAGACCTTCGCGGCGGTGCAGTTGTCGCTCTGGCACTGATCGTCGCTCTTGCAGGTGCTGCCGTTCGCGAGCGGCGGCGTGCACGTGAACGTCGTCGAATCGCAGAACGAACCGTCGCTGCACAGCGCGGTGCACGCCTCGCCGGTCTTCGGCCACGGCTGGCATTGCATCGTCCCCGCGTTGCACGGGTAATAGACCGAGCAATCGGCGAGCGTCGTGCACGCCGTGCCGGTCAGGCCGAGCTTCGCGCACACGCCGTTCGTGCACGTCGCCCCGATCTCTGCGCACTGGCCATCGGGACACGCCTCGCCGATCGCGGGCAGCGCGTGACAGATGCCCGGCGTGCCGACGCAGCCGAGGCCGAACGCGCACTGGGTGCCGTCGTCGCAAGGCATGCCATCGGCATAGAGCTCGACGCACATCTTCGCGTTCGAGCAGGTCAGGTTCGCCTGGCACGATCGGGTCGCGCACGGCTCGCCGAGGTTCGCGGCCGTCTGGGTCGCGGAGCACGATCCCATGCAGCATGCATCGGTGCACGTCGTGGGCGTCGCGCAGCCACCCGACGCGCACTCGTCGTTCGAGAAGCACGCATCGCCGAGCTGCCCGGTGCCCTGGATCGCGGCATCGCACGCGGCGGGCGGCGTTCGCGCCTCCTCGGAGGTGCCGTCGCACGGCGTATTGGCGATGTCGTTGACGCATTCCTCGGCGAGGTTCGCATCGAACTTGGTCTTGCCGGCCTTGATCTCGGCGGCGAGGCCCGCGCCGTCGCCGGCGGGGAAGTAGGCCGCGCAGCTCGCGCGGTCGGTGAATTGGCCGCAGCGCACGCGGAGATCGCAGTTCGCATCGCGGATCGCGGCGCTGTACGTCTCGGGCGTGATCGAGCTCGTACAGGCGCCGGCGAGGACTGCCACCAGCACCGCGAGGCGTCTCGTCGATCCCATCCTTATCGAGGATATCGCGAATCCGCTATGCTGCGCGCGTGGCAGAGGATCCCGACACGTCTATCGACGGCACCGTCGAACGCGTCGCGTTCCACAATCCCGACTCGACCTACACCGTCGCGAAAGTCACGACCAAGGAGGGCGAGGTCACCGTCGTCGGCAGGCTCATGGGCATCGACGAGGGGATGCCGCTGCGCCTAACCGGCAAGTGGGAGGTCGACAAGAAGTACGGCCGCCAGTTCAAGGTCGCCGAGTACGAGCTCCTCACCCCGAAGACCAAGGCCGGGATCGAGAAGTTCCTCGGTTCGAAGGCGTTCTCCGGTATCGGACCTTCGCTCGCGAAGCGGATCGTCGAGAAGTTCGGGACCGACACGCTCGAGGTGATCGAGAAGACCCCGAATCGCCTGACCGAGGTGATCGGTATCGGCGGTGCGCGCGCGAAGACGATCGCGAAGGTGTTCGCGGATCAGCGCGACGTTCAAGAGGTCATGGTGTTCCTCTACGGCGTCGGCGTGTCGGGCGCGTTCGCCGCGCGGATCGTCAAGCGCTACGGCAAGGACGCGGTGCGGGTCGTCAAACAGAACCCGTACCGGCTCGCGCACGAGGTCTGGGGCATCGGCTTTCGCACCGCCGATTCGATCGCCGAGAAGCTCGGGATCGCGCGCGATGCACCGGAGCGGCTCGAGGCTGGCCTCTTGCACGCGCTCGAGACCTCGGTCGAGGACGGCAACGTGCATTTTCCCGACGAGGAATTGATAGCGCGCGCGGCCGAGCTGCTCGGCATCGCTGCGGATCAACTACCGCCACGGCTCGCGGGGCTCGAGGCCTCGGGCTTGATCGTGCGCGAGGTGCTCGGCGACCGCGGTGCGTGCAGCGCGCTGCCCGACTATCACGATGCCGAGGTCGCGTGCGCGGACAAGCTCGCGCAGATCATCGAGAGCCACGCGCGGCCGCTCGCACTCGACATCATGGCCGCGGTCCACGCGTTCGAGGCGCTGACCGTGATCGAGCTCGCCGATCAGCAACGCAAAGCGGTCGAGGCGGCGCTGCGCGATAGCTGTACGGTGATCACCGGCGGTCCCGGCGTCGGCAAGACGACGATCGTGAAGGCGATCGTCCACATCGCGCGCGCGGGCAACCGCAAGGTCTCGCTCGCAGCGCCGACCGGCCGCGCCGCGAAGCGCCTCGGCGAGGCGACCGGCGTCGAGGCGATGACGATCCACCGCCTGCTCGAGTACCAGCCGCACGAGGGTGGGTTCCAGAAGAACGCCGAAGATCCGCTCGATGCCGACCTCCTCGTGATCGACGAGGCCTCGATGGTCGACATCATGCTGCTCCGCGCGCTGACCGCCGCGCTGCGGGTCGGCGCGCAGCTCGTGCTCGTCGGCGATGTCGATCAGCTGCCGTCGGTCGGCGCCGGCGCCGTGCTCCACGACGTGATCCACTCCGACGCCGCGACGGTGATCCGGCTGACCGAGATCTTCCGCCAGGCCGCACGCAGCAAGATCGTGGTGAGCGCGCACAAGATCAACCACGGCGAGATGCCCGAGCTCGCGCCGCCGGGCGAGGGCACGAGCGACTTCTACTTCATCAACCGCGACGATCCGGAAGCTGCGCGCAACACGATCGTCGAGCTCGTCGCGGAGCGGATCCCCGCGCGGTTCGGGCTCGACGCGATCACGCAGATCCAGGTGCTGACGCCGATGCACCGCGGCGAGCTCGGCACGCACGTCGTCAACCGCGCGCTGCAAGAGCGGCTGAACCCGCCGAACGGCGAGCAGGAGCTCGTCCGGGGCGATCGCTCGTTCCGCCGCAACGACAAGGTGATGCAGCTGAAGAACGACTACGACCGCAACGTGTTCAACGGCGACATCGGCGTGATCGACGCCGTCGACCCGCAGGGCAACGTGATCCGGGTCGACTTCGACGGCAAGATCGTCACGTACGAGCGGTCCGAGCTCGATCAGCTGATCCACGCGTACGCGGTCAGCGTCCACAAGAGCCAGGGCTCGGAGTATCCAGCCGTCGTGATCCCGATCGTCACCCAGCACTTCATGATGCTGCAGCGCAGCCTGCTCTACACGGCGGTGACCCGCGGCAAGAAGCTGGTCGTCCTCGTCGGCACCCGGCGCGCCGTCGAGCTCGCGGTCACCAACGCCGACGCGCGGACGCGCTACACGTGGCTCGCGGAGCGGATCCGCGCGCGCGTACAGTCGTGAGTGAGCGGCCGTCGAACGAGCCGCTTAGTCGGGCCGGACGGCGATCACGTCGTCGGGCAGCTCGTTCTTGTCATCGGCGCGGCGCGGGAAGTGCTCCGCGAATTCCGGCGCGAGGTTCGCGAGCGTGCGGCCGACCGCGGCGGGGCCCTCGGTCAGCGCTTCCTTGAGCGCCTGCGCCATGTGATCGAGCCGGGTCTGGCCGAGCTTCGCGACGATCCCGACGTCCCCGATCACCTCGACCGTGCGCGCGCGGACCGCGAGGAACACGAGCAGGCCGGTCCGCTCGCTCGTCGTGTGGACGTTCTTCTCGACGAACAGATTGCGCGCGGCTTCGACGACGTGCTGCTCGCGCAGCCACACCGGCACGAGGAAGCGATAGAGCGGCGGGACGTACTCGACGATCAGCGTCGACGCGATGCCGGCCGCGAGCGGGAACGCGAGCACCGCCCACGGCGGGAGCGCGAACAGCACCGCGTAGACCAGCACGGCATATGCGGCGACGAGTCCGACGACGATGTGTGCGGCCATCCACCGCCGCGCGTACGCGCGCACCGCGACGACGCACTCGACCGCCGAATTGTCCTCGATCGCCGCGATCGCATCGCGAAACGCCTTGTCCCCGTGCTCGGTTCCCCAGCTCATCTGTCCAGCTCCTGCAAGAGGCCGACCAGGCGGCGCACGCCGTCCTCGGGAAACGCGTTGTAGATGCTCGCTCTCATCCCGCCGACCGAGCGATGGCCGCGCAGGCCCGACATCCCGCGCGCCTCGGCGGCCGCGATCAGCGCATCTTCGGCGGCGGGCGTCGCGCCGCGGAACGTCACGTTCATGTTCGAGCGGCTGCCCGGCCGCGCGTGCGCGCGCCAGCTCTTCGAACCATCGAGGCAGTCATAGAGCAGCTTCGCCTTGGTCGCGTTGCGCTCCGCCATCGCTGCAAGTCCACCTTGCGCGAGGATCCACCGGCAGACTTCGCCGATCATCCAGATGCCAAACGTGTTCGGCGTGTTGTGGAGCGAGCGCTCCTTGACGTAGACGCGATACTGGTCGAGCGGCGGGAGATCCTTCGCACCGGTCTCGACGAACTTCTTGTCGGCGATCACGAGCGAGATTCCCGACGGGCCGAGGTTCTTCTGCGCGCCCGCGTAGATCATCGCGTGGTTCTCGAGCGGCAGCGGCCGCGAGAAGATGTCGCTCGACGCATCGCACACGAGCGGCGCGGGCGCCGGCGGTGGTGCCGCCCACTCGGTGCCGTAGATCGTCTCGTTCGAGGTGTAGTGGACGTAGCGCGGCGACGGCGACCACGCGAACAGACTCGGCACCGCCGCGAACTCGGGGCCACCGTTGCACGCGACGTGGACCTTGCCGACGCGCTCGGCCTCGGTGATCACCTTCTGCGACCACACGCCGGTGTGACAGACATCGACCGTGTCGTCGCGCCCCAGGAAGTTGCGCGGCACCATCGAGAAGTGGTGGGTCGCGCCGGCGGTCACGAACAGGATCGCGAAGTCCTCGCCGATGCCACCGACCTCGCGGATCGCGGCTTCGGCACCGTCGAGCACGCGCGCGAACTCCTTGCCGCGATGGCTATGCTCGAGGAGGCCGATCCCGGAGCCATCGAGGTCCCAGATCGCCTCCTGTGCGGCGCGCAGGACCGGCTCGGGCAGCGTCGCTGGCCCGGAGGAGAAGTTCAGCTTTCGCATAGCTCCTCGCGGAGCTTAGCCGGGTTAGCGCCGTACTTCTTCGAAGTAGAACACCGTGATCGCGATGCAGTGGAACGCTTCGTCCGAAGACTGCGTCACCACCAGATCCGTCACTTTCTTCTCGTGATTCGAGTTGATCCAGTTGGTGACCTTTTCACCCAACTGGTCTCGATCCGCGACCATCGTCGCCGAGAACACCTTCACCCCGTTGAACTTCACATCCTTGCGGAGCGTAAGCTGTCCCGACTGATTCGCTTGGTTCGCGGACATCCGAGCTGAACCTAGCACGGTTGTCGGGCGCCATAATATTTCTAGTCGCTGTAAAACATGCGAGGTCCCGAACGATCCTCGCAGCGCAAGATCTGCACTACTCGTCGTCGTCGAGGGCGCGGTCGAGGGCGTTGGCGAGCCGCTCGGCTTCCTGCGGGGACATGTTCGTCGGGGTGAACGCCTTCTCGGCGGTCTCGACGAGCGCAACCATCCGAGCTTGTTCGACTGAGAGCCCGGATTGATCGTTCGTGATCCACTCGTCGAGCTCTTCGGTGAGCCGCTTCTTGGGCGCCCGTAACTCCGGGCCCCTCGGCTCGAGCCCCTTCGCGCCCCCACTGCGGCGGTACGTGATGGAACCGTAGGAGATCTCGAGGTCGCGCCGGAACTCGATCATGTCCTGGTAGCGCTTGTTCGGATCCTTCTGCATCGCTTTCAGGATCACGGCCTCGGCCTGTTCGGTGATCTCGCGGTGCGGAGCGAACTCCCGCGGCGAAGGCGCCTGCGAGTGGATGTGCATCGCGAGGACCTCGCTCGACTGTGGCGCCTCGAACGGCGGGCGGCCGCACAGCATGTCGAACAGGATCACGCCGAGCGAGTAGACGTCGGCGCGATGGTCGACGTCCTCGCCGCGCGCGGCCTCCGGGGACATGTACTCGGGCGTCCCGAACACGGCGCCCTGGACGGTCTCGGCGAGGAGCTCGTCCTGGACGAGCACCTTCGCGATGCCGAAGTCGAGCACCTTCACGAAGTCGTACGATTCTTCGCGCTCGGTGATCCACGAGTTGTCGGGGTTCATGCGGACCAAATCGCGGCGACCGGGCCGCTTGATCAGCATGATGTTGTCGGGCTTGAGGTCGCGGTGGATGACGCCGACCGCGTGCGCCGCGTCGAGCGCGAGCGCGATCTGGTTCGCGATGTTGAGCGCGCGATGGAGCTCGACCGCACCCTCTTTTTCGATCAGGTCCTCGAGCGACTTGCCCTCGAGGAACTCCATCACGAAATAGACCGGACCCTCGGGCAGGATGCCGAAGTCGGTGACGTCGACGATGTTCGGGTGATTGATCGCGGTCGCCGCGCGGGCTTCGCGCAAGAACCGGTGGATCGCTTCCTGGTAGCGCGCGAACTGCGGGTGCAGCACTTTTACTGCGACCGGCTTTTTGATGTAGACGTGCTCGCCCTGGTAGACGGTGCCCATGCCGCCGCGCCCGAGGATCTTGTCGAGCCGGTAGTTGCCGATGTTGTGACCGAGCCGCGCGATGTCCTCTTCTTCGACGAGGACTGCCGAATCGTGCAAGCAGAACCGCTCACCGTCCGGAAACCGCGTGAAGCAGCGGGGACAGACTTTCACGCGCTAATACCTCGCCGCCATGAAGAGCGAGAGGAAGCGGTTGTCGATCGGGCTCTGACCCGACGGTGGAGCCACGTTGAGGAGCGTGAACTCGAGACCGAAGTCGAGCTGCTGGCTCGGCGACGCCTCGATCCGCCCGGTGACCGGAACCTGGAACGCACCGGCCGCGGTGTCGAAGTCTGGAATCCGCAGCTGCGCGAACACGGTGACCGAGAGCTGCGGGATCGGGTTCGTCGCGAGCCCGATCGACGGCTTCAAGTCGGGCTTTGCGCTGTTGCGGGTCGGCGTGTTGATCGTCGTCGGGATCATCGCGCCCGTCGTCATGTCGGGGAGCGTCAGCGCCGTCGAGATCACGTGATCGTTGTTGACGCCGTTGAAGTCGATCGACATCAGGGTTTGCAACGCGACGAGTGCGATCTCCGGTTTGAACGCGTAGCGGAACGGGAAACCGATATCGACCGAGAACTGGGTTCCACCCGCCGAGTAGTTGCCATCGGGCAGGTTGACGAGCGTCGCGTTCGGCGTCGCGCAGCGCGATGGATCGATCAGCGTCGACACGAGGTAGTCGTTGCCGCTCATCGGATCGTGGAACGTCGTGAGCGAGTCCTTCGGATCGCTCGCGCCGGCAGGCGTGCAGTAGTTGTTGTACTCGGGGAGCGCGTTGCGGTGGACGTTCGCCGCGAGCCGGATATCGAGGACGTCGTAGAGCAGCGAGCCTTCGAAGCCGAAGTAGAACCCGAACTGCTTGAAGTTGTACGCGTCGGTGAGGCCACCGATGATCGTGAAGTTGTCGCTGTAGCCGTACTGGCCCTCGAGGTTCACGCCAAACGTGTTGAACGCGCCCTTCGCCGACAGGTCGGTGCCGAGGGCGAGCCGGAGCTGCGTGATGCCCTTCGTCATCGTCAGCGGGCGCGAGTTCTCGCGTATCGGGTACGTGCGCATCGTGAAGAGGCCGCCGGACGTGACGGGCGGCTGGTCCGAGCCCTGGCCGTCGTCATCGTCGTCGTCGTCGCCGCCACCGCCCTTGTCGGGCTTGTCGCCGCCGCCGCCGTCATCGTCGCCGCCATCGTCGTCGTCTCCGCCGCCGCTGTCGTCGCCGCCGCCTTTGGCGTACGCAGCGTGGGTGTGCCACGCGACGTACGACAGGCTGAGGGCCATCACCAGCGCAGCCCTCACTGCGCGTGAAAGTCGAGGAAGCCTCACCACGTCGGTGAAATGCTACAGCAAAAACCCGCGGACAACGGGAGTTGCAGGCACCAAACGGATCCGACCGTGGTGCGAGTCAATCAATCCCCGAAAACGAAGAAAGGCCACCCTTGCAGGCGGCCTTCCTCTCGATCAGCCAGAACGGCGACCGAAGCGAGCGCTACTTGCGCTTGCCCTTCTTGCCGCCCGCCTTCTTCGCGGGCGCCTTCTTCGCCGCCTTCTTCGCGGCCGGCTTCTTCGCAGCCGCCTTCTTGGCCGGCTTCGCGCCGCCCTTCGCCTTGCGCTTGCTGCCGCCAACCTGGCGACCCGTACGCTCGACGGTGAGCTCGCCGTTCTTGTCGGTGCTCACGTAGTACATGAAGTTGGCGTAGTCGAGGTCGACGCCCGTCGCGGCGATCTTCTGCGCCTTGCCTTTCGGCGTGTTCGGCTTCTTCAGAGGCGAGCCCCACACATCTCCACCCTTGATGTAGTAGATGAGGCCCTTATCGCGCTGCACACCAGTCTTAGCAATCGTCTCACCCATAGCTTGAAACCCTCCCTAGGGTAATTGGGTGAACGAACGCTACACGAATCGATCGACGAAGAAACCCCAAATCCTCGTCGAAGATCGATTTTCGATCATTTTTTCTCGTCGGAGATCTCTTCGATCTTCGTCGGGGCGAGGCACCGCTGGGTCGGATCGCCTGTGGACAAAAAGATCCAAATCCTCGTCGGAAAAGGACAATTCCTCGTCGGAGATCGCTCGGATCAGCGTTTTTTCCGAGGAGGATCGGCGAGCGCGCAGATCAGGACCTGACTTTCTGCGCCATCCACGAGCGGCTGCCACGCGAAGTCGCCGTAGCGCTCGACGACGCGGAACCCCGCGTGTGCGACAAGCGCCTCGAGTTCGGCGGGGAAGTACTTCCGCTGCGACAGCTTGACGATCCTCGCCGGGCCCTTGCCGTCGACGGGGTCGTAATAGATCCGGATGTTCGCGATCTGGCCGACCGGATCGTAGTCGTGGTTCGTCGAGTAGAACATCGCGCGCCGCGTCGTCGGCTCGGTGAACCGGGTCTTCGCCCAGCGCTTGGTCGGGTCGCGGATCAACCAGGCGAGGTCCGGCATCTGGACGTCGAATGCGAACACGCCGCCGGGCGCGAGGGCTGCCGCAACGCGCTGCAGGCAAGCGTGGAGCTCACCGCGTGTATAGAGGTGCTCGAGCACGTTGAACGCGGCGATCGCGAGCGGGTAGCGGCCCGGGACGGCGAACGTGCACAGGTCGCCGGTCGAGGCGGTGATCCGCTGGGCGGCGGCGGCCGGCAGCTGCGCGATCCGCGCACGCAGGCGCGACAGCATCGCCTCGCTCTGATCGAGGCCGTGAACGACGTGACCGTCGCGGGCGAGCGGCACCGTGACCCGGCCGCTGCCGCAGCCGAGGTCGAGGACCGGACCGCCACGCTTCTTCGCGAGCTCGCGATAGAACGTGACGTCGGCGCGGCGGCGCCGATACTCGTAGTCGTAGAGCGCGGCGTCGGCGTAGTGCTCGCGCGATCCGGCATCGACGAGGTCGTCGATCAGGTCGGGGGACAACCGGCCAGCGGGCTTCTTCTTCACGCGCGGCGCAGCTCGGACTCTGCGCGCCGACGCCGGCCACCGCGCCGCCGCCGCCGCCGCTTGCGCGGGCGGTTCGGGTCGTCGTCGTCCTCGGCCGCCGTGGCGCCATTGCCGCCCTTCGCCGCGACCGGGTGCGGCATCTCGGCATCGTTGCCGGCCGCGCGCTCGAGCAGCGTGTAGAGCAGCACGGCATCGTCGATCGAATCGCGGCTGCCGCCGAGCTCGGCCTGGACGCCGCGCTTCTTCGCCGAGGCGAGCCGGCGCTGCGCGATCAACAGGAAGCGCAGGCGCTCGCTATCGCGGCGAGTCACGTGGAGCTGGGTGATCAGCGGCTGCGAGACCTCGTTGACGGCCATCATCAGCGCGCCGCCCTTCGGCTCGGCGTCGCCGGCGAAGTGGACGAACGGCGCGAGCAGCGTGCCGAACGCGACCGCATTCGAAGGATCGCGGTCGTCGCGGATCGCGATGTCGAGCTGCTCGAGCGCCTGCCAGGCCAGGGCCCGGCGCTTCGCGAGCTCGCTGCCGCCGAGGAACGACAGCTTGACCGGCGCCGCGTGGGCCGCGCGCGCGGGCGGGTCGTCGGCCCACACGCGGTGCCACTCCTTCTCCTCGACGTCGAGCTCGATGTCTTCTTCCTCTTCGTCGCCGTCCTCGTCCGGATCGTCGGGGTCGTGCTCGGCGGGATCGTCGTCCTCGTATTCGATCCGCGCGATCGTCGAGCGCGGCACCGTATCGGTGAGCTGCGGCGCGGTGATCGGTGCGCCCGGGCCTTCGAGCAGACCTGCGAGGTACGGCGACAGCACGGCGAGGACGCCGGTCTCGACCATCAGCTCGAACGAGCGGCGCGCGGCGCCACCACGGAGCAGGCGGTGCATCTCCTCGAGCAGGCGCGGCGGCGCGCACTTCGAGATCTCGCTCCGCCAGCGGAGCAGGGCGCGCCAGGTCGCGGGCTCGAATCCGAAGTCGAGGCGCGCGGCGAACTTGATCGCGCGCAGCATCCGAACCGGGTCTTCCTGGAACCGGATGTCGGGGTCGCCGATCGTGCGGACCAGCTTTGCCTCGAGATCCGCGAGGCCGCCGACGTGGTCGATGACCTCTTCGCGCTCGACGTCGTAGAACAGCCCGTTGATCGTGAAGTCGCGGCGCTTCGCATCCTCGGACTCGGTGCCGAACACGTTGTCGCGACGGATCAAGAGATCGTGATCGTCCTCATCGCGAGGATTCGCGCGAAACGTCGCGGTCTCGATGATCTTTTGATCGAAGAACACGTGCGCGAGGCGGAACCGACGTCCGATGATGCGGGAGTTGCGGAACGTCGCTTTGATCTCGTTCGGCGTCGCGCTCGTCGCGACGTCGAAGTCTTTCGGCTTGCGGCCGACGAGGAGGTCGCGCACACAACCGCCGACGAGGTACGCCTTGTACCCGGCTCGTGTCAGCTTGCGGACTACGCGGTCGGCATCTGAGTCGATCCCGGCGCGATCCAGAGACGGCATTTCGAGATCGAGCGGTAGCACGCTCTATAAACGTCGTGCAAGTTAGCGCGCGGCCTCGATTTAATGTTCGCTACCCGAAGCTTCACTGATCGCAGACCGAGGACGACCTCAGGATCGACCCTTAACGACCGAATCTGGCCTCCGTGGATGTAGAGGGATTAGTCGCATCGGTGTTCGAGTACGCGTCGCTTCCCGTCGGGGTTGCGGTCGTGGACCTCGACGGGACCGTGCTTGCCGTGAACCGGGCAGCCGTCTCCGCGGGTTGGTCAGAACGGGGCAAGGTGTGGGCGTCATCCCCGCAGCTCGAGAGCGGCTGGCCGCGGGTTGCCGCCGAGGGTGGCACCCTGGATGTCGAGGTCGAGCTCCGCTCGCTCCGCCATCAGATCCGGTTCATCGCGACCCGGCGGGCATTCGAGGGCCGGCCGTTTCTCGTCGCCTGCCTGATCGACATCACCGACCGCGCCGACCGCACCGAGAAGATCGCGCGCCGTGACTCGAACCAGATCCGGCTCGCGTCGAACGAGCGGCTCGAGAGCCTCGGCCTCGTCGCAGGTGGCGTCGCCCACGAGTTCAACAACCAGCTCGTCAGCGTCGTGTCCGAGGCGAGCATGCTGCGCGAGGACGAATCGCTCGGCCACGAGCCGCGCGAGGCGATCGGCCGGATCGAAGCCGCCGCGCGCCGGATGACACTCCTCACCAAGCAGCTGCTCGCGTTCGCCGGCCGCGGCCGGTTCGTGACCGCGCTGCTCGATCCCGATCAGCTGCTCGCCGATACCCGCCATCGCCTGACCCGGATGGTCCCGCCCGCGGTGAAGCTCCTCGTCGAGCCGAACGCGCCCGACATCGCGATCGAGGCCGATCGCGGGCTCCTGCGCCAGGTCATCCTCGATCTCGTCGAGAACTCGGTCGACGCCGTCCGCGGCGCCGGCACGATCCGCGTCGTCAGCGCGATCGTCGACGGCCACTGGCAGCTCGTGATCGCCGACGACGGCGTCGGCATGGATTCGCTCACGCTCAATCGGATGTTCGATCCGTTCTTCTCGACGAAGGCGGACCACCGCGGCCTCGGCCTGTCGGCCGTGCTCGGCATCATCCGAAGGCTCGGTGGTGACATCACCGCGTCGTCGATGCCCGGTCGTGGCACGACGATTCAGGTCATGTTGCCGATCGTCCTCGGCGCGCAGGCACCGCGCCGGCGCTCGACGAGCGAGCAGCCGCCGATGGAGAAGCTGACCGGCCTCAAGATCCTCGTCGCCGACGACGAGCCTTCGGTCCGCCAGACGATCCAGCGCTTCTTGATCCGCCGCTCCGCGGTGCCGGTCGTCGCGTGCGACGGCTCCGAGGCCGAGGCGCTGATGCGCGCCCAGCACTTCGATGTCGTGCTGCTCGACGTGATGATGCCGAAGAAGACCGGCTACCAGTTGATCGAGGTCGTCCGCGAGACCCAGCCCGGCACGCCCGTGATCCTCATGTCCGGATACTCCGAGCAGCCCGATAGCGCCGAGCAGCCCGACGCGTTCATCGAGAAGCCGTTCAACGTCGCGACGCTCGAGGGCACGATCCAGGCTGCGATGCGCGGCGATGGTCACGCGCATCGGGCCGCGAGCGAATCCGACTAGCGCGAGTGCAGGCCGATCTTTCCCCACGGGTCGAAGCTGGGCGGGGTGTTCGCGTCGAGGTGGAGCTCGCTATCACCGATCAGCGCCTCGTAGCCCTGCGCCATCACCATGACGGTGTACGTGCCAGCCGGGACGAGCTGCTTGAGGCGCACCTCGCCTTGGGCGTTCGTGCGGCCCCACGCGATCGCCTGATCGTCGAGCCGGTTGAGATCGATCGAGCTGGTGCTGACGCCGGGGCGAAGCACCATCACGAGCGCGTCGCGCACGGGTGACTCGGTCGCGTCGTCGATCACGGTCGTGTAGATCCGCGTGCCCTCTGCCGCGGCCTCGACGCTGGTCGGCGTCAGCGAGACCTCGGTGTGGTTCTCGAGGGGCGTCCAGCCGGCGGTCGAGTACGCGAGCAACTGGCTCGCAGCCTGGAGCGGACGGACGAGGCCGACCTTGCCGTTCGCGCGGAACGCCGACGCGATGCCGACGAGCCTGCCGTGATCGTCGACGACGGGGCCGCCGGAGCTGCCCGACGAGATCGACGCGCGGGTCGAGATGTAGTCGCGGCCCGAAGTGCCGTCGGGACCGGTCCAGCCCTCGACCTGTCCCTCGGTGAGCGTGAGCCCGCCACCGCCGCGATCGGGATAGCCGAGCACCCACAGGCGCTCGCCGATCGTGACGTCGCCTTGCGCGGCCTCGGGCAGCGTCGCCCAGATCCCGCTGGTCAGCGGATTCCACGCGCGGCCGTCGAGGTCGGTGTCGCACTTGATCAGCGCGAGGTCGAGCGACGGTTGCAGCTTGCTCCGGCTCGGCTTGCCGGCGCACTGGAGCTGCGGCGCGCGGTCTTGATCCGCGAACCGCGCGATCACGAACAGGTCGTGGAGTCGCGGCTGCTTCTCGGTCGTGTCCTCGAGCACGTGATAGTTCGTGAGGATCGAGCCGTCGCGACCGGCGATCACGCCGGACCCGCCGCCGCGCGCGCGGAGCTTGCCGTCGACGAGATCCGCGACGATCACCATCACGGTCGAGTCGAACGCGCGCTCGACGCCCTTCGGATACGTGCGGGTCTCGAGCCGCGTCGTCTGCGGCACGATCGACATGCCGCTCGCGCTCGCGGTCCGCAGCGACGGGGCGACGACCTCTTCGATCCGCTCGAGCTCGCCGGGCGTGCCGAACAGCGTGACGACGTAGATCTGCGTGCGGTCGGTGGTCGCCCATTCGATCGCGTGATCGACGCGCGGCTCGTCGCCTTGCTCGTCGGCGTGCGCGTAGCGATATGCGGTGCGCAACCAGTCGTGGCCGTCGATCGAGCGGACCTCGCTCGAGTCCATCCGATAGAGCTCGCCCCACCGGGTCCGGCGATCGAGCTCGAGCCACATCACGTTGTTCGACCACTTCGGCAGGTCGTCGACGAGCACCTCGATCTTCGCGCGCGCGTCGAGCGCCGACGCGAGCTCGACGTGATACGGGCCGTGCTTGCCGTCGGGGATCCCGGGTGGCGGGCCCCCTTCGGGCTCGCGCAGCAGGCGCGGCGAAGGCAGCGCCGTTGGCTCGGGATTGAACCACGCGGTCGAGTGATCGAACGTGAGCCCGTGCTCGGAGAACGACACGACCTGCGGCGTGACGAGCTTGCCGTGGACGTAGCCCGCGACGATGATGATCAACAGCGCGAGGAACAGGACGACGCCGTCGTGGCGCTGGTACTGCAGCCGGAGCTGGCCGAGGTCGGTCTTCGCGCGCATCCGCAGGCGCGTGATCGCAGCGGCCGCGACGGCCACCGGATCGAAGTCCTCGAACGGTTGCTCGGGCATCGGCGCGGCCTCGTCGACCGTGGGGACCACGAGCGGCGTCTCGCCGGGCGAGCTGCGAGCGCGTTCGCGCGGGCCCGGCTCGGTCCGCGCGCGAGGATGGCGCGGGCCACCCGGCTCGGGCTCGTTGTTGAGCGCGGCGACGATCCGATCGCGCGAGAGCTTCACCGTCGTGACGGGATCCGCCGTCGCCGCATCGGCGGTCGGCACGTCGCTCATCGCGGCGAGGTTCGGCTTACTCGTCGCGGCTTCGGCTTCGGCGGCCTTCTTCGCGGCAGTCGCAGCTTCGATCGCGGCACCCGCAGCGGCGGCCGCAGCGATCACCGCCCCGGACTCGCTGTGGATGTCGACCATCTCGCTGACGATGATCGCGGCGTTCATCGCGGCTTCCGCCGGCGACGGCAGGATCGGCGGGTTCGGGACCAGCGGCGCCGCCGGATCGGCCTCGGCCGGCTTGCCCTCGACCGGCTTGTCCTCGACCGGCTTGTCGGCTTCGTCGGTCATGCGCCGTCCTTCTTGAACGGCGAGCGCTCGAGCAAGCGCTGGCTGAACCACCAGATGATCGCGAACACGATCGACGCGCACAGCGCCGCGTAGAACACGCCGCGCCAGCGCTGGAGCGCGAACCCGCTCTGGATGATCTCGTTCTCGACGAGCGTGAACTGACCGTTCAGCGCCGCGGCGCCGAGCAGGCCGAAGAACAACAGCGTGCCGCGCACCAGCGGGGCGCGCTGGCTGAACTTCGCGCGACCCATCACGTAGCCGAGAAAGCCGGCGAACGAGGCGTGGGCGAGCGTCGTGATCACGGCCTGCGCCGCTGCCGTCGACAGGATCACGCGATGCCCTTGGCCCGACAGCCGGTGGTAGTTCAGCCAGATCGCGAAGCCGGTGCCGCACGCCATCATGTAGACGATGCCGTCCATCGGCTCGTCGAACTCGCGCGACGTGTAGATCGTGTAGCGGACGACCGCGTACTTGCAGACCTCCTGGGCGAGGCCCATCACGAACACCGCGTAGAGGACGCGGTCGATCGACCACATGTGGACGCCGTGGGCCTCCAGCGCGAGCGGCGGCACGGCCTGGTACTGGACGAAGTCGGCGAGTGGCGCCGCGACGAGGCAGCCGAGCACCGCGACGCCGGCGACCAGCTGCTTGGGCTCGGGCTCGTGGCGGTCCATCAGGTAGAAGAATGCGAGCCACAGGACCGCAGGGATGCCGGCGACCAGGAACGCGAGCAGCGGGCCGAGGTCGACCGGGTGGTGGAGGCCGACGACGAGCTCGGCGAGCCATGCGACGACGACAAACCCGACCAGCCCCGCGATCAGCAGGAACTTCGTCCCGAGCAAGGCCCGGGCTCGTCGGAGCGACCAGCGCGCCCGTTTCACGAAAGAAATTCTACGGCACCGATTGATGGCGCGCGCGTTACGGGCCTCTTAGAATGGCCGGCCTCTTAGGATCGGCGCGTCAAAATGGCCAAAAAGCAAGGTACTGACAGCCAGTTGCTCACCATGCACGAGCTTGCGGTCTATCTGCATCTCGACGAGCAGACGGTGAGCAAGCTGGTTGCCGCGGGCAAGATTCCCTCGCTGCAGGTGGATCGCCAGTGGCGGTTCAAGCGCGAGGCGATCGACTCGTGGATCGAAGAGCAGCTCGTCGGCGACGACGAGAAGTTCGTGGATGTCCCCGACGGCATGAAGCTGCCGCTCGAGGATCTGCTCCCCGACCACGCGATCATCACGAACATGCGCGCGACCACGCCGATCGCCGTGATCGAAGAGCTCGCGGCGCGCGCGTACACGAACGGCTGGCTCACTGACAAGCCATGGTTCGTCGGCGCGGTCGTCGAGCGCGAGTCGCTGTCGTCGACGGCGATGGAGGGCGGCGTCGCGTTCCTGCACACCCGCGCGAAGGACAAGGGCAAGATCGGCCGGCCGTTCATCATCGTCGGTCGGTCGTGGAGCGGCATCCCGTTCGGCGCGCCCGACGGCAACCCGACGTATCTGTTCTTCCTGCTCGGCCTCAAGTACGACCGGCTCCACCTGCCGATCCTCGGCCGCCTCGCGCGCGCGCTGCGCAACCCGGCGACGATCGCGAAGCTCCGCTCGCAGAGCTCGCCCGACCAGCTGCGTGCGCTGCTCCTCAAGGAGGACGCATCGGTACGCGCCGGCACGATGCAGGAGTTCCAGGCCGAGGCGTTCAAGCCAAAGCTCGACCGCACGCTCCGGTTGCGCGCGATCCGCCGGCTCCAGGCCGCCAAGGCGCCCGCGCCGCCCGAAAAGAAGTCGAAGTCGCGCGCCAAGAAGCCCAAGGCGTAGGCGTAGGCGTAAGCGTAGGCGTAGGCGAACACGAGCGAACGATCCGAGGGCGTGGTTCCGGATCTCGACCGTCGCGATCGCGTCTTTCCGCGCGAACCGACCGTTTGTCCCCGACGATCGCTCCCTGCCGCCGAACTTCGTCGGATGGTGATCGCCGGCACGGGTTCGCTCGGAGCGAACCGATCGTTTGTCCCCGAGGATCACTCCCTGCTGCCAGACTTCGCCGGATGGTGATCGCCGGTATGGGTCGCTCGGAGCCGGAATCGCCTACGCCTACGCTTACGCCTACGCCTACGTACTCACGTTGATTTTCCGCCATTGCGGCGGCGGCGCGCTATGATCTCAATGTGGGCCGGACTGCGCTGTACCGAGACCCCGTGCCGTTCAAGTCGGCGGTGGCGAAGGTCCAGCTCGAACACGACGTCCTCGTCGTCGAGATGCCGAACGGCTGGACCCAGCGCCACGTCCTCGATGGCGCCACCGCGACGATCTCGGATGGATTTCGGCTCGCGCATCGCAGCGGCGGCCGGGTCGAGCGCCGGTTCGTTCGCATGCTGTCGCTCGAGCGTGGTGGTCGTCACGTCGCGGTGATCACACCGCCGGAGCACGGCGCGGTCGCACCGAACGTCGTCCGCCTTCCCGAAGCACCGCACGACGCCGCGATCGTGGAGGACCCGACCTGGGAAGCGCTCGCGGAGTGGTTGCTCGGCGGCGGACGGCTCGGCGCGCTCGCCGTTGCGGATCTCGCGCGGCTCGCGTGTATCGCGACGCCTCAGTTCGCAGCGCTGATCGGTGAAGTCGCTGCACAGCGTGCGCTCGATCTCGTATGGGTCGCGACCTCACCGCTGCGCGGCATGCACGACCTCGATGCGGCGCTACAACCGCTCGTCGATGCCGCGCGCCACTCGACGCGTGCGGCAGAAGCGCTCGTGTCGGCGCTCGCGCACGCTGCGGGTGTGACGAGGCGCCGCGCGAAGGCGCTTCGCTCGAAATAGCTCCGCAACTGGCGCTGGAGATCCTCGCGCGGTAGGTTCGAACCAGTCGTGCGGCTCTTGGTTCTCATCCTCGCGGTCTCTGCGTGCCAGAGCTCGGATGTCTCGCGACAGGTCGGCGCGCGCTGCGATACGAACGCCGATTGCGACGTGAAGTGTCTGCCTCCCGGCGGTGATTGGCCGGGCGGGTTTTGCACGGTGCTGTGCGATACCGACGCGAATTGTCCCGAGGGCACGCGCTGCATCGACGAGCAAGGCGGCGTCTGCGCCTACACGTGCGCGGCGGATCCGAGCTGCACGTTCCTCGGCGATGGCTACAAGTGCAAGATGGTCGATAGCCACGGCGGCGGCGCGAAGGTGAATGCATGTACCGGTGGCTGAGCCTCGCGATCGCGCTCGCACCGGCCGTCGCGCACGCGGATCAAGTTGCACCACCTCCGGTCGCGCCGCCCGACATGAGCGATCAGGCGATCGGCGCGAGCATCGGCGCAGCGACCGGCGGTCGCGTCACCGCGGGCGGCCTGCGCGTCGCCGGTCACTTCCTGTATCAGCTCTCGGATCGCGACTGGTTCGACGGCACCGCGGCGTTCACGTTCGGTGGTGGCACCGCGGCGTGCTTTCGCGATCGCACCGATACGTTCATCTGCGATCACGGGCTCGCGCAGGGCGATTCGGTCGAGCTCGAGGCGGGCGTCCGCCATTTTCTCGGCGGGCAGGGCCAGTTCTGGCCGTTCTTGCTCGGTGGCATCGGCCTGCGCGGCGTCGATTTTTCGTCGGACGGCGTCAACGGCTTCGCGCTCGCGTTCCACGCCGGCGGTGGCATCCGCGCGTCGGTCAGCCCGGGCGTCGCGATCACCGCGCAGGGCGAGCTCGAGCTCGGGTTCGGCGCGTTCAACCACACGCTCGGGATCGAGCCGCAGCTCGGCGTCGCGATCACGGCAGGCGTCGAATTCCGGTTGTGAAGCGGCTCGCGCTAGCACTGCTGCTATGCGCGTGCGGGCACAAGACACCGCCCGGTCCGACGACGACGCTCGAGATCACGGTCACGGATCGAGGCGCACCGATCGCCGCGCGCGTCTTGTTGTTCGCGAAAGATCAGCCCGTCCACCTCGGCACGATCGATCTCTACGGCCAGCGCCAGGGCGCGACCGCGTGCGAGTACGCGCCGGGCGTGATCGGCACGTGGGATGGCATCGTGCTCGCGTTCGGCAAGGCCAGCGTTCCCGTCGGTGCGGACGGTGCGTGCTCGCCACCGTACGGCCGCTACACGGTGTGGGCGTGGCACGGCTTCGATCACGAGATCTGGAAGGGCGAGGTCGATCTCTCGGCGGATCGCGGCGCGGTTCCGCTCGCGATCCCGCTCGTCCGCGCGTGGACCCAGCCGGCGAACGTGGTCGCCGCGGATCTTCACGTTCACGCGCACGCGTCGAACGACTCGAACATGCCGGATACCCAGCGGGTCGCGGCGCAGGTCGCGGCGGGGATCCAGGTGATCGGCCTGTCGAACCACAACCAGAGCGGCGATGCGTCGGCGGCGATCCATCAGCTCGGGCTCGACGGCACCGTGTGGTCGATCCCGTCGAACGAGATCACGTCGGAGATGATGCACGCCGGGATTTATCCGGCAGGTCCGTCGGCGCCACCGCCGGATCAGATCGTCCACGCGGATCCGAAGGCGCTGCTCGAAAAGCTTCGCGCGCTGCCCGAGCACCCGATCATCCAGATCAACCACCCGCGGTTCCGCTACCAGTCGCTGTTCGACACGACGCACTGGGACGGCAAAGCGTGGCCGCCGCCGTTCCCGCTCGACTTCGATGCGGTCGAGGTCGTCGCCGGTTACTCCGCCGCGAACGTGCCCGGCGATCGCCGGCTCGACGACACGCTGCGCGATCTCTACGCGTTCTACGAGCACGGCTTTCCGGTCGCCGCGACCGGCGGCAGCGACACCCATGACTTCAACTGGGTGCTCGACGGCACCGCGCGCACGTTCGTCACGCTCGATGCGCCTGGGTATACGCAGGACAAATTCGTCGCGGCGATCCGCGCGCGCCACACGATGGCGACCTCCGGCCCCTGGCTCGCCGCGACCGTCGGTCCGGTCGATCACCGCAAAGCGAAGCTGACGATCGATAGCGCCGCCGCGTCGTGGATGCACGTCACCCGGATCCGCGTGCAAGTCGGCCGCGACGAGAAGGTCCTGCCGTGGCAGCCGCACACCGAGCTCGACCTCGACATCCCCGAGGACACGTTCGTCGGCGTCGCGGTCGATGGCGACGATCCGCTACCGCTGCCACTCACCGGCACGTATCAGTTCGACAAGTGGAAGCACGCCGGCGTCACCCCGTTCGCGGTGATCTCGCCGATCCTGGTCAAGGCTACTTCGTGACGCCCTTCGGCAGCAGGATCCAGTAGCGCCCTGCGCCGCCCATTCGCCCGCCGCGCTCCTCGGCGTCGCGATCGTCGCCCCAATAAATGTCGCCGCGCACCGCGCCCATGATGCCGGCGCCGGTGTCCTGCGCGATCAGCAAGTGTTGCCACGGCGCTGTCGTGCCGACCTTGCCGACGACCGGCGCCTTCGTATCGACGAACACCGGCGTCGACATCGCGATGAACGCGCGATCGACCGCCATCGAGCGCTCCGCGGTCAAGATCACCTTTTGCGACCCGACCGCACCGGGGAGCTTCGATTCCTTGAAGAACACGTACGACGCATCGTCGTCGACGATCTCGTCGAACCGCGCCGCGTGATCGACGAACCACTTGCGGATGCCCTGCATCGTGCCGCTGCCCGGCTTCTTGAGCTCGCCCTTGCGCTTCAGCACGCCGCCGACGCCCTCGTACGCGCGGCCGTTCTTGCCCGCGAACTCGAGCCAGACCTCGCTTCCGTCGTCCATCTTCGCCTTCGCCGAGCCTTCGATCTGCGCGAACAGCACGTCGACCGGATCGTCGGCCCACATCAGCTCGAGCTTCTGGGTCGCGAGCGCGCCCTTCCTGATCTCGACGCGGGTCGGGAACGGCTCGAGCTCGCCGTCCTTGTTCAACCGCCCCCACAGGTGACGGCCGTGACCGTCTTTGACGAACTTGCCGAGATCGATCATCACGAGATCTGCCGGTCGCCCGAGCACCGGGACCTGAAACTTGCCGTGCTGCTTCCGCGACGCGTGCATCTCCTGGACGTCGAAGCCGGTGAGCTTTCCGTTCGTCCCCGCCTTTCCGGCGACCGTGAACGCCGCGAACTCGCTCTCCCAGAACGCCTTCGCCGCCGCGTTGTCGCCGGCCTTCAGCTTCGCCGCCGCCGCGCACGCGGAGCGCCACTGCTTCGCGAGCCCACCGTGACCGTCGACGCCGACCGGATCGTCGTCCTTCAGCTCGGCGAGCCGCTCGCACGACCGCAAGAACGAAGGCACCGCCTCCGCGAGCTTGTCGTCGGACCAACCGGGAAGCTCGCTGAACTTCGCCTTCGTCAGCGTCATCTGATCGTGATCCGGCGCGGGACCCTCGATCATGTTGTCGTCCTTGCACGTGTCGGCGAACGAGCTCGTCGACAGCAAAACCCCGAAAATGACAAAGGCCGCGCGCATCACCTTGACGATGACAACGCGCGGCCCGAAGGGCAAATTGCTTACTGGACGACGACCGGGCGATCGAACACTTCGACCCAGTTCTCACCCGTCGGCTGGTCGATCACCCACGACGACAGCACCAGGTTCGTCGGATCGAGCGCATCCGACGCGAAGAACCCGTAGGCGCCCGGCCAAGGCTGGGTCGCACCCGCGACCGACACGTGGGTCCACGTGCCATCGGCCGCGCGCGTTGCCAGGAGCAGCTCCTGGGTCGTCGCGTCCTGATACACGACCGTCGGCAGGCCGCCCGCGAGCACGAGGCCCGCGTCATCGCCGACGAAGTGGTACTCCGGCTTCGGCAGGCCATCGACCGTCGTGCCGACGATGCGATAACCGTCGTCGATGATCTCCGGCATGCCGCCCTCGACGATGTACTTGAGGTCGTCGGTCGTCGCCGACACGTACGCGACGCGAACCTTGCCATCGTCGCCGACCTGAACCGACGGCGACCAGCCGACGTCGGTGCCGTTCGAGCCGTCGAGCGTGATCGCGGCGTCGAACTTGTTCGCGGTCATGTTGTATTTCGTGACCTTGAGGTCGCCGTTCGCGCGGTCGTAGTACGTGATCACCGGCGCGTCGTTCGCCTTGTTGCGCGTCGAGTCGATGAACAGACCGAGGCCCTCCGGCAGCGGATAGACGTTCGGGTTATTCGGATCATCCGGCGGCAGCGTCGTCTGATCGACGACCGACACCGTCCAGTCGTTCGGTCCGGTCGGCGCGGCGCTCGACGGCACCGCGTAGTGGACCTCGGCGTGGGTCATGCCGTCGTTACCGGTGAGGTGCGCGAGGTACGCGATGCACGGCTTGCCGGTCGCATCGAGCGTCAGCGACGTGTACATGCCGACCGAGTTGGTCACCGTGCCCATGTCGCCGGCGGCGACCGCGAGCTCGACGTCGGTCTTCGTCCACGTGCCGTCGAGGCCGCGGACCGCGAGCTTCAGCGCGCCGCGATCGACGTCGTAGTACGACACGAACACGGTGCCGTCGGCGGCGACCTGGATGCTCGTGTACATGCCGACGTTCGGACCGTCGTCCTCGATGCCGCCGCGAATCATCGAGCCCGGGACCGTCACCGGGCCATCGGGCACGCCGTCGACCCACTCCCATGCGGTGTCGGGGATCCGGCCGCCGGTCGCCTGCGCCACGACGAGGTCGCCGTGCGACTGCGCGTATGCCGACACCCACGTGGTGCCCGACGCGTTGACGCCGACATCGCTGTACGGGCCGATCCGGCCCGCCGGGACGTCATCCGAGCACACGCACGTGTTGTCGATGCAGAACGGCAGCTGGCCCTTCGGGCACGTCGTGCAGTCGTCTGCGGTCTCGCACGCGGTGGTCTTCTTGCTGCAATCGCAGCCCGGCTGCATCGACGCAACGACCGAGGCACCGACCCAGATGCCGACGGTCGCGATCATGCGGCGATGCGCGCTAAAAACCGAGCGCAGGCTCTTCCGATTGCGGCGCTTGCGAACCAGACCGAAGCCGACGATGCCGAACAGCACGAGGCTGCCGGTGCCCGGCGCGCCGGTCGAGTTGCACGTGCAGCCCGTCGAGCCCGACTGACCGTGGAACGGCGCGACCAGCGCGATCGAGACGTTGCCGGTCTCGTCCTTCGCCCACATCGCGACGTCGCCGCCGATCGCGAACCCGTCGTAGGCGTGGCGCGAGAGCTTCGCGTCGCCCGCGAACGTCCACGGGGTGCGCGGCTTGTCGTCGCCCGGCCTGCCGAACGCGACCTGGACATCGTTCTCGCTGACGACGTCCCACACCGGCACGCTGAACGTGTCGCCGTCCCACGCGGCCTTCTCGGTGAGGATCTTCGGACCGACCGAGTCGATGATGACCGGGAACCGCGTCACATCCGACGCCGTGTGCATGTCGCCCTTCACGCGCGACTGCAGCCCGATCTCGAACTTGCCCTGCCACGCGAACGCGCGGTCCGAGATCACGAGCGGGCTCGCCGACGTGTACGGGTGCCACACGCCGCCGTTGAAGTTCCAGCTCCACTCGAGCGGGCGACCCGAAGCGTCCGTCGGATCGACGTCGAACGTGATCGTCGGCAGCTTGCCGCCGTTCTGGTTCTTCAGCGCGGCGATCACGGTCTCGGCCGAAGGCGTCTCGACCTTCAGGAGACGAGCAGTGCCGGTCGACTGCGGCGCCATCGCGCCGATCGCCGCGTCCATCTTCTGGACCGCGTCCGCGGCCATCGGATCCTTCGCGGCGAGCTGGCGGGCCATGAAGCCGGCGCCGAGCGTCGCGTTCAGCGCGATGAAGTCATCCTGCGCGGTGGTGACGTGTGCGATCGACGGGTTGTTCAGGGTGAAGCCCGCGAACGACGGCACCGTGATCGGCGCGATGTTGCCGAGCAGCGGCGTCACGAGGTCGAACACCGACGGCAGCACCATCGCGAGGTGATCCGGCGTCTCCTTGACGAAGTCGCTGTTCAACACGCTGACGGTGACGTTGTGCGACGAGATGCCGATCAGCGACGGCTTGATCTGCGCCGGCATGCCCGGCATCTGCTCGAACTCGAGGTTGACGCCGACGTTCATCGACAGGTCCATCGTGAACGCGCGGACGTAGCGCTCGTAGAGGAACGCGTAGAAGTCGACCTCCATGTGGTCGATGTGGATCGTGATCGCGGGCGACGTCATCGTGTTGTCGCCGATGTCGAACGTGACCTCGCGCTGCGGGCGCGTCACGAGCAACAGCGGGTCGTTGCCCTGATCGCTCTGGAGATCGGCGAGCGACGGCACGAGGATGCCGACGGTGCCGACGTTGAGCTGCTTGATCAGCGTCGTCCCGACGCCGAGGCACAGCGCGCCCGAGGTCACGAGGTGGTGACCGAGCTGGTCGAGCATCGTCTTCGACAGGCCCATCTTGATGTCGGGCACGTTGCTGCCGGTCTCGCCGGCGCCGTTGAAGTCGTTCGCGACCGCGAGCGAGAATGCCTTCGCCGGGTTCGTCAGCGCGCTACGACCGACCTGCGGCAGCGAATGCGGCGCAGCCGAAAAGTCCGGGATGGGCAGAGGCGGCACGCACTTGTTCGGCTCGCTGACGTACGGCACGCCGTCGGGGCGGGTGCCCGTGCGCGTCGTCGGATCGATATCCGAGTTGATGCCGGTGATGATGCCGAGCGAGAGGCCGTTACCGACGAGGTTCGCGTAGCCGCCGGGGACGACGCGAGTCTCCATCAGCGCCGTCGTGCCGGGCGACACGCCCGCGACCAGCTGGCCGATGTTCGTGATGCTCGCGATGCCGAGCGGGTTCGGGAGGAAGCCCTGGATCAGGTTGTTGATCGTCGGCGTCAGCAGCTGGACGATGAACTGACCGATGAACGAGTCGAGCACGCTCGAGACGAAGTTGCCGATGCTCGAGATCGGTCCGCAGCCGCTGAAGTCGAGGCCGAGGTTGAACGAGTTGATGTTCGCGAGCGTGATCGACAGCTCGCCGTTGTCGGCGCGCGTACCGAGCGTGATGTCGAGATCGCCGGCGAGATTGTTCGACGATACGCCGAGGCTGCACGAGAACCCGATGCCGACGACCTTGCCGTCGATGTGCACCGTGGTCGCGACGTGCGCGCTGATCGACACGTTCAGCGTGTTCTGATTCGTGACGTGAAGCGCGAGGCCGTTCGGGTTCAGACCGACGGCGATCTCGCAGCCCGGATTGCACGACGCGCCTTCGTTGCTGTCGCAATACTTCGCACCGGTGCCGAGCGTGCCGAGCGAGCCGATCTGCCCCTGCGGAACGCAGAAGCCGTTACCGAACGCGCTGTTGATCGCGCCGGGTAAGATCGACGTCAGCTTCGTGAATCCGTTTGGCGTGACGCGAACCTGTGCGCCACCTTCCACGGTTTGATTGCCGGGTAATCCGCCTGCGGGAAGTGGAGCGCTTGCTCCACACGCAGAACAACTACCGAAGTTTCCGCACGCTCCCATCGAGATGACGAAGAGCACGGACAAGATACGATTAGCGCGAGTCGACAAAACGATCACGGGTCCCTCCATCCGCGGTCGAGAGAAAACCGTATACCTGAACGCCGTTTCAGAAAGAAGGAATAATTATTACGCGCGGGTATCCGATCCGCTTGACACCATGGGGGGCGCGCCGCTATCTACTGCCGCGCCTCACACGGGTCCGTAGCTCAGATGGATAGAGCGCCGGGCTTCGAACCCGTAGGTCGGGCGTTCGAGTCGCCCCGGACTCACTGAAAACTTAAGAATTTCCCAAACCAGACGGGGGCATAGCTCAATGGTAGAGCATCGGACTCTTAATCCGCTGGTTGAAGGTTCGAGTCCTTCTGCCCTCACCAACTCCAAGCGGCTGCTGAAGAAGCAGCCCATTCAGCAAGCGCTGCCAGCGCCGATCAGAAACGCTGAGCGGTCGCTTGGCGGAAGAGCTGCGCGAACCTTAACGTAAAAGATCGATGGGCGAGGGGACGTACGAGCAGCAGCAGGGCTCGCAACAGCAGTTCGGCGCACCACCCGTCAAGCACGGTGTTCACGAGGGTCCGGGTACCTCGATGCTGCGCGGGACGCTCGGTGCGGGTCGCCCGGCGATCACCTACGTCTCGCAGCTGCTGCTGACCTATCCAGCCGAGCGCAAGGCGATGATCGAGCTGCTCCAGCAGACGGTCGGAAACGGATACGTGCGCTCGGTGTTCGATGCGACGCCGGAGCTCAACGGACCGGGCATCGAGCCGCTCGGCGCAGAGGCGTATTGGAAGAAGTACGGACGGCGCACGCTCGAACAGGTGCAGTCGTCTTTGATGGGCTCGCTCCATCTCGAGATCGCGCTTCCCGGGCTCACGCTTCCGGCGAGCGAGAGCGGGCCGTTCATCATGTACGCGTTCGGCCAGCAGCTGCTCGACACCAGCCCCTCGCTCGTCTCTCAGTTGCTCGACGCTCGCCTCTACGACGTTGTCGATAGTGTGCGCGCTGTCGACGAGCTCGGCACGGCGCGCGACGCATTCGAGCCACAGGTCGCCGACCGCATCACCGAGCGGCTCGGCATCGCGATCCGCCACGCGGTCGATCATCTCGCCTTGCCCTATGCCCGTGCGCGCGCCGCTGCAGTGCGCGAGGCGCGGCAGCCGGTGTTCGGGCCCGTCGATATCAACGCCGGCGATCGCCAGCCGTCGCCGCTGTCGCTCGGTCCACGCACGCTCGTCGAGCATCGCGTCGCAGAGGCGCTGTGCTTCGGGTTCGCGACGTTCGACGAGTCCAAGTTCAGCGTCGTGTATGCGAGCGCGCCTGACGCGACCGCGAAGCCTGCCAACATCGAGCTCGAGCGGGGCTCGGGCGATTGGACGTCGGTCCGTGTGATGGGGCCTGCGCACGCGAGCGCTGCCGATGTAGCGCTCACGCTGTTCGGCAGTCCCGCGTTCGAGAAGTACGTGGTCGGCGCTGGAAATCGTTTCTCGTTCGCATTCCCGCCGGGCGTCGAGCTCGCCGAGCCGTATCAGTCGCAGTGGAAGGCCGAGATGCTCGGCGACGGCGCGAACAACTTCGCGACGGGCGTCGCGGAGAACCGCCATCGCGATCCGCTCGATGGCCTCGATCCGGCGATCGCCGACGAACGCGCGCTCGCCGTGGCGGCAGGCGAGCACGTCAACGGTGCGGGAGCCGCCCCCGTGCTCCAGCGGTTCGACATGATCGAGGACAACCTCGCTGCGATCGTGGCGGTCGCGCGCCCACTTGGCGTCGCCGGTTCGATCGAGCCGTTGAAAGTTCACATCGGACAGCGTCGCGCACAGTGCATGGCGGATCCGACCCAGGCGACGAAGTGGAACGCGCAATCGCTCGCGCAGCTCGACTTCCTGGTGAGCGCTCGGAGCGGGTTCGACACGCTGATCGACCACCTCTCGGCGCTCGGCCTGTACCAGGCGAGCACGGCGGCGGGAGACACGCTGGTCGGTGATGTCGAAGCCGCGATGGACGGGCCCGCCGGCGAGGTCGCATCCGCGTTCGGTAGCGCCGTTGCCGCCGCCGATCAGCTCGACATCGCGCGCGCGCGTCTTCAGTTCGCGAACGAGCGGATGCAGACGCTCCCGGTCGACCTGATCGATCGGATGCTCAGCGTGGTCCGCGGAAAGATCGCGTCGACCAACCACGTCGCCACGCTGCCGATGGCTGCGTACGAGCAGAGCCGGATGAATGCGATGGAGGAGCGCATTCAAAAAACGGTCTCGCAGATCCGCGCCTCGGTCATGAACGGTGACCGCAACGCGACGCTCAGGCTGAAGGAGCTGCAGTCACAGATCTCCATGCTCGACCTCCAGAGCACGCTCGGCTCGACGCTGAGCGCGATCCACATGCTCAAGGAAGAGCTCCACGACTCCGAGAGCATGGCGCCCAACAACGCACGCGAGGGGCAGATCTACGATCAGCTCCAAGCCGCGATGCAGCCGTGGCGCACGTTGGCGGATGACTACAATGTGATGTGGGAGGCAGGGCACGCGGCGGACGCCGGCGCGCTCGCAACGATGCACGCTCGAGTCGCTTCGCTGCGCGCGTCGACGAAGCTGCCGCAGCTGGTCGACAAGGTCGCCTCGTTCGCGACCGACGAGGCGAAGCGCCAGCGCTGGATCGTGATCGGCCTGACGATCGCCGCAGCGCTCGCGGCAGCGGTGACGGGTGGTCTCGGTAGCGCGGCGGTTGGTGGCGGTATCGCGGGCGCACTCGTTGGCGCGACGTTCGAGAGCCTCACGTTCACATCGATCACGTCGGCGCTGCGCACGGATCAGACGTTCGGTGGCTTCATGGCCGAGCTCGCGATCAACTTCGCGACGTTCGGTGGTCTCCGTCTGATCAGCGAGGGTGCCAAGCTCGCCGCGGCCGGTCGCGCGCTTACGGTCAGCGAGAAGCTCGGCGAGATGACGCTCGAGGGCTTGTGGATGGTCGCCTCCGTCAAGGCGCAAGAGATCATCGAGCGCCAGATGGCCGGCGGCGGCCAGGTGACCGCGCAAAGTGCGGCGACGGTGTTCGGCGAGCAGATGCTGATCAGCTTCGCGGGCCGCGCGCTCGGTCGGATCGGCGCCTTCGCGAAGCTGATGCGCGAGGCCAACCTCGAGAAGGTCCAGTCGGTGCGCAAGGCGCTGACCGCGCAGGCTCCCGTAGAGAACCTCGCGAAGCTGGTCCAGGCGGGCAACCGCACCGTCGGCGAGGAGCTCGTGCGGAGCGACACCGCGGCGATGCGTGCCGAGGAACAAGCACTCACCCACGTCGATGCGCTCGCGAGCGATCCGGCAGCCGCTGCGCGCGAGGGCATTCACCTCACGCCCGAGCAGCACACCGAGGTCAAGCAACTCGCCGCCGGCGCGGGGCACGAGGTCGCCGAGCGCGAGATCGCGGAGCTGATGCAGCACTCCGAGCGACACGGCAACGAGGCGGTGGCCGAGGCGCCGGTCTACGCCGAGCTGCTCGAGAAGCATCGCAAGCAAGGCGCGACGATCACGCTCGGCAAGGACAGCGGGGGCCACGGTTTCGCGGACATCGTGCCTAAGCGCGCCGATGGCAGCACCGGCGCGGCGCTGAGGTTGCATTCGCGCTCGGGTGAGGAGGTCGAGAAGATCCTCGCCGACAAGGGTCTGAAGAACACGTCGCGCGTCGACGAGTACCTGGTAAAGCGAGCGGGCGAGCGCACAGCGGCACTCGATGACCTACGCAAGGTGAAGGACGCGAATCAGCTCGACAAGCTGCTGTTTCGCTTCCTCGGCGCGGACACGGCGACGCAGGAGGCCGCGTTGCGCTCGGCGTTCGGTGCGAACGCACCGACGGAAGGAGCGATCGCAGAGATCGCGACGGTGCGAAATCTCGCGCCGCTGGTTCCGGGGTTAGCCGCGCAGGGGCCCGCGAAGGCGGAGCAACTCGCAGCTGTGCTCGCCAACGTCGGCCACTGGTCGCCGAACGCTCGCGAGGCGCTTGCGAAGCTCGCAGCGAGCAATAGCGCCGAGGCGAACCGGCTCTTCGGCAAGGTCGCTGCACATACGCACGTCTCCGGCACGGATGCGTGGACGATGCTCGTCGGGCGCGAGCTGGGTGATCCTGCCAAGCTGATCGACTACGAATCCAGCCTCGACAAAGCGATCGAGCTGTTTCCCAAGGATCCGACGGTGGCGGTCGAAGTGAACTACTACCAGGGGTCGAGAATCTCCAACGAAGACCTGGACGTTGCTCGCGCCGACAAGACGACGTTCAACAAGCCAGTGAAGACGCACAAGAACATCGATGTCGAGGCAGCTGATGCTCGCTACGAGATGAAACGCGTGGCGCCCGACATCGTCAGCGAAGAAAAACTCGTCGACCAGATAAGTGAAGGCACCGGGAAATTTACCGCAGCGCAGATCAAGGCAGCTGGGCACGGCGGCGCGAAACGAAACATCGTAGATGTTAGATTCGACGACAAGATCAAGATCCCCGGCGCCTCGGAATCCTCGATTCGCGGCCGCATTGAGGCCTACATTCGGGCCAACCGGCGGATGGTCGGGTTTGTCGATCAAATCGCGATCCACGCCGAGGTTGGTGGCAAGAACGTCGACATGGTGTTCGAGGTGAAATGAAGGCGCTCTATTCGTTGCGTGGGAACCGCGAGCTCGGCGACCTCAGCTGGGAGAAGCTTGGCGGAACGCCAGGGGTCCGGACAGCCTTCGCGAAGTTTCTCGCTGCCCTCGACGCAGACGTGTTTGGTGCGGTCACTGGCACGGTGCGAGTCGCGACTGGAACGCCACGCGATCCAATCGTCGACACGTGGCCGCTCGCGGAGCTCGACCGGCGGTGGACTCCTGATCACTACCTCATCGACGCGAAGCTCGACCTCGAGCCGACCGTGATCGCGCACGACGGTGAGATCGAGCTCGTCGAGCTGACCGAGCTGGCTCGAGAGGAGTGGCCAATGGACAAGGTCCCGCTTGTCGCTCGGGGCGAACGCTGGGCGATCGTCGGACACCCTTCGGAGGCGGAGGACGAGTCGCTGCTGTTCATCGACGTCGGCTTCGATGGTTACGGCGACCACGATGCCTTGACCGTCTGGTTTCGTACGAAGACCGACCTTTGGCTCGCGTACGGTCTCGATGGTGAGCCGACGGGACCCGATCAGCGGGCAAACCGCGAGCTTCTGATCTCTGCGCTGAAGGACATCGCAGCAAAAACCGGAGGAAAGCTCGAACTGTCCGAGCTCGCCCGCTCGCCAGCTGCATGACGCGGTGGCACAACATCCTCATCGCGATTGCAGGCGTGAAAGCCTCTAAGATCGCTAAGCTATTTCACCGCTTGCAGCGATGACGACGGCGACGCTTTGACCACGCGCGGACCTGCAGTTTCTCTCACGCACGAAAACCGCCAGCCGTTACCCGGCACGCCCTCGATGATGGGGCCGCTCGACCGATACTAGAGATATGCGCTGGGCGCTCCCGACATTACTGTTGTGGTCGGCGCTGGCTGTCGCGGGCGTCGATCCCGCGAGTCACTTCGCGTTTCGCAGCTACGGCAGCGAAGAAGGTCTCACCAACCTCTCGATCAATGCGATCGCCCAGTCTTCCGACGGGCTGCTCTGGCTCGGGACCGAGGACGGTCTGTTCGCGTTCGACGGTGCTCACTTCCACCGATTCGGCACCGCGGAGGGGCTGCCATCGAGCTGGATCTTCTCGCTCCTCGCGGACGAGCGCGGTGTATGGGTGGGCACCGCATCGGGTGTGCGTCACGTGGATCGCGATCGCGTCGAGCCCGTGGCGCCGTGGCGAGCGATGAATGCGCCGCGGATCAACGCGCTCGCGGCCGGGCCCGACCATCAGATCTGGGCCTCGACCGATCGCGGATTGTTCGCGATCCGCGAGGGCGCGCTCGTGCCGGTCCAGAACTGGCCGGGAGGCGCGTCGGATGCCGTGTGGATCGATCAGGACGGCACCGTGATCGCGGGCCGCGGCTCCGACGTCGTCACGCGCGGTGCGAGTGGCGCGTGGACGGTCAACCCACTCGGTGCGGATCGCGTCGAGCAGATCGCGCGGACCGCTGATGGCACGTTGTGGGTGCGCTCGCTGCGCATGCTCTGGACCTGCGAGCGGGCAGCAACGGCGCTCGCGTGCAGCGATGTCTCGAAGCAACTGCCGGATGTCGGCGGCGCGGGCAGGCTGCTCGTCGATCATGGCGGCTCGTTGTGGGTGCCGACGCGGCGCGGCCTGGCGCACCGGACCGGTCCCGAGCGCTGGGAGATCCTCGGCGCCGCTGAAGGTCTACCCGCGCGCTCCGTCGTGACCGCGTTCGAAGATCGCGAGGGCTCGCTCTGGATCATCGCGGATCAGCTCTATCAGCAGCTCGGCCATGGTCAGTGGCGCGCTCATGCGGCCGAGACCGGGCTGCCGGGCGATACCGTCTGGACGATCACGCGCGATCCCGGCGGTGAGTTGCTGATCGGAACGAGCGCGGGTGTCGTCGAGAGCCGTGCCGGAACGTGGCAAACATTTCCCGGCACCGAGGAGTCGGCGATCACGACGCTCGCCGAACGCGGTGACGTCGTGTTCGCAGCGGGGCTCGAGTCACGCCTGTTCGCGCTCGATCGCGCGAAGCGCACGACGACCACGCTCGCGATGCTCGACAGCGAAGCGATCGTCGGCCTCGCGGTCGATGGCATGGACGTGTGGATCGCGACCGGCAGCGCGGGACTCTGGAAGATGCGCGATGCCGGCACGGCGCGCGCGAGCCTGCGCCGAGAGGAGCTCCCCAGCGACGATCCGCACGAGCACTTCTACCAGCTCGTGCAGGATCGCCATGGCTGGCTGTTGGCGAGCGGCGGCAACGGCCTAGCGCTGCGGCGCGACCACACCTGGCGCCGCTACACCCAGCGCGATGGCCTCGTCGCGACGGCGACAGCATACCTGCTGGTCCGCGCGTCCGGCGAGGTTTGCGTCTCGTACGTCGAGGCGCCTGGCTTGAGTTGCTTCAGGATTGCCGCGGACGGCTCGCTGTTCGCGATCCACCACTTCACGCACGCGACCGGGCTCACGAGCGACATCGTCTACGTGCTCGGCGAGGACGCCGGCGGTCGGCTGTACGTGGGGAGTGGCATGGGCGTCGATATCATCGACGGCACGGAGATCGTTCATGTCTCGAAAGCAGAGGGCATGGTCGGCGACGATTGCGTCGCCGCGTCCTTCCACGCCGACCCCGACGGCACGGTGATGATCGGCACGACGCGCGGCATCGCGCGCTTCGATTCTGCTCACTTCCGCGGCGAAAGCGTGCCGCCGGCACCCGTCCTGATGAGTGTCGAGCTCGACGGCGCACGCGCGCGTTCGAGCGAGTCGACGGTCGTGGCGCCGCGTGACGGTAACGGCTCTGTCGCGATCGCCTTCGCGATACCGACGTTCACGAACCGCGAGCGGCTCGAGTACCAGGTCCGGCTCCTTCCAATCGAAGATTCGTGGCGCGTCGCATCCGTCGACGAGGCGCGCTATCCGCAGCTCGCGCCGGGCCGATACCGCTTCGAGGTGCGCTCGCGCCGCGTGCCCGACGACTTCGGCCCGACGACGGCGATCGAGCTCGTGATCCCACCGGCGTGGTGGCAGACATGGTGGTTTCGCGTCCCCCTGATCCTCGCGCTCTTGGTCGCCGCGGCGCTCTTGATCGCGTGGCGGACGCGGGTGAGCGCCGCGCGCGCGCAGGTCCGGATCGTCGCGCGCTCCGAAGCGAGCTTTCGCGCGCTGATCGTTCAGTCGCCCGACTGCGTGCTCGTCCATCGCGACGACAAGGTCGTCTACGCGAACCCGCGCGCGGTCGAGTTGCTCGGCTTCGCGTCGGAGCGCGACCTCGTCGGGCGCGCGCTGCGCGCTCTCGTGGACGATGCCTTCGATCCCGCGGCGCTCTCCGATGTCTCGGCCGCGGCGACGGAGATCCGGATGCGGGGCGCTAACGGCGCGACGCCCGTCCTCGAGGTCACCTCGCTGAAGGTCGACTTCGACGGCCAGCCCGCCGTGATCGCCGTCGGCCGCGACGTCACCGCCCGCCGTGCGCTCGAGGCCCGGCTGATGTTCACCGATCGGATGGCATCGATCGGAACGCTCGCCGCCGGCATCGCGCACGAGATCAATAACCCGCTCGCCTACGTGATGACGAACATCGAGGTGCTCCGCGAGGAGCTCGGCGACGACGCCGGACCCGAGTTGCGCGAGCCGCTGTCCGATGCCGCGGATGGTGCGCAGCGAATCCAGAACATCGTCCGCGGCATGAAGACGTTCTCGCGCAGCGACGACGACACGAGCACGCCGAGCGACATCCATCGCGCACTCGAGTCAGCGCTCCGGCTGGCCGCCACCGAGCTGCGCCATCGCTGCGTGATCGTGAAGGAGCTGGGCGAGGTGCCTCACGTGCTCGGCAACGAAGCGCGGCTCGGCCAGGTATTCATCAACTTGCTCGTCAACGCGGCACAGGCGATGCCGGAGCGCGAGACGAACGCGAACCAGATCCGGATCACGACGCGGACCAGCGCCGAGGGTGCCGCGGTGATCGAGATCGCCGACAACGGGCAGGGCATGCCCCCGCAGGTCGCGCGACGGATCTTCGAGCCGTTCTTCACGACCAAGGACGTGGGCAAGGGCACCGGCCTTGGCCTCGCCGTGTGCCACGGCATCGTCGAGCGCTTCGGCGGCCAGATCGCCGTCGAGAGCACCGTCGACGTCGGCACGACGTTCCGGCTGACGTTCCCGGCCGCACCGGCGCAACTCGTGCCGATCCGCAAGCACGCCATGTTCGCGAATGACGAGCGCACGCGCCTTCGCCTGCTTCTCATCGATGATGATGCGACCCTGCTGAAATCGATCGCCCGCTCGTTCGCGCGGCACGACGTGACGGCGTGCAACTCCGCCGAGGAGGCGCTCGTGCTGCTCCGTGCGAACGTGCGCTACGACGCGATCCTGTGCGACCTGATGATGCCGGGTCTCACGGGCCCGGAGCTACACGACGAGATCGCCGCGATCCGCCCCGAGCTCGTCGACCGCATGATGTTCATGACCGGCGGTGCTTTCACCCCCGAGGCCCAGGCGTTCCTCGACAATCCGCAGGTGAACTGGATCGAGAAGCCGTTCCCGGCCAAGGAGATCGAGGCGCGCGTCCAGGCACTCGTCGCGCAGATGCGGCGATCCGAAATGAGTCGGCCGTAACGCAGAGTCATTGTTGCTCGTCCTCGATCGTCGCCCATAGATCCGACGCGAGGACCGGTTTTGTAAGCCAACGCTCTATGCCTCGCGCACGGCATCGCTCCTCGGCTTCTCGCGACGACATCGACGTGAGTGCAATGACCCCATCCGTGCGGGTCCAAGAGCTCGGAAGAAGCTGGATGTCGATCAACACGCGTTCGTAGCTGAGGTCTGCGATTTGAGTGGCCACGTCATCTCGCGTGGACCGCACCGGAATGTGACCTCGAAGCAAGAGCAGCCGGTTCAATAGGATCTCACTCAGCGTGTTGCTCTCGCAGATCAACACTCGCAGCGACTTCCGCATGTTTCTCAGAGATCGGGTGCGCGGTTTCGTTACGCGACCCACCCGATCAGACGGGTAGCGCCAGCTGTTCGTCGTCGCGGTCCTACGCGAAGCGACGCAGGCGCTGATCGCTCGCGTCGACGAGCGCCGCGATCGAGTCGCCGAAAATGCTCGACGACCACGAACCGCAGGATCTGCCGCCGCCGAGCTACAGCTCGTCGAGCTCGGGATCGCGATGCCGCGCGCGGTCCCGAAGGCCTGACGATCCACGATGAAGCTCGAGACCTGGGGCAAACCCCAGGTTCGCTTGTCTTCGACGACGCGCCGTTGACCGAGGATCGCGCCGCGTCGATCGTCGCGATATGGATCGGACGGGGCGGCATTTCTTGGTGTTGGCGGTGGTCCTCGGGTGCGGCTCGCAGTCACAGCCGGCACAGCCTCCGCTGTCGACGATGAGCAGACTCGTCGCGACGCAGGCCGGCTCCGACGGCATCGTCCTCACGCACCCGTGCCCGTTCGCGCTCGACTGCCTTCCGGCGGTGCTCGACGTCGCGACGATCGCGCGCCGGCTGCGCCGGGACAAACAAGGTGGCGTCGTCGAGATCGTTCTGTGGAACACGCTTCATCAGAAGTACATGCCCGACTACTTCTGGCGCGCTGGCGCCGCGAGCCTCGGGCTTTCCGCCGATGATCAGATGCTGAAGTCGACGTGGCACACGTCGGGCAACGGCGTCGAGACCACGCGCTACACGCAGAGATGGCACGGCATCCGCGTCGCCGACGGCGGGTTCGTGCTGACGACCGTCAACCATTTTCTCGTCAGCGGCCAGGGCCAGCTCGCGACGCACATCGCCGCCGCGACCACGGCGAGCGTTCCGGATGCAACCGCGCTCGCGACCGCGATGACAACGCAGCAAGTGACCTGGGTGTGGGTGGCCGATCCGAGCCAGCCGGTGCCGAAGCCTACGCTCGAGATCTACTCGCCGGACTTCGGCGCGACCAAGCCGTTCGCGCTGGTGTGGACGCTCGAGCTGCGATCGACGTCCGATCAGTTCGTCGTCCGCATCGACGCGACGACCGGTGCGGTGGTGCAGAGCGAGAGCGAGATCGTCACCGGCACCGAGGTCACGGGTACCGGCACGACGGTCGCTGGCAAGACCGTTCGTTTCACCGACACGCGCGAGGACGCGAGCTATCGCCTGCGCGAGCAAGCGAACCGGCAAATCGCGACAGAGCGGCTCGATGGCAAGGACTTCAGCCAAGCGTCGAACTCGTGGACCGATGCATCGGTGCGGCCGGCTGTATCGGCGCACTGGGCGGTCGAGCGCTACTGGGATTGGCTGGCCAGTAGCTTCGGGCGCGCCGGCCTCAACGGCGACAAGACCGTGGAGGTCCAAATCGAGCCAAGCGGCGACTGCGGAGGGCTAGGCCCGCACTTCCAACCGCCGGGTCTGTTCGATCGATCACTCGTGATCCGGCTGTGCGGCCTCCCGAGGTTTCCGGGGCCGCCGATCGTCGATCCGTTCGTGCTCGATCACGAGCTGACGCACGTGCTCGCGAATTCGATCATGGGCGCCAGCTTCGCGCAGTTGACCGATCCGAGAGCGATCAGGGAGGGCATCGCGGATGCGCTCGGTGCGGCCGCGAACGCCGCGACGACGGGCACTGTCTCGTGGGTCGTCGCGCCAGGAACGCCATACGCGCGCCACCTCGACGATCCGGCTTCGTTCGGCGAACCGTCGCAGTACAACGTGTCGCCGTGGGATCCGAGCCCGACGGCAGACCCGCACGAGAACGGGCTCGTGATCGGTCACTGGTTCTACCTGCTGTGGAGCTCGATCTCGCCATCCGATGCCGCGCGCGTGCTCTATGAATCGATCCATTCGATGACGCCGACGATGTCGCTCGTCGATCTTCGCGAGGTCACGATCAAGACGGCCGAGAACCTGCCCGGGTTCAGCGCCGACGAGCCCGACGCGATCGGCTCGGCATGGGATCGGGTCAATGTCCTCGATCCGCTCGCCGGAACGATCAACCACTACCCGCAAGACGGCCAGGAAGACGTGTTGCCGTGGAACCTCCAGGTCTCGTTCGACATGCCGATCGATCCGAAGTCGAAGGACGAAGATCAATGGCGCGTCGAGATCTCGACGACGTCCGATTTCTCGAGCGACGTGCGTACGGAGGTCTACTCGCGCATGCACGCGCCGGCGTTCTATCTCGATGCGATCACGCACTACTACTGGCGCGTCAAAGCGCACCACTCCAGCGACGGCCACTGGGACAAGGCGAGCGCGTTCAAGTCAGAGTTCGAGACATCGCGCGCGGCCCCGTCCAGCGTCGAGCCGGTGCAAGACAAGAAGGATGTCGGCGCGTGGCCGGTGACGTTCTCGTGGAAGCAGGTGTTCGGCGCCGACAAGTACGAGGTCGAGCTCGCCGACGACCACAACATGACCGATCACGTGCGCCGCGCGCAGACAACGGCGACGTCGCTCACGCTCTACGCGCGCCCGGGCATGCAGCAGTACTGGCGCGTGCGCGCCGGTCACGGCAGCCAGCTCGGAGACTGGTCGACGCGGTTCCAATCGGCAAGAGTCACTCCGACGCTCGAGGAATCGCGGCGCCGCTGGAGCTCGACCGATGCGCTGACGTTCACAGCCGACGAGCCCACGCCCGACCTCGTCGCCCCTGCGAAGGACGCGACGGTTTCGCCGTGGGCCATCGCGTTCAGTTGGTCGAACATTCATGCCGACGACTACGACGTCGAGATTACCAAGTCGGGAGGCTCGGCCGACTCGTATCCGCCGATCGGCTTCGGTAACACCAACGACAAGACGCTGTCAGAAAAGATCGCGCTGCACATGCAGCAGGCGTATTCGTGGCGCGTGCGCGGCCGCCGCGCCGGCGATACGAGCGCGTGGTCGAAGACGGGACCCTTCAAGACCGACGATGCACGCGTGAAGTTCACGGCGCCCGCGAACGGCGCGAGCGTGTGCCCGTGGCCGGCCGTTACCAAGTGGAACGCGGTGCCGGGCGCGATCGGTTATCAAGAAGACTTCGCGCGCGACAACGACAACACGTTCAGTGCGCCGCTCATGAACACGGGGTCGGCGGACCATCCCGTCACCGAATCGTCGGACACGCTGCTCGCGCTACTGCCAGGCCATACCTATTACTGGCGCGTGCGCGCGTTCGGCCCGGGCGGCGAGCTCGGCGCGTGGTCGAATGCGGCCGGCGCCAGTACGCAGACGTTTCATCCCGACGACTGCACGCGGCCCAAGCAGATCTCGCCGATCAATCAGCAGGTCGCCGATCCTCTGCAGGTCCAACTGCAGTGGGGAAAGGTCATCGACGACAGGACGACGTATCGCTATCGGATCACGCGCGTGACACCGCCGGCCTCGAACCCACCACCGCCGTGGGTAGAGAACGGGGCGCAGACCGAAGCCAACGTGCCCACCCACCTCGACTACAACACCGAGTACACGTGGTTCGTGCAGGCCGAGCGCGGTAGCGCCGGGGGCAGCGGCTGGAGCACCTACCAGGTCTTCGACACCATGAAGCCGCCGCCGAAGTGCGGTCCGAGCGTGACCCAGAAGACCGGAATCGGCGCCAGCTACCGCGTCGACGTCGGCAAGCCCGGCGAGTTCTTGATGTCGTACGATCTGCAGACTGTCGACGACCAGGTGGTCATTCGCGATAGCGACCAGAACGGGCGAGTCCTTTGGGATACGGGCTGTACCAACGGAACCGGCAGCCAGTTGCTGTACAGCACCGTCGGCCGCGTCAACGTGCAAGTCGTCGCGCATTGCGACGAAGTAGGCGGCGAGACGACGTGGGAAGTGACGATCGGCTGCGCGAAGTAGCGCTGCGTCAAGGATCGACGGCGAGAAGGACGACGCCTGCGGGCAGCGCTTTCGCCGCCGAATCGTCGATGACGCCGATCACACCGGCGCCGGTCTTCACGCGGTCGAGCGTCTTCGCGTTGTCGTCGGCGGAGACTGGGTGCGTCACGTCGCCCTTGAACACGTCTTGCTTGAGCTTCGCGAGATACGTCTTCGCGTTCGTGTGGAAGAACGTTTGCGCGATGAAGCTCATCGCGGGCACGTCCTCCTTGCCGATGACGAGCACGATGTTCTCGCCATTGCTCCAGGTTCGGGTCTTGCCGCTGAACACGCCGCGCGCGGCCTCTGCATTCAGCTTCGCCGTCGGGTTCTTCGCGTTTTTCACGACGACGAAGCCGGCGTGCGCTGAGCCAGTGAACGCGACGAGCGCGAGGAGTAGTGCGGAGGTCCGCATGGGGATCAGAACGCGAAAGCAGATTGCGCGGTGAGGTACTTGTCGAGCCTAGTGTCGTCATGATCGAGGCCAGCTTCAAGCTTGAATGCGACGCTGGCGCTCGCGGCGTACTTGCCACCGACCGAGTAGATTTGGTGGTTGCCGGTCTCGACTCCCGAGGTCGCGAAGTACGGATCGCTATCCGAGAACCAGAAGTACTGGTAGCGGGCGTAGGGGGTGAAGTCGCCGAACGTCATACCCGCCTCGCCGAACGCGGCGACGGTGTTGTGAAACGTCTGGGTGCCGTCCTCGCGGTGGCGGAACCAGTTGGCCTCGGCGATCACGTGGAGATCGTGAGCCATGTAAGCCGCATGCGCGCCGAAGATCGTCTCGTGCATGCCGGGGTGCTCCGCACCCTCGGTCGTGTCGTCGGGGATCCGATCGACGTACGCGTTCGCACCGACCGTGAGACCTTCGAGGTCGCCGGCGCCGACGAAGCGGAGCCGGAAGTTGAACGCCTTCTCGTTGTTATCGTCGGCGAACGCCGGGACCTCGCCGAGGTCCTTGCCGCGGCCGTTCAGGACCTCGGCGTCGAGCGTGAGCTTGCCGGTCTTCTCGCCGAGCGAGTAAGAGGTATCGGCGTGAAGGCCGATCGCGTGGCTCGGCAGGATGCCGTCGAAGCCGTTGCCTTCGTACATCTCGGGCCAGCTGACCGGCACCATGAAGAACTTGCCGTTCTGATACGCGTCGCCGTAGTAGCCGAACGCGGCGCGGATTCGGCCCGCGCGGATGCGCAGCCACGGCGCCGCCTTGTACTCGACCTCGAGGCGATCGACGTCGATCCCGAAGTCGTTGGTCCCGGCCGCCTCGACGATCATCTCGCCGATGAACGAGAACTTACCCTCGGTCTCGTTCGCGAAGATGTCGAGGTTCGACGCCTGGAACGTGTTCGAGACCTTCTCCTGGGACTGGAGCTGGTAGTCGACATCGCCAAAGAAGTTGATCGTCGCATCTGCATACGCGCGAGGCGCTCCGACCACCGTGACCGCAATCAACACTGCACGCTTCATCTCGTATCTCCTCAAGCAACCCGGGCCATCGAGGCGCGCCGTGGCGCCCGGCCAGAAAACGTGAACGTGAACCGAGTCCCTTTACCCAGCTCGCTCTGCACCGCGATCTCGCCACCGAGCTCGCGAACCACCGAATCCACGGCCGCGAGGCCGACGCCGCGGCCGGAGGTTTCGGAGACCTCGTCGGCGGTCGACACGCCATCGCTGAACAGCGCCTTGATGAGGTCGTGCTCGGTCGCGGAAGGCAGGCCGGCGGCCTCCGCTTTTTCGCGCACGCGGTCCCAAACGATGCCGCGACCGTCGTCGACGACCTCGATCACGAGTGCATCGTTCGTGTAGCGGGCGACGAGCTGGAGCCGACCCGCTTCGGGCTTGCCGGCCGCGACGCGTTCGTCGGGGCTCTCGAGCCCGTGGTCGACGGCGTTGCGCACGAGGTGAGCGAACGCGGCCCAGAACGGCCGGAGCATCTCGGACTCGATGCGGACGTCTTTCGCGTCGACGACGACTTCGGGCGCGGGCTTGCCGAGGCGCTCGGCGACCCGGACGATCTGCGATTCGTAGCTCGCGAGCCGGATCGCGACGGGTTCGAGGAACATCGCGCGCAGCTGCTCTGCGATCGGCTGGCCGCGTTCCGCGAGCACGGCGAGCGACTCGATCTCCGAGCGCTTGACCTCGAGCTTGTCGCGCTTCTCGCCGACCAGCTTCGCTGCACGCTCCGCGAACCGGTTCCACGCGGCATGGAGCGCCGCGATGTCTGCTGGATCCGCCTCGCCCGTTGCGAGCATCGAGTCCTCGAGGCGGTGCGCGACCTCCGAGACCGACGAGATCCCGAACATGCCGGCGTTGCCTTTCACCGTGTGCGCGATCCGCGTTCGCACGGTGGCATCGGTGATCGTCTCGAGCGAGGCGATCATCGCGCCGGTGTCCTCGATCATCTCGCGCACGCTGTGCGGATCGGCGAGCGCGCGCTCGAACACCGCGACGTATTCCTGCTGTGCGATGAACGTCTGCTGGGCCTCGACCTCGGCGGTGACGTCGTGGATACGGAGCAACGCGCCCGACACGGACTCGCCCGACATCAGAGGCTGCAACTCGATCTTGAAGATGCGCCCGTCGCGTTCGAGACGGTCCGGGAACTGCTGGAGCGCGAGCTCGAGCGGCAGCATGCCAGCGAGGAGCTGGTCCCAACCGAGCTGGAGCAACCCGCTCATCTGCTGGTCGTCACCCGCGAGCTGTGCCGCGAACGCGCCCTTGGGCTGGCCGAACCAGCGAGCGAACGCCGCCGAGCATTCAGCTTCGAACGTGCCGTCGCGGCGGATCGTGGCGAGTCCCTCGTCGACGTTATCGAGCACGATCCGCATCTGCGCGGTGCGCTTCGCGATCTTGTCGGCGAGGAACAGCACGACGCACAGTGCGATCACGATGCCGCACACCGAGATGGCGGCAGCGCGGATCGCGCCGGCGATCATCTGGCCGTAGACGCGGTCGTTGCGCAGCGCGACGAACACGGTCGCGGTCTGATGCCCGTCGCTGACCACGGGTGCGGAGGCGATCCGGAGGTCACCCACGACCTGGACCGTCGCGATCGGAGACAGCGCGAGCGCCGGCGCATCGGTGCCGCGCAGCGCGAGCTGGGTGCCGTCGGCACCGACCGCAGCCGCGAATGCGAAGTCGGGATCGGGCGCGACGTACGAGAGACCGTCGGCGATCGCCTTCTTATCGTCGAACGAAACGCTCGGTCCGACGACATCGACCATCATCGCCGACAGCGCGCGTGCCTTGGCTTCGAGTCCCGCGTCTTCTGCATCGCGCCGGTCGAACAGCGAGTAACCAGCTTGGGCGAGCAGTGCCATCGCAAGGGGCAGCAGTGCTCCGATCGTCATACGTGCGCGCAGACTCATCACTCGAACGAATCGGCCGGGCAGTTCTTTGGTTTATGGGTCTAGATCTTCATGAGATGCGGCCGATATCGATCACGTGCCAAGAGTTCTCGTCGTCGATGATTCCGCTCTAATCCGCAACTCGATCCAGGCGGCGATCGAGCCGTACGGCGTCGATATAGGTCATGCCGAGAACGGCTTGGTCGCGGTGACCAAGGCCAGTAAATCGCGCTGGGACCTGATCTTCCTGGACGTCGTGATGCCGATCATGGATGGCATCCAGGCGCTCACGGAGATTCGCGGAGCTGGCGTCAAGACGCCGGTCGTTCTGACCACCTCTGTATCGACGACGACGGCGGTAACGAGCGCGGTCAAGCTGGGCGGCGTGACCTATCTACGCAAGCCGTTCACCCCTGATGCAATTCGCATCACCGCCGAGAAGATCCTCAAGCTCGATCGCTCGGTGCTGGCGTCGCCGCCCCGGGTGCTCCTCCTGCACACCGATCCCCACACGCCGGCCGCACTCGCCAAGGCCTTGCCGCCGCACATCGTGATCGACTCGACCACGTCGTTGCGCGACGCGCTCGAGCTCGCCGAGGCGCACGGTCATAGGCTCGCGATCTTCGAATGCGACAACCTGCCCGAGAGTGGTGCGGAGATCGCAGCGGTGCTTCGCGAGAACCTGCCGAGCGCCGGTATCTTCGCGCTCGACGCGACCGGTACGCGCGATCCGTGGCGGCCCGAAGGCCCTCTCGATGGCGTGCTGCCCAAGCCGCTCGACGCGGGACTCGGCCGCAACTTTCTCTACGCGAACTTCCTGCGGCCGCTCGTCTTCGTCGACAACAATACGACCCGGACCGCCGGGTTCCAGGGACCCGCGTCGAACCTACCTGCGTATCTCACCGCACTCGAACGCGCGGTCCAGCAAGAGTGCGTGCGGCGCGACCTGTCGCAGGAGATCCGGATCGATCTGTGCGACGTCGAGGCAGACCCCGCCGCGGTGGTCGCGCTGGTCTCGCGCATGGATGCTCAGCTCCGCGATGCAGGCGCAGCGCCGACGTTCCAACTCGGCCCGCAGCTCGCCAAATCTCCCGCCCTCTCTCACGTCCTTCTCGTCTGATCGAGGAACCAGCCCAGATGACCCTCGACCATCAAATCGTCGATCAGTTCCGCAGCGTCGTCGTCAGCCAACTGCACGAGACCGTCGGACTCTCCGTCAACATCACGAGTGAAGGCATCGAAGAGCCGCCGGGGATCGCGGTCGTGCTCGACTTCGCCGGCGACATCAACGGCCCGATCACCTGGGTGTTCCCCCAGGAGCTCGCGCTCGAGCTGGTCCGCCGCCTGATGGCGGATCCCGATCCGAACCCCGAGCTCGCGATCGATGGCGCCACGGAGCTCGCGAACATCCTGACGGGCCGCGCCAGCGAAGTGTTCCAGCACTACGGCGTGCGTTGCGAGTTCGGCACGCCCCGCGTCCACGAAGGTGCGTTGCCGCCGGGAACGATCGTCCAGCTCTCGACCGACGCCGGCAGCGTCGAGCTGGTGCTGTCGATGCTGGTGTCGACGTCGCGAATCGCGACGATCCTCGCGGAGTAAACTAGAAGCCCTGCGACTTCGGCGCGGGCGTCGACGACTTCGTATAGCCGCGCGCGAGGATGAACGCTTCGAACTGGGCGCTCTCTGCGTTCAGCGTGTCGAACAGCTTCACCACCGACGCGGCGACCGCGTCGGCTTTCGCGCCGGTCAAGCCGGCGAATCGCGCCTGACTGTCGTACAGCTCCGAACCGATGAAGTGGAAGATGTCGTTCGTGGCGCGATAGTCGACTTCGTTCGGTGGCATCCAGCTGAGGCCCGCCTTCACCGCGGCGATCTGATCGGGATGATTCGCGATCAAGTACGCCGTCGCGAGCTGCTTCAGGCTCGCCATGTCGGGGTACTCCTGCATGTCGTTGCCACCGTTCAAGACGTCCGCGTACGACGGATCGCCGGGCTGGAGCTGCGAGCCGACGACGACCTGACCGATCACCGGTTGGTTCATCGCGTCGACGGCACCGGGACGCGCGAGCGCACGGGCGATCAAGCCGTAGAACTGGACCTGCGTCATGTTGTAGCCCCAACCGAGGCCGGGCTCGCCGAACGCGACGCCGCGGTAATCCTCGATCGCCATCACGGCGAACCAGTCGGTGAGCGCCGAGCGACCGACGCCCGATAGCGCCTGCGCGGGCGTCGCATCCGACTTGACGAGCAGCGCCATCATCGCGCGGGCATACGCGGCGCTGTCAGCGGCCGGTGCCGCGCCGAGATCGAGGAGCTGGCGACCGAACGTGCTCGCGAGTGGGCCGTGGCTCGGCGTCGCCATCGCGACGACGCCGATCAGCTGTGCGCGGCTCGGCTTGTCGGTGATGAAGTAGGCGGTCGAGTCGCTCGTGATCGGAATCCGAAGCCCGCCGCCCGCGCCCGTCGAGAAGTACATGCCGAACGTCGAGATCGCGAGCCCGGCGACCGACGGATCCTTGAGGTTCGCGGTCAGCGTCGTGAAGAACTGCGGGATCCGCGTCATGTTGTGCGGCGTCGTCCGCACGTTATTGATCGCGCCGATCACGTTGCTGAGGCTCTTGTTCTGGTCGGTCCACGTGGCGCCCTTCATGTACTTGCGCTGCCACGAGCCGTGCTTGTAGAGCTCGCAGCTGCGGATGAACGCACCGACATCGCTCGAGTGCATGATCTTGTAGGACTCGCGGTCGATCTGCGCGGCCGGCAGGATCATGTCGGTCAGGAACATCCGGTACGGGCGATCGCCCGGAGGCTGCAGCGTGATCGGCGGCTTCGGCGTGGTGTCGCGCGTGAGATGGAGCGCGACGCCATCGATCGATCCATCGATCACGTCATCAGAGGGCGACTTGCCGTTCGCGGTGATCGTCAGCGATCCATCCGCGGACGTCAGCGTGTCGCCGTTGCGCGTGAACGTGATCTGCTTGCCACCCAGCGTGAGCTGGATCCCGACCGCGGGCCACGACTCGATCACCAGATCGTTGCTCAGCTTCTTGCCGGCCTGCGTTCCGTTCCACAGTCCGTTGAGCGCGTCATCGCTGACACCGACGACCGCACTCCCATCCGCCTTGCCGTCCGAATCATCGCCGGCGAGACAGCTCTCGGCGTCATCGGGCGAGCAGTCCGTGGATACGGGCTCGTCCGCAGCGCAGGCAAATAAATGAAGGGAACCAAGCAGGGTTAGGCTAAGTAAGCGAGGCATGGCGCCCTGCGCCAAAGCACCCCATATGCCACCTCTAAGTGTCCGAATGTCGGCCACTTGGACCTGGCTCCTGAAGCAGCCACAGCCTGTCATAGCCAGCTAGTCCGGTCGCCACCCACGGTTTACATGTTAACGGCCGGTTAACGGACATTAGAGCTTGGCATCGCGGGTGCTTTGGCGGCGTCCGAAATGCGGACAAGGTCGTGGCTCGGTAATCACCTCTCTCTCTTCGCGCTGACGCTGTTTGCCAGCGCTTGCCTCACGGACGCTGGCCCGGACTCGGCGTTCGATGACGATGGCGATGATGGCGTCGCGGATGGTGCGGGCGGCAAGGCCGACTCCACGGTCCATGGCTATCGCGATGGATGCGGCACGCCGATCCGCACCGGCAAGTACGCGCTCGCGGGTGACGTCGTCACGCCGAGTGGCGTCGTCACCGGCTGGCTCGTGATCGATGGAGAGAAGATCTCCGAGGTCCGCCCGCTCGCGGCTGGTGCGCCGACCGGCATGCCGATCGCGAACACGAACGGCGTCATCTATCCCGGCTTGATCGATGGTCACGGTCACGTCGAGTACAACCACGTGCCGCTCGCGGACCTCGGCAAGCGCTATCAAGATCGCGATCAGTGGCCGAACGCGCCGCTCTATCGCACGCTCGTCAAGGATCCGAAGAACGCCGTCGCCGACGCCGGGCTCACGTGCGAAGGCATCAAGCACGGCGAGCTCCGCGCGCTCGTCGGTGGCACGACCGCGATCCAAGGCACGCCGGCGCTCAACTGCGTGCAGGGCCTCGTGCGCAAGGTCGAGCAAACCAACTTCTGTCGCGACAAGGTCCGCCAGAACGTGATGGATGCCTCGGGCTTCACGCGCGGGATCAGCGGCAAGCCGTCGTTCGCGACGAGCATCCAGAACGACATCAAGAACGGCAAGCTCGACGCGTTCGCCGTCCACCTCGGCGAGGGCATCGACAGCCACGCGGAAGCCGAATGGGGCACGATCAAGAGTGAAGGGCTCGCGGTCTCGCAGCTCGTCGTGATCCACGGCGCTGCGTTCACGGCGCAGGACTTCCTCGAGATGGGTCAGGTCGGCGCGAAGCTCGTGTGGTCGCCGTCCTCGAACTTCATCTTGTATGGCGCGACCGCGAATATCCCTGCCGCGCTCGACGCCGGCGTCTCGGTCTCGATCGGTTCGGACTGGGCGCCGAGCGGTTCGGCGAACCTGCTCGCCGAGCTCAAGATCGCCGACAAGATCAACAAGAACCTGTGGGGCGGCCGGATCAGCGATCAGCAGCTGTTCCAGATGGCGACGATCAACGGCGCGAAGGCGTTCGGAATGAGCAACGAGCTCGGCACGCTCGAGGTCGGCAAGATGGCCGACCTCCTGATCGTCGCGAAGAACGAGGCCGACCCGTATCGCAACCTGATCGATAGCCGCCCGCAAGATGTCGAGCTCGTCGCGATCTCCGGCGACCCGCTGTTCGGTGCGAGCGACCTGATGGACACGCTCGGCAAGAAGGGCGACTACGAGATGATCGACGCGTGTGGTGTGCAGCGCGCGATCGATGTCACCTTGCCGAGCACGTCGAAGGTGACCAAGGGAACCGAGACGCTCGCTCAGATCGAGAGCGCGCTCACCGCGGTGCAGCCGAACCTGACGCCGGTGATCGACTGCTCGACGACGATCCCCGACGCCGCGTTCAAGGGCACGGCGCTCGCCGGCAAGTAGTCACTCACGCTCGAGTGATGAAGTGCGCGAACTCGATCGAGGGCCGCACATCGTGGTCCGCGATGTAGTGGCGAAAACCAGCGGGCCATTCCCAACGCGCTGACCGTAGAGCCTCGTGGCCGTTAACCCGGCCGCACAACCGACAGTGCGACAAGCCTCGGTAGGTGATGCGCACCGCCGCGGCCTCGACTTGATCGAGGCGGCCGAGGAACGAAGCCCGCTCGCGCCAATCGGGCGCTGGCTCTGGCCAGGGCAACTTGCTTGCAGCGTCGACCGACGGCCTCCAGTGGCCCGCGTAGAGCGGCGATTCCGTCGAGAAGCCCGTTCCGACCGGTGCGGGTACGTAGAAGCGATGCATGCCCGTGTCGCTGATCCACGACATGAAACGCGGATGTTCGCCGTCTTCGACCTCGAGGACGTCCAACCAGTTGTGTCCCGGCGGAATGACCGGATCGCGCAAGATCACGTGACCGATCCGCTTCGGCACCCCGAACACGAGTGGCCTCAGCTCGTTCGTGAGCGGGATCGACCGATCGAAGACAGGTCGCACCGCTAGCAATCGCCAGTCGGCCACGCCGCCAGTTACCACGGAACCAAGGATCACGCCCCACGGGAGCGGCCGCGGTGGCACCCTCGAACGAGTCGCATGAACCGCCTCGTCTTGCTCGTCATGTTGGGCGCCTGCGGCCATGCCGACCACGCTTCGAGCCCGAGTAACAAGATGAACTCTGCCCCACTGACCGATCAGCCCGCTCCTGTGATCACGGCGCGCGCGCCGAACGAGTGGCTTCTCGAGGTGACTCGTACGCAGGGCACGCGCTCGGCGAAGGCAGCGATCGTGGTGTCGGTCGCTCCGACGCCAGCGTCGCCAACGCCGCATCTGGGTGTTGCGAGTGCGCAAGCGTGGCTCGCGCTCGCTCGCACCGCGACGGATTTGAATGCGTCGACCGACGCAGTGGCTGCTGCGCGCGCCGGCATTGCCGATCTCGGCGACAACTATCGACCGAAGCGCGTCAAGGACGACACCGGACTGCACATCCTCGACGCGAACGGCGCGATCTCTGCGGGACGAACAGAAGAGGGCGCACGCACGCTGATCTCCGTGCTCGACACGCGGATCGGACTCTACTTCCAGCGCTACGAACACGAAGCGCGCCTCTCGAAGTGAAGCCCTGCCGACGCGGGTCTGATCTAGCACGCGGCGATCGCCGGCTTCACGGCATCGCCACCGCGGGCTGACTCGGAGCGCGGCACGTACGCCAGGATGCATGCAACGGCTCCCGCGATCAGGACGACCGAGAACTCGACGCCGTTCTCGCCGGGTCCCACGACGAACCAGTGGAGCCGGTGCGCGATCCACATGCCGGGGACGATCACGAGCAGGTTACCGATACAGCCGATCACGACGAGCCGGCGCGAGATCCGCAGGACCGCGGACACCAGCTCGAGCCCTTTGATCGACCACACCAGCGCGACGCCGCACGGAAAGCCGAGCTCGCCCATCGCCTGCCCCCACCCGCGCATGCCCTCGACGTCCCACATCACGAACGCATATGCGCCGTGCGGGATCAGCGAGAGCGCGGATGCGACCCGGATGATCTCGAGGCCAGGGGCCTCGCCGAACCGCGCGGCCCACGCGATGCCGGTCAAGCACCCGATCAGGAGGATGTTGAATTCGCAGCCCGGGTGACCCTCTTCGGCAGCGCCTCCGACGACAAACCAGTTCGGCGCGTAGAACAGGGCGATGCCGGCGGCGAGGCCGACCATCGCGACGAGCGCCGCCGGCACGACGAAGCGCCGGACGAGCAGACCGAGCGCGCAAACGAGCTCGGCCGCGATCGCGAGCCACGCGAGGGCGCCGGAGACCGGGATGCCGCGGCTCGCGAGGGCGGCTGCGAGGTCGACCGCGTCGTTCGGGTGAACGAGCGCATGCAGCGGGTGAGTCAGAAGGACGATCGCGACGGTGTAGCGAACGAGGTCGACGGAGCGGCGGGCATCGTGCGCGATCGGTTTCCACAAGCGTGAAGCCATCGGCAGATTGCGCCACGTCGCGAGCCATGAAGCGAATAGAATGTGAATATGTCGTCCATAGTCACTGGCTATACCTCTCCGGCCAGCCACGACCTCGTCCAGCTTCAATACGTGCGTGCGATCGCGGCGTGCGAGAGCATGACCGCCGCCGCGAAGCTCTTGCGGGTCAGCCAGCCCACGCTCAGCAATGCGGTGCGCGCGCTCGAGCGCCGGCTCGGGACCTCGCTGTTCCTGCGCGGACCGCGCGGCGTGACGCCGACTGCCTCCGGTGCGATCGTCGTGCGTGCAGCCGACGACGTGTTCGCGCGCCTCCAGCTTGCCGACGAACAGATCCGCGGCATCGAGTCCGATCCGGCAGGCCGGTTCGTGATCGGCTGCTACCACTCGTTCGGCTCGCTGCTCTTGCCCGAGCTGATGCGCGACCTCGGCGAGCGCGCACCCGGGATCGAGGTCTCGCTCTGGGAGGGCATCGGGCCGCGGGTGATCGACGCGGTCGTCGACCGCACGGTCGACTTCGGGATCGGCGTGAGCTCCGCCTCGACTCCACGCCTTCATCCGAATCTCGTCGTGGTTCCGTTGTTCAACGACGTCATGGTCGTGGTCTCCGCTCGCAAGCGACCTCCGGCGAACGCGCCGCTGTTCCACGTCCCGCGGATCGCGCTGAGCGAGCGCGTCGTCAATGCGCTGCGCGCGAAGGGCCGGCTCCCACCGCGGATCGTGCCGTGTGGCGATCTCGAGCTCGTGAAGAGCCTGGTCCTCGGCGGCGCCGGCATCGGCGTGATGCCGTGGCGCGTCGCCGTCCAGGGTGGCACCGCCCGTGAGGTTCGTCTCGTCGATCCGGCGCTACCGTTCGAGGTCGACGTCGGCTGTTTGTTCTACCGCGCGGATCTCCATCGCACGCGCGGTACGCTGTTGCTCCGGGACGAGCTGGTCCGCCGCGGTCGCGCGCTCGACGGTCTCGCATTGCCGTGCGGGGTTCCTAGGATCGGCCGCAAGGCGGGGTAAAGTGGGCCTGGGTGACTGCTGGTTTCGAGCTGCTGTTCGACGCGAATCCGCGTCCGATGTTCGTGTTCGATCGCGAAACGCTCGCGATCGTGGCGGTCAACGCGGCCGCATGTCGGCTCTACGGCTGGACTCGCGAGGAGCTGCTCGCGATGACGATTCGCGAGCTGCGCAACGCCGACGCGCTTCCGGTCCTCGATCGCGCGCTCGAGAGCGAGCGCGCTCATACGAAACAACAGTTCAGGCGGATGTCGCGGCACGTCACCAAGGATGGCCGGTCGATCGAGGTCGACGTCGAGATGTCGCGGATCGAGCTCGAGGGCCGACCGTGCGTCCTGTGCTTGATCGTCGATCTGACCGAGGCCGAAACGTCCGAGCGCCGCGCCCTCGCGAACTTTCGCGCCCTGATCGAGCGGCTGCCGACGGGGACGATCGTCCACCGCCTCGGCCGCATCATCTACATCAACCCGGCCGGCGTGCGCGGGTTGCGCTACGACAATGCAGCGCAGCTGATCGGCACGCCGGTGCTCGAGCTGATTCACCCGGAGGATCGCGACCTGATCAAGGCGCGCGTCGAACAGACCGCTCGCGAGGGCCGCGCGCCGGCCGCGGAGTCGCGGATGATCCGGCGCGACGGCACGATCGCGTTTATCGAGGCCGAGGCCACGATGCTCGACTTCGATGGTCAGCCCGCAAACGTCGTGATCGCGCACGAGGTGACCGAGCGGCGCGAGCTGTTCGCGCGCGTGGCGACGGCGGATCGCTTGCTCTCGATGGGCACGCTCGCGGCGGGCGTCGCGCACGAGATCAACAACCCGCTGTCCTATCTGGTCGCGAGCCTCGAGCTGCTCGCGCGCGATGCGACCCCGGCGCAAGCTGCGCTCCTCGCAGACGCCCAGGAGGCCGCGGATCGCGTCAGCGCGATCGTGCGCGACCTCCACCAGCTCACGCGCCCACCGGGAGACACGCTCGATGCGGTCGACGTCGTCCGGATCCTCACGTCGTCGATCAAGATGGTCAACAACGAGCTGCGGCACCGGGCGAGCTTGGTCACGAGCTACGCGCCACAGTTGCCGCGCGTCGCCGCGAGCTCGTCGCGCCTCGGCCAGGTGTTCCTGAACCTGCTCGTCAACGCCGCGCAGGCGATCGGCGAGGGCCATGCGGATCGCGAAGAGGTTCGCGTGCGAGTCACCGCGAGCGCGGATCGCCGGCAAGTGTTCGTCGAGATCGAGGACACCGGCGTGGGCATTCCCGCCGAGATCCTCGGCCGTGTGTTCGATCCGTTCTTCACGACGAAGCCGCACGGCACCGGCATGGGGCTCGGGCTCGCGATCTCGCATCAGATCGTGAAGTCGATCGGCGGCGAGATCTCGGTGACGAGCACGGTGGGTGTCGGCTCGACGTTCCGGATCACGCTGCTCGCCGCAGATCCGGCCGCGAAGATCACGGCGCCGCAGATCGAGGTGCCGATCGTCGCGTCGGCGCTGCGGATCATGATCATCGATGACGAGGTCCAGCTCGGCCGCGCGGTCGCGTCGCTGCTGTCACCAGAGCACGACGTCGTCGCCGTCACGCGCGCGCGCGATGCGGTCGACCTGCTCTCCAGCGACGGCGGCTTCGATGCGATCCTGTGCGATCTGATGATGCCGGAGATGAACGGCATGGAGCTCTACGAGCGGATGCCGGCGCACTATCGCGACAAGCTCGTGTTCGTGACCGGCGGTGCGTTCACGCCGCAGGCCCGGGCATTCCTCGTCGGTCGCGAGTACCTGGCGAAGCCGTTCAGCGAGCAGCAGTTGCGCACCGCGATCGCGCGGATCACGGGTTGAGGTATCGTCGGCGCGTGGCCGACATCTCCTTTGCCGCGATCAAGGCCGTGCGCAGTCGATGCGATGCAGGGATCGCCGAAGCGAAGGCGGCCCTGGTCGCGACCGGCGGGGATGTCGATGCCGCGGTCGAGCGCCTGATCACACCGGAGCGTCGCGCGCTCGACGCGCACTACGCGATCACGCTGGCCGTCGCCGCGAAGGGCGCTTCGCCGCCGCGCGAGGTCCGGGTCCACCGCGTCACGATCGATCCCGCCGCGGCGGAGCTGATCACGACGCTCGCGCCCGAGCTGGAACGGTTCATGAACGCGATGGCGCCGGGGTGTCGCTTGATCACGCTCGAGCGCCGGTGGGACCGCTTCGCGGATGGGACCTCGCAGCTCGCGGTCGGCGCCGACTTCGCTGCGCTCGATCCGGATCCCGCGCGCGACCACGTGATCGCGGTGCTCGGCGCGCAAGATCTCACGCGCCTGCCCGACGATCGCGAGCGTGGCCGGGCAGCGTTCGAGGATCGCGCCGGCACGTGCCTGCGAACCTGGGTCCGGCGCGACGATTCGCTTCGCGTCGTGCTGCGGGTCGAGGCGCTGTGCAAGGCGGACGACGCAGTCGGCGGCGCGATGCTGACGCCGGCACTCGCGGCCTACGCGCGCACGACCACCGCCGCGCGCGGATCGAGCATGCCGGCCTGGGTGCGCGCGCGCTGGGACGTCGACGAAGGCGGCGCGCGCAGCGTCGACGCGGTGTTCATCTCGCCCGTCCAACGGGTGATGATCACCGATCGAGGCGGCGTGCTGACGATCGAGTCGCTCGCCTGAACGCGCGCGGCGAGCGTCCCGCCATCCGGTCGAAGAACCGGCCGAAGTAGCTCGGGTCGGCAAACCCGAGGTGGTTGCCGATCGCTTCGGCGGTGCGATCGGAGTACAGCAGCAACCTGCGGGCCTCGACGGCGATCCGATCCTGGAGCACGCGCTTCGCGCTGCACCCGAGGTGCGCGTTGCACAGCGCGGTGAGATGGCCCGAGGTGATCGCGAGCTTCTGCGCGTAGTCCGCGGTGCGATGGAGCCGGCGGTAGTGCGCTTCGACGAGGTCGAGGTAGCGCTGGACCACCGGATGGGGGACCACGGGCGCGGTCCCGTGCGCCGCGCTGTGGATGCGCGCGAGCCGGATCAGGATCTCGTAGAGCTGCGCGCGCAACAGGTGCGTGCTGTCGGCGCGCACGGGAGGGAGCTCGGCGCGCATCGCGAGCATCAGGTCGCGCAGCGCTGCGGCGGTCGATCTCCCGATCGAGACGGCGGATTTTTCGCCGGCTGGATGATGAAAGTAGGGCAGGCGCGCGACGAACTGATCGTCGAGGAAGAACTCCTGGAGGAACAGCGCGGGGAAGAACAAGCACACGCCATCGAGCTTCTCGACGCGCCAGTGGCGGACCTGGCCCGGCGTCGTGAAGAAGATCCGGCCGGCGCGAACGTCGAGCTGCTCTCCATCGAGGAAGAACGTGCCGCGGCCGCGCGTGACGAGAAAGATGTCGTAGAAGTCGAGTGCGTGCGGCTCTTCGAAGATGAACGTGGGGATGTCGTGGACCCACGCGATATCGACGAGCAACTCGGGCCCGTACTTCGTCCGGTGAAACGCCACGCGACGGACCACCCACGAAAAGTACCAGAACATCCCGCGTCCTTCGCTTCCGAACGCGTCGTCGCGTCGCGATGCTGTCGATCATGATCAAACACATCGTCGTCGCGCTGCTGGTGTCGCGAGCGGCGTTTGCACAGGCGACGTTTCACGGCGATAACGCGCGTACCGGGGTGTACCGGTCAGCGGCTCCTGCGACAGCACCGAAGGTCGTGTGGAAGTTCAAGGCGGGCGCGCCGATCTTCAGCTCGGCCGCGATCGTCGGCGGCATCGTGTACATCACGAGCGACGACAGCTTCCTTTACGCGCTCGATCGCGAGACCGGCGCGGTCAAGTGGAAGTTCGAGACCCAGGGCCGGATCGCTTCGTCACCGGCGGTCGCCGACGGCAGCGTGTACTTCGCGAGCTACGACGGCGGGTTCTACGCGGTCGACGCGGCGACGGGAAAGCTGAAGTGGAAATTCGATACCGAGGGCGAGCGGCGGTTCGCGGCACCAGGCATCCACGGCAACACGCCGGCGCAGCAGGTCATCCCGGATGCATGGGACTTCTACCAGTCGTCGCCGGTGGTCGCGCGCGGTCGCGTGTACTTCGGCAGCGGCGATGGCAACGTGTACGCGATCGATGCCGCGACCGGCGGCCTGCGCTGGAAGTTTCATACCGGCGATGTCGTCCACTCGTCGCCCGCGATCGCCGACGACACGCTCTACATCGGCAGCTTCGATACCTGGCTGTACGCGATCGACGCCGACCGCGGCACCGAGCGGTGGCGGTTCAAGACCGGCGAAGATCCGGTGCGCCACAACCAGACCGGCCTGACGTCGTCGCCGGTCGTCGTCGGCAAGACCGTGTACTTCGGCTGCCGCGATGCGCACATCTACGCGGTCGATGCGGTCACCGGGAAGCAGAAGTGGGCGTTCTACACCGACCACGGCTGGGTCAGCGCGACGCCCGCGGTCCGCGACAACACCCTGTTCATCGGCACCGGCTCGAACCAGAAGTTCATGGCGCTCGACGTCGCGACCGGCAAGCCGCGCTACGCGAACCCGATCAAGACCGCGATCTTCTCGTCGGTCGCACTCGCCGGCGACCTCGCGGTGGTCGGCACGTTCTCGGGCGAGCTCGACGCCTACAACGCGAAGACCGGCGCGCTGGTCTGGGAGGTCATGACGGAGGCTCGCAAGGCCGACCCGCGCAAGGTCCTGAAGCCCGATGGCACGCTCGACCCCGATGCGGTCGTGCCCTCGATGTTCGGCGACTTCGAGAACATGTACGTGATGATGGACAAGCGGCTGTCGACCGGGTCGTTCCTGGCGTCGCCGGTGATCGATCGCGGCATGATCTTCGTCGGGTCCGCCGAGGGCATCCTCTACGCCCTGCGCTGAAAAATTTGCCCCGATCTCGCAGGGATGATTGCCTTCGTGCGTGAGCTTCCTGCCCTATCGGGAGGATCGGCGCACGCTGGTGGTCGCAGGGCTGAACCTCGTGCTCCTCGGTGTGCCGTACGCCGTGGCGCTGCCGCGGGTGTGGTGCGTGCCGTTCGTCGTCCTCGGCGGCGTGCTGTCGTTCAGCTCGTGGGCGATCATTCACAACCACATTCACGTCCGCACGCTGCGCTCGCGCTGGATGAACGACGCGCTGTCGATGCTGCTGAGCCTGACCGTCGGTCATCCGGCGACCGGGCTCGTGCTCACCCATACGATGAACCATCACGTCCACGTCGGTGGCGTGGCGGACTGGAGCCGGCCGGCAAATGCGGGCCGCGGCTGGGGCGGCATGCGCTTGTTGCGCTACGCGTTCGTGACGCCGGTGCGAATGGCGCAGGGGCGAGCGGCGGTCGACGCGCCGCGACTATCGGCGAAACAGCATCGCCAGCGCTCGCGCGAACGCTGGTTCGTCTACACGCTCGCGATCCTCGCGCTCGCGCTGCGACCGACGACGTTCCTCGCGTTCACGCTGCCGATCTGGGTCGCCGGCACGCTGATCTTCCTCGGGATCAACCTGCTCCAGCACGACGCGTGCGATCCGGGCAGCGACATCGCGCACTCGCGCGACTTCACCGGCCGGTTCATCAATTTCCTGTTCTTCAACGGCGGCTACCACACGATGCATCACAACCGGCCCGGCCTGCACTGGAGCCGGTTGCCCGAGGAGCATCGCCGCCTCGTCCCCGTACGCGAGGAGCTCGAGTCGCCGTCGCTCCTCGGCCACTTGCTGCGCGCGTACTTGCTGCCGCGCTGGAGAGCACGGTGAACCTCCACAAGGCCGATGTCCTCGATCACTTCGTCTCGCCGAAGGTCATCGCCGGGCCGTCGGCGTCCGCGGCGTCGGCAGGTGCAGCGGCGCGCCTGCGCGAAGATCCGGCCTACGCCGAGCTCAAGCGGCGGCTCGAGGCGGTCGGCTTCTTTCGCCCGGCGCCCGGTGATTACGCGTGGCGGATCGCGCTGGCGCTCGCGATGGCCGTCGCGGGTTGGTGCTGCATCGTGCTCGCGAGCCCGCCGTGGCTGCGCGCGATCGGCGTCGCGCTGATCGGCATCACGATGATCCAGGCGTCGTTCCTCGCCCATGATGCGGCGCACGGCGCGATCGCGAAGCGGTCGTGGCTCGTCGAGTTGATCGGCCAGCTCTACGCGACGGTGATCGCGGGCTACGCGTTCAGCTACTTCCGCCGCGGCCACGACCTCCACCACTTTCACACGAACGAAGAAGAGCTCGATCCGGACTGCCTCTCCGACGTGTTCAGCGTCGGCGCATCGTCCGCTCGCCGCAAGACCGGCATCGGCCGGTTCTTCACGCGCCATCAGGCGGTGATCGTGCCGATCGTGTTGCCGCTGTGGGCGCTGATGCTCAAGTGGGATGGCCTGACGTTTCTCGCGCGCAGCTGGCGGCGGTGGTGGCGGGACCTCGTCGGGCTCGCCGTCCACGTCGCGGTGTGGCTCGTGATCCCCGCGCGCGTGATCGGCGTATGGCCTGCGCTAGGCGCATACCTCGCGTTCAACGGGCTCGCCGGGCTGTACCTCGGCGTCGTGATCCCCGTGAATCACATCGGCACGGCCTACCTGCCGACCGGCCATGACCTGACGTTCCTCGAGCACCAGCTCGCGACGAGTCGCAACATCCGGGCGCCGCGCACGCCGATCGTTCGTACCGTGTTCGCGTATTTCTTCATCGGACTCGATCACCAGGTCGAGCACCACCTGTTCCCGTGGGCGCCGGTGTGCCGGCTCGCCCGCGGCGCGGAGGTCACGCGCGCATTTTGCGCGGAGCGAGGTCTGCCGTACCACGAGGCCGGCTGGACCCGCGCGGCGCGCGACATCGGGAGTCACCTCGCTCGGATCGGACGGACCGCCGACGACGAGGCCGCGTGGCAGCTATCGTGTAAGCTTGCCGCTCGCGGGGATGAGTGATCTTGGCTTTCCCGGCACGGCGCGGTTCGAGATCCTGCGTCGCCTCGGCGCGGGCGGGATGGGCGTTGTCTACGAAGCGTTCGATCGCGAGCGCAATCGCCGCGTCGCGCTAAAGACGTTTCGCCAGATCTCGAACGACGCAATCCTCCGCTTCAAGGACGAGTTCCGGGCGCTGCAGGGCGTTCACCACGACAACCTGGTGAAGCTCTACGAGCTGTTCGAGGTCGACGGCCGGTGGTTCTTCACGATGGAGCTGATCGACGGCGTCGACTTCGTCCATCACGTCGGCGATGCGAGCGCCGGCCCGAGCCCGTCGGTCCTCGAGCGCGACCAGACGCTCGATCTCCACAACGAGCCGGCGCCGCTGAGCGAACAGACACCGTCTCTGGCGACGCTCGACGAGGCGAAGCTGCGCGAGGTGCTGCCGCAGCTCGTCGCCGGGATCGATGCACTGCACGCGGCCGGCAAGGTCCATCGCGACATCAAGCCGCAGAACGTGCTCGTCACGCGCGACAACCGCGTCGTCGTCCTCGACTTCGGGCTCGTCCAGGACACCGCGCGCGACGATGCCACCGGTCACGTCGTCGGCACGCCGACGTACATGGCGCCCGAGCAAGCGGCGGGCGAGCACGTCGCGATGGCGGCCGACTGGTATGCGGTCGGCGTGCTGCTGTACAAGGCGCTGACCGGAAAGCTGCCGTTCGCGGGAACGAGCGAACTGGCGTTGCTCGCCGAGAAGCAGGAAGGCGTCCTGGTCCCGCCGCGCGACGTCTCGGCGACGGCGCCGCCGGATCTCTCCGATCTCGCGATGGCGCTGCTCCACCGCGAGCCGGCACGGCGCCCGACGAGCGCCGAGATCTTCGATCGCCTGCGCGTGCGCAGCGGGCCTTCCAATCGCGGCTCGCGCGAGCGGATCTTCGTCGGTCGCGAGCAAGAGCTGGAAGAGCTCGTCACCGCGTTCGGCCAGGCGCGCACCGCGACGGTCGCGGCGATCGTGCGCGGCGAGAGCGGCGTCGGCAAGAGCCAGCTGGTCAAGCAGTTCAACGACGCGCTGGCCGAGCGCGAGCCCGGCGTGATCGTCCTCGGCGGTCGCTGCTACGAGCGCGAGTCGGTGCCGTACAAGGCGTTCGACGGGATCATCGACGAGCTCGCGCGCATGCTCGCGAAGCGCTCGCCGTACGAGCTCGCCGAGATGCTGCCGGGGCGCGTAGCATTCGCGGCGCAGATGTTCCCGGTGCTGCGCAGCGTGCCCGCGATCGCGAGCAAGCCACGGCCGGCGGAGGCGAGCGATCCGCAGCAGCAGCGCACGCTGTTGTTCGCCGCGGTGCGCGAGCTGTTCGGTGCGCTTGCGAAGCGATCGCGGATGGTCCTCGTGATCGACGATCTGCAGTGGACCGATGCAGAGAGCCTCGCGCTGCTCCGCGAGCTCTTGCGCGGCCCCGATGCACCGCCGATCCTGTATCTCGCGACGTTGCGCCCGACCGAGGCGGCCGGCGTCGCGATCGACGACATCGAGAAGACCGTCGCACTCGCGACCGTGGTGCACGACCTTCGCCTCGGAGCGTTATCGGCGGCGGCGGCCGAGGAGCTCGTCGCGCGGCTCGCGAGTCGGATGGGGATCACACCGTCGCAAGCGACGAGCGCGATCGCCGAGGAGGCGCACGGCCATCCGCTGTTCATCCAGGAGCTCGTGCATCACAGCGCCGGATCGAGCGCCGCGATCGGTGCGTTCCAGCTCGACGACGCGATCATGGATCGCGTCACCCGGCTCGCCGCGAGCCAGCGCAGGCTGATCGAGATCGTGACCGTCGCCGGCCGGCCGTTGCCGCAGGAGACGATCGCGCGCGCGGCGAACGTCGATTTCGGCGAGCTGTCGGTCGATATCGATGCGCTGCTCGCCGCGAACCTCATCAAGTCGAGCGGCGCGCGCCGGACCGATGCCGCGGAGCCGTATCACGATCGCGTGCGCGGCGCCGTGCTCGCGCGCCTGACCACGAGCGATCGCACCGCGATCCATCACCAACTCGCGATCGCGCTCGAGGCGATGCAGCATCCCGATCCGGAGACGCTCGCGATCCACTGGCGCGACGCCGGCAAGCCCGAGCGCGCCGTCAGCTACGCGCTCGCCGCAGGTGATCAGGCGGTTGCCGCCGTCGCGTTCGGTCGCGCCGCGCGCCTCTATCAGATGGCGCTCGACCTCGGCATCCCGCAACTCGATCAGCGCCGCGAGGTCGAGGTTCGGGTCGCCGAAGCGCTCGCGAACGACGGTCACGGGCCGGCCGCGGCGAAGGCCTATCTCGCGGCTGCGGCAGAGGCGCCGCCCGAGGACAATCGCCGGCTCACCCAGTGCGCCGCCGAACAGTTGCTGCGCGCGGGCCACATCAACGAAGGGCTCTCGCTCGTCCGCACCGTCCTCGGCGACATGGACATTCGGGTGCCGAAGAGCCCGCGCACGTCGCTGGTGTCGCTGCTCTATCAGCGCGCCGCGGTGCGGTTGCGCGGGCTGCGCCACAAGGAGCGCAGCGAGGCCGATGTCCCACGCCAGGAGCTCGAGCGGATCGATGCGTGCTGGACCGTCGCGCTGCTCGGCTTCGTCGATACGCTGCGCGGCGCTGATTTCGGTGCGCGCCATCTCCGGCTCGCGCTCCGCGCAGGCGAGCCGCGCCGGTTGGCCCGCGCCGTCGCCGTCGAGGCGATCTATGCCGCGAACATCGCGCATGGCTACGAGCCGCGCGCGCACGAGCTGATCGCGGTCGCGCAGCGCCTCGCGGTGAGCAGCGGCAGCAACTACGCGAACGCGTTCGTGATCGGCTCGCTCGGCGTCGTCGAGCACGCGCTCGGCCACTTCAAGACGGCGCGCGAGCATGCGGAGCGCGCGGAGGCGATCTTTCGCGCGAGCTGTCGCGGGGTCGCGTGGGAGCTCGATCTCGTCCAGCTGATCGCGCTGATGTGCCTCGCGTACGAGGGAAACCTCGTGGAGCTCGGCCGTCGGTTGGCACCGATCCTCGGCGAAGCGCAGGATCGCGGCGATCGGTTCTGCGTGTCGTCGGTGCAGGTGATCATCAAGTACCGCTCGCACCTGTTTCTCGACCAAGCCGACGAGGCCCGCAGGGTCGCGGAAGAGGCGATGGCGAACTGGAACCAAGAGGGTTTCCAGCTCCAGCACCGCCACGCGTTGCTCGCGCACGCCGAGATCGATCTCTACACCGACAAGGGCGGCGACGCGCATCGCCGGTTCGAGCACAGCTGGCGCGCGCTCAAGGGCTCGCTGCTGCTCGCGGCACAGCAACAGCGGCTCGAGCTGTTCGACGCGCGAGGGCGTGCGGCGATCGCGGCGGCCGGCGAGCGCGACGCCGATGCTCGCAAGCTGCTCGCGATCGCGGAGAGCTATGCCGCGTCGATCGACAAGGACGAGATGGCGTGGGCGAGCGCGCTCGCGATGCTGATCCGCGCCGGTGTCGCCGCGCGGCGCGAGCAAGGCGATCGAGCCATCGAGCTCCTCCGCGACGCGTTGCGCGGCTTCGAGGAGGTCGGCATGGCGCTGCACGCGGCGATCGCGCGGCGCGTGCTCGGCAAGCGGATCGGTGGCGACGAGGGCGCCGGGTTCGTCGCGAGTGCAGACGCGTGGCTCGCCGCGGCGCATGTCGCGAACGTGGAGCGCACGACGGCGATGATCGCGCCGGGCCTCTAAGGCTTGCGCGCGGAGACCAGCACGTATTCGACCCAGCCTTGCTCGTAGAGCTGGACCAGGCCGTAGTTGAGCGCGACACCGACCGCGGCGCCGAACCGGCCGCGGATCCGCAGCACTTCGCGCCGCCGCTCGAGCCGGCGCTGTTCCTGCCAGTAGCCGGGGAACGTCTGCGCGCCGACCTGCTCCATCTCGATGTCGACGAAGCCGACCTCGCGGAGGAGCGCCGCGTAGCCGTCGGGCGAGATCGCATTCGCGCGCGGTACGCTCCACGCGGCGCACACGCCGTCGTAGATCGCGCGCTGGACCGGGCCACTCGGCGGCCGCACGATCGCGAAGTCGGCCATCGCGAGTCGCCCGCCGGGCGCGAGCACGCGATACGCCTCGCGCAGCCAGCGCTCGCGGGTATCGAAGTGATGGGCGGCCTCGAGGCACAGCGCGTGGCTGAACTGCTCCGCGCCGAACGGCAGCGCGACCGCGGAGGCGTGATGGAACCGAACGCTCGTCACGCCCTGCTGGGTCGCGCGCCGGCGGGCCGCTTCGACATGCTTCCACGTGATATCGACCGCATCGACCTCGAGCGGGCCGAACCGGCGATGGAGCGCGAGGTCCTGCGTTCCGCGACCGGGCGCCGCGTCGACGAGCCGGCTGCCGGGCTCGAGCCGGAGCAGCTCGCCCATCCGCATCACCATCCGGTCGGCGGCCTCGAGGTACGTCGCGATGCCCGGTTCCCACAGGCCGAAGTTCAGGTAGCCGTCGTGGGAGTCCTGGGCGCTCGGATCGTGGTGGCCGTAGAGGCGCTCGACGGCGCGCTCGGTCGTGCGCGGGTTCCAGCGCTGGCGGTCGGTCGGGATCGCAGCCATGCGCCTACGGTGCGGTCGCGCGCGAGCCGGGCCAAGAAATTTGTCGGCGGCAGATCGCGCGCCTATCGTGAGGCGTGAACCTGCCGCCCGGCCCGACCAGCTTCGTCCCGTCGCTGTTGCGCTATCAGGTCGATCCGTACGGCGTGTTCCGCGCGCTCGCGAAGAAATACGGCGAGCCGTTCATGCTCGCGCTCCCTGGCACGCCGGGCACGGTCGTCACCGGCAGCGCGGAAGGCGCGCGCGCGATCATCGCGGCGGATCGAGAGCAGTTCGTGCCACTCGTCTCCGAGGTCACGCCGCAGCTGTTCGGCGATGCGTCGATCTTCATGCAGAAGGGCGATGCGCATCGCCAGGCGCGCAAGATGATGGCGGCGCCGTTCCACGCGCATCGGCTCGATCGCTACGGCGAGCTGATGGAGACGATCGTGCAGCATCACATGACGAGCTGGCGGACCGGCGACGTCGTGCCGATGCAGACCGCCGTGCACCGGATGACGCTCGACATCATCCTCGGCGTGTTGTTCGGTCACGCGCCGGGCGAGCCGCGGTCGCAGCGGTTTCATCACGCGCTCGACGACGGGCTCGAGACGCTCGGGCCCGCGATCCTCTACGCGAAGTTCCTGCGCCGCCGATTCTGGGGCTTCGGCCCGTGGTCGCGCGCGCTCCGGCTCGTCGACGACATGCGCGCGGCGCTGATGGCGGAGATCCAAGTCCATCGCGAGCGACCGGGCAACGACGTGATCGATGGCCTCATCCGCGCGCGCTACGAGGACGGCACGCCGCTCACGGATCTCGAGATCCGCGATCGGTTGTCGGATCTGATCATCGGCGGCCACGAGACCACGGCGGTCGCGATCGCGTGGGCGTTGCACGAGCTGTGTCGCGCGCCGCACGCGATGACTCGCCTCGTCGACGAGCTCGACGCCAACTGGACCGGCCCGAACCCGGCGCAGCTCGAGGCGTTGCCGTACCTCGAGGCGGTGTGCAACGAGACGTTGCGCCTCCATCCTTCGGTCGTGTTTCTCAGCCGCCGGCTCGCGAAGCCGCTCGACGTGCTCGGTTACCAGCTGCAACCGGGGATGGCCGTGTCGATGGCGCTGCCGGTGCTTCACACCGATCCGCGCGTGTTCCCGGATCCGCTGCGGTTTGTCCCCGAGCGGTTCGTCGGCAAGACCTACGCGGCCGGTGAGTTCCTGCCGTTCGGCGGTGGCCACAAGCGCTGCATGGGCCCGGCGTTCGGCCTCTACGAGATGAAGGTCACGATCGCGACGGTGCTCCGCGCGGTCCGGATCGCGCTCGCGCGGCCCGCGGGTGCCGCAGCGCGGCCTCGTACGATCACGGTCGTGCCGAAGGACGGCGTCGATGTCGTGATCGTCGAGAAGCGGGTCACGCGCGAAACAGCATCGGCACCGTCGCGGGTCGCAGCCGCACGGTGAACTTCGTCGCGGGGCCGTAGAGGTCGCCGCCGACGTGATAGCGCGCCGGTTCTGCGAGCTCGAACGCGACGGCGCGCGCGGCGAAGTCGTGGAGCTTCGGGTGGCGGAACGTGCCGTCGAACGAGCGCGGCAACGCGACGAGCGTCTCGACGCCGGTCAGCGCGCTGATCCGGATCTGGAACGCGCCGGTCATCGCCTCGGCATGCGGGAAGAAGTTCATGCCGTGCGCGTACGAATGGATCGTGCTCGCCGCCGCGATGCTGAACGGACCCTCGTAGAGCGTCGCGCCGGGTGCGAGCCGTACGTCGGGCGAGCCGTCATCGTGCAAGCGCCACGCGGGCTCGTCGAGTGCGACGACGCGCACGTGGCGGAGCGGGCGCGCGAGCAAGCGCGGCACCGTGCGCACCATCGCCGTGACGACGAGCCCGGGCACGCCGCGCGATAGCTTGCCGAGGACGCCTCCATAGTTGCGATCCTTCATCAGCGTACGGAAGTCGACCGCGTAGTCCGCGTCGAGGCCGACGCCGGTGAAGTGCGTGCTCTCGCCGTCGACATCGATCAGCTTCAGCGGCCGCGCCGGTTCGTCGCTCGCGGCGCGCGCGAGGTCCTTCGCGAGGCCCGCGCGATCGCCGCGCGATGATCCCGAGACATCCGCGATCGCGTTGCCGGTGCCGAGGCGAAGCGGCAGCAAGACCGGAACGCGCCCGCCGGTCGCGACGAGATCCGCGGCTGCCCTTCGGAACGTGCCATCGCCGCCGCCGATCGCGAGTGCGCCGACGCCGATGATCTCGTGCGCGGCGGCGGTCGCGTCGTCGAGCGTTTCGGTGACGTACAACCGATCGCCGACCGCATCGCGGAGCTGGGCGATGCTCGCTTCGGTCACGCCCTGCGCGTTGCGATTGACGAGCACCGCCACCAGTCGAGTCACGGCCGCGACTATAGATCCGCGGCGGTGCAAACAAGACTGGGCAGCGAGCAACATTCATGCGGCGCAACCTCGCGTTCCTGCACATCGGCCCGCGGAACAGAAGCTGCAATCCGCGCGAGGTGATGCGTTGGTTCCTCGTTCTTCTCGTCGCGTGCGCGAGCCCGCACGGTCACGACGGTTCGCGTGCGGATGATGGCGGGCTGGTCGATGGCGACGGTGGTGTCGTCGGCGGCAACGATGCGTCGGTCCCAGGTGCGCCGCTGTCGACGCCGCCGAAGCTGCTCTCGGGCGGGCTCTATCCGCGCGCGATCCTCGCAGCGAACGGCTACATCTACGCGTCGCTCGTCACCGGTCAGCCGAACGGCGTGTTCGGCGGCTCGATCTTCGAGAGCACCGACGACGGCCTGACATTCACGCGGGTCGGCGGAATCGACGACCCGATCCTGAATAGCGGCGATTGCTGCGCGACGCTGTACGAGCTGCCGCACGCGCTCGGAGCATTGCCCGCGGGCACGCTGCTGTGGGCGACCTCGGTCGGGCAGGGCATGCCGACGAACCACATGTCGATCGTGATGTGGGCGAGCACAGATCACGGCCGCACGTGGGCGCGCCAATCGACGATCGTGACCGCACCGCAACCGGTGGCGTGCAACGGCCTATCGTGCGGCTTGTGGGAGCCCGAGCTCGTGCTGCTCGATAACGGCACGCTGGTCTGTCACTTCTCGGACGAGACCAGCGCCGCACATAGCCAGTACCTCGCGGAGCGCACGTCGACCGATGGCGTCACGTGGTCCGCTTCGCGCGCGACGGTCGCGCCCACTGCTTCGGCCTCGCGCCCCGGCATGGCGAACGTGCGCCGGATGGCGAACGGCACGTACGTGATGTCGTACGAGGTCTGCGGCACCGACGCGTGCAACGTCCACATCCGGACCTCCGCGAACGGCGTCGACTGGGGCGATCCGAACGACATCGGTCCGCGGCCGACGACCGTCGACGGTCGCTACTTCGTCCACGCCCCGACGCTCGCGTTCGACGCGACCGATGGTGCGAACGGCAGGTTCTTCCTCGTCGGCCAGCTCGCGGGCGGTGGCACGCCGCAAGAGAACGGCTCGATCCTGCTCGCGAACACCGAGAGCACGTCGCGCGCGTGGTACGAGCTCGCCGCGCCGGTCGCGGTGCCGAACGCGTACGACAACTTCTGCCCGAACTACAGCTCGCCGCTGTTGCCGCTCGACCACGGCGCCGCGGTGCTCGAGATCGCGACGCGCTACGACGGCACCGCGTGCAACGCGTACTTCGCGCGCGGCCCGCTGCGCGGCACCGGCGACGCGACCGGCGTCGCCGATGGCTCGCGCTACCGGCTCGTCAGCGTGATGAGCTCGCTGTGCGTCGACGTCACCGGCGGATCGGCGGCCGCGGGAACGCAGATCCAGCAGTACGCGTGCACCGGCAACATCGCGCAGAACTGGACGCTCGCGAAGAACGCCGATGGCAGGTACGCGCTGCGCTCGCAGATCAGTGGCCTGTGTCTCGCAGCGACCGGCGATACCGCGGGCGCGACCGTGCAGCAGCTCGCGTGCGATGGCAGCGCGGCGCAAGCGTGGACCCTCGACAACGTCGGCCGCGGTTACTTCCGGCTCGTCCGCGGCGGCAACTGCCTCGACGTCAGCGGCGGCTCGCTCGATTCCGGCGCGCACATCCAGCAGTGGACGTGCAACAACCTGTCGCCGCAGATCTGGCACCTCGAGCCGAGCTAGAACCGACCGACGACGGCGAGGCCGAGCCCGTGCGAGACCGGCGCGAGCGTGACGATCGGCTTGTCCGCACGTTCGATCAGCTCGGTGCCGTGGTGATAGAGCAAGAGGCCGGTGCCGATGATCGCGGCGCTTCCACCGAGCGTCACCGCGGTGAAGATGTCGTAGCCGACGCAATCGCCGCCCGCCGGGTCGCAGGCGTGCGGGATCAGCGCGATGACCGACGCCGCGAGCGCGACGCCGCCGACCGCGGTGACGATGCCGCCTGCGACGTGGTAGTGGCCACCGCGCTCGACGAGCACGTCTGGATCGTGGTCATCGTCATCGGGCGGAGCGGCAAACGCATTCGCGGTCGTCGCGAGGATCAACGCCGTGATTTCGAGTCTACGCATGGATCCAGCTCTACAGCCGGGTCTCGATGTCGCCGACGAATAGAATCGGCAGCGCTGCGCGTCTACCGATCCTTGCCGACTAGTTCTCGATCACGCAGTCGACGAGCACGCCGTCGTCGATGCATTCCTGCGCGCCTTCGGTCGTGCAGTCGATGCCCCACCACTCGCCCTGGCTGCAATACACCATCGTGATGTCGTCGCCGCACTGGCTCTGGCCTTCGATCGAAGCGTCGCAGACCTGGCCGTTGACGACCGGCCCCTCATCGACCGGATCGTCGGTCGTGCCGAGGTTGCTGGACTGATCGCTCGTCTGATCCGACGAACACGCGACGGCGCCGACCAGGATGATGGCTGCGAGGATGCGGTGGAGCATGCCGAGCACTACAGCAAGGGCAGTACCAGCCGAGACTTCGCGTGAGTTCGCAGCCTTGCGCAGGTTAGAGCGCCGAGCCGACGCATCTCGCGGTAGACGATCGCAGGCATCGAGGGGTGTATCGCCTCGATGTAAAACTGCACTTCTTCAGGTCGCAGACGGCTTGTGACAGTGTCGGCGACGGGTGAACCGATGAGCGTGTGGTTTTCGGAAGTCTCCGCAGCGGCCGCGTCATTTCTCGAGACCACCGATGACTACGATCAGCTGCTCGCGACGATCACGAGGTCCTGTTCGGAGGCGCTGCACTCGACCTGCATGGTGAGTCTGATCGACGACACCGCTCGCACGGTCACGCCCGTCTCGATCTACGACGAGGACCCCGACGTCATGGCGGCGTTTCGCTCGCTGCATCAGGCGATTCCTTTCGAGCAGACCCTGCTCCGCGACATGGACGATTCGGACCTGGTGTTCGTGCCGTCGGCGTCGCTCGAGGGAGCGTCGCCAACCATGCGCCGGTTCGTGACCGAGGTCGGGATGACCGGCTACGTGATCGTCGTGATGCGGGTGCGCGCCAAGCGAATCGGCATCTTGAGCGTGCTCCGCCGGCGGACCGACCTGCCGCCGCTCGACGAGACCTCGCGCGACATCGCAGTGCACCTCGCGCGGTTCGCCGGGCTCGCGATCGCGAACGCGCGCGAGTTTCACCGTGCGGAGCATGCCGAGGAGCTCCGGCGCAGCGAGGCTCGCCTCCTCGAACTGTCGCAGTTTCTCGACGCCGTGCTCGACGAGCTTCCCGCCGCGGTGTTCATCAAGGATGCGAAGGACTTCTCGTTCGTCCGGATCAACCGGGCGTCGCAGGCGTTGATGGGGCTGACGCCGGGTGCGGCGATCGGTAAGACCATCGCCGCGTTCGTCGATCCGGAGCTCGCGAAGATCTCGTTCGACAGCGACCGCCGGGTCGTCGAGAGCGGCACGCTGCTCGACCAGCCCGAGAACATGATCCACACGGCAAACGGACCGCGTTGGCTGCACACGCGGAAGGTTCCGATCCGCGACCGCGCCGGCGTCGCCCGCTGGCTGCTCGGCGTGACTCACGACATCACCGAGCTCCACGATGCGCTCGCCGTGCTGCGCCGCGCGAACCAGCAGACCGAGGCTGCGAATCGCGAGCTCGAGGCGTTCAGCTACTCGGTCGCGCACGATCTGCGCACGCCGCTCCGCTCGATCGACGCGTTCAGCGTCGCGCTGATGGAGGACTGCGCCGACCAGCTCGACGCGACCGCTAAAGACTATCTGCAACGCGTGCGCACCGGTGTGCAGCGCATGGGAACGCTGATCGACGACTTGCTAAAGTTCTCGCAGGTCGCGCGCGCCGAGATTCGCAAGTCGAAGGTCGACCTCGGCGAAGCGTTTCGCTCCGCGCTCGCGACGCACCAGCGGCTCGAGCCCGATCGCCGGGTCGAGATCGTCGTCGAGGGTGACCTTCGCACCGACGGAGATCCGCAGCTGCTAAGCATCGTGCTCGCGAACCTGTGCGGCAACGCGTGGAAGTTCACGGCGAAGCAGCTCGAGGCGCGGATCGAGATGGGCAGCCGCGTCGAAGAAGGCGAGCGCGTGTTCTACGTCCGCGACAACGGCGTCGGCTTCGACATGCAGTACGCGACCAAGCTGTTTGGCGTGTTCCAGCGCCTCCATCCGAGCTCGGAATTTCCGGGCACGGGTGTCGGCCTCGCGACGGTCGCGCGGATCGTCGCGAGGCATGGCGGTCGCGTCTGGGCGAACGCGACGGTCGGCGCGGGCGCGACGTTCTCGTTCACGCTGAATGCGTGACGCGATGGATCGCGAACGCGATCGCGGCCGCTGCGATGCCGCTGCCGATCGCCGCGAGCGGAGCCGCACCCGTCCGCCACACGACGGTGGCGGTTGCGACCGCGACCGCGAGCGCGAGATCGCGGCCAGTCGCGCGGAGCTGCATCACCACCCCGTCAGGCGGCGCGCGCCGTTCCAGGCGTTCTGCGCCTGGTTGCCGACCCACTGCGCGCCCTGCACGGCGCCGCGACCGACGGCCTTGCCGACGGTGCCACCGAGATCGTAGCCGGCCGCCCCGCCGATGCCCGCGCCGGCGGTGACGCCGACCGGCACGCCCGCGACGGTCGGCGTGGTGACGAGGCCGCCGAGCGCGGCACCACCGACGGCGCCCGCACCGGCGCCGGCGTACTTGCCGATGAACTCTCCGACCTGGCCACCGGTATCGACCGCATCACCGCCGGTGATCATGTCGAGCTGGTTGAGGTCGATCGTCGCGAAGTTCGTGTCGAGCGTGAGCGTGTGCATCGTGAGGGTCTCCGTGTGGTTGGTGTTGCGCTTCGTGCGGTCCCTAGTGCACTCGCAAGGCCAGCTGGCCGATCACGTGTTTCCACACAGATCCGCTTCGCGGTGGGGCTCGACCCGAGCCTGCCGGTTGACGAGACCGTCGCCTCGCGGTTGCGTCGCAGCGCCGTCGCGGCCTCGTCCCCAGTCGCGATGCATCCGTCGAGCGGTCTGCGACATCATAGGTACAGGGACGCGAAGGACGATCCATTTCGTTCGGCGCCGGCATCCCCTGTCGACCACGGTCGACATTCACGCGGCGGCGCCATTGGGGACGTGACCGAGCTCGCGCCGCGCCTGAGCGTGGTCGCGGCGGCCACCCATAGGAAGCTAGCCGTGCGATTGGCCGCCGGTCAGGAAGAACCCTTCGATGATCGCGAGCACGACGGTGATCAAGATCGTCAGCCAGATCGGCGAGGCAGATGAAGAATTCGCGGAAGAAGACGTAGTCGACATCCTCGAACCGTACTGCGGAGGCCGCGAATCGTTGGACGACCAATTGTCGCGCGTCGTTCGGACACGTGTCGCGATGCGCCAGTTCGCACTAGTACACGCGGCCAACCGACACAGTTCATCACCGCACCTCAACAACGCCGCACGATCGAAGCCTCACGCTGCGGTCATGCCATTCACTCCGACTGTCGTGATCGCACCAGGCGCGCCCGTCGCGGAGGTCTCGCCGCGCGTCTACCATCAGGGAAATCTGGAACTGTCGATCGCGTGTGCCGACGAGCAAGCGACGCCTGCGGGCGGGCTCACAGTGACCGCCGATGGCCTTCCTCAGATCGCGCGCCGGGTCGACGATCTGTGGTCGGCCGATGCTTCCACGGGCTACTTGCTCGCGCCGGGGCGGCATCACATCCAGATCAGCGTCCCGGGTTGTGCGCCATCGGCGTTCGACGTCGACGCGTTTCCCGATCAAATCCAGCACGCGACGGGTCGGCTCGCGGTGAGTGACTGGAGCCTCGCAGGCGCGGTCGGTGCGCCGAATGGGTTCGGCACGTCGTTCGGTGCGTGGCTCGCGCACGGCCCTTCGGGGACGTCGACGAACTACTTCGGCCAGACCGCGACGTTCGATGGCGCGCAGGGCGGTACCGGCGGGTTCGTGTCGCTCTCGCACGAGCGCCGCAACCTCGTGATGGCGTGGGACTTCGGCTTCGCGACCGCGCCGATCAGCGGCAGCGAAGCCGGGCCGTCGGTGTTCGGCAGCGAGCCGGCACAGGGCTTCACCGGCACCGCGTACATGTCGATGGCCCAGTATCGCGTCGGCGCGCGCGTACCGCTCGAGGAGCTCTCGCTCGCGGCCGGCACCGGCATCGGGCTCGAGTGGTGGATCCAGAGCACCTCGCTGACCGGTAGCCAGACCAGCGGGCTGTTCGCGCCCGATGGCGTCGACGCGACGTTCTACTTCCCGATGTGGGCGACCGCGACGATCAAGCCGTCGTGCAACTGGGGCGCACAGGTCATGGGCCAGTACGACGTCCATCCGACGTCGATGACGACGAACGGCGTCGAGATCATGGCCGGCCTGATCTACCAGCCTTCGGATGCGTGCGAGCAACCGGCCGGCGTCGCCGTCACGGTGGAGTGAGCCACGCGGAGGGCACGACGATCGCCGCGGTCTGATGCGGTGCGGTGGTCAAGCTCAGCGGTGTGCAGGTCAGCTTCACGGTGCTCGCGACGCGCGCGTCGCCGATCATCGCGCACAGGGTGTGCGTCCCGGGGCGCAGACCCGCGATCGATGCGGCGCCGTCCCGTACGCCGGCTCCGTGCATCGGCGTGAGGTGGTCTCCGGTCGGCAGGTACGAGCCGTCGCGCAGCTCCTCGACCGTCTGCGGATGGATCGCGAGTGCGATCGTGCCGACCTGACCGCGCGCGAGTGGCGCTCCATGGTCGGTCGTCACGGAGACTGCGAGCGTGATCGGGCCGGGTGTGGCATCGACTTCGATCTTCGAGGTCGTGCCGAGTACGACCTCGGCGCGCTGCATGTATAGCTCGCCGGGCGGGCCACCGCCGCCGCGGCCGAGCATCGGATACACGACGTACGAGCCGGGAGCGAGCGCATCGAACGCGAACGTACCGTCGGAGCCGGTCGTGACGAAGAAGCTCTCCCACATCGCGCCGATCGGGCTCGCGATCACGTGCGCGTCGGCGAGCGGCGCGCCGTTGCGGCTGATCTTGCCTTCGAGACGACTCGTCGCGGCGACGACGAGATCGAGCGTGACGCTGTCGGCGCTCGCGGGGAGCTGGATGCTCGCGCTGCGGCCGGTATCGGCTCTTCCTGCGACGACGGTCAGCGAGCCGGGTGGGAAACCCGCGAGTAAGAACCGGCCATCCTCGTCGGTCTGAGTCGCCTTCGCGGCGATGCTCTCGCTCGGGATGAACAACTCCGCGCCGCCGCCGCTGAGCAACGCGCCGGCGGCGACGGTCGCGTGGGCGACGGGAAGGCCATCGCGATCGCTCACGCGGCCGGAGACGGAGCGTCCCGCGGTGACCGTGAACGTACCGACATCGGTGTCCGTTCCTTCGGTGATCGTCACGTCCCGCGTGGTCGTGACAAAGTCCGGGCCGTTGATCGTCAGCGCGTACGTGCCGGCCGGCGCTGAGATCGAGAATGCGCCATCGCTCGCCACCAGTGCCCTGGCATTGTCGACCGCGACCGAGAACGCTTTGACAGGTGCGCCGTCGGCAAGCTGGACCTTGCCGAACGCGCGGCCGTCGGCGGGGACGATCACCGTGATCGGCGCTGCGTTCGGCTGTGTGGCGACGCCGGTCGCTAGCCACAGGGCGGCCTCGCTCGCGCTCGGGCGCGCGGCCCGGACTCGGAATGACCCGCTCGGCAGTCCGGAAAACCGAAACTCGCCGCCTCGTTCGCTGGTGGTCTCCTGGACTCCGCGCACGGTCCACGCGCCGCGATCGATGCTGCCTCCGTCGGGCACGAGGATTACCTGGGCGTCGGCGATCGGCTGGCCGCGGTGATCGACGACCGTGCCGGTGACCACGCGGCTGGGCTCTAGCTTCAGCGCGAGCTCTCGATCACCGGTGAGGTCGATCGATGCGATCGCCGACGCTCCGCGGTCGTGCCGCGCGACGACGTCGACCGCGCGGCGCTCGAGCCCGGCGATCGAGAATTCGCCGGTCGAGTCGGTGAAGGCCTGCCGGCGAGCGCGCCACGGCACGTAGCCGTGCACGACGACGCTGACCTCGGCCGCAGGCACGGGCGCACCGGCACTGTCGGTCACCACACCATGCAGGACCGCGCCCGGCCCGATCGCGAGCTCGACATCGCTGCGCGCATGGTGGCCATCGAGTGCGAATGGTGCGCTCGTCGTCGGCGCGTAGGGCTCGGCAGTCGCGGTGATCCGCCAGGTCCCCGCGGAGAGCGCCGCGATCGAGAACGCGCCGGTCGCATCGGTAACCACGGCATCGCGACCTGGATCGACGAGCGGCAACGGCTCGGAGGCGTTCGTCGCTACCACGCGCGCGTTCGCGACCGGCGCTCCGTCGGCGGTGACGACGCGCCCCGAGAGCGCGGCACCGCGCGCCAGCGAGAGCGCGGCATGTTCGACGAGATCGAGATTCCCCGACCGCCCGAACATCATCGCGGACGGCGCGTAACCGTCGGCGCGCACGACGAGCGGCGAAGATCCAGCGCCGACACCCGTGAGCCTCGCGATGCCGTCGCGGTTCGTCGTCGCTCGCCATGTCAACGAGGACAGCCCGGAGCGCAGTTCGACCTCGGCAGCGTTCACCGGCGCACCACTGTCGCGCTCCGTGACGGTGACGTCGACCGTGCCGGCCTGTCGCATGCGCAGCGTCACCGGGGCGGGGTTGTCGGTTAGCCGCAGCCGCGCCGGTCCAGCGTAGCGTTCGCCGACGGTCGCCTCGATCCTGTAGTCGCGCCCGATCAAACCGTCGAACGCGAACGCACCATCCGCCTCGGTCTCGATCTCGCGCGGCGGATTCGCATCGATCGCGACGCGAGCGTGCGCGACGGGTGCATCGTGGTCATCGAGTACGTGACCTGCAATGAGCAGCGTGCCGGCCGGATCGTCGTCACGGGTCGGCGGCACTCCGCGCGGGCTGGTAATCAGCTTCACCCGCGCGGTCACGGCCGGCGGCGAGCTCGCGGTGGCCGTCGGCTCGGGCGTACGGTGGCTCCCCCATAGTCTCGCGAGGCGTGCGCTGCCGACGATGACGGTGGCGACGAGCGTGGCGATCACGACCTTGGCGAGCACGCTCGCGCCGGCCGTCGCCGTCGCGCTGTTCCGAGGAGCACTCGCGGCGAGCGGGGCGAGCAGGCCGGCCCACGCCTTGCGATCGTTGCCGTGCTCGGTGTCGAGCTCGGCCCGGATGCGATCAAGTGCATCCTTCAAGCGCGACCGCACCGTCGCGGCGGGGATCCGTTGCGCGCGTGCGATATCCGCGGCCGACAACCCCTCGAAGAAGCGCAGTAGCAGCGTCGATCGCAGCGGCTCTGGCAGCTCGAGGACGAGGCGATTGACCTTCTGCTGGATCTGCGCGCGTGCGAGTAGCGCCTCGGGCGATGGAACCTCGTCGACCACCGGCACGGCCTGTTCGCGGCGCTCGCGACGTACGCGACCGCGCATCGTCATCCGCACGACGTTGCGCGCGACGCCGCCGAGCCACGGGCGCAGTGGACCTCGCCGGCTCGTGTCGTTGCCGAGCGCGACCTCGTAGGTGTCCTGAACGACATCGCCGGCTGCCGCGTCGCCGACCAACGCGCGCGCGAGCCGGGTCAGCCAGTCGGTGTGCGCGAGCAGCTCTTCTGCGGTCGGTGCCGAATCCGCCATTCCTTAGCCATGTTGCCGCGACCCGGCAAAGTGTTGCCAACACTTCGCGGGCCTGTGGCCACTAGAGGCATGTCCCGAAGCTATTTCGTCCTGGTCCTCGCCGCTGCGTGCGGCGGCTCGTCGCCTCCACAGACAGAACCCGCGAAGCCGGCCCCGACCTCGGCGCCGCTCGACTATCTGATCCCGATGTGCCAGCGGATCTTCGCGCGCAAAGAGACCTGCGCCGATGACTATCTGCCGGTGCTCCTCGATCTGCGTCTCGAGCTGAACCTCCCACCCGGTATAGGCGACGAGGTCAAGGCGAAGGGCCGCGACGCTGTGCTCGCACTCGCACATACCGAGCTTGCTCGCGACACCCAGCCAGATCGGGTGAACCCGCTCTGCGAAGGAGCAGCGGCAAACGCGAGGCAGCAGCCGGAGCGTGGTCATCAGTTGCTCGACCACGGTGCGCGCTGCGAAGCTGCCGCAGACTGCAAGAAGTTCTCGACATGCGTCGTCGAGATCGACCGCCAGATGCTCGCGGCCGGCGACCCGCGCAAATAGGCCTGAGTTATCGTGTCGTCAGCACATGGCGACAACAGCAAGGTTGGGGTGTTCGGTCTTGGTCGTGCTCGTAGCGCTGCTGGCGGGATGCCGCGACAAGTCCTCGGAGAAGACATCGGCGACGGTCGGCAACGTCGCGCCGTCCGAGACACCGGCCGGCGCGCAGTTCACCGCGTGGCTGACGGCATTCAACGCGGGCGACCGCGGCAAGCTCGTCGCGTATCACGAGAAGTTCTTCCCGTACGCGGTCGCGAGCGACGACGTTCATGACATCGATCGCGAGCTCGGGCTGAGCCAAGGCACCGGTGGCTTCGAGGTGAAGAGGCTGGTCGCGCCGGCGCCGACGAGCGTCATCGCGACGCTGAAGGAGCGGAAGTCGATGCAGTTCGCGCTCGTCACGCTGGACGTCGAGGCGGCCGCGCCGCATCGGATCGCGAAGTTCGACATCCATCCGGTGCCGACACCGCCGGAGTTTCAGTCGCCCGAACAGCGCAAGGCGCGCGAGCTCGACCCGCAGAGTCGCGCGTTGCTCGGCGACACGCCGGCCGCGAAGCAATTCGCGATGTGGCTGAGCGCGTTCGATCTTGGCGACCGCGACGGGCTGGTCGCGTATCACGAGAAGTTCTTTCCGTACGACGTCGCGAGCAACGACGTCCACGACGTCGATCGCGAGTACGGCTTGAGCCAGGGCACGGGTGGCTTCGACGTCAAGAAGGTCGAGCGGCCGTCACCGACGAGCATCGTCGCGACGATGAAGGAGCGGAATTCGGAGCAGTTCGCGCAGGCCACGATGGACGTTGCCGCCGCGGAGCCGAACCGGGTGGTGAAGTTCGACATCCACCCGGTCCCGATCCCGGAGTCGCTCAAGCCGAAGCCGTGGACGGATGAAGAGCTGCCGGTCGCATTGCGCGCCGAGCTCGTCAAGCAAACCGCGGACGACAAATTCTCGGGCGCGGTGATCGTCGCGAAGAACGGCAAGCCGTTGTTCGCGGAGGCGTTCGGCCTTGCCGATCGTGCGAACAAGACGCCGAACACGCTCGATACGCGATTCCGGATCGGCTCGATGAACAAGATGTTCACGGCGGTCGCGACGCTCCAGCTCGTGCAGGCGAAGAAGCTCGCGCTGACCGATACGCTCGCGAAGGTCTTACCCGCGTACCCGAACCAGAAGCTCGCAGCCAAGGTGACGATCGAGCACCTGCTCTCCCACACCGGCGGTACGGGCGACATCTTCGGCCCGGAGTTCGACAAGCATCGCCTCGAGCTGCGCACGCTCGACGACTACGTGAAGCTCTATGGCGCGCGCGATCTGGCGTTCGAGCCCGGCGCGAAGTTCGCGTACTCGAACTACGGCTTCCTATTGCTCGGCGTCGTGAGCGAAGCTGTGACGAAGCAGAGCTACTTCGATGTCGTCGCGAAGAACGTGTTCGCGCCCGCCGGCATGACGGCGACGTCGTCGCCGTTCGAGGACAAGGCGACCGAGCCGAACCGATCGATCGGCTACATGAAAGGGCCAAACGGCGACTGGGTGCCGAACACCGACACGTTGCCGATCCGGGCGACGTCGGCGGGCGGCGGCGACTCGACCGTAAAGGACCTTCTCGCGTTCGCGAATGCGCTGACGAGCTACCACCTCGTCGACGCCGCGACGCTGAAGCTGATGACGACGGGTAGGTCCCAGATGGGGCCGAACGCGAAATACGGGTTCGGGTTCATGGAATCGATCCAGGACGGCAGGCGCTGCTTCGGTCACGGTGGCGGCGCGCCCGGCCAGAACGGGCAGCTCACGATCTGCGACGACGGCTACACGATCGTGGTGCTCGTCAACCTCGACCCACCGGCGGCGCAGCGGATCGAGCGGCTCGTGCTCGAACACCTGCCGCGGAAGTAGCTCAGCGAACGATCAGCGCGACGATCGCGGCGACCGCCAGCAGCGCGACGAAGATGAAGAACTTGTTCGCGCCGCGCTTCTGGTTGAGCACGCCCGCGCCGAACGTCGACATCGTGTCCAGACCACCGTGATCGACAGGCATGTCGTCCTCGAGCGTCATCGGCCCGGATTCCGGGACGAAGAACGAGTCTTCAAGTGCCGGTTCCGGCTCGGGCGCGAGATAAACCGGCTCGACGCGCAGGGGCGCCGGTTCGGGCTCGGCCTCGACGACGATCGGTGGCGGCTCGACGCGCACGGGCTCGATCCACGCGGGCGCGACCTCGGCCGGCTTCGCTGGCGCGACCACGACCGGAGGCGGCGGCGCGACATACACGGGCTCGACGCGAACGACCGGCTTCGGTGGCTCGACGCGCACGGGCTCGGCGACCATCGGCGGCGGAACGCTCGCGCGCGGCACGCGAGGCAGCGGTGCGAGCGGCGCCTTCGCGGTGATCGGCGTCCGCGCGCGCGGCTTCGTCGGCGCGAGCGGCCAGATGAACTGCGGTTTCGACTCGGACTCCATGCTTCTCCTCTGATCGGCTCAACCGCCGATCGTTAGCTCCATCTGCTTGCGAATCGCGAAGTAGTCCTCGCTGATCGAGAACAGCACCAGCTGCTTCACCTTGTCCTTGCTCGTCGGGCCATCGACGACGACCGGCTCGCTCGCGACGGCCCGCGCCGCGATGTCGAGGTCGCCGCACATCACGAACCCCGCGCGCTGCGCGGTGGCATCGACCGCGTGGCCCCACTTCGCCAGATCGATCTCGCTCGCGGTCTGGACGAGGTGCTGGACGACCGCACCGAGCTGCTCGAGCGCGTGCGGCTGCATCCGCTTCTTCATCTCGGGCAGGTACTGCTGGATCGGCGCCACGAGGTTCGGCGGCACCGCGAAGCTCGGCTGCAGCATCACCATCGCGGAGAGCAGCACGACCTTGAGCTCGGTGTTCGTCGGCAGCAGCAGGCGCAGGAAGTACTCCGAGCGCATGTACGCGAGCCGCTTCGTGAGCAGGTAGACGACCTCGCGCTCGCTCTTGCCCTGAAGCAGGTGCGGCCGCACGACGAACGACGGGCACGGCTCGTTCTTGTCGATCACGTTCGCGAGCTGGATGTCGATCGTCTTGGTGTCGTCGACGAGATAGACATCCGGCACGGACACGTTGAGGACTTGCGCGCAGTAGAGGAACAGCTTGCTGAACATCAGCTGATCGCCGTGCAGCGTGCGCCGGTCCTCCTTCTTGAGCTCGAAGTCCTTGTGCGGGTGGCCCTTCATCAGCGCGACGCCGCGCGAGCACGCGCCGAGCACGGCCGAGATGTAGCGATTCTCGTCGGGGTGCGCGAGCTTGACCCAGCTCGCGGGTGCCATCGGGTTCTTCGCCTTCGCGAAGCCGCGCGGTTTGTACTGATCCGCGAACTGGACCTCTTCAGCGTCGGCCTTGCGCAGGAACTTCAGCGCGCTGCACAGGCACCAGTACTTGTCGTACTGGTTCGTGTCCCGATAGATCCGCGCGAGCGCCTTGTACGCGTCGTACTTGAACGGCTCGCGCTGCAACACCTTCGAGTGCTGCGCGATCGCCTTGTCGGCGTAGTCGGGACCGGCCAGCACGTAGAGCTCGCCGAGGATCTCGGCGCGGTCGGCACCGTCGGCGCGGAGCTTGTTCTCGGGATCGAGCTCCTGTGCGATCTCGAACGCCGCCGCGGCGTCGCCGTGCTGCTTGAGTCGGGTGCGATAGATTTCGGCGAGCGCGTCGACCAGGCTTACTTGAAGCGTGAAGAACCGCGGGCCGCCATCCTTCGGCAGCCGGTTGATCATCTCGCGGTACGCCTTCTCCTGCGCGGTCCAATCGCGCTTCGTCGTCAGCGCCTTGTCGATCGCTTCGAACGACTTGAGCGCGCGCGGCAGCTGCTGCTCGTCGAGCTTCTCGGGTTGCGAGAAGAAGCTGTCGAGCGCGCACGAGTAGTAGTCGACGGCCTCGTCGAGCTGCTTCATCTCGTCGCGGCAGAGCGTGCCGGCCGCGTGGTAGTAGAGGCCGCGCTTGAACGGATCGGTCTCGAGTGCGACGAACCGCTCGATCACGTCGAGCGCCATCTTGAACTGGCGCGCGTCGATGCAGAGATCGAGCAGCTTCTGGAGCAGCTGATGATTCTCGGGCGCGAGCTCGAGTGCCTCGGAGTACGAGGTCGCGGCGAGCATCGGGTTGTTGAGCTTGTCGAGGTAGAGGCCGCCGATCTCGGAGAGCAGCTGGGTCTGCTCGGCGACGTCGTCGGTGGTCTCGATCAGATCGCGCTTCGCCTGGACCACCGCGGTCCAGTCGGCGAGCTGGGTCTGGATGTCGACGACCGCGGTCAACGCTTCGCGATCGCGCGGAGCGAGCTCGAGCGCCTTCGCGTGCATCCCGAGCGCCTTCTTGCGATCGCCGAGGGCGAGCCGGGTCGCGCCGATCCGGTTGTACATCCGCACGACCGTCGCCTCGTCCTGGCGATCGCGATGGTCGATGAGGATCGTCTGGTACAGCTTGCCAGCGTTCGCCCAGTCCTCGGTCTTGAACAGCAGATCCGCGCGGCCGATCAGCGTCGGCAGGTGCGTCGGGTCGTGCTCGAACGCGGTCTTGTAGTGGCCGAGCGCCTTCTGGACATCGCCGAGCTCGTCGGCGGTCTTCGCGGCCCGGTAGAACAGCGCGCTGCGCTCCTGGCGATCCGTGCCGGCCTTGCGGCACAGCATCTCGATCACCGGGGATAGCTCCTTCCATTGTCCCGCTTCGAAATACAGCTCGGCGAGCGGCCGACCCGCGTCGACGTGCTCGGGATCGATCGCCATCACCGCGGCGAACGTCTCCATCGCTTTGCCGCGATCGCCCAGCCGCTCCGCATAGACATTGGCGGCCGCGACGAGCAGGCGGACCTTGTCGACCGCGAGCGCCGAGTAGTTCTCCGCGCGCAGCATCATCTGCGCGGTCTTCTCCCATTCGCCGCGCTCCGCGTGCTGGGTGGTCAGCGCCTCCATCGACGCCATGTGGCCCGGCGCGATCGCGAGCGCCTTCAACAGGCTCGCTTCGGCGGCATCCGCGTTGCCGAGCTCCGCGAATTGGATCCGACCGATCCGCCAGTACAGCTCGGGCTTGTGCGAATCGTCCGCGAGATCGACGAGTCGACCGAGCACGTCGACCGCGTGGGTCCACGACGCTCCGTCCTCGTAGAGCCGGCCGAGCCCGTCGAGCGCGCGGATTTCGCGGCCGTCGAGCGTGAGCGCCTCGTTGTACGTGTCGATCGCACCGTGCACGTCGTGGAGCTGGGTCTCGTAGATCTGGCCCATCAGGACGTAGAGCTCGAGCTGGGTCTCGACATCGGGCATCGCCGCGATGTGGTTGCGATACGTCTCGACCAACTTCGCGGGCTTGTTCGCATCCTTGTAGAGCCGGGCGAGCAGGTGATACGCGCCGTGGTTGCGCGGATCGATCGCGAGCAGGTGCTCGTACGCTTCGGCCGCGCGATCGAGGTTGCCGACCCGCTCTTCCCACGCGAGCGCGAGCCGCTCGTAGATCGCGACGCGGTCCGCATCCGAGATCGAAGCATCGAGCTGGGCCTCGAGCACGAGCAGATAGTTCTCGTGCTGCGAGCTCTTGTCGTAGAGCTCTTCGAGCGCGCGCAGCGCGGTGAGGTTCGTCTCGTCGTGGACGAGCACCTTGCGGTACGCCTCGACGGCCCGGCCTGCATCGCCGAGGCGATCGGTCCAGATCGATCCGATCTCGAGCCAGGTGTTCGCGTCGTCGCGGCGCGCGAGGATGCCGACGAGCGGCTCCCACGCTTCGGTCGTGCGATAGAGCCGCGCGAGCGAATCGATCGCATCTTGCGAGTCCGGCGCAAACTCGAGGGCCTGCTCGTACGCGTGGATCGCGCCGGCAAAGTCGCCGGCCTGGAGCTCGATCGATTCGGCGAGCTGGAGATACAGCGCGGCCTTCGCCTCCGGTTCGTCCTCGAGCTCGGCCTGGCGCTGCAGGGTCTCCGCGAGCTCGCCCCAGTTGCCGCCGGTGCGCTGGAGCTCGGCGATCGCGACGAGCGCCTCGCTATTGCGCGGGTCGAGACGGAGCGCCTGCTGGACCGAGTGCAGCGCGTAGTCGTTGCGCGAGAGCTCGCGATAGCCGCGGCCGATCGTCATCCACAGCTTCGCCGCCGCGTTGCGATCATCCTGTTCGAGCTCGGTCGCGCGCTTGCTGTAGTCCTCGAGCAGCTCCGGCCACAGCGATGCCGCGGTCGCGAGTCGCTCGAGCTCGCGAGAGGTCCGCGCGTGCGCGCCATCGCGGTTGAACGCGGCCTGGAGCACGTAGAACGCGCTCTCCTGATCGCTCAGCTCGTGCTCGTAGATCGCGGCCACCTCGTGGAGCACCTCGATCTGCGTCGAAATCTCGCCGGACTCCGCGCGTTCGAGCATGACCTCGACGAGCTCGGTCCACTTGCCCTGCTGGCGCCACAGTGCCTCGAGCCGCTCGCGCACGAGCTCGTCGCTCGCATCGGCGCGCCACAGACGCTCGTAGATGTCGGCCGCGCGGGTCAGCTCGCCGAGCTGCTGCTCCCACACGTTCGCGGCCTGGAGCTGCGCTTCGCGACGTTCGCCATCATCTTCGAGGAGCAGCGCGCGCTTCTCGAGGACCTCGACCGCGTTGTCCCAGCGGCCGACGCGGGTGTACAGATCTTCGAGCGCCGACAGCGCGCGGACGTCGCACGGATCGACGCGGATCACTTCGCGCCAGGCATCGATGCCTTCCTCGATGTTGCCGAGCACGTCGGCTTCGAGCTCGCCGAGCTGCGAGAACAGATCGATCGTCTCTTCCTCCGAGAGCGAGTCCTCGATCTGCCCGAGGTCGATGATCTTGCGCAGCGTCTCGGCGAGCGCGGGCCACGCTTCCGCGAGGCGATCGCGGCGCGCTTGCGAGCGCAGGTTGTCGAGCTCGCTGACCGGTGGCGCGAGGGTGCCCATCGGCATCCGGTTCGGCGAGGCGGGAGCGGGCGTGGCCCAGGACATGGGCATCTCGTCCATCTCATCGCGTGCTTCGTCGTCCAGACCGAGCTCTGCGGACTTCATGAAAAGCAGAGTAACGGGGCCAGAGGGCGCGTAAAGCGCGAAGACGAAGGGCCAATTCGCGCTGAGGCGTGAGGTCCGCAGTCAGATCGAAGCAGATTCCGCGTTCACACCCCGGCCGATCGCGAGCATTGTGGGCGGTCTGAGCCGATTGTCGCGGCGCTGGGCCTCATCGCCCCGAGTGTTAACCCCTCTAATGGGAGAGCAAGTGTGATCCGGCTCGGGGTAGGGTCGAGGGATGAGGGCGCGCCGGCAGTACGCCGTGCTGTGGATCGTTTCGTCATGTGTAGCGGCTTGCGGCGTTCACACGGACAACAACACCGACGTCGATGCAGGGACGAGCGATGCAGCGCCACACGATGCAGCGCCGAGCGACGCCGCCGTCGTCGCGATCGAGATCCTGCCGGGCGTCGATCGCGCGGGCGCGTTCACGACGACCGAAGCGACGTACTTGAAAACGACATACGGCGTGATGTGGACCGGCGTGTACATCGGCGGTGCATGCAGCGCGGGCTCGGGTTGGACGAAGAGCGTCGTGACGTCGCTCTACGCGACCACGGGCTGGAAGTTCATGCCGATCTGGGTCGGCCAGCAAGCGACGTCGATCTGCAGTCACGCGACGCTCACCGCCGCGCAGGGCACGAGCGATGGCCAGGCGACCGCCGCGATGATGGCGACGTACAGCTGGGCGCCGCAGCTCGCGATCCCGGTCGTGCTCGATCTCGAAGGCGGCACGTACACCGCGAACCCGACGACCGCGCGCGCGTATGCGACGGCGTGGCGCGATGCGGTGCGCTCTGCCGGTTACCTCGCGTATCTCTACTCGAGCCCGACAGCGATCAACGCGTTCGACGACGCCGGCGTCACCTTCGACGGTGTGTGGCCCGCCGACTGGTACTACACGGCGTTCAAACCGACCGCGCAACCTTCCGACCTGACGCAGCTCGGCACGCGCTACCCCGGGACGACGCGCGCGTGGCAGTACGCGGGGAACGTCACGACGGCGAGCGCCGGTCATGTCGACGCGGATGTCTCGGACCTCCTGCTCGCGCCGGAGCCCGGCGGCACGAACAAGTAGGTGAGAGCGGAGTGGATGAGAATCGTGCGCTGAAAATTGCTCGCGACATCGCGCCGGACGACCGGTCGATCGAGCATGAAGCACGTTTTCTCCATTCCGGTTCTGTGTGGTTTGGCGCTCGGGGCACTTGCCGCGTGCGGCGCGTTGTTCGGCAAGGGTCCTCACGTCCCTGACGCGTACGCCGGAACGACCCAGGTCACGATCGCGAACGCGGGCGACGCCGAGATCTGTGTGTTCACCATGTTCAGCGACGGTGGCTCCTCCGAAGACAACTGGCTGGGCGACAAGACCAAGGCCCAGGTCCTGAAGCCGAAGGAGCGGCACTCCTACAACATCAAACCCGGCACGTATCACGTGAATGCCGGGTTCTGTCAGGATGGGCAGCTCATCGCCGCGGTCGGCACGTACGGTTCGGCGACCAAGACGATCGAGGGTCCGACCTTCATCGCGCTGGGTCCGTTAGCGGTGGAGCCGATCGCCGGCGCTCAGCGGATCACGTTCTCGAAGTTCTACAGGGCAGCGGGTGGAGGCGGAGACGGCGGCGGTGGTGAAACCGCCACCCCTTCGGAGGAGCCAGCGAGCGCCGAGGCGTCGTCGAGCAGCTCGTCGTCGAGCTCGTCAGCTTCCTCGAGCAGCGAGGCACCGTCGGGTCCGAAGTGCCTGGCGCACGGCGCGGTATGCAACGACGCCGTGCATTGCTGCAGCGGCATGTCGTGCGCGAGTCGCACCAAGTTCAGCGACGGTTCGCTCGGCAACGGCTACTGTCAGTGACTTGCCACTAGACCGCTCGCAACGCGAAGCGCGGTAGCGCGATGCGGAACGTCGTGCCGATGCCGACGGTCGACTCGACTTCGACCGCGCCACCGTGGCGGCGTACGGTCTGATGGATCATCGCGAGACCGAGGCCGGTACCGCGATCGCGCGGCTTCGTCGTGAAGAACGGCTCGAACGCGCGCGCCATCGTCGCCGCGTCCATGCCGTGGCCAGTGTCTGTCACTGCCAGCTCGACGTACGCGCCTGCCGCGGGCAGCTGGCGAGCGAGCGCACCCTCCGCATCGAGATCCAGCGCGCGCGCCGTGATCGCGAGCCGACCGCCTTCGGGCATCGCATCGCACGCGTTGTTGCACAGGTTCAGGACGACCTGATGGAGCTCGTCGTACGAGCCGAGCACGCGCAACTCGCTCGGCACCGCGACCGCGAGCTCGATCGGCGCCTCCGCGCGACGGCGCGCCATCATCGCGGTCTGGGTCGCGAGGTGATCGAGCGCGACCGACTCGAACTCGAGCTGTTCGGCGCGACCGAGGCGGAGCAGGCGGCGCGCGAGCCCAGACGCTGCGCCCGTCGCGGACCGCACCTCGGCAACGCAGGCGAGCGCCTCGAGCTCGTGCTTGGGGATTGCCATCGCGATGAGATCGATGTTGCACAGCACGACCGCGAGCGCGTTGTTGAAGTCGTGGGCGATGCCACCGGCGAGCGTCGACATCGCCTCGAGGCGCTGGAGGTGCTGGACGCGTTCTTCGAGCTCGTCGTGCTGCGCGAAGACCAGGACGGTGCGGCCGATCTGGATCCGGTCGCCGACCCGGATCGGCGTCGTCGCGGCGATCCGACATCCGTTGACCGAGGTCCCGTTGACGCTTCCGAGGTCTGTGATCTCGAAGCCGTGATCACCGAAGCCGAAGCGCGCGTGCCGCCGCGACACGTCCGCCTCTCCCAGCGCGATATCGACGTTGCCGCGCCCGATCACCAACTCGCCGAGGCTGACCCGAAAGGACTTGCCGAGATCCGGGCCGCTGACGCAGACGAGCGATGGACGGACCGCGCCGCGCGACGTGTGCTCGACGATCGGCAGCATGGAAGTGATGTCGTCTCTGCCCTGGTTCACGCAGTTATGATCCGGTCAGCTCTGGATTTTCCCGGCTCCTGCTCGGGTAGCGGCGGGGCGCTGCGCCGGGTAACGAGCGCGCTGGAGAACGCTGTGTTGCTAGCCGAGCGCGTCTTTGAGCGCGCGGACGCGGTCGCGCGCGACCTGGAGGACGAGGTCGCGATTCTTGATGCGCACGCGCGGGGGATTCGCGAGCACCTCGGCGATCGCGGTCAGGCGCACGAGCGTCGCGCGATGGATCCGGAAGAACCCATCCGCCGCATAGCGGTCCTCCAGCGCCGCGATCGATTCGTCGACGATGTAACTCTCGTCGGAGGTCAGCGCATACGTCAGCTTGTCCTCGGCCTGGAAGTGGGTGACGCGATCGAGCTCGACGACGTGCGTGCGGTCGCCGACCCGCGAGGTCAACCGCGGTCCGCCGCGCCGGCGGGCGAGCTTGTCGAGCGCGCGAGCGAGATCCTCCGCGCGCACGGGCTTCACGAGGTAGTCGAGTGCGTTGACCTCGAACGCGCGCAGCGCGTGCTGATCGTGCGCGGTCGTGAATACGATCAGCGTCCCGGGCGGCAGCTTGCGCGCGACCGCGAAGCCGTCGACCTCGGGCATCGAGATATCGAGGAACACCGCTGCGATGTCGTCGGTGATTCGCGCGATCGCATCGCGGGGATTCGTCGCGGTGCCCGCGACCTCGACGCATTCGGTCGCATCGAGCAAGCGGACGAGCCGGCGGACCGCCAGCTCTTCGTCGTCGACGACGAACACCCGCGGCTTCACGGCAGCTCCAGCGCGACCCGTGCACCGGTGGTGCTCGGAGCGGGCGCGAGCAGCGTCGCCGTCGTGCCGTAGATCGCCTCGAGCCGGCCGCGCAGCGTGTCGAGGCCGTGCCCCGCGGGCGGCGCGCCGGTGAAGCCCGGGCCGTCATCCTCGACGACGAGCTCGATCCCGCTGCCGCGCTTCGTCGCGGCGACTCGGATCTCTCCGCCGGTCGAGCGCGTCGCGACCGCGTACTTCACGCTGTTCTCGACGAGCGTCTGGAGCGCGAACGCGGGGACCTCGTGGTGGGCGAGCTCCGGCGGGACGTCGACGCGAAAGCGCAGGCGGTCGCCGAACCGCACGCGCTCGATCTCGAGGTAGTCGACGACGATCCGGAGCTCCTCGGCGAGCGGGACCAGGCGCGTGCGATTCGCGTCGAGCGAGAACCGCAGCAGCGCGGACAGCCGCTCGAGGACGTTCTCGGCGCGCGCGGGATCTTCTGGAATCAACGCGATCGCGCTGTTCAGCGAGTTGAACAGGAAGTGCGGGCGAACCCGCGACTCCAGCGACGCGAGGCGCGCTTCGGCCGCGAGCGCCAAGGCCCGGGTGCGCTCGGTCTGCAATCGCGCATACGTCATCGCGCCGAGCGAGGCGGGGATCGAGATGACCAGCGACACGACCGCCCCGAACTCGTAGTTCGCCCAGAATCTGCTCAGCGTGGCCAGCCCGATCGCGACGATCGCGAGTCCGGTGAGCGCGCTGCCGACCGCGATGATCGCTAGCATCACCGCGGCGTAGACGAACCACTGCGAGAGCTCGCTCATGTCACCGAGCCGGAGGCGGAGCAGCGGCAGCACGAATGTCGCGAGCAGGCCGATCGATGCGCCGTACATCGTGCCGATCAGCCACGACGCGAAGAACCGTCCATCGAAGCCAGAGAACAGCACGGCGATCGGGAGGCCGAGCAACACGGCCATCCCGATCGTCTGCAGCACTCTGCGCAACGCCATCACGCCGAGACTAACGCGAATGGCATTGTTCACACGGCGTATTGCCCTTGACCTCGTGGCCGGCGGCGCGCTCGGCTGCGCGGGTCAGGAGCTCCGACGTCGGCGCATCGGTCCGCATCCGCTCGTAGGTCTCGCGCGCCTTGTCGGTGTTGCCGAGCATCGCGTAGCCGTCGGTCAGCCCGTACAGCAGCTGCTCGCGCGAATGCAGCGTCAGCGTCTTGAAGAAGGCCTTCTGGACGTCGAGCGTGACCTCGTAGTCCTCGACGCCTTCCTTCACGATCTTTGTTTGCTCCGGTTGCGGAACGAAGTGCGCCATCCCGAGGTAGAGCGCACCGCGCGGGATCCGCACGCCCGGGTCGGTCGGCGCGAGCTCGACGGCGTGATCCATCTCGCCGGTGCCCTGCTGGTACAGCTCCATGCCCTTCGCGCGGTCGCCCTTCGCGAACGCTTGCTGCGCGCGAGCGGTGAGCGCCGCGCCGTGCCAGACCAGTGCCTCGGCGTGGTTCGGGTTCTTCGCGAGCGTGTCCTCGCAGACCTTCTGCGCGCGGTCGAGCGCGGCCGCGTCACCGCGCATGCCGTCGAAGAAGTCTTGGCGGACCTTGAACTCGAACCGCTCGGGCTTCGGCGGCTTGGCAGCGGCAGCGACCGGGGCAGACGGCGCGGCCGGCGTAGGTTGGGTGGTGGCGCAAGCGGCGAGCGTGGCAAGCAAAAGGATTCGCATGCCCCATGCGTACGCATCGGCCGGCTCGGCGAAAACCCCGCATCCGACGAACGGTCGAAAAGGCCGGATGAACCGTTGGCGAACGGTTAGTCGGCGACGATCTTGGAGAGCGCGGCGTCGTCTCCGCGCGACATCGCGGCGTCGACCAGGAGGCCGAGCGCGTCGCGGTTGATCGTGGCGACCGCGCGGATCTTGCCGCCGCTGCGATAGACGACATGGGCATCGCGGGCGTCGAGATCGCCGTGGACCTCGGGCTTGTCGAACGCCTCGGCGTGACCGACGTAGCCGATCGTCACGTCGTGATGCGCACTCCAGAAGAACGGCGTGCCCGGCCGCGCCGACTTGCCGAGGATCGAGTACGCGACGGTCTGGCCGTGGCGAACAGCGACCTGCCAGTGCTCGATCCGCACGCGACCGTCACCGAGCGGATAGCGCGCGATGTCGCCCGCGGCCCAGATCCCGGCCGCGGCCTTGAGCTCGGCATCGACGACGACGCCTTTGTCGATCGTCAAGCCCGCCTTCTCCGCGAGCGCGAGACGCGGCCTGACGCCGACGCCCATCACGACGACGTCGGCGGGCAACACGGTGCCGTCGTCGAGCGTGACGCTCTCGGCGGTGATCGTCGCCGGCTTGCGCCCGAGGTGAAACACTTCGCCCTTCGCCTCGTGGATCTTGCGGACGAACGCACCGATCTCGTCACCGAGCACGCGCGCGAGGGGCACGGTCTCGGGTGCGACGATCGTGACGTCGCAACCGCGCGTGCGCAGCGATGCCGCGGCCTCGAGCCCGATGAAGCTCGCGCCGATCACGACGGCGCGCTTGCCGGCGAACGCGGCGATCGCCTTGCTATCTGCGAGCGTGCGCAGGACGTGAACGTGCGGGAGGTCCGCGCCGGGAATCGGCAAGCGGATCGGCTCCGCACCCGTCGCGAGCACGAGCGCGCCCCAGCGCAGCGCCTGGCCGCCGACCGTGACGGTGCGCGCATCGCGATCGATCGCGGTCGCTTCTCCGGCGACGAGCTCGACGAGGTTCGCGGTCAGCGCGTCGCGCGTGCGCAGGTACACCCACTCCTCGGGCGCGTTGCCGGCGAGGTAGTCCTTCGACAGGTTCGGGCGGTCGACCGGATCAGAGCCCTCCGCCGACACGATCGTGATCTTGCCGGCGTAACCCTCCTGTCGCAGCGTCTCGGCGCATGCGACACCTGCGGCACCACCACCGACGATCACGACCGCGGCAGGCACGCCCGCCGGCACCGTCAGATGATCCGGCTGCTGGCGCGCACCGACCCGGATCTTGCCGCCGGTGAGCTCGACGTCCCAGCACGCGAGCGGCGCGATCGCAGGGCCGCGCGGCGTTCCCGTCGCGAGGTCGAAACACGCGTGGTGCCACGGGCAGTGAATCGCGCCACGCTCGACCAGGCCCTCGGCGAGTGGCCCGCCGTAGTGAGTGCACGTCGCGCCGACGGCGTGAACGCGACCCGCATCGCGGACCAGCACGATCGCTTCACCATGGGCCTGGCCGAGGAGCGGCACGCCGTCACGCAGCTCGGCATCCGCGATGCCTGCCGCAAGGTCCGGACCGGAGAGCGGTGCATCGGAGCTCATGCCTCGAGCGTACGCCGATCCGGCGCTAGTGACGCGAGCACCACACCACAGGCGTAGCCGGTGCATCACGATCGAGGCGCGCATCCCGCTCCACGTGCATTCCGAGCTTGGCCGCTCGCTTGCTGTAGCGAGTCGTCATGCTGAAATCGCTTATCGCTATCGTGATGCTCGCCGCGGGATGCGGCACGACCCTGCAAGAGACCCAGATCAACCCCGCGCCGCACGCGATGGCCGCTCGCCCCGCAGCCTCGGTCGAGGTGTTCTCGTCGGGCCCGCCGGCGCGGGCGCACGTCGATGTCGCGCTGCTCGAGGCGCGCCAGACCAGCGGGATGTCGGGCGACGACACCGCGGACTTCATCGCGAAGCTCCGTCAGCAGGCGGCGGATCGCGGTTGCGACGGCATCGTGCTCGGCGGCGTGACGAACGAGACCGTCGGCGGTGGTCGCAACCAGGACAACCGCAAGGGCATCACGGCGACGTGCATCGTCTACACGGCGCCGGCGATGGCGACCAACTAGCTGCCTACTGGATGATCGGGCCGCTGCAGTTCGTGACGAGCGACGGATCGAACTGGATCGACCAGTCGAACAGATAGCCGTTGTCCTCCTGCCAGAGGTCGGTCACGCGGAACGTCCAGTTGCCGTTGAGCTGGGCGCCCTGGAGGCCGCTGAACGGAACGTCAGGCTGATAGTTCCCGGCCGGGACCACCTGGTGCGAACCCTCGAGACTGCAGTTCGGATCCGTCCAGCTCTCGCACGCGCCCGAGCATGAGGAGTGCGCCGCGTTCAGCATCGTCGCCGCTGCGGTCGCCGTCCAACAGTACTTGTAGCCGACGCCAGCAACCGGGGTCGCATCGGTATCGCAGTCGTTCGCGTGGCCGAGGAAGAACTCGCCGAGCTGACCGCGGCCGAGGAACTGGCGGAGCGCGACGCTCTTGCCGTCGGGGGAGATCAGCTCGATCTGGAGATCGCCGAGCCACGAGTGCTCGATCGTCGCGCACACCGCGATCAGCTTGCTCGTGTCGGTCAGCGTCTGGCCCTGACCGAAGCCGACGAAGTTGAGCGTGTCGACGTATGACAGCGCGCACTCGCCACCGCCGGCAGTCGACGCGCCGATGATGCAGTTCGGCGTTCCGGCCGCACATTGCGAGCTCGACGTGCAGGGCGGCTCGTTACCGTCTTGCTGGTTCGTATCCGGAAGCGCGAGCGGTTGACTCTGCGGGTTATCGACCACGCCGCATACCGGGCAGCCATCGACACCGGAGCAATCGGGATCCTCGCAGTCGACGAGGCCGTCGCCGTCGTTGTCGACGCCGTCGTTGCAGACCTCGGGGCCGCTGCCACCGTGATGGCCACCATCGCCGGTGCCGTCGTCGTCTCCGAAATTGTCGCTGCGCCCGGAAGGACCGCACGCAGCAGCGAGAAACAGCACGCAGCAATACGCAAACGACTTGAGTTGCATCGAAGTCTCCCCGCGCGGACGGTACAAGAAATCCCGGCGAGGACCGGCAACTTTTAATCGTGCGAACCGTGTCGGGGCGCTATGACGCTTCCAACGACGAGAGTGGGGCAGTTAGCCGCTGCGTGCGCGGGTCCCACTGATAGACATTGGGACCACCGACGGCGTCGAGGTCGCGCAGGCCGCGCTTGATCGCGCGAAAGCCGTCGGTCATCGGCAGTTTCTCGACGACGCGGATCCGATGTGGCCGCGCGTACTCGGGCAGCGTGCGGACCGCGGCAGACAGCGCTTCGAGATCGAGCGTCGCGCCGGAGTGGAGCTCGATCGCGGCGATCGGAACGTCATACGTGCCGGTGCTGCGACCGGCGGCGATGCATAGCGCGACGCCGGAGTAGCCGTAGAGCGCGTCCTCGATCTTCGTCGACGCGACGACACCTTGCTCGGTGTGGACCATCTGGCCCTGGCGATCGACGTACCAGTAATCGCCGGCGGTATCGACGCGCATGAAGTCGCCGGTGACGAACCAGGTATCGCCGGTCTCGAACGCGTCGTGGAGGATCCGCTTCGGATCGATATGCGCGAGGTCGTTGCCGGCGCGCTCTAGCTTCGCGACGAGCATGCCGGGCTCGTCGAGCCGCGCGTGGACGAGCAGGCCGTGGCCGTCGCGCACGAACTCGTCGGTGAGCTCGTCCCACGCGGCGACCGCGACGTGCGCGGAGCCGGGCAGCGGTCGACCGACGGAGCCGATCTTTTTGCCGGCGGTATTCGCGAGCACCGCGTTCGCTTCGGTCGACGCGTAGAGCTCGAGCACGCCGACGGGACCGAAGCGGTCGACGAGCCGGCGCCAGACATCGGGCCGCAAACCGGAGCCTGCGAACAATCGAACCGGATTGTTGCTCTCGCCGACGATCGGCGGCGCATCGACGAGCCGGCGGCACATCTCACCGGCGTAGTAGACGACGCTGACGCCGTAGCGACGGACTTCGTCCCAGAACGTGTCGGGTGCGAACCGCGACGCGAGGGCGAGCCGCGCACCGGAGGCGAGCGCGCTGCCGGCGGCGACGAGCGTGCCCGACGGGTGATGCAGCGGAAGGCAGCAATAGACGGTGTCGCGCGTGGTCAGCGTCGCGGCCGCCGCGGCGCCGAGTGCGGAGAATGCCCAGCGTCGGTTCGTGATCCGGGTCGCGCGCGGTGGTTCGTGGGCGCCGGCGCTGACGAAGATCATCGCGAGGTCGCGCGCACGGCCGGCGTCGGGCCGGTACCACGCGGGCACGGTGATCGTCGCGGGATCGATCGTCTCCATGTCGATCACGCCGGCGGGAATCGCGCGCGGCGGGCGAACCTCGCCTGGCAGCGCATCGCCCTGATCGCCGACGCCGCCGAGCGCGAGCACCTTGATCGCAGTCGCAGCGCGCGTGCGCGCCGCGTTGTCGGGATCGACGATCACGAGCTCTGCCTCGCCGAGCGCGAGTGCCTGTGCGATCACCGGGTCCGTCGTATCGGGCGACAGGAGCACCGCGACGGCACCGAGCCGATTGATCGCGCCGACGACCGACAGGTGCGACGGCCGCGACTTCATCATCACGGCGACCCGCATGCCGGGCTTGACGCCGCACGCGATCAAGCCGCGGACGACCGCGTCGACCCGGCGATTCGCATCGGCGTACGTGAACGCGCGACCGCGCCACAGGAAGAACGTGCGATCGCCGATTTCGGCGGCCTGATCCGCGAGCGTCTTGCCGAGGCCGATGCGCGAATCATCTTGGAGGTGGCGCAGGCGATTGAGTCGCGGCACCTGCCAGCGCGCGTTGTCGAGGTAGTGGCCGAGGTCTTCGCCGAGCTCTTCGAGCCGGTCCATCGCGACGTGCGCGCTCTTCTGGACCAGTCCCTTGATCAGCTCGAGCGCGCCTTCTTCGTCGTGATCGTCGTGGTCGTCCTCGTGGAGCGCTTCGACCTCCGAGTCCGACGCGCGCACGTCGATCGCGCTGGGCGGCACGCCGCCTTCGAGCCACGCCACGACGCCGGCCCACGTCACGTCGAGCGCGGTGTGGCCGACGACCAACCCGAAGTGACCGGCGCGCACGGTGACCTCGAACATCTTCGTCACCTTCGGAGCTGCTCTCCGGATCCCGCGGACCGAGCCGGGCCGGCCCATCTCGTCGCGGCTGCCGACGAAGTACAGGATCGGGCAGGTCAGATCCGCGAGCGTGACGGTGTGGCCGTCGATCACGAATCCACCCGAAGCCATCCGATTGCCGACGATCACCTCGTCGACGAACTTGCGAAACGCCGGGCCGGGCCACGCGACAAAGCCCTGGCCGCCGAGGAACAACCGCTTCGCCTCGCGCTTCTCGAGCGCCGCGCGATCGTGAAGGTTGCGCACGAAGTCGACGAGCTGCATCGCCTCCTTGCGCGCCGACAGCAGCTTGAAGCCGGTCGACGTGAACGTCCCCGGCAAGCCTTCGATCCGCGCGAGCGGCCACTCGAGCACCGTGCGCAAGCCTGCGGTCAGGCGCTCGGTGATGTCCTCGTCGATCGCGAGCTGGCGATGGAGATCGACCGGCGAGCCCATCGTGATGATCGACGCGAGCCCGGCCGACTTGCGAAACGCGGCGGCCTGGTAGCAGAACATGCCGCCCTGCGAGTAGCCGGCCAGGTGAACGTCGCGACCGGTCGCGGCGCGCACGCGATCGATCGCGTCGGAGACCGCGCGCACGTGATCGTCGAGCGTGCGATCCATGCCGCCTTCTTCGCGTTCGGGCGCGCCGAAATCGGCGAGCCAGACATCGGCGCCGGCGCGGCTGAGGAACGCGACCGCGCTCGTATCGGGCGAGATGTCGTAGACCTCGGACGCGACCATCAGCGGCGGGATCAACAGGATCGCGCCCGCGTCGATCATCTTCCCGCTCTTATCCGCGGGAACCCTAGGCGCAGCACCTTCTCGCTGGTAGCGGCGGAGCCGATAGACCTTCTCCTCGTGGACGACCTCGAACGGCGCACCGTACGGCGCGGTCAACCGACCGGAACGCGCGATCTCGAGCGCGTTCTCCCACGCGAGGCCGAGCCGCCGGATCCTCCGCGCGATCCACACCTGGCGGCGACGCTTCGACGAAGCCATTACGGCGTCGGCGGAACGGCGGGTGGCATCGGCTGCGGCGGCGGTTGCGCGTAGCCCTGGGGCGGATACTGCGGCGGCGGTGCACCACCGGCGAGTGGCGTGAGGCCGATCGCGATCGGCGTGTCGTCGAACCGGCGCCAGTCACCGTCGACGAGATCGATGACCCACGGGACGACTGCGTAGAACCACAGGATGTTCGCGAAGAACCAGCCGTTGACATCGCTCTGCCGCTCGAACACGACGGGCTGGAAGCCCTGCATCGCGATCTGGATCTGCGCCGGCCGGCCGCGCTCGAGGAGCACCGTCGTCGGCGTTTGCCCGACCGGTTGACCGTTGTAGTAGACCCACGCGCCGGGCGGGTTCGTCGACACCGGGACGTAGTCAGGACCGCCTGCGAACAGCGTCGCGCAGCCGGTCAACGCGAGTGCACATAGCGCGAGCTTCATCATCCCGTCTCTCCGGCAAGCCGATAGCCGACGCCGCGCTTGCTCTCGATGATGTCGTCGGCCTGCACGGTGCCCAGCTTGCGGCGCACGCGGTGGACGAGCTCGCGCACGTTCTCGCTATCGGCCTGGACCGACTTGAACGCGAGCGCATCGGCGATCTCGTGCCACGCGACATACGCGAGCTCCGCGTCGCCGACGATCCGGCGGCGCTCGACGAGCAGCTGCAAGAGGCCGAACTCCATCGCCGCGAGCTCGATCGCGTTCTCGTTGACGCGCAGCACGCCGCCATCGACGCGCTGGCGCAGATCGAGTGCGGTGCCTTTCGGCGTCACGACCTTCGCGCTGAACACGAGCTCGTCGCGACGCGTCGGCGCGGTGCGACCGGAACCGCGCGGCGGCTCCATCTTCGGCAGCGCCTCCGGCCAGAAATAGAACCGCACGTCGCCGAGCCGGATCTGCGCGCCGTTCGGAATCGCCGCATCGGTCACGCGCTGATCGTTGACCTCGGTGCCGTTGCGGCTCGAGTTGTCGATGATGTGCCAGGCGCCGTCTTCGAGCTTCATCGTCGCGTGCTCGCTCGACACCGACGCGTGGAGCACCGCCATGTCGGCGCGCGGATCGCGACCTACCTTGATGTTGTCGCCGATCGCGTGTGCACAACCCCACGCATCGACGAGCGAGGCCACCGCAGTAGGCACGCGCGAGAAGATCTGCTCGCTCGTGATTCCGGGCGAGGCGATCGCGACGCCGTGGGCCGTGCAGAGCAGGCCGATCGAGCGAGGCGACGAGCACAAGAGGCAGTTCGCCATCGGAACCCAAACATCTCGCGGTTCTGGATGCCGCGCAAGCGACCCCTCACGTAGACCGATCAGAACGTGCCCCCAGTCATCACTCCGAGCTGGCCATTCGCGCCAACCCACGGCGCGAAGCTCGTCTGCGTGCCTTTCGAGGCGCTGCCGCTGTTTGCGGCATGGATATATTTCGGATCGACGCCCTGGTCGCGCGTCATCAGGATGCCGAGGCCGAAGCCACCCCACAGGCCGGCGGTCATCGAGCCGGTGACGATGCTCGTGTTCTCGCCGGTCGTGTCGTGCGGCTTCGCGATCACACCGGCGAGCATGCCGCCGACGAGCGCGCCGACGAACGTCGATGCGAACACGTACTTCGCGCGACGCGGCGACCAGTCGAGGTGCGGCGCGACGAGCGCGCCGACGATCGCACCGCCATCGAGGCCGAGCGCGAGCGTCGTGTTCTCGAAGCTGCCGTAGTTGCCATCGCGGTTCGCGGTCACCGCGGTGAGCAGCGCCGTCGAGCTACCGAGCAGCATCAAGTTGCCGACGAACAGCGACTGGCCATCGGTGAGGTCCGCGTTCTGACCGTAGATGAAGCCACCGGCTGCACCCGCGACGCTGCCGAGCGTGAGCAGGCCCATGATCGACGACGCGTCGTGATAGTCGGTCGGCTGGATCAACAGCGCGCCGTTCGCGATGCCGAGCATGAGGCCGATCGTCGTCGCGTGGGCGGAGCCCGCGTCGATGTTGTACTTCTGCGTGAGCAAGTATCCGACGCCACCACCGCCGGCGAGACCGCCGAGGATCAACAGCGTGATCGCGTTGCCGTTCGTGATGTCCTGGCGCACCGCGAGATCGGTCGCGGCGAGCACGCCGACGGTCGCGAAGTCCGCCATCACTTCACCGTCGTGAAAGTGACTGTGACCTCCGAGCACGATCGGTTCGCCGGGCGGCGGGTACGCCTGCGGTTGACCGTACGGCGCGGGCGGTGGATACGGCTGCGGCTGCTGGCCGTACGGCGCGGGCGGCGGATACGGCTGCGGCTGCGGCGGCGGATACGGTTGCGGTTGCGCTTGCGGCGGCGGCGGTGCGGGTTGGGTCGACGCGTTGACATCGACCGATGCACCGACGGTGACTCCACCCTGCGCAGGCGCCGGCGCAGGCGCTGGCTGCGGCGCTGGCTGTTGTTGTGGCTGCTGCTGGTAGTACGGCTGTTGCTGCTGTTGCTGCTGCGGATACTGCGGATCAGCGGTCGGCGGCAAACAGCCCGCGAACACACCGACCAACACGACGAAGCGCGTTGCACCCATGAAAACAATTATCGGTCCGGTCGTCCCCACTAGCCAGCCAGGGGAGCGTGAGGATGTGGATTGCCACCCTGCCGTCACACGCAGCGCGTCGCAGGTACGGTTACTATCGACGCATGAGGTTGTGCCTGGCAGTCGTCGTTCCGCTGTTGGGCGGCTGCTCGTTCATCTATAACCCCAACAACATCAACCGGGATGTCGACGCGAAGCTCGTCGATACCGAGCACGTTGTCGACGTGAACCCTGCGGGCCTCACGCTCACCTACGCCTACCCGGCGGTCGTGTACGAGGGAGTCGGCACGGGTGGTTCGCGGCCCGCGGTCGTCGTGATTCGCGGCGAAGAGATCGCCCCGAACGCGACGGTGACGGTCGTACCGATGACCGGCGCACCGACCCAGATCACGGTGAATGACGTGAAGGTCGCGGGCGATCACCGTTGGATCGCGCTCAGCATCACCGTGCCCGTCGACGAGATGCAGGACGAGACCGGAGGCAATGCGAAGGCAGCGCTGCCGCTCGTCATCACGGTCGACAACGGCATGGGCCACACCGCGATGCTGCCGATGGATGCGCTGAAGGTGCAGTGGCTCGATCAGCTCGAAGCGCCGATTACCGCGCCGGCCGATCCGATGAAGCGGTACTCGAAGATCCTCGTCACCGGTGCGACCAACTTCGCCGCGTCGTCGACCGCCCACCGCGCGACGCTGCGCTCGATGTCGTCGATCGAGTTCGATGCCGCGTTGACCGCGAACGCCGCCGGGTTGAATCCTGGCCCAGGTGGTTGCGCGGGTGGTCCCGTCGCGATGACAGGCGCCACGGCGACGACGGACGGTGACGTCTGCCAACCCGGTCAGCACGGTGGTGGCGGCGGCGGTGGTGGCTATGTCCTCGCCGGCGACTCGTCGAACAACGGCGCCGGTGGAAGCCCGACGGGCGATGCGTTGATCTCCGCGTTCAAGACGAACGTCGCCGGTGGTGGTGGCGGTGGCGATCAGACCGCCGCGCTCCTCGGCGGCGGTGCCGGTGGCGGTGGTGGCGGGACGATCTTCCTCGACGCCGGGGGCACGCTGACACTGAAGGCAGGCGTCTCGGCGAACGGCGCCGCTGGAACCAATGGTGGACTCGGCGGTGGCGGTGGCGGCGGCGCGGGCGGCACGATCCTGTTGCGGTCTGGTGGTGCGATGTCGGTGACGGGGACGGTTAGCGCCGGCGGCATGGGCGGCGGCACCGGTACGGGTGGCGCTGGTGGTGCGGCACACGATGGCCGCGTCCGGTTCGACGCGGCTTCGATCACCGGTACGGCACCGACCGGAACGCAGGGCTCGACGTTCACCATGGTTCCCGCATTCAGCACGACGATGGATGTCCCCCAGGGCATGATCACGCTCTCGGGCCCGCCGGGCGCGTCGAACATCTTCCACGGCCAGGGCTACGACAAGGACGGCAACGCGACGAACGCGTTCGACCTGTCGTACAGCGGCGCGGGTGTCGCGATGCCGGCCGTCACGCTCGCAGCCGGCTACAACCAGCTGTGCGTGCTCGTTCCGAACGGCAACGTGTTCACCGCACCGGAATCTGCGAACTGCGTCGAGATCGCGTTCCTGCCCACCGGGAACTGATCACTTCTTACGTGCGACGAGCGCCGCGTGGATCTCGTCGAGCTCGCGCTTCGCGTAATCGCGGTTCGCCTGCGACGAGTTCGCGGTGACGTAGACGATCCGGCTGTAGCGGGTCTGGAGATCCGAGACGCTGCTCACCCCATTCGAGGTCGAGAACGCCTTCAGCTCCTGACCGACGGTCGCCCACTGCGAGCGAAATGCGTTCGCGTCGTACGCGGCGGGCGTCGGCGCCTTGGTCTCGACCGGCGGCGGCTTGGTCTCCTGAACGTGTTGCGGCGCGTGCTCGGCGGCCGCGACGACCGGCGGCTTCGGCTGGGTCTTCTTGATCACCGGCTTCTTGGTCTCGACAACCGGCGGCGGCGTCTCGACCTTGGTCTCGACGACCGGCGGTGGAGGCACCGGCTTCGGCTGCTCGACGGGCGGCGGTGGCGTCGGCTTCGGTTGCTCGGTCATCACGACCGGCTCGGCTGGTGTCGGCGCGGGCTTGTCGCCACCGGTCGCGATGACCGCGACACCGATTCCCAGCGCGATCACGGCGGCGCCGATCGCGGCGTACAGGCCGAGGCGGCGCTTGCGCGGCGGCTCGTCGGTCGCCGCGTCGTACGGCAGTGGGTTCGTCGCCTGGGTCTCGACGCCGCTCGACGGCGTGTGCGCACGCACCGCGACCGCCGCGTTCATCGACGGCGCTTGCAGCGGCGTCTCGGCCTCGCGGAACGGCGGCGGGAACGTGCCGCTGTAGTCGCCGACGTGGCGCGGCGCGACGGGCTCGGTCGAGCGCGGCGAGCGAGCGGCTGCGGCGAGCGGAACGTTGAGCTGGGCGGCAGCCGCGTTGCGATCGTTCTTGATGAGATCGAGGAGCTCGCGCGCGGCCTTCGCGGTCGCCGGCCGGGTGTCGCGCTTCTTCGCCATCAACCGGCGCGCGAACGCTTCGAGCAGTGGATCGACCTCGAGGTACGGCACGCGATCCGCGATCAGCGGCGGATCGAGCAATAGATTCGCGCGGGCGACTTCTGCGCCGTGGCCGTCGAACGGCAGCTTTCCGCACAGCATCTCGTAGATCATGATGCCGAGCGCGAACAGGTCGATCCGGTGATCGATCGGATCGTTGACCGCTTGCTCGGGCGCCATGTAGTGCGGCGTGCCGAGCACGAGGCCGTTCGTCGTGAGCCGGCCTGTGCCGTCGGACGAGCTGCCACCTTCGCGCAGGATCGCGATGCCGAAGTCGACGATGCGCGGCACTTCTTCGCCGTGCGTGTCCTTCTCGACGATCACGTTCTCGGGCTTGAAGTCGCGATGGATCAGGCCGGCCTCGTGCGCGTGGTACAGGCCCTCGAGCATCTGGCGGGTCAGGTTGTGGATCCGCGCCGGCGGCATCGGCGCTTCCGACAGCAGCGCTGCGAGGTCCTGGCCCTCGGCGAAGTCCATCACCATGTAGCGCAGGCCATCAGTGGTCTCGCCGACATCGACGACGCCGATCACGTTCGGATGATGCAAGCGACCCGCGAGCTCGGCTTCGCGCTCGAACCGCTGGAGCGTCTTGTCGTCCTCGAGCAGGCGAGGGTGGAGCACCTTGACCGCGAACGGTCTGCCGACCTTGATGTGCTTCGCACGATAGACCGAGCCCATCGCGCCTTCGCCGAGTCGGTACTCGATCTGGTAGCGGTTCGCGAGCACTTCGCCGATCAGCTTGTCGACGCGCTGCGAATCCTGCCGGGCCTGTTCGGCCCGGATCGAGTCCGAGCTGGTCATCAGAATCTCCCGCGATAGAACACGCTGCCGCCGGTCCCGCTATCGACCGGTGCGGCGACGACGTGGGTTTCCTGGCCCGAGGTCGCGAAGATCACGCCGCTCGCGATCGCGGCACCGACCGCCGTGACCCAGCCGAGGTCGGCGTAGAGGTCGTGGTGACGGATCGTGTCCTTCTGGGCATCGGTGCACGTGTTCTTGGCAGCCTCGCACGCGTCGTACTTGCTGCGCGCCGAGAGACCGAAACCGATGCCGACGCCGAGGCCGACGACCGCCGCGCCTCCCGTGATGATCGCGGGCAGCGTGATCCGGCGCGGGTGGCCCTGGACGAGCTGGCCGTCGATCGCGAGCCCGGTCGCGAGCTTCGGCTTCGGCCGCACCGCCGCATCGGGCAGGAACTTCTCGGCCGCTTCCTTGAACCGCGCCTTCGCATCGACGTCGTTCGTCGAGGTCAGCGACACGCTCGGCCGGTTCTCCGACTTGCCGGTCGCGGGATCGAACCAGGTCGCATCGATCTGCGCGGCGCCGTTGCCGGCGGCATCGACCATCACGACGAACAGGATCTGCGAGGCGCCCGTCGCCTTCGCGACCTCGGCACCACACGCCGCCTGGCTCGCGCAATCCGCGGGAAGATCCGAGCGCAGGTTGCGGCGAACGTCGAGCCCGCCGATCGCATCGACGTAGAGCTCGGCCGAGAGGCCTTCGGCCATGTCCTGCGCCAGCGCGTCGACGCGCTGGTTGTCGAGGTTCACGGCCGCGACCGGAACGATCGCGATCTTCGGGCTCGGCGGATGCGCGGTATCGGCCCACGCAGTTGCCGACGCCGCCGCACAAACAAGGATCCCCAGGCGGCTCATCTTCGTCACTGGATAGTAATTGTAGTAGCCGTACGCGGCCACACGGCTAGCTCTCTCTCACACCTCACGGCTAGCCACTTTTCAGTTGCTTGGCCTCGTCCTTCTTGAACAAGCGCTGGCGGGAGCCCTTCTTGTTGTACTGCAATGCGTACACGACACCTGCAATGCCCGACAGCGGCATGCCGATCATGAACACGGGCCACAGCAGCAGCATCGGTAAAATTTTGAGCGCGAGGCTCCCGACGAGGAGATACGCCACCGACGCCGGCACCGCCTCGCGCCACGATCCAGCGTAGAGCCAACCGACGGGGCCGAGGAACGTCGACGCGAGCCCCGACTTCACCCACGACTTGTCGCCCTGCTTTGGCGCCTTCGCGAGCTCGTTCTTCACGCGGTTCGCGCGATGCGCGAGCTCGAGTGCGCCACCTAGATCGCTGCCGCGATCATCTTCGTCATCGTCTTCGTCACGCCGCTGCGGCTTCGCAGCCGGGAGTCGCTTCTGCGTGCCATGCAGCTCGGCCTGGCGGCGGCGCAGCTCGGCTTGCTCCTGCTGCTGCGCGCGCATCTTCTGGATCGCGGCGTCTTTGCGCGCGCGCTGCGCATCCGCATCGGCCTTCACCTCGGCTTCGAGCGCGGCTAGTCGCTCTCGCACCGCGCGATCGTCGTCGGCCACCACGGGACTATGGCATGATCCGGTCAATGTCGCTGCGGCTCGGGTGTCTCGTCCTCGCTCTCGGATTCGCCGCGGGCTGCGCTGCGTCTACCGCCGAGGAGAACGAGCCGCAGACCGCGCGCGAGAAGCAGTATGCCGAGGCCAAGCGCAACGGCGAGCTCGACGACCAGAAGCCCGTGAAGAAGGGTGGCTGGCAGTTCAAGGGCGATCGCAAGGACTGCCGCTATCTCGTCGCCGCGTCGAGCAAATGCTACAAGACGCAAAAGACCGCCTGTGCGGCGGCCGGTTGTGGTGCGAGCTGCGCGCTCACCGGCGCAGGCCCGGCGACCGTCAGCTGCAAGAAGTCCTAGGCGGCGTTGCGCGCGGCCTTCGGTGCGATCACCTTCGGGATGCGCACGCGCGGGCCGACGTGGAACGTGAGCTTCTTGACGTTGCGGTAGTACTCGCCGTCGATGATCGGCTCGAGCAGCTCTTCGCCGGTCGCCTCGAGCGTCATCTCGCGGCACGGCCGGTCGAGGATGTTGCGGCCCTTCATCTCCTCGCCACGCGCCATCCGCGGGATGTTGCGGATGATGCTCCACGGCGACGGCGTGCCGACGATCGCGTTCATCAGGCCTGGCTGATCGGCCTTGCCGAAGAACCGGAGCACGTTGCCGAGGTTGATCGACATCGACGCGACGTGGACGCCGGTGAACTTCGAGCCGGGCAGCACCATGCCGTCGAGCGTGACCTTGCACTCCGTCGGCGCGAAGATCTCCTTCGCGTACGTGCTCAGGTTGCCGATCGGCAGCATCCGCGCGAGCGGCGTGAGCGAGATCGGCGCGGACGCGACCGTGTTCGTCACGATCTTCACGATCGTGCGCGGGTTCGGATCCTCGTGCGCGTAGTACTTCGAATAGAACCGCTGGCCGATGCCACCGGCGGCCGAAGCGAACCCGTAGGTCCGGAACGGCTTCTCGACACCGTCGACGAGCTGGATGCCGTCGATCACCATCGAGTCGACTTCGGTCTCCTGCGTGAGCCGGCCGTCCTCGACGTTCGAGCGCAGCATCGCGAGGATGCCCTCGGCGTCGCCTTCGATGCCGACGTTGTTCGCGACGAAGTCGATCGTGCCGCCCTTGGTCGGCAGCGTCATCGGCAGCGACATGCTCTCGCCGACGAACTCGTCTTCCTGGAGCACTTCCATGCCCATGCGGAGCATCCAGTGCAGGGCGCCGTCACCGCCGTCTGCGACCCAGTAGCGCGCGCGCTTGCGAAGGAACTCGCGGAGCACGGGCTTGATCGACTCGACCGACGAGGTTTCGTGCACTTCACCGAGCGACCCGACGATGCGCTGGAGCCGTTCCGCCCGGTCGGGGCGATTACGGTTTTTCCGGCTGTTCGGGTTGGTGATAACGCCGATTTCCATCGACCCGTCGTAGTAGCAATTGCGGGCCCAGATGATGCACTGCGTAACTGGTGGAATTTACGAGGTGGGACACCTGTAAAAATGCCCTACCGCGTAGGGCGTTACGCGGTTTGGTGGATAAGAACCGCGGCAGTGCGTCGGGACTATGGCGATGGCATGACGCGTACTATTTCGGCGTGCGAGGTCTCCTGCTGTTCGCCGCCGCATGTGGCGGTTCCGTCGCACCGGTCGCCGCACCCACCGCGACACCGAGATCGGCACAGGCAACGTCAACGGCGAACGAGGTTCTCGATCCGATCACCGTGTTGAGCGCGGAGCCAGATGCGTTTCCACGCTCGTTCATCGTGCCGGGGATCGCTGCGCTCGAGCTCGGCGGTCCGCAGATCGAAGCGCCCCCGGCCGCGCCCGAGCTCGAGGTCACGCTGCTCGAAGAGCAATCGACGATGGTGCGCGTGGCCGTTCGCTACGACGGCATCGGCTTCGCGCTGTGGACCGAGCGCGCGAGGTTGCTCGAGATCCTCACGCGCGAGCAGCGCATCAGCGAGCAGATCGGCGGTGGCTGGTTCGGTCCCGATTCGAGCTTCGCGCCGTATGCAGAGCTCCGCACCGGTGCACACGTGCGCGTCCTCGGCCATCGCGATCGAGACAAGCGCGATGCGTGGACGCGGGTGCGTTACCTCGGCGCACTCGAGATCGATGGTTGGGTTCCCGATTCCTCGCTAACCGAGCGCACGCGCGACGAGCATCGCAACATCGGGCGGTTCCCGAGCGGGATGCAATCGCTGATGGTGCTGCAGGGCACGGTGATCCGGACCGAACCGAAGTGGGCTGCAGAGCAGCTCGCGATCGTCGCGAACGGTTACTTGCTCGACGTGATCCAGCCCGTCGACGAAGCGTGGTCCGCGATCGCATACGAGGACGGCGACGTCAGCGTGCGCGGCTACGCTTCGAAGCAAGATCCGCCGGGGCAGGTCCATCGCCCGCATGCCGCCGACGCGCCGCCCGTGGGGATCACCGCGAATGCAGCCGTGGCACGAGGAACGTGTCTGTTTGGCACGCGCGATGGCGAACCGATCGGTTTCTTGCTCGCGACGCACGATGGCGAGTTGGCGTCCGCGCGCGAGCCCGGTTGGTTTACTGTCTCGTTCGACACGCCATGGGGGCCGATCACATTTCTCGCACGAGGTCCTTCCGAGCTGTCCCTCGCGACGTGTGGACCGCCGGTGCCTGCGCCGTCCTCGGCTTCGCCGCCATCGCCGTAGGTTGCGGAAGCCCGCCACCGCCGTCGCCCTTGACCGGGATGAACGTCGTCGTGTCGCTCGTCGAGTGGCGCGCGCCGATCGGAGATCCGGGCATCGTCGATGTCGAGATCGTCGTCGACGGTGTCGTCGCGAAGCTCGGCTCGATCGCGACGACGCCGGAGAATTGCGCGATCCGCACGGCCGCGGCAAAGACGACGGAGTTCTTGTGCGGCGACTCGACGTTCGACGCGAACCTCGAGCCCGAATTCGTCGTGGTCACGCGCGACGGTCGCGAAGTCCGCCGGTTCGATGTCGGCTCGTCGGCGGCGATCTCGGTCGCGCCATATCAGATCCAGAGCGCGCCCGTGCCGACCGACGCTAGCGCCCCGTGAATTTCGGCGCGCGTTTCGCGAGCAGTGCGGCGATGCCTTCGCGCGCGTCGTCCATCGCGATCGATTCGGCCTGGACGACCGCTTCGGCGCGCGCAGCAGCGCGAATGTCGAGCGCGAGCCCGCGGCGGATCGCGGCCTTCGTCTCGCGCACGGCGAACGGTGCGTTCGCCGCGATCGTCGTCGCGAGCTCGGTCGCGACCGGCAGGACTTGGTCGGCGGCGACCGCGCGATCGAGCAGGCCGATCGCGAGCGCTTCATCGCCTTCCACGAGTCGACCGGTAAGCAGCAGCTCGTTCGCACGCGACAGCCCGACGATTCGCGGCAGCGTGTAGCTGATCGCCATGCCGGGTGCGAGGCCGAGCTTCACGAAGTTCGCGCCGTACTTCGCCGCGCGATTGCCGACGCGAAGATCGCAGATCAGCGAGAGGCCGAAGCCGCCGCCGACGGTGTGACCGTTGAGCGCGCCGATGATCGGCACCGCGAGATCGAGCAGCGACAAGAACGGCGCGTACATCGCGTACGACCGCTCGTGCGGCTCGCCCTCGTCGCGCTGCAGCGTCGCCTTGAAGTCTGCGCCGGACGAGAAGCACGCGCCGGTACCGGTGACGATCAGGCAGCGCAGCTCGCTGTCGTTGCGCGCCGCTTCGCTCGCGTCCGCGAACGCGTCGAGCAGCTCCGGCGTCATGCTGTTGCGGTTGTCGGGCCGGTTCAGCGTGATGACGCCGATGTGGCCCTGACCGGTGTACGTGACGGCTGGGAGCATGGCGGGAAGATATGCGGATTCCGCAGACGGCTGCGGGAGTCGCGGCAAGAAGATGCGAGTTCAGTCGTGATTTCAACTGGTTATCGCGTGGCACCGGCCTCGCAATATCTCCGGTTCGTAAGGAGAAACCGTCATGAACATCAAGTCCATCCTCGCCGCCGCTCTCGTCATTGGTTCTTCGTCGCTCGCGCTCGCGCAGCCCGCTGCGCAGGGTGGAGTGACGGTGCAAGGCTCGGTCGATATCCGCGACCACCGCGCGCCCGAGTACTACCCGCCCGCGCCGGCGCCGGTCGTCGTCGCGCAGACGGACTTCCATCGCCCGCTGCCGCCGGTTCGCCCGCCGCAGATGAAGATGCTCGCGAACGACACCAAGATCGCCCGGTTCGGCCGTGACACGCTCACGTTCGCTCGGCCGATGAGGCTGCAGTCGATCAAGCTGCAGGGCGAGACCGGCAAGACCTCGGTCAGCGAGGTCGCGATCAAGTTCGCGAACGGCCGCCAGCAGATCGTCCAGGAGAACCAGCTCCTGACCAAGGGTGGCTGCATCGACATCGACCTCGCGGGCAACGTTCGCAACGTCACCGGGATCGTGATCTACGGCTCGAGTGGAGCCCGCGCCTCGTTCGACGTCCTCGGCCGCGCGTAGTTGATAGCGACGTTCGTGAACCCAGCGGATCGATCCTCGCGGTCGATCCGCTGTGCTCGTTTCAGCCGCCGAGCTCGTCGAGGAACTGCTGCGCATCCGAGAACTGCGGATCTTCGCGCAGCGCTTTCTTCGCCCACAGCTCGGCCTTCGCGCGGTTGCCGCGGGCGTGCTCGATCTTCGCTTCCCACAGGAGCGCCATCGGTCGCGTCACCGGCGACGGGTTATCCATCAGGGTGATCGCGCGGAGCGGCTTCAATGCGAGCTCGTAGTCGCCGATCTCCGTCGCTAGCTGCGCGAGCTCGGCGGCCACTTCGGCGTTCTTGCGATCGACGTCGAACGCCTTCTTCAGCCAGTTGAGCTGGCCGTCTTTGTCGTTCAGCATCGCGCACACGCGGCCCATCCGCTGCTGTGCGACCGCGAGCTCCGGCGTGCGCTTCTTCTGCGCCGAGATCGCCGCTTCGAGCGTGCGGCCGGCGTCCTCGAGCTGGCCGCTCGTGATGAGGACGTCGACGTTCAGCATCAGCGCGCCGTGATCGTCGGGCTGGAGCTCGAGCGCCTTCTGCGCCGGGACCTGCGCGTTCGCGGCGTCCTCGAGCTGGTAGAGGAGCAGCTCGGCGGCGCGGCGATAGTTGCTGTAGCGCGAGGTCGGATCGCTGCCGTGATCGGCGTCGGCGATCAGGATGCCCGCGAGCTGGCGGTACTCGCCGGCCGCTTCGTACATCTCGCGCAGCTTGTCGCGGATGACCTCGACGCCCGGCTGTTGCTGGTGGACCAGCTCGAGCACGGGCACCGAGTCACCGGGGCGGCCGGCCTTCTGCGAGGCCTCGCCGACGCGGAGTGCGGCCTTGACCTGCTCGTCGCCCTCGGTGACGTACGCGAGCCGCGTCGCCGCGGCCGAGACGCCATCCCAGTGCTCGATCGACTCGTCGAGGTCACACAGCATGTACAGCGGTTCGGCATCGCGCGCGTCGCGCTCGATCCAGTTGACGAGGAACGACCGGCCGCGCTCGAGCTCGCCCGTCGCGACGAGGAGCTTCGCGAGCTCCAGGGTCGCGCGGCGCTCGGTCGGCATGTCGCCATCGCGCTCGGCGCGGGTGCGCAGGCGCTCGAGCCCGTTGACAAAACTCTCGCCGACGCGCTCCTTGTCGAGCGCGTACGCCTCGGTCAGATCCGAGACCGCCGACGCGTCGTCGCCGAGCTGCTGGCGGAAGCTCGCCCGCAGCATCAAGAGCGACGTGCGGTTCGGGCCCTCGACGGTCGCGAGCGCTTCACCGATCGCGCGTTGCGCGGCATCGAGCTCGCCGGCAGCAGCGAGTGCCGCGGCGTGATCGGTGACGAGCTCGGCGACGAGCGGCGCGCGCAGGCGAGCCTTGCGCAGCACCTCCGCGGCCTTCAGCGGCTGGCCGAGGAAGCCGGAGTACACGCTCGCGGCTTCGCGCAGGCGCTGGACGCCGGCGTCGTCGGTCATGCGCTCCGCATCGTGGGTCATGAGATCCGCGAGCTCGGCCCACTGTTCGTGATCGCGATACCACTGCTCGAGCCGAGCGTGGATGTGGCGATCGTCGGGCGCGGACTTGTGCGCGAGCTCGAGCGTGCGCTGGACGCCCTTGAAGTCACCGGCGGCCTCCCACATCGTGGCCAGCTTGCCGGCGAGATCGGGTGCACGCTCCGGGCTCTCCACCGCGAGCAGGCGCTCCATCAGGAGCGCGCCCTCGCGCGGGTTGTCGTGCGTGCCGAGCTTACTGACGACGCGGCGGAGGATCTCGCGATCATCCGGCGCGACGATCAGCGCGGCGCGATAGACCCGGACCGCATCCGGCGACTCCTGCTTCTCGAGCAGATCGCCGAGGCGGAGCGCGACGTCGACGGTCGAGTCGCGATGGCCGCGCCGCTGCGCGTCCTCGAACCGCGACCACAGGAACTCCGCGATGCCGTCCTGATCGTCGAGCAGGCGGAGCGTGTCCTCGAAGAGCTGCGCTGCTTCGAGGTTGTCCGGATCGTCGTGGAGCGCGTCGCGCAACACGTCAAGCGCGTCGTGGTGGCGCTTGAGGTTCTCGATCAGGAACTTCGCGTGCTCGATCCGCAGCGCGTTGCGCTCGCCGGGCGTGACGAGTGCGGGCAGGGTCGAGGACACGACGCTGCCGAGCCGGTCGCCATCGCCGAGCTCGCGATAGATCGTGAGCAGCGGCTGCCACACGGCGCGATCCGCCGGGCTGCGCTCGCGCAAGAACTCGTAGACCTCGGCGGCGAGGTCGAGCTTCCTGTGAGCGAGTGCGCGAGTCGCGATCCGCATCGCGAGGCCATCGATCAGCGCGACCGATTCTTCGTCGGTCACGATCGGCGCGATCTCGTACGTCAGATCGCGCGCCTGGGCGAGGTCGTTCGCGGCGAGCCGGCGCTCCGCGAGCGCGAGGACGGCCCACGGCGCCGAGCCGAGACCATCGACGGTCTCGCGCGCAGCTGCGACCGCGCGGACGAGCAGCGCCTCGGCGCGGTCCTCGTGGCCGAGCTCGACCGCGAGATCGACGGCTTCGCGGATCTGCTGCGGCGTCGCCCCGGCGAGGCCGGCACGGCGCTCGAGGAAGTCGAGCAGCAGGTCTTGATCGCCGCCGTTGCGAGCGACGCGCTCGTACATCGCCAGGATCTTGTCGTCGTCAGGCGAAGCGGCCGCCGCCATCTTGAGCAGGCGACCCGCTTGCGACCACCGCGGCTCCGCGGCGAACGCGCGCTCGAGCAGCTCGATGCCCTGCTTGCGTCGGGTATCGCTGCCGATGAAGATCTCCGCCAGCCGGTACAGCGCGTCGACCTGTTGCGGGGTCGGCTCGGTATCGGTGCCGGCGAGCTCGAACATCTTGTCGAGCGTGCGCGCCTGTTCGGCGGTATCGCCGAGTGCCGCGGCGACGCGCGCCTGGGCGTAGAACGCCTCCGCGAGCTTCTCGCCGAGGATCTCGACGCGGCGATACAGGTTCGCAGCGCCGCGCAGATCGTTCGCATCCTGCTCGAGCGCCTCGCCGGCGCGCATCAGGATGTTCGCGATCAGCGGCGGATCGTCCTTGCGGCGGAGCCGATCGACGACGGTCTCGATCGATTCGACGTACTGCTTCGTCGTGCCGGTTCGCTTCGCGAGCTCGCGCGCGCGATCGTGGAGATCGAGGCGCGACGGCACCGCGTTGATCGCCTTGATCAACGCTTCTTGCGCATCGGCCGGGCGGTTCAACTGATCGAGCGCCTCGGCCATGTCGCCGAGCATCCGCGCTTGCGACTGGTGATCCGGGTTCGTCGCGAGCCGCTTCTCGAGCACCTCGAGCAAGCGCTTGCCCTCGCCGTGCGCGAGCAGACTCTTGCGCAGGTGGCGGACGCCGGCATCGGATTGGATCGCCGACTCCATCGCGGACTCGAGCAGCTCCTTCGCCTGATCGGCTTCGCCGCGCGCTTCGGCGAGCTTGTGCAGCTCGTAGAGCACTTCGGCCGCGCCGACGGCGTTCTCGTCGTCGCCCGGCGGGTTGCGCCGCACGACGAGGAGCAGCGCGCGATACGTGCGCTCCGCCTTGTCGAGCTGACCCGCGGCGCGCGCCATCTCGGCGAGCTCCTTCTGGATCGCCGCATTCGTCGCGTCCATCTTCGAGGCGGATTCCATCTCCGCCATCGCTTCGTCGATCTTGCCCTCGGCCTGCGAGACGCGCGCGAGCTCGACGTGGAGCGCGGCGCGCTCTGGCGAGCGGCGACGGCCGAAGTCGGTGATCAGCTCGTTGAGCAGCGTGCGTGCCTCGGGCAGCTTGCCGGCGACGCGCTGGCCGGTCGCGAGCGCGGTGCGCAGATCCTTGTCGGTCGGATCGAGCGCGAGAGCGGTCTCGAGCGCGGGAATCGCGAGTGCGGGCGAGCCGAGCTTGTGCAGGTAGATGTCGACGGCCTCGCGGGCGAACTCGCGCGCGAGCTTGTCATCCTCTTTGACCAACGGTAGCGAACGCGTGAGGTGCCGCGCGAGCGGCTCCCACAGCTCGGCCTTGCGATAGAGGTCCGCGAGCAGCCTGCGCAGCTCGATCGCGGGCGCCTTGTCGTCGATGTTCGTCTCGATCGCGGCGATCGCGCGGTCGGGCTGGTTCGCCGACAGGTGCGCCTTCGCGAGCTGCTGGACGACGATCATCCGCTCGCCCGGCGTGACGGTGCCGAGCAGCGACTCGAGCCACGGCACGGCCTGCGCCGATTGGCCGCGCTCGAGGTTGAGGCGAGCCAGCGCGCGGAGCGAGTCCGACGTCGGCGCGAGTGCGACGACGCGGCGGTGACCGCTGATCGCGCGCTCGATCTCCTTTGTATCGTTCTCGGCGACGCCGGCGTAGCGCGACCACAGCTTCGACGCGCGCGAGACATCGCCCGCTTGTTCGAGCCGATTCGCCTGACCTTCGAGGAGGTCGGCGAGGGCGCGGTGCTGGCCCTTCGAAGACAACAGGTGTGCAACCGCATCGATCGACGCCTCGTGACCGGGGCGATCTTCGAGGTTCGCACGCAGCGCATCGAGCCGGCCGCCGCGCTCTTCGACGATGCCGACGAGCTTCGCGAGCTCGAGCCGGAGCTCCAGCTTGCGGTCCTGGTTCGTCTCGAGGCCGAGCTGGATCTGACGGAGCGTGAGCAGCTCGGGCACGCGATCCTCGACGCCGAGGAGGTGCGCGAGTCGCTCGATCACTTCGAGGTCGTTCGGCTGGCTCACGAGCACGCCGCGGTACATGTCGATCGCGGCGGCGTTGTCGCCGAGCTCGACGGTCGCGAGCTGGGCCGCGCGCAACCGCATGTCGCGGCGCGTGCTCTGATCGAACGGCAACCGCGCCGCTTCGATCAACGTGTCGACGGCAGCGCGGGCGCGGCCACCGGTGCGATAGAGATCGACGAGGCCGTCGATCGCCCACTTCGCGACGGCGTCGACCGAGCGCGCCGAGCGGATCGCGGCGGTCCCGCGCCACGCGGCAGTCGCGCGGCCGAGCACGGCCGACAGGATCTGGAGCGCCTGCTCGCGCTCGCCGAGCTTGCTCGCGACATCGGCGGAGCCGACGAGCGCGTCGAGGTCCTTGCCGTCGGCATCGGCGAGCCGGCGCAGCGCATCGAGCAGCTGCGGCGATCCCGCATTACCGGCCTGGTCGCGCTCGAGCGCGACGAGCTCGGTCAACCACGCGAGGCGCTCGCCACCGAGCTCGAGCGCACGGCGCAACGAGGCGATCGCGGCGGGCTTGTCCTTGCGCTGATCGCGATGCAGCGCGGCCAACCGGTGATGGAACAGCGCGGCGACTGCACCGGGCAGCTTGTGCTTGTCGAGCGCGGTCGCGATCGCTTGCGCGAGCTGATCGTTCGCGTTCGCCATCGCGGCGTTCGACTCGAGGATCGCGAGCAACTCGTCGTCGAATGCTTCGCGGACGGCGGCGTAGCGGACGATCGCGGTCGCGACCTCGCCCCACTGGCCGAGCCGCGAACCGAGCGACGCGAATGCCTGGACCGGCCGGCGATTGCCCGGCTCGATCTCGGCGACCTGGCGATATGCATCGGCGGCCTGCGGCGGATCGTTCAAGCGATCCGCGGCGAGGTCGGCGTATGCGAGGCGCAGGCGGGCGGCCTCGCGCTGATCGTCGCCGAGCGCGGCGATCGCTTCGAGGTACGCGATGCCGAGCGTCGTGTAGTCGTTGACCGAGCGCGCGAGCGAAGCGAGCTGGTTCTCGATCAGCTGATCGCGCGGCGCGAGCGGGAACGCCTTCGACAGATCGGCGAGTGCGCCGGTCGCGTCGTGCTTGTGCTCGAGCCGGAGCTGGGCCGCTTCGCGCAACAGCGCGAGCCGAGTCTTGTCGTCCTTCGCCTCGGCGAGCCGGGCGGGCAGGAGGTCGAGCACGCCGGCGACATCGTTCGTCGTCCGCATCGCCTGCGCGAGCGCATCGGCGGCTTGCGCGCGGGTCGCGGCGACCTCGAGCAGCGCGGTCAGGCCCGCGCGCGACGGCTTCGACGCCGGATCGATCGCGATCGCGTTGCGATACGCGGCGAGTGCCCGGGTTGGCTCGTCGAGGTGCTCGCGCAGTGCATCGCCGAGACGGACGAGGCGACCGACGGTGCGCTGGGTCGCGCGACCCGAGGCGCCTTCGAGCAGATCCGCCATCTCCTTCCACCGGCCGGTCTCGGCGAGCAGGTCGGCGAGCGCGGAGATGCCCTCTTCGTCGTCCTTGTGATCCGCGACGACGCGCTTCCACGCATCGATCGCCTTGTCGAGATCGTGACGCTGCTGCTGGTGGACGAGCGCGACGCGGACGAGGTCGGCGCGGCGCTGATTCGGCGAGCCGACCTTCGCGGCACGGCTCTCAAGCGCGACGACGAGGTCGTCCCAGCGCTCCTGGTTATCGAGGATGCCGATCCGCGCATCGAGCGCGGATAGATCCGACGGATCGGAATCGACGCGCCGCTCCCACAGCGACAGCGCGCGGTCGGTATCGCCGAGCGATTCGGCGAGCTTCGCGGCCTCGCTCAGGATCGATGCGCGCGCGACATCGCTGGCTTCGAGGTGGGCCTGGCGCTCGAGGACGCCGAGGCGCTCCTTCGGGCGATTCGTCTGCGCGTACAGCGCGGCGAGCCGGCGGGCGACCGACAGCTGTTCGGTCTCGGCCGCGCCGCTCACGGCGGACGCTTCGACGAGCAGCTCGATCGAGCCATCGGTATCGGACATCCGCTCGAGCCGCGTGCGCGCGGACTCGGCGAGCAGCTCGACCTTGCGGGTCGGGTCGATGTTCGGCGCCGTGCGCGCCGCGTTCGCGAGGCCCGCGCCGTAGCGATCGTGCGCGCCGCCGCGCTCGGCGAGCGTGCGCAGCTTCTCCTCGGTGACCTGCGACTCGGGCGCGATCGCGAGCAGCGCCGCGTAATGATCCATCGCGGCCGGAACGTCGTCGAGCTCGGCGAGGCGCTGGCCGGCTTCTTCGCGCAGGTCGCGCGAGTGCGGCGGATCGATGTGGATGATCTTCTCGAGGACGCGGATCACCTCGCGCGGGCGCTGCTGCGCGTCGTAGTGCGAGCGCAACAGATCGAGCGCGGCATCGCGCACGCCCTTGGTCGCTTTCGGCGCCTCGATGATCCGCTCGAGGAGCGCGGTCGGCTCCTTGTCGTCTTCCGCTTCGTTGAGCAGCGGCTTGACCGCGGCGAGTGCCGCTTGCGGATCGTTCAAGTTGTCGAGCCACACCGACGTGATGCGGGCGCGGCTCTTCTCGCGCTCCTTCTTCGCCTGGCCCTCGAGCCGGCCCTCCCACAGGAGGATCAGATCCGGCCAGCGCTCGTGGCGCTCGAGCAAGCGTTCGAGGCTTTGGCTGACGCGATTGTCATCGGGGACCAGCGGCAGCAATTGCTGGTAGTACGCGATCGCCTTCTCGGGTTGGTTCGCGACGTCCTTCGCGAGCTGCGCGGCTTCGCGCAACAAGCGGACGCGCGCGGACCGGTCTTTCGCCGCGGTGATCGAGCGGTCGTACAGCGCGAGCACGTCGGCCCACCGCTCGGCGACCGTCAGGATCACGGACAGGCGCTGGAGCGCGCTCTCCGACGCCGGCGCGAGCACGAGCACGCGCGACAGGATCTTCTCGAGCACCTTCGGGTCGTCGCCGAACCATTCGTCGCAGAACGCGCCGGCGCGCTCGCCGATCATCTCGGCGACTTCCGGTTCGAGGGTTCCTGCGAGCGTCTCGTTGAACAGCGCGACGATGTCGTCGGGCTTGTCGAGATCCGCGGCGAGCCCCTCGGCTTCTTCCCACGCGCTGACGGCGTGAGGCGAGTGCTTGACGGCAGCAGTGGCTTCGGCGAACTGAGACAGATCGGCCATTGGTCCTCGGCGCGGTATCGCCACCCAATGGCAACACCAGCAAAAAAATCATATCACCCGCGGTCCGGGGATCCTCCGGAGTTGCCTGGGATCTAAAAGGAACGGTGGAGGCCGAGGACTGCGGAGAACGGTGCCTGAAACGCGGTGCCGGTCTGAAACCCCGGGCTGCGCTGCGCCGCGAAGCTGGTCTGGCTGTCGGTGTCTTCGGACCTGAGGAACACGAGATCCTCGGAGCGCCCGCCCTCGATCGGCTTGATCGCGCCGCCCGAGTACACCGGATCGGTGTTGGTCTCGTCGCGGCGGTCGAACAGGTTGAAGAGGTCGAGCGTGACGTCGAACTTGCGAAACCGCGCCGCCAGTCGCACGTTCGCCTGGGCCTGGAGCGGGCCGCGGCCGTATTCGCCGCGGTCGATCAGATAAATAAGTCCGTCGGTCGAGTTGCCGAGCGCGTCGCGCGGACGCCCCGAGGCGACGGTGAAGCGCGTTGCGACGTAGAGCTCGACCTCGCCTACCTGGCCGCGACGCAGCGCTTCGAAGTAGAGCCGCTGACCGATGTCGGTCGGCAACAGCCCGTTTTGGTTGACCGACGTGACGTCGAAGTCGGGCGTGTTGTAGAGCGCCGCTCCATTATGAGGGTCGTACGCGCCGGTCCACGAGCCGGTCGTGTGGCCCCACATGTATCCGACGCGCAGCACGGTCTTCGCGAACAGGTTGCTCTCGAGCTCGGCGGCGACCAGCTCGGTATCGCGCAGCGCCGGCATGCTCGATGGGTCGCGGCCGGGATTATCGAAGCCGGTCGGCGTCGATTCGAGGCCACGCTCGAGCCAGCGCCCTTGGACCCACACGCGCGCACGCAATTGGCGCAGCGCGGCGACCTCGAACCCGGCGGTCAGCTCGTCCTGCGTGATCGGTTGAACGCCGGCCGCGACCGCGAGCGCGGCGCCGGTGTTGACGGAGCGCGTCGACGACCCGTTGAACGTCAGATCGTCGGCCGTGCGGTCGTGGAGGAGGATCGTCGAACCGACGCCCGCGGCCATCAGCGCATAGCTCCGGCCCATGCTCACCCACGCGCGCGACCGACCCTTGCCGAGCGGATCCCAGCTCGCGCCGAGCCGTGGTGCGAGCTGATTCGAGAAATGGAGCACGGGACCCACCCACATCAGCTCCCAGCGCATGCCGCCGTCGACCATGATGTCGGGCGCGGCCGCCCACGTGTCCTCGATATACGCGGCGGTGTAGCGGGTCCGGTACGTCAGCTCGGAGGTATCGATGTACTCGCAGTTGACGCTCGGATCCGACGAGCACGGTTGATCCGGCGCCAAGAAGTGGCGGACGCTCTCCTCGCCGACGAACAGCGAGCGGGTTTGCTCGCCACCGGTGAACCGCGAGTCGCTGACGTAGCGCGCGTCTTCGCCGGTGCCGCCGATGCGGAGCGCGTGGTTGCCGAAGCGATGAACGAGGTCGGCCGTGATCGACGGCCGATCGGTCGAGATGTTCTGGAGCAGGCCGGCGCCGCCGCTCTGGAACCAGCCGATCGGGACCGGGCAGTTCGTGATCTTCGGGTACGGATCGCCGGTCGAGCTGTCGTCGCACTCGAGCGAGAGCACCGGATCGTCGGCGAGGCCGGTCGGCACGTACGCGGTGAGTTGCTGCGGAATGCCGGCCGCGTTCGGATCGCGCGCGGACTCGGTGTGCGAGCTGTGGTGCCACGCGAGCTGGACGCGCGCGCGGGTGTCGGCCCACTCGCCGCGATACGTCGCGATGCCGTCGCCGACGACGTTCGTCGCATCGACGCCACCGGCCTGGAGCGTCGAGTTGAACGTGTAGCGGGTGGCATCCGCGACGCTGCCGACGAGCGTGAGCTCGATGTGGTGCGGACCGCGATCGAGCCCGAGCCGCGCCATCATCGGCACCGAGTAGTTGACCGGTGAGACGCGATTGCTCTCGATCGTCTCGAGGATCGGGACGCCGGGTAGGCCATCGGGGACGCCGTCTTGATCGAGGTCGGTGAGCCGCGTCGCATGGAAGTCGAAGCGCGAGCTCGTCAGCGACGGCGCGATGCCGGCCGCGTACCACGCGTGGCCACCGAGCAGCGGGCCGAGCGGGCCGGTCGCGACGATCGACGCGGTGACGTCGGCCTTCGAATCGAGCGTGCCTGTCCGGACCTGGTAGCTGTTCGGCAGTTGATCGACGTGGCGGGCGTCGGTGGTCCAGCCGGTCCACACGTACGCGTCGAGCTCGTGGGTCGCGGTGCCGCGCTTGAGCCGCGCATCGATCGTGCCGCCGGTCGAGGCTCGATCGCGCGCCGCGAATCCCCCAGCGGTGACGAAGATGCCGTCGAGGAACGTCAGCGGCACCTTCGTATCGGCGGCACCCGTGCGCACGTTGTCGGCCGGCGCGCCGTCGATCGTCCAGCGGTTCTCGAGCCCGTTCGCGCCGGCGAACGCCGGGCCAGCTTCGTCGCGGCTCGCGCCGAGTGCGTAGCCCGCGACTTGATCGTGCGTCGAATCGGCGATCGGCAGCGTGAGCAAGTACGCGGCGGGCAGCCAGGTCGACAGTGCGAACGGCACCTGATCGGCCATCGGATCGGTCGCGCGCGCGCACCCGAAGTCGGTGCCGTCGCTGCAATCGAGCGGCTTCTCGGTCGGCTTCGTCGGCAAGCCGAACACGTCACGCGGATCTGCGTGCGCGCTACTCGCGACGGAAAGCAGCAGTCCGACGGTCGCGGCTTTCACTGCGCCGACGGTAACACGCTAGTGCTCAGTGGTCGTGACCGTGGCCGTCGCCGTGATCATGCGAGTGATCGTGACCGTGGTCATGACCGTGATCGTGATTGCAGCCCGGGCCGTGCTGATGCGACGCCTCGTGCGCCGCGATCTCGGCCTTCACCTTCTCCATGTCGAGCTTCTTCGCCTGGCCGACGAGCTCCTCGAGTGCAGCGGCCGGCAGCGCGCCCGACTCGCGGAACAGGAGCACGCCGTCGCGGAACAGCATCAAGGTCGGGATCGCTTGGATGCCGGCGGCGCCGGCGAGCTCCTGCTGAGCCTCGGTGTCGATCTTGCCGAACGTGACGTCGGCGTGTGCGTCCGAAGCCTTCTCGAACACCGGCGCGAACATCTTGCAGGGCCCACACCACTCGGCCCAGAAGTCGAGGAGCACGATGCCCGGCTTCTCGATCGTGTCCTTGAAGTTCTCCGCCGTAATCTCAACAGTTGCCATCCCCAGAGGCTGGCCTCGGAACGTAACAACGGCAAGACGCGAATCGATCTAACATCGCGCGATGCGGCTGTTTTGGGTGTGCCTCTTGGTCTCGGTCTGGGCGTGCAGCGATGACCCGGGCGAACAGCTACCGGTCGCGTCGCCCGAGCACAATCCGCTCGGTAACAACGACGACATTCTTCCCTACCCGTCGTCGCTGTACGAAGCCGCCGATCCTGCCTCGCCGACCGGCTACGACCTCGCCGTTCCGATAGGGGCGTTTCCGGGCAACATCAACACCGGCGCTCCGTTCGATCCGACCCGGCTCTCGCACCGCCACGGCTGGTCGCCGGCGACGACGATCCTGTGGGCCGCACCGAATGGCGTCGATCCGGCGACGCTGACCGGTCAAGACGGCATGGCGACGAGCATCACGCTCGCGAGCTCGACCCTGATCCTCGACATCACCGCGAGCGAATTCGTCGCGCACTTCGCCGAGGTCGACGTCAACGAGCAAGATCATCTCTCGAACCAAGCCGTGTACCTGCGCCCAGCACAGCGCCTGACCGGCGGTCATCGTTACGCCGTCGCGATCACGAAAGCGGTGAAGGCGAACGGTGGCAAGGATCTGCCGCGCGCGCCCGGGTTCCAGGCCGTGCTCGACAACAAGGACTTCGGTCACGTGCTGCTCGATCAGGATCGGCCGCGCCTGCGCGACGCGCTCGACGCGCTCGAGGCCGCGGGCGTCGCTCGCGATCAGCTGCTCGTCGCGTGGGACTTCACCGTCGATGATGACGCCACCACGATCCACGACGCGCTGAAAGCGCGCGATGTCGCGCTCGCCGCGATGGGCCCCGGCGGATCGAACCTCACGTACACCGTGACGTCGGACGTGACCGGCACCGTCAACGGCGACCCGCGGATCGCGCGCCGGATCGAGCTCGACTTCGAGGTCCCCGCGGTCACCGGCCCCGACCTCGCCGGGTTCTATCGCGATGGCAACGGCGAGGTGATGGTGACGGGAACGATGACCGCGCACGCGTTCATCGAATTGCCGCCGTGTGCGACGAGTGCGAACGGCAAGTCGGGCGTGCTGATCTACGGCCACGGCTTCTTCGGCAGCCTTCAAGAAGCGCGCAGCGCCGAGTACCTGCGCGACATCATGTCGAGCGATGGCTGCTTGATCGTCGCGGCGACGCTGTGGACCGGCATGTCGCAAGACGACATCCCGAACGCGCTGATCGCGCTCAACGACCTCAATCAGGGCTGGGGCTTTGGAGAGCGGATCTTCCAGGGCATCATCAACAACATCGCGCTCGAGGAGCTGATGCGAAACAAGCTCGCCGACGAGCTGTTGACCGACAGCGGCGGCTCGCTCGTCGACACGCCGCACACGTTCTTCCTCGGGATCTCGATGGGCCACATCCTCGGCTCGGTGTTCATGGCGTACGACCCGGCGATCGTGCACGGCGTGCTGCACGTCGGCGCCGCGAACTGGTCGCTGCTGTTCGAGCGCTCCGACAAGTGGTCGGTCTACGGCGTGCCGCTCAAGGGCTCGTACAAGAACCTCCTCGAGGCCGACATCATGGAACAGGTGCTCGAGATGGAGATGGAGCCGGCCGATGGTTCGTCGGTCGCCGGCATCGATATCCCGAACACCCAGCCGAAATCGCTGCTGATGATGACGTCGCTGCACGACGCGCAGGTCCCGAACCTCGCCGGGTTCTACCAGGCGCGCTCGCTCGGCCTCACGCTGTTGTCGCCGTCTTCGGTGATCACGCCTTACGGCTTCGATGGCAAGGCCACGGATCTGACCCGCGCGTACGTGATCGTCGACGAGCATCCTTCGCCCGAGCCGCCGACCGACAACGAGGTGATCAACTTCGACAACAACGCGCACGAGAACCCGCGGCGGCGCGCCGGGTTGCAAGAAATGATGAAGCTGTTCTGGGGCTACGGGACGGCGATGCAAACGTGCACCGGGCCATGCGATTGTGCCGCCGGAAACTGTGGCGTTTTGCAGATGCCGATGTACGGCGGGGAATAAACGGGAAAGCGCACCGCGCCGGAGCGAGTGCTAGGTTTAGGGCGTGAAGCTCCGCATCACGTACAACGCTCCGGTCATCCTGACCTTCGCGCTCGCCGCGGTGGCCGTGTTCGTGTTGACGTCCGTCGTCGGCGAGCCGGCGCAGAAGTGGTTTGTCGCGTACCCCAAGCTCGGCCCGGCACAGACCTACGTCGGTTTGTTCTCGCACATCCTCGGCCACGCCAACTGGCAGCACCTGATGGCGAACTTCATGCTGATCCTGCTGATCGGCCCGATCCTCGAGGAGCGCCACGGCTCGCTCGGCCTGCTCGTGATGATCCTCGTGACCGCGCTCGTCACCGGGCTCGCGAACATCTTGATCGGCGGCCACATCGTGCTCGGCGCGAGTGGCGTCGCGTTCATGATGATCTTGCTCGCGTCGATGGCGAACGTCCGCGGCGGCGAGATTCCGCTGTCGTTCCTCGCAGTCGCCGTGATCTACATGGGCGGCGAGATCGTCCACTCGTTCAGCAACGATCAGGTCTCGCACATGGCGCACCTCGTCGGTGGCGCCGTCGGTGGTGTGTTCGGCTTCCTCGCCGCGCGGACGAAGCCGGCCAAGAAGCTCGGTGCGAAGCCGTCGACGAAGGTCGACGTCGCGAAGATCAAGATCTGAAACGTTGACGTTGACCTGAACCTGAACGCCACCCTTGACCTCGACGTTGTCAGGTCATCTTGGTGAGCATGCCGACGATCGCCTCGAGTAGCTCGATCCCTTGTCGGTACGACGGCTCGGCGATCAGCTTCATGACGAGCATCGTATCCAGGGCCGCCGCCGCCTCCATCGCCGAACCGCGTGCGTGCGTGTAGAACCTCGCTTGGTCTACAGCCGTGCGACGACCTGCTCCTTCGGCGATGTTTCGCGGCTGCGACTGGGCGGCTCGAAGAAAGTTGGTCCGCTAGATCCGCATGACCCCTGGGGAGCGCCAATCGTATCGGCAGCTCGACATGAGCGTTGCGTGTCAACGACAAGGTCTAAGGTGGCGTTCAGGTTCAGGGTCAGGTCAAGGTCAACGTTTAGACAAAGAAGTCGGGCAGGAAGCTCGTCGCGCCTGGCGTCGACGCGTACTCGCTGAGGTCGGTCTTGCCCGACGCGATCATCACTTCGTCGTCGATGAAGAAGTTGCCGGTGCACTCGCGCGACGGCTTGTTGAAGATGATGTACGCGGCGTCGCCGAGGATCTCGGGCTTGCGCGACGCCTTCATCGAGGCATCGCCACCCAATAGATTTTGGACGGCAGCCGTGGCGATCACCGTGCGCGGCCACAGCGCGTTGAACGCGATGCCGGCGCTCTTGTACTCGCCCGCCATGCCGAGCACGCACATGCTCATGCCGAACTTCGCCATCGTGTAGGCGACGTGCGGCGCGAACCACTTCGTCTCCATGTTGAGCGGAGGCGACAGGTTGAGGACGTGCGGGTTCGCGGCCTTCTTGAGGTACGGGATGCACGCCTTCGACACGAGGAACGTGCCGCGCGTGTTGATCCCGTGCATGAGATCGTAGCGCTTCATCTCCGTCATCTCGGTGCCGGTCAGGCTGATCGCGCTCGCGTTGTTCACGCAGATGTCGATGCCGCCGAAGGTCTCGACCGCCTTCGCGACCGCGGCCTGGACTTGATCCTCGAACCGGATGTCGACCTGGAGCGGCAGCGCCTTGCCGCCGGCTTCCTCGATCTCCTTCGCGGCCGTGTAGATCGTGCCGGGCAGCTTCGGGTTCGGATCGGACGTCTTCGCCGCGATCACGACATTGGCGCCATCGCGCGCCGCGCGCTTGCCGATCGCGAGGCCGATACCGCGGCTCGCGCCGGTGATGAACAGGGTCTTGCCACGCAGGGACATGCGCGGAACCTACGCCAGAACCTGCAGTTCGGGCAGATCTAGAACGCGGTTCGGTGCGATGATCGAACGCGGCGGACGCGGATGAGGAACAGTGCACACGCAGGGCTTTGGTTCCTCGAGTGCATCGATCGGGTCAATCGTGCGATCCAGAGCACGCACGAGCTCGAACAGATGATGTGCGACGTGCTGGATGTCGTCCTCGACGTGTTCCAAGCCGACCGCGCGTTCCTGATCACGACGCCGGCCGACGATCCGAATCTGTTCTTGCCGACGATCGAGCGCACCGTCCCGGCGTATCCCGGCCTCGGCCCGAACCGACCGCTCGCGCCTTCGCCAAAGATGGTCGAGGCGCACGCGAAGGTCATGGCGGCGAACGAGCCGGTCGCGTTCGGCGAGCCGGAGCTCGTCGGCACCGGGTTGACCGAGCACATGAGCGTGCGGTCGCTGTTCGTGACCGCGATCCACCCGAAGCAGATGCCGCCGTACGTGTTCGGGCTGCACCAGTGCTCGAGGCCGCGGATCTGGACCCGCGACGAGCGCGAGCTGCTCGCCGAGATCGGAGAGCGCATCGCGGTCGCGCTGAACGCGCTGCTCCTGTTCCGCGAGCTGCGCACGAGCGAGAAGCGACTCGCGGCGGCAGAGGTGCTCGCGCACATCGGCTACTGGGAGATCGATCTCGCGTCGAATCGCGCGACGCTGTCACCGGAATCGCGGCTGATCTTCGGGGACGTCGACACGGGCGAGCAACTGACCCAGCGGATTCACCCAGAGGATCGCGATCGGGTCGTCGTCGGTGCGCGCGACAGGTTGCTCGCTGGCGAGTTGATCGAGGACGAAGCTCGCGTGATCCGTCCCGACGGCGCGATCCGGATCGTCCAATCGCGGATCCAGATGCTGCGTCATCCCGACGGTCGCCCGCGCTGCCTGTTCGCGACGTCGCAGGACGTCACCGAGCGGCGCGCCGCCGAGATGAGCCAGCACGAGACCGAGGTGCGATTTCGCGCGATCGTCGACCACGCGAGCGATGCGATGTTCTTGATGGATAGCAGCGCACGGGTGATCGAGGTCAACGAGCGCGCGTGCGAGAGCCTCGGCTACACGCGCGACGAGCTGATCGGAGCCTCGCCGAGAGAGTTCGATAGCACGCTGAGCCCGGACTTCCTCGCCACGATGAAGTCCCAGTTCGCTGCCAACGAGACGCTGATGTTCGACTCGATCCACCGGCGCAAGGACGGGAGCGAGTTCCCCGTCGAGATCCGGATGCGCCGGTTCTGGGATGGCGAGCGCAGGATCGTCGCATTGGCGCGCGATATCACCGAGCGGAAGCGCGCCGAGGCGCAGCTGCGTACGAGCGAAGAGCGGTTCCGGCGGATGATCGAGAACGCGTCCGACCTGATCTCGGTGGTCGATCGCGAAGGTCATTTTCTGTTTCAGAGCCCGGGCGTGAAGCGCGTGCTCGGGTACGACGCCGCTCAGATGATCGGCAAGACATGCCTCGAGTTCGTCCACCCGGGCGATGTCGCCAGGAAGCGCGAGGCGCTCGAGCACGCGACGACGCAGCCGGGAGTCCCGATCACCGTCGAACAGCGCGTCCGCCACGCGAACGGCCAGTGGCGCACGATGCAGACGATTCTCCAGGGCATGCCGGGAGGTAAGGAAATCGTCCTCAACTCGCGCGATCTCACCGACTCGCGCCAGCTCGAGGAGCAGCTGCGCCAGGCCCAGAAGATGGAAGCGATCGGCCAGCTCGCGGGCGGCGTCGCGCACGACTTCAACAACATCCTCGCGGCGATCATGATGCAGACCGGGCTGTCGAACGTGCCCGGTGTCCCCGACGAGGTTCGCGAGAACCTCGAGCAGATCCAGCTCGCAGCCGAGCGCGCCGCGGAGCTCACCCGCCAGCTGTTGATGTTCAGCCGACGCCAGCTGATGCAGCCGCGCGATGTCGACGTCAACGAGCTGGTGAAGAGCCTCGCGAAGATGCTCCAGCGGATCATCGGCGAGACCATCGCGTTGAAGCTCGACCTCGATCCGCAGCCGCTCGTCACCCGCGTCGACCCCGGAATGATGGATCAGATGCTGATGAACCTCGCGATCAACTCGCGTGACGCGATGCCGAGCGGCGGCACGCTCGTGATCCAGACCCGGCGCGACGGCGCGGCGATCCAGCTGCGGGTCCACGACACCGGCGCGGGCATCTCGCCCGAGGTCCTGCCGCGGATCTTCGAGCCGTTCTTCACGACGAAGGAGGCCGGCAAGGGCACGGGCCTCGGACTCGCGACCGTGTTCGGGATCGTCCAGCAGCATCAGGGCACGGTCCACGTCACGAGCGAGCCCGGGCGCGGCACGACGTTCACGGTGACGATTCCGATCGGCGGCAGCGGCCAAGCGGCGCCGGTCACCGTGCGAACGGCACCGCGCGGCGAGAACGAGCTCGTGCTCGTCGTCGAGGACGACGCCTCGGTCCGCAAGATCACGCGGCGCACGCTCGAGCGCGCTGGCTATCGCGTCGTCGAAGCCGAGCACGGCCGGGCGGCGCTCGACATGTGGACCGGGCTCGCCGAGAAGCCGGTGCTGCTCGTCACCGATCTCGTGATGCCGGGGATGTCGGGCCACCAGGTCGCGGCGGCGCTGCGCGCGTACACGCCGGGATTGCGCGTGCTCTACACGAGCGGCTACAGCCCCGAGAACGCGGGCAAGGAGCTCGAGCTGCGCGGCGGAGAGAACTTCGTGCAGAAGCCGTTCGCACCGGGGGCATTGCTCGAGGCGGTGCGGCGCTGCATCGAGGGCAACTAGAAGTTATCCGGATCGAGCGCGTCGGCCATCAGGTCCGGATCGACCGGCCGATTGACCCGCGCGAGCATGATCGAGCCGGCGAGGCCGAGCACCGCGCCGATGCCGAAGATCCAGAACGCGATGCCGACGCCGACAAACCCGCTGGGGCCCGGCTTGGTCGCGACGAACACGCAGCCGCTGATCAGGCCTGGCATCAGCGCGAGCAACGAGAGCGAGCTCGGCGACATCGGCAGCTGCGGTTGCTTCTTCGCGAGCGCGAGGCCAGCGGCCGCCAGGAGGCCGAGTGCGCCGATGATGCACGCGATCGACGTGATCCACCCGCACGGCGCGAACGCGGCCGAGTAGTACTGACCGGTCTCGGTCTTCCACTCGGACGCGTAGTCGCTGTTGCCCTTCGTCCGGCACTCGTCGGGGCGCGGGCCGAGCAGCATGCCGACCGAGCCGCACTCCGTCGTCGCGCGCAGGCCCATTTCGATCGAGCCGTTGTCGCCGGCGTTCACGAGCCAACGCGTCGACATCGCGGAGAACAACAGCGCGATCGCGCCGAGTAGCGCCAGTGCGATCGGTGGGATGCGATTGGGGCGAGCGTCGTCGGTCATGTAGCCCTCGGCGTGGGCATCACCTTACCCATCTCGACGTACTCGTGATGTGCGCCGACCCACAGATCGTCCGCGATCATCGCGCGACCGGCGCGCGCGGCGATCACGGCAGCGCGAACGACCGCGTTCTTGATGTAGCCGCCGGTCATGTCGAACCGCTCGGCGAGCGCGTGGAAGTCGACCTCGGCAAGACCGGTCGCCGGCGGCAGCAGCTGGCGCCAGAGCTTCTCGCGCTCCTCGACCTCGGGCTCCGGAAACCGGATCCGGAAGTTGAGGCGGCGCTGGAGCGCCGGATCGATCGCGGACTCGGCGTTCGTCGTGAGCACGCTGACCCCGTCGAACGTCTCCATCCGCTGGAGGATGTAGTTGACCTCGAGGTTCGCGAAGCGATCCTGCGCCGACTTGAGCTCGGTCCGCTTGCCGAACAGCGAGTCGGCCTCGTCGAACAGCAGCATCGCGTGGGCGTCCTGCGCCTCGTCGAAGATTCTCGCCAGGTTCTTCTCGGTCTCGCCGACGTACTTCGAGACGACCGCCGAGAGATCGATCCGCACGAGCTCGAGGCCGAGCTCCGACGCGACGACGGAGGCAGCCATCGTCTTGCCGGTGCCGGGCTCGCCGGAGTACAGCGCCGCGACGCCGCGCGAGATGCCGAGGTGGCGCTGATAGCCCCAGCGCTCGAGGATCTGGGAGCGGCTCTTCACCATCGCGATCATGTCGCGCAGTGTGTCGACGACATCGTCGGGCAGGACGAGCTCGAAGATCTTCGCCTTGCGCGAGACGACCTGACCGAACGTGCCGAGTCGGAGCGAGAGCCGGCGCGCGACCGCGCCTTCGAGGACGTCGAGATCGAAGCCGACGTGCGCGGCGGCCGCGTGGCGCGAGGCTTCGGCGACGACATCGGCGATCGCACCCGGCCCGATCACGTAACGCGCCGCGAGCTCGCCGGCGTCGGCGACCGGACCCTTGGCACGCGACAGCGCGTGCTCCCATGCGTGCTGGCGATCCGCGAGCTCGGTGCGCGCCATCGCGACGACGAGCGCGGGCCGGCGAAGCTCAAGGTGGCCGCCGCGGCCGGTCGAGGCGACGCACAAGAGGCCCGGCGAGCCGGCGATCGCGTCGGCGTGATCTGCCGCCATCGTGCCGCTCTCGTCGTACAGCGCATCGGCATCGCCGAGGAACGGCACCGCGTTGCGCAGCCGCGCGGCGGCGAGTGCGAGCGCGAGCAGCGGGCGGTTCGCGCGCTTCTCGGCGACGAGCAGCTGCGGGATCGGGATCACGAGCAACGGTCGCTGTAGCGCCTTCGCGAGGCGCTGCGCACCGGCGCGCCGACCGCTGCCGCGCGGGCCGCGAAACACGACCGCGATCGTCGCGATCGCGCGCGGGACGAGCTGGTCGATCGCGGTCGCGGTGGTGGCCGGGAGCACGACCGTCGACTCGGCGGTCATCGGCACGAGCTCGCACAGCGAGGCGAGCGGTGGCTGCAGGGCGTCCTCGCCGAGCAACCAGGCGAGCACCGCGGGCGCGAGCTCGAGCGAAGCATCGAGGCCATCGCCATCGACGACGATCGCGCGGCCGCGGCGGAGCGCACCGCTCGGCGCAGTGGCGGCGAGCAACTCGCGCGGGGTCAGATCGAGGACGTCGGCGCAGGTCTCGACATAGAGCGCCGGCTTCTTGCGCGGCGCGAGTGCGTGGACCAGCTCGCGGGTATCGAGATCGAGCGCGTAGGCCAGCGCGATCGCGACGAGCCCGCTCGGTACGGCGCCGACGCCGAGCCGGTTGCACAGCACCGCCATCCGCGAATCCTCGGCGGAGGCGACCAGCTTTGCCGAGCGCGCGCTCGCTTCGTCGATCGCCGCTTCGACCTCGGCGTTCGCCTTCGCGTGCGTGTTCTGCGGACGCAGCGTGCCGCCGGCGATCCGCGCCGCGGCGCCGGGGTCGCGAAGGTAAATTTGTGAGGGAGACCGCGGGTCGCCAGCGCCTGCATTCAAGCGGCGAATCAGCGCCGCTTCCGCGTGCAGCCGGATCTCCGCGACCACCGCATCGATCCACGCGTGCTTAGCCGCCATTGCCTCTCCAGAACGGCTTCGTCTTGAGCCGTTGTGGCTCGACGACCTTCGCGTCGGCGAGCTCCTGCTTGGAACCGACGGTGGTCTCGAACGGTGGGTCGGGCTTTAGCGCCGGGCCATCCAGCGTCGACGGCTGCTTCGGCTCTTCTTTGCGCTCGCCGGTCAGCGAGGTCGCCGGCTTCGGAGGCAACTTTCGCTCCGGCCCGTCGAGCGACAGATCTTCGTCGGGCTTCGGCTTGTCGGCGGTGTCGCCATCGCCTTTCGAGGGGCCGACCTTCTCGTTCGCTTCGAGCAGCTCGTCCTGCGCGTCCTCGAGATCCTTGAGCTCGCTGCGCAGCGCGCCGATCCGCTGGATCAGATCCTGGAACGGCCGGGTCAGATCCGCCATCACCGCCGGCTGGAGCACCGCGAGCGCTTGCTCGAGCATGTCGCGGCGATCGGTGGCGTAGACGAACTGCGATAGCTCGCGATCTTTGCCGGTGAACGCCGCCTGCAGCGCCTCGAGCGCGCGGAGCTCTCGCTGGGGCAGCGCGAGGTCGTTGACCACGATCTGGCGGCCGAGGACGATCTCGCGCATCGCGACGAGCAGCGCATTCTCGCTCTGCTGCGTGAGGACCTCGTCGATCTGGATCGGATCGACGGCCTCCTCGTCTTCTTTGACGAGCTCGTTGTTGCTCAGCCCTTGCTCGCGGTCGAGCTCGGCGCCGTCGACGTCTTTGTCCTCGAACCTCAATCCTCGATCTTCTCCCACCACTGACACCACCACTCGCCGCCGACGAGGATCCGCAGCTTCGGGTGCCAGCAATACGCGAGCTTCTTGTCGGTATCGAGGTAGTAGAGGCAGTTCTGGCACTTCTCGTCGCCGTACGGCACGCCCTTCAGGACGTTGTCGTCGATCATGTGCGAGAGGCGGAGAGCCTCCTTCTCGTCGATTTCCTTCGGTTCGGGCTTGGGCAGCAGATCGTCGGCCATTGCTGGCCCGACTTTACTACTTCTTGCGAAGGCGCTGCGCGAACCACGCGACGGTCTCGGTCATGCCGTCCGCGACCTGGTGGGTCGGCGAATAACCGAGCGTGCTCGAGATCTTTTCGATCGAGGCCTGCGAGTGGGCGATATCGCCCGAGCGCGGCCCCTCGAACACCGGCTCCGCCGACGCGAGCTCCGGGATGTCCTTCGCGAGGTTGTCGCGGATCATCGCGAACAGCTCCTTGAGGTCCGTGCGGCCGTTGCAGCCACAGTTGTAGACCGTGCCGGTCGCCTCGGGCTTCGCCGTCGCGGCGAGCAGGTTCGCCTGGACGATATTGTCGATGTAGCAGAAGTCGCGGCTATTGGAGCCATCGCCGAAGATCACGCACGGCTTGCCGGCGACGAGCGCGGCGATCCAGCGCGGGATCACGGCGGCGTACACGCCATCGGGATCCTGGCGGCGACCGAACACGTTGAAGTAGCGCAGGCCGATCGTGCCGAGCCCGTACGCCTCGTGGAACGTCTGGGCGTAGACCTCGTCGGTCCGCTTCGTCGCCGCGTACGGCGAGAGCAGGCGGCCGGTGCGATCCTCGACCTTCGGCAGGCCGGGGTGGTCGCCGTAGACCGACGAGCTCGACGCGAACACGAACCGCTGGACGCCGGCTTCGCGCGCGGCGTTGAGCACGTTCAAGAAGCCGTTGACGTTGTGTTCGTGCGACGCGATCGGATCTTTGATCGAGCGCGGCACCGAGCCGAGCGCGGCCTGGTGGAGCACGATGTCGACGTTCTTGACCGCCTTCGCCGCGACCTCGGGATCGCGGAGGTCACCCTCGATGAACTTGAACTGCAGCTTCTCGTCGGGGTTGATCGACAGGACGTCGTCGATGTTGCGCTTGTGGCCGGTGATGAAGTTGTCGACACCGACGACGCTCTGGCCGAGATCGAGCAAGCGCTCGAGCAGGGCCGAGCCGATGAAGCCGGCGACGCCGGTCACCAACCAGCGCCGCGGCGAGTTCACGAGATCTGCGCAGACGTCGTCGTACCTGGTCACTGGTTGCCCTCACCAAACGTTGACATTGACATCGACCTGAACGTGAACTTGAACACCACCGTCGACTCGATCGCGGCGAACGAGCGTCCGCGGTTGCGTCCGTATGAATCCCGGGACACCTCCGAGATCATCGCTATCTCGCGTCCGAACGTAGGAACACGATCGGGAAACCGGCGGTCGACGTCATCGGTTGCGTTCATGTTCAGGTTCAAGTCTAGGTCAACGTCAACGCGTTACAGGCTCCACTGGCGGATGCCGCGCGGCGGCTGCTTCACGGGCAGCACGCTCTTCACGTCGATCACGACGCCGCCATCGCGCACCCGCGCGTAGATCGCGTCGATGTCCTTCAGATAGTCCTTGTGCGAGACCGCGAGGATCAGCGCGTCGAGGCCCTGGAACTTGTCGAGCGCGGTGATGTGCACGCCGTACTCGTGGTGCGCTTCCTTCGGATCGCCCATCGGATCGTGGACGATCGCATCGATGCCGTACTCCGCGAGCTCCTTGATGATGTCGGGGATCTTCGAGTTGCGGAGGTCGGGCACGTTCTCCTTGAACGTCAGGCCGAGGATGCCGACCTTCGCCTTCTTGAGCGGCACGTCCATCGACGTCAGGTACTTGACCGTCTTCTGGGCGAGGAACGCGGCGACGTTGTTGTTGACGCGGCGACCGGCGAGGATGACCTCGGGCAAGTAGCCGAGCTCTTCGGCCTTCATCGTCAGGTAGTACGGGTCGACGCCGATGCAGTGACCACCGACGAGGCCGGGCGTGAACTTGAGGAAGTTCCACTTGGTGCCCGCGGCGTCGAGCACGTCCTGCGTGCGGATGCCCATGCGATCGAAGATCAGCGCGAGCTCGTTCATCAGCGCGATGTTGAGATCGCGCTGGGTGTTCTCGATCACCTTCGCCGCCTCGGCGACCTTGATCGATGGCGCGCGGTGGACGCCGGCGGTGACGACCGAGCCGTAGACCATGGCGACGCGCTCGAGCGCTTCGGGCGTCTGGCCCGAGACGACCTTCAAGATCTTCTCGAACGTGTGCTCCTTGTCGCCCGGGTTGATGCGCTCGGGCGAGTAGCCGAGGAAATAATCGACGCCGTTCTTGAGGCCGCTCTTCTCGTCGAGGATCGGACCGCAGATGTCTTCCGTGACGCCCGGGTAGACCGTCGATTCGTAGACGACGATGTCGCCCTTCTTGAGGTGCGGACCGATCGTGCGCGACGCCGAGACCATCGGCGTGAGGTCGGGGCGGTTGTTCGAGTCGATCGGCGTCGGCACTGCGACGATGTAGAACGTGCAGTCGGCGAGCTTCGCCGGATCCGCCGTCATGTCGAGCTTCTTCGCGGAAGCGAGCTGCTCGTCGCTGACCTCGAGCGTGTCGTCGTGGCCGCGCTTGAGCTCCTCGACGCGCGTCGCGCGAATATCGAAACCGACCGTCGGAAGCTTGCGTCCAAACGAAATCGCGACCGGAAGTCCGACGTATCCGAGTCCGATTACCGCGATCTTTTCCTGCTCGAGAGAAGCCATCGTCGGAAGAAGAGCACGATCACTATCCGACGAGCAAGACGCCGAGGAACCGTCCGTGCGGCATCAAGCGCGCGAGCTCCACCAGCTCGTGCTCCCGTGTCCTATGTGCACGTCCCACGAGGGCGACCGCGTCCATACATGCCGCCGCCGATGCGTGCTCACCGAGGAGCTCGAAGCCGGTGAGGTCCACGAGCACATGTGCGAATAAGTCACTGCCTTCGAGGAGTACGCGAGCGAGCTGCGGGACAACCTGCCCGGCTTGTTCCACGCGAGGCGGCGTCAGCAAGGCGAGCGAGTCGCGTAACCAGCGGGTCGCGAATACCGAATCGTCATGGTCGGTCCGCGTGCCGCGTGCGATCTGCGCGAGTGCGGGGTAGCGCACGTTCGCGTCGACGACCGCGACGGTCGCGCCGGTGAGAGCGCCGAGCGCGAGGCCGAGGTGAATGATCACCGGGGGCACCGCGACCTTGTCGTCGCTGGGCACGAACCCGACGACGCGGAGCCGCTCGCCGTGGATCTTGCGCGCGATCCGCGCACACGCGGCCTCGAGCTCGCCGAGCGTCGCGCGATCGAGCTTGATCCCGATCGAGGCGAGCACGTCGTCGTTTACGCGTTGATCCACGGCGACGAGCTTGCCACTTGGCTCGTGACCGCGGTAGCCGTTAACAAGATGATGTCCATCGTCCACGTGCTGTCGTCGTACGGGGTCGGCGGGCAAGAGCGCGTCGCCTTGGATCTCGCGATCGGCCAGCGCGCGCGGGGCCACCGCGTCGCCGTGATCTCGCTCGCGCCACCGCCCGACGGCGCGATGGCGGACGAGTTTCGCGAGCATGGCATCGCCGTCGATCGCGTCGCGAAGCGCGGCGGTCTCGACCCGACGCTCGTGCCGCGGCTCGCGCTCGCACTGCGGCGCCACCGCGCGGATGTGGTTCACACGCACAACCCGCTGCCTCTCATCTACGGCGCCCCGGCCGCGCGACTTGTAAGAGCTGTTGCGATCCATACGAAGCACGGCAAGAACCCGGGCTCACGCGGGCTCGTCGCGCTTCGCCGCGCCGCCGCTCGCCTCGTCCACGCGTTCGTCGCGGTGTCGGACACCACCGCCGAGCAAGCGCGACAACAACACGACGCGCCACTCGCGAAGCTGCACGTGATCCCGAACGGCATCCGCCTCGATCGCTACGCCCCGGATCCGGCGGCGCGCGCGGCCGCACGCGCGGAGCTCGGCCTCGGCGACGCGTACGTGATCGGAACGGTCGGCCGGATCGACGACAACAAGAACCAGGCGATGCTGGTCCGCGCGCTCGCGTCGCGCCTCGGACGCGACGTCCGGCTCGTGATCATCGGCGAAGGCCCGGCGCGCCCTGCGGTCGAGGCCGAGGTCGCACGCCTCCGCGATCCGAGCAGCGCGCAGCTCACGGGCCGGCGGATGGACGTGCCGAAGCTCGTCCACGCGTTCGACGTGTTCGCGCTGTCGTCGTCGACCGAAGGCCTGCCGCTCGTCGTGCCTGAAGCGATGGCCGCCGGGTTACCGATCGTGACGACCGCGGTCGGCGGGCTACCCACGGTCGTCGACGAAGGCGAGACCGGCTTGCTCGTTCCCGTCGACGAAGCCGCGTTCGGCAAAGCGCTCGGCCGGCTGATCGACGATCGCGCGCTCGCGAAGCGGCTCGGTGCACGCGCGCGCGAAGTCGCACTGTCGCGCTACTCGAGCGATCGCATGGTCGAGGCGTACCTCGCGCTCTACGCCGCTAACCGTTGAGCCGGATCCAGATCTCGTTGTCTTCGGCGGCGTTGCGCTCGCGAATCGCTCGGTGCATCTCGAACACGTAGTCCTTGAGCAACCGCAGGTCGCGCTGCGCGGCCATCACGATGCGGTAGCCGGTACGGCGTAGCAGGCCAAACGGGCCCGCCAGCGGCGACGTCGACGGCACGAGGGTGTCGAACATGACATCGCCGCGCGCCCACATCACCTCGTCGAGTGCGGGGACCTCGAGCTGGAGCGGGACCTCTTTCAGGATCCGGCCACCGTGATACGGCCGCTCGACCCGCGCGCCTTCGCTCGAGAGATCGACGACGAGCGCGCTGTTCTCGCGATCATCGATCAGCTCCCAGCACAGTGCCTCGGTCTCGATCCGCGGACTGACGCGACGAATTTCGTGCATCCGAAAATTTTCGGGCACGCGCGGCATGCGGATCAACTTCTCAGCTTATGTAAGCGAGCCGCGGCCACGCCATCTGCGCGAGGAACATCGCGTCGCTGAGCTCGCGATCGGTCGAGAGCCGCGAGATGTCGAAGCGATCCGTGGGGATGACCTGACCGAGCTTGCCGGGCCAGATCCGGGTCGCGCCGGTCGCGTTGGTGAAGCCGATCTTGTAGCCGGCGCGCGCGACCGCGTCGCGGAGCGGCTTGATGTGCGCGATTCGATAGCCGACCGGATACGCGATCGCCTGACACTCGCGGCCGAGCTGGGCTTCGAGCTCGGCCTTGGAGCCGGCGAGCTCGTCGTCGAGCGTCGCGGGGTCGAGCGTCTGCAGCACGCGATGCCGCTTCGAGTGCGACTCGATATCCATGCCGTTCTTCGCGAGCGTGCGGACGTCGTCCCACGTCATCACCATGCGGTTCGCGTGATCGTGCTCGGTCTCGGGATGCCACTCGACACCAAAGCCCGCGGCGAGCTCGCCGAGGAAGCGCTCGAGATCGAGCGCGGTCGTGTCCTTGATGATGTGCGCGAGCATCCGCAATGCCGCCGGATCCTTCGCGTGAACGTCGATGGTCACCGGATACTTGATGTGCGCCCGCGCGCGCTTTGCGCTGTTCAGGATCAGCGCGATCCGCTCCCACCAATACAGCAGGCGATCCTGGATGTACGAGGTCGCGACGAAGAACACCGCCGGCAGCCCGACGGAGTTGAGGATCGGCATCGCGGTCTCGACGCACGACTTGTAGCCGTCGTCGAACGTCACCATCACCGGGTTCTTCGGCAGCGGCTTGCCGTCGAGCGCGCCGACGACATCCGCGATCGTCACCGGGGTCGCGAGCTTCGCGACCATCTCCATCTGGCGGCGGAACTGCTCGGGCGTGGCGTCGGCGACGCCGGGGTCGTAGCGGTAGTTCACGTCCTCTTCGGCGATGTGGTGGTACGTGAGGATGCTCAACGTCGATGGGATCGGCGCGGCACGCCGAAGCTTCATCGCCACCTCCAGTGCCCCCGCGCGGTGTAGCGCGGTCGCCAAACGCTCGCGAACGCCCATCGAGAGAACAGCATACCAAATGCTATGGTGCGGGCGCGGTGTTCGCGGTCCCCGGCATCACGTTGCTCGTAGTTTTCGTCCTGGCCAGGCCGCAGGAGTTCATCCCGCTCCTCGCAAAACTGCCGTTCTTGCACCTGTTCACGCTGCTGGCGGTCGTGGGGTACGTGTTGGATATCCGGCTCCGCCGGAGCCAGCCCATCGCGGCGAACACGCTGCCCTGGGTCATCGCGTTCTTCGTCTGGGCGGTCCTGTGCACGGCCGTGGTCGCGCCGGCGACCCTGATCCCACTCGTATTGTTTCTGATCATCCTGTTCGCGCTGTACGGGACCGTCGCGCACGGCATCCAGCGCTTCAGGACGTTCCAGACCGTGGTGCTCGTGCTCGGGTTGACGAGCACGTTCATCGCCGGCGTATGCATGCACCAGGGCTTCGCGCCGATGCAGTGCATCGGCGGCATCGAGAGCGAGGCCGGCATCGACGGCGAGCCCGACGGCCGGATCTGCACGACGAGCGAAGAGTGCCGCGGGCCCGATGCCGACCCGAGCGAAGAGTATCGCTGCGAGCACGTCGGTCTGTTCGGCACGTACAGCGTCGACGAGCGGGTCCGCTATCGCGGCGAGCTCCAGGATCCGAACGAGGTCGCGATGGTGATCTGCGCGGGCGGGATGGCCGTGCTGCTCGGATTCATCCTGCGCAAGCGCGGATCACCCGTCCTCCAGACGCTGTGCTTCCTCGGCATCATCGTGTGCTGCGTCGCGGTGTGGATGACCCAATCGCGCGGCGGCCTCGTCGTGATGCTGCTCGTGCCCGGGGTCTATGCGATCCGAAAATGGGGGTGGTCCGTCATCGTGCCGGCGGCGATCATCGCGATCCCGATCCTGATGCTCGGCGGGCGCAGCGGCGAGAACGCCGATGTCTCGACGGAGATGCGCTACGAAGCGTGGGCCGTCGGCCTCGACATGTGGCACCACAGCCCCGTGTTCGGGGTCGGTGCGCGCCAGTTCGCGGAGCACCACTACCTGACCGCGCACAACTCGTTCGTCCTGATGCTTGCCGAGCTCGGGATCGTCGGATTGTTCCTGTTCATCGCGATCGTCTACCTGTGCTTGAAGACGCTGATCCTCGGCCTGCGCGAGCTCGCGCTGACACCGGGCACGCGCGCCGCTCAGGTCTGGGGGATGGCCTTGCTCGCGGCGATGGCCGGCATCCTGTTCCAGATCAATACGCTATCGTTCTCGTACCACATGGCGCTGTGGCTGTTCTTCGGCCTGTGCGGCGCCTGGTATGGCTCGATCCGGCACCACAAGCCGGACTTCGAGGTGAAGCTGCACTTCATCGACATCTCGATCATCGCGGCGGTCAGCCTGGCCTACGCGACGATCATCCTGCCGATCTTCCTGAAGGCGAAGGGCGAGCTGTAGAGCTCGCTACTTCTTCTTCTTCGGGGGCGGCGCGGGCTTCTTCGCAGCGGGCTTCGCAGCGGGCTTCGCGGCCGGCTTGGCAGCGGGCTTCGCGGCCGGCTTGGCAGCGGGCTTCGCGGCCGGGGCCTTCGCTGCGGGCTTGGCCGCCAGCGGAGCCTTCGCGGCGGGGGCCACGGGCTTCGCAGGTGCCGGAGCCGGCTTCGCAGGCACGGGCGCGGGCTTGGTCACCGGCGCAGGTGCCTGTGCACCGGGCTTTGCTGGGACGCGGATCGGCTCGGGCTTGCCACTCGGCAGCGGCTTCGCTGGACGCGGCGGCTGCGGGCCACGGCGCGGCAGCTCGTCGGGCTCCAGGATCTCGCGATCGTCGTCGTCGTCGGAAGAGGACGATGATTCTTCTTCTTCGTCGTCGTCGTCGTCACGGATGATCGAGCGCGCGGGACGCTGGGCGGCGGCGGGGCGAACGATGGCCGGGCGGCGAGCGGGCTCTTCGTCCTCGTCGTCGTCATCGTCGTCGTCGTCCTCGTCGTCGTCATCCTCGTCGTCATCGTCGTCGTCGTCGTCCTCGTCCTCGTCTTCATCCTCGTCGTCGTCGTCGTCCTCGGACTCACCCCACGGGGCCTTGTCGCCGTCGCGCCAGCCGCCGGCGTCGTCGTCCTTGTCGTCGTCGTCGTCGTCCTCGTCCTTGTCCTTTTCCTTCTCCTCCTCGTCGTCGCCCGACCACGCGTCGTCATCGGCGACGGGAGCGGCTTCGCCGGAGTCTCCGGCGAAGTCGTCTACTTCGTCTTCGTCCTCATCGTCGTCGTCGTCGTCATCGTCGTCATCGCCGCCGCCGTCGTCGTCGCCGTCTTCATCATCGGCTTCGTCGTCATCATCATCATCATCGTCCTCGGGCTCGGCCGCGGGCTTCTTCTTGGGCGCGGCGGCAAACCGTGGGTCGAACACATCGACGTCAGTGCGCATGGGATGACCGAATTCTAAACAGCCCCGGCACTCAGTGTGTCAACCGGCGCGTGCTACAAACCAAACGTGCGCCGAATCGGCAGGTCCGTCGCGATCGCGAGCTTCTTCCTTGCGGGGACAGCGCGCGCGGACCATACAAGCGTGCACGTATCCGCTGCGGGCGACGTGGCGGTGACGGACAATCTATTTTCGGTCTCCCGGGACGCCAACCCCGAATCCGATATCTACGCGACGTTGCGCCCCGGGGTGATCGGGACCTGGGAGACGCCGCGGATGATCCAGAACGTCGCGGTCGAGGCCGAGATCCTCGAATACGCGACACACGACAACACGAACCCATCGGTGACGCTGCGCGGTCGCTGGGATTCGCTGTGGCTGCTCGGCCCGCGCTCGGAGGCCGGCTTCGGCGCCGATGCGGCGGAGGGACGGATCGCCGCCCTGAGCGCGAATACGACCGCGGATCAGAGCGCGACGATCGTGACGCCCACGGGGAACGCGTCGCTGCGCAACGCCGATGCGTATCAGCGCCTGCAGTGGCAGGCCACCCGCGATACCCGGACGAGCGAGAACGGCTACGTCCACTGGGGCGCGACCAGCGACAACGCGATGAACCCGACGACGTCGAACTCGCTCGACACGGGCATCGGCTTCGCGTTCGAGCGCCTGTTTACCCACGACGATCTCGGCCTCGAGGTCGGTGGCTCGTACGTCCGCCTCGAGCTCGTCGCACCCGCCGGCATGGCCGGAACGCCGAGCCGTCTCGATCAGGAGCTCAACCCGCACGCGACGCTGTCGTGGCGCCACGATTATTCGAAGCGGTGGAGCAGCTCGCTCAGCGGCGGCGTGGTCTACGTCAACCCGTTCGGCACCGACAAGTACAACCCGACGCGGCTGCCGGGTGCAGCGTCGCCGGCGCCCGTGTTCAACGCGACGCTCGCGTACACCGGCGACTGGGGCTTCACGACGCTCACCGTGTCGCGCGCGCTCGCGCCGAACCTCCTGATCGCGCAGAACACGGTCAACACCGGTGCGTACCTGCGGGCGGCGCTGCCGCTGCCGTGGCTCGAGCTGAGCTCGCGCTCCGAGCCGCACTTCACCGCGATCGGGTCGCTCGGCGTCGCCCAGACCCAGCTGATCGATCCGCAGACCTCCGACCTCGTCGGCTCGTTCGAGCTCGCGCACCTCGACCTCGCACTGCAGTACCGGCCGAGCATCAGCACGACATACGCGCTGCGCTACGAGTTCTCGTACCAGCATGGCGATACCGTCGCAGCGCTCGTCGAGCCGTCGTTCTTCCGCAACACGGTCTACTTCGAGTTCCAGTTCCGCTATCCCGAGGTCCTCGCAGCGGCGGTCCCGCGGCGCACCGGGAGTGTCCGTGCCGATAGCGGTGATCTGGCACCGGTCGGTTCGGAACCGGTCGTGCCCGATGCTGCAGAGCCCGCCCCCTCGGAGTAAGCTCCTGACGTGGCCGGGCACCCGAACGTGCGAAGCCGAGCTCCCGGCTCGGCGGATCAGACGATCCGGGTGCTCGCCCTCGCCGGCGATGCGACGCTGCCGTGGATCGAAGACGAGCTGACCCACGAGACGATCACGCTCCAGATCGCGCGCAGCGTCTCGCACGTGGTATCGGCGCTCGTCGAGGACCCGCCACCGCGCGCGACGATCCTGGTGTGCGACTTCGACGCGCTCGGCGCGGCCGACACGATGCAGCTCCACCAGATCCGCGAGCGCGGCTGGTTCGGCACCGTGATCGGCTTGGGCCGCGTGCCGGATCCGCTGCGGGTTTCGCTGTCGATCGCGTTCGTGATCCCGCCGCCGTATCGCGCGCAGGTGCTGCGCAGCGCGATCTCGAGCGCCGGCATCGGCCTCGCGACGACAAAGATCCCGCGGTTCGATCGCTAGCGCACGATCACGTCCGCGGGCGGAATGCCGGCAAACCCGGTGTTCCATGCGAGTGCGTAGCCGGGCACGTCGCGCACGATCACGCGCTCGGCGACGTGCAGCGGATCGATCGTCCATTCGCCGAGCGTGTCTTCCTCGTAGCAAGTCGGCCCGACGATCAGCACGTTCTCGCCGCGCCCGGGACGCGGCGCGGGTGCGACGAGCTCGACGGGTGACCAGCGCAAGTGACAGGCGCGCGACAGATCGATCACGCGGAGCTCGCGATCGCCGAGCGAGCGCGCCGCGGTGACGATGCCGCACGCGAAGCCTGCGCCGGTGGCGAACAAGCGGCCGGGCTCGACGACGAGCTCGATCGAGCGCGGGATCGCGGCGCGCAGCTTCGCGAACGCGGCAGGGACATCCGCGACGCCGTGCCACGCGCCGCCGAGGTTGAGGAACGCGGGTTCGCGATCCACGAGCGCGAGCGCGGCCTGGGCGGTCGCGATGAACCGATCAGCGGTCGTCGCGGTGACCGGGCCGTGATGGACGTGGAGGCCCCACCGGCGATCTTTCACGAGCGCGACGAGCTCGGTTACGCGCTCGCGGTCGTCGAGGCCGAACCGAGAGCGGCGATGGCCGCTGCCGTCGAGCACCGCGCCGACCGCGGGATCGCGATGCGTGATCGACGCGGACAGCCGGATCGCGATCTCCGCGGTCGGTGGTGCAGCGGCGAGCTGCGCCGGCGTCTCGATCGACGCGATCGTCCGTGCGGTGGGTGCGGCGGTGATCGCGCGGCCCGTCGGATCGCAGATCGAGATCATCGCAGCTTGCGGGACCGCGGCGAGCTCGCCGGGCGACGCGACGTCGAAGCCGTCGAGGTGGCGCGCCGCGAGCGCGAGCACCGCCGGGTGCGGGAATGATTTCGCGGCGAACAGCACGCGGATGTCGTGTGCGCGTGCGGCGACCGCGACGGCCGCGAGCGTCGCGTCGATCGTCGCGAGATCGTAGACCAGCGTCGCGCGCGGGGCGCTGGCAAGCTCGGGCGGGACAGCCACGTTTGCAGGCTAGCGCGCCCGGGAGCTGAGCTGCTCGACCTGGCGATGGAAGTGCGCGAGCGCGTGCTCGAACGCGCCGAACACGACCTCCTTGTTCGCGCCGCTCGCGAGCCCGCGCTGGATCGACTCGCCCATCGTGAAGTCCTCGGCGGTCGCGCCGTAGAGGATCTTGTTGTTCGCGTCCCAGTACGCGCGCGCTTTGTCGGTCGCGGGCGGTTCGGGCACGACCGTGAACGACGTTAGCAGCGTGCGGTCTGGCCCCTGCGGCCACAGCGTGAGCACGGCCGAGTGATCGGGCTCGACGAGGATCAGGGTGTTCGGGAACAGGTGATACAGCACGTTCGCGTGGTGGCGCAGGATCCACGCGTCGCGCGGCTGGGTCGCGACTTCTTTGATCGAGCGCTTCGGGAAGATGTTGCGCAGGTGCGGCCCGATCGGATCGACGAGGCCGATGTTGTCGAAGAACAGCGGATAGATCGAATCCTTGTGGACGGGGCGGAGGTGATAGGTCTCGAGGAACACGTCGATCGCGAGCTTCCAGGTGAGCTCGCGCTCCTCGCGACGCGGCGAGTAGTGCGCGCCCGACGCGAGCCCGAACCCGGTCAGATCGTCGACGATCTGCGCGCCGAGCCAATTCGTCGCGTCGAGTGCCTCGCCAGGGGTCGGGCGGACGAAGATCAAACCGGCGGCGACATCGCACGGCACGCGCGCGAGCCCTCGCGCGTCGCGCGCGACTTGCGCGAACCCGCGCTCGTGCGGGATGCCGAGCAGCGCGCCATCGCGACCGTAGCTCCACGCGTGGTACGGGCACACGAACGCCTTCTTGGCGCCGCACGCAGCGGGCTCGACGCGCGTGCCGCGGTGGCGGCACACGTTCAGGAACGCGCCGACCTGACCGGCGTCGTCGCGCGCGATCAAGAGCGGGACGCCGCTCGCATCGTGGGTGAAGAAGTCGCCGGGGTTCGGGATCTGCGCGACGTGACCGACGATCACCGGTAGCTCGCGGAACAGCGCGGCGTGCTCGCGGGCGTAGCGCGCGTCCCGATCGGTGCCGGCGTAGTACGCCGCGACCGGCATCAGCGTCGCATCACGCTCGGTATCGGTCGTGCGGTGCTCGACATGCGCGAGCACGCGCTCGATCAGTTGGTGCTGCAGCTCGGGCTTCATGTGGCGACTCCGGCGCGCGCGCGGCGCTTGGGCAGGGCAGGTGGCAGGATCTGCTGCGCGAACGCGATCGCCTCGCGCTCGTACGCCGCCGTGATCTGCTTCGCTCGCGCGGCGCCGACGATCCGCTCGACCGTCGGCCACGCGGCGACGAAGTAGCTGATCGCGCCGACGAGGTGGAGCACCGCGACCTCGGGTTGCGGAGCGCCGCGACTCGCGAGCAAGGCGGACGCCTTCGCGAGGAACGGTGCGAGCGGCAGTCGCGATGCGTTCGCGACGCGGGCGGGGTTGTCGAGTACTTCGCGGAGCAGCAGCTTCACGTGACTCGGGTGCGCGGCGGACCACCGCACGAGCGCCACGGCGAGCGCGTCGAGGGGATCGCGGATCTGTTCTGCGAGCGCGACCTGGAGCCGGGTCTCGAGATCGTCCGCGATCGCGCCGAGCACCGCCGCGTAGATCTGTTCCTTCTTCGCGAAGTGATAGACCGTCGTCGCGAGCGGCAACCGCGCCGCTGCTGCGATATCGCGCATGCTCGTGCCGTAGAAGCCGCGCGCCGCGATCAGGCGCTCGGCCGCCGCGAGAATTCTCTCCCTCGCTCGTTTCCCTTTGGGGGTCTGGCTTCGCTCCAAAACGGTACGACCGTACCATAAAAACGGTACAGGTGTACGGAATTGTCCGAGCCCGCCCTCCTACTGATCATCGTCGGGTGGCAGCGGAACCAGAACCGCTGATCCCGGGCCTTTGACGTCCGGTTCCTGCGTAGGCGTAGGCGTAAGCGTAGGCGTAGGCGTCTCCGGTTTCTTCGCGGACGGCGGCCCGATGCCAACCGGAACGCTGTGGATCTCGTCAGTGGTGGTTTGCGCGACCGCTTCCTTCTGCGAATCCGGTCCCCCTGCCAGCGCGATGTACAGCACCGGCACCGCGATCCCCGTCGAGATCAGGATCGTCCCTCGCCACTTCAACCCGAGCTTGCCCTTGATCATGAAGATCCCGCTCAGCGCGAGATACAGGAGCAGCACCGCGTACGTGTCCGCGATGTACTTCCACGCCTTCTTGTGTCGCGCGGTGTGCAGCCAGTTCGCGAGCCCGATGAACGGCCGCCGCGCGTGCTGCTGCACCGTCACGGTCGTTCCGCTCGGATCGAGGATCGCGGTCGCCTTGCTGCCGTTCGCGTAGTCCAGTCGGATCTCGTCGCCGGCACGGGTGTGCGCCGTCGGCATTCCCATCCCGACCGCATCGGCCACGCTCTTGACCGCCACGATCTCGGGTGTGGTCGCCGGAATCGCCGCCATCGCGATCGTGCGCTCCGTCGCCTTGAAGCTGACGTCGCCCCAATCCTCGATGTGGTTCTGGGCAATCCCCGAGATCGCGTAGATGAGCGTGAAGCCGATCGCCAGGTAACCGAAGTCGCGGTGGATGGCTCTGAGCCAGGCGCGCCACCGCTTCTTCAATTCAACCATAGCGCTCTTCTTTCCACGGGTCGGCGTGGTTGTTGTAACCGCGCGTCTCCCAGAACCCCGGCGCGTCGTTCTTCACGAACTTCACGCCGGTGATCCACTTCGAGCTCTTCCAGAAATACAGATCCGGGACCAAGCCGCGAACCGGTGCGCCGTGATCGATCGAGAACGGCTTGCCGTTGATTCGATACGTGACCATCGCGTTGTCGGCCATCGCCTCTTTCATCGGGATGTTCGCGGTGAAGCCGTGCGCGGCCTCGAGGATCACGAACCGCGCTTCGTCGGTCATCTCGGCGAGCTCGGCGAGCTTCTTGAGCTGCACGCCCTTCCACATCCCGCCGATCATCGACCAGCCGGTGACGCAGTGGACGTCCGCCATCTTCTCGACCTGCGGGAGCTTGAGCAGATTTTCGTAGTCGACCTCGAACGGCTTCTTGCAGGCGCCGTGAACGCGGAGGCGGAACGTCTCGGACTTGCCGTCGCCTTCTTCGCCGCCCATCGGGCGGAGGAACTCGAGCACGCGCTGGCCCGGCGGCAGGCGCGGCCGGCCATCGGCGCGGTTCTCGGCGCGCGCGGCGCGGGTCAGATCATCCGCCGCGAGCCGCATCAGCGCGCCGCCGAATCCGAGCAACGCCGTGCCGGCGACCGCCGACTTGATGAAGTTCCGGCGATTCCAGCGCTCCGCCAGCTCGGGGTAGCGATCGAGATCGGGCTTGTCGCTCACGAGTACCTCTAGTCTGGCATACGTACGAGCGAGCGCAGGGTAACGATCATGTGGCCAACCAGATGTAATGCTTCGCTCCGTAGGCGCGTACCAGGTGCATCTCGGCTGCGAACCCGACCTCGTGTAACCACCGCGTGAAAGTCGGAGATTCGAACGCCGACCACACGCACAGACCGCCGCCGGGGGCGAGTGCGCGGCGCGCCTCGGCCAGGCCGTTGCGCTTGTACAGCCGCGCGTTCGCGTCGAACACCGGATCGGGGCCATTGTCCACGTCGAGCACGATCGCGTCGTACGTGCCCTTCGCAGTCGCGATCACGTGCGCGACGTCGTCCTCGATCACCGTGACGCGCGGATCTTCGAGCGGGCGCCTCGCGAGATCGGCGAGGTGCTCGCGGTTCCACTTCACGACGGTCGGAAAGATCTCGCAGATATCGACGAGCACGCTCGTCGGGCACGCGTTCAGCACCGAGCGCAGCGTGAAGCCGAGCCCGAGCCCGCCGATCAGCACGCGCGCGGTCGGCTTGCCGGCGACGAGCCGCGCAGCGAACCGCCCGAGCTCGTCCTCGGAGATGTGGTTGCGGCTGTTCATCAGCTCGACGCCGCGCACGCGGATCACGAACTCCGCGCCGCGCTTCGCGAGCACCATCTCGCCGTCGCCGTTGGGCAGCGCGAAGCGGTCGACGACCTCGAGCTTGATCAAGCGCGCCCGTACACGGTCACGAGCGTGCCGCTCGTCAGCGCGTTCTGCTCGGACGCGAGGAACGCGATCTCCGCGGCGATCTGCGCCGGCGTCGGCCACTTCGCGAAGTCCGCGTTCGGCATCGACTTGCGATTCGCGGGGGTGTCGATGATCGACGGCACGACGGCATTCACCAGGATGTTGTCGTCGAGCACCTCGGCCGCGAGGCACTGGGTCAGCGACGCGACGGCCGCCTTGCTCGTCGAGTACGCGATCATCCCGCCGACCGGCGCGAGTGCGGGGCGCGCCGCGACGTTCACGATCCGCCCGCCCTTGCCGGATTTGCGGATCGCCTTCACCGCCTCCCTGCAGCCGAGGAAGCACGTCACGGTGTTCATCCGCCACTGCTTCTCGAAATCGCCGAGCGAGGTCTCGGCGATCGGCGCCATCGCGAACCCGCCGACGAGATGAATCGACGCCCACAGCGACGGCAGCGCGCCGTAGAACCCGGTGACCGCTGCTTCGTCGTCGAGCGACATCCGCTGCGCGTGCACCCGCTTGTCGCCGCGCCACGCGAGGTGCGCGGGCAGCTCCTGCTCGAACATGGGCAAGTGGACATCCGCGCCTCGCTCGAGAAAGGCTTCGACGACGCTGGCGCCGAGCCCGCCGGTGCCGCCCGTGATCACGACGTTCATGCAGCGGATTGTGCTACGCCCGATGCGTCATGGGTGCACAGTGGAAGCAGAAAGGCCGCGAGGCCAGCGCGAACGCGAAAGGCAAGGTCTTCAACAAGCTCGTCCGCGAGTTGATCATCGCGGCAAAGGCTGGACCGGATCCGTCGCTCAACGCGCGCCTGCGCGTCGCCGTCGACGCCGCGAAGAAGGCATCCATGCCGCGCGACACGCTCGAGCGCTCGATCAAGCGCGGTGCCGGCCTGCTCGATGAAGGCCTGACGCTCGAGACCGTCACGTACGAGGGCTTCGCGCCACACCGGGTGCCGGTCGTCGTCGAGTGCCTGACCGACAACAAGAACCAGACCGCGACGAACGTTCGCCATCACTTCCGCAAGGGCCAGATGACGCCGGTGCTGTGGGACTTCACGCACGTCGGCCTTCTCGATGCGACACCACCGGAACCGAGCACCGACATCGAAGAGTCGGCGATCGAGGCGGGAGCCCAAGACTTCGAGTCCGACGGCGAGGGCGGCGCGCACTTCTATACCGAGCCGACCGACCTCGACAGCGTGGCAAAAGCGCTCACCGCTCGAGGCTGGACCGTCGCGGCGATGCGGATCGGCTGGCGGCCGAAGAACCCGGTGAAGCTCGACGAGGTGGCGCGCGCCGAGGTCGATGCGTTCCTCTCGGAGATCGACGAGGACGACGACGTCCAGCACATCTACGTGGGACTCGCTTGACGTAATTGCAAGGCGGGCTCGCGGTCACGCTACGATAGTGGCGTGGCAGGTGAAGCAGAGGACGCCGACGCGACGCAGGCGAACGCGACCGAGGCCGCGAGCCCGCGCGCACTCGCGACACCTCCGAGCGGCGACGGTCATCCGAGCGCGTGGGGAACCTCGTCGCATCGCACGCCTGCACCGACGACGACCGCGGCGGCCGCGCTCGACAAGAGCGACCTCCAGCGCAGCCGCGTGTTCCACACGTTCGGGATCCTCGCGCCGCTCGGCGCGATCGCGTTCTCGCTGTTGATCGGCGGCGATCCGACCGGCCAGCACGTGTTCTGGGCCGGCGCGATCGTGCTGTCGGTGATGAACGTCGGCCTCGTCTATCTGACGAGCGCGGCCGAACGCTACGACGACACCACCGCGACCGTGCTGTGGATGATCTCGACGCTCGCTGCGCAGACCGCGGTCTACTACTTCGGTCCGTTCAGCGCGGTCGTGATGGTCGACATCCTCGGCATCATGTTCATCGCGCTCGGCCGCAAGAAAGCGCCGGCGATCGCGACGGCCGCGATCTGCGTGCTCGGTCACGTCGGCATCGCGATCCCGATCACGCTCGGCTGGATGGTGGATCGCGGCGTGCTGTCGAGCCAGCACGCGGGCCGGTCGCAGCTGTGGTTCGCCGAGGCGCTGATCGTGTCGTTCCTGATCTCGTCGTACGCGCTCGGCCGCTGGGCGCGGCGCACGAACGCGAACGCGCTGGCCGAGCTCCACGATGCGCTACGCGTGATCGGCGATCAGCAGCAGGCGCTCGCCGAGGTCAACGATGCCGAGGCGCGCCAGAAGCGCGCGGCCGAGGGCCGGTGGACGAACCAGGTGCTCGGCGGCTATCGCATGGGCGTCGTGCTCGGTCGCGGAGCGATGGGCGAGGTCTACGAGGCGGTCGGCCCGACCAACGAGCTGGCGGCGGTGAAGTTGCTCGACGTCCGCGCCGCGCAGTCGCCGGGCCTCGTCGAGCGCTTCCATCGCGAGATGCAGGTCGCGGCGCGGCTCGACTCGCCGTACATCGTCAAGGTCCACGCGGTGTCGGGAGCCGACGCGCCGGTGCCGTTCATCGCGATGGAGCGCCTCCACGGCACCGATCTCGCGAAGCGACTGCGCAGCGAGAACCGGCTCCCCGTCGACGAGCTCGTGCTGCTGATCGATCAAGTCGCACGCGGGCTCGAGGTCGCGCGCGTCGCCGGCGTCGTCCACCGCGATCTCAAGCCGCATAACCTGTTTCATCACGACAAGAGCACCTGGAAGATCCTCGATTTCGGCGTGTCGAAGGTGATGGACTCCGAGGGCACGCTGACCGGCGAGGGCATCGTCGGCACGCCGCAATACATGGCGCCCGAGCAAGCCTCGGGTGGTCACGTCACGCACCTCGCCGATGTCTACGCACTCGGCGCGATCGCGTATCGCTGCCTCACCGGGCGCTCGCCGTTCAAGGGCAAGGACCTCGCGGAGCTCGTCTATCAGGTCGTCCATCAAGCGCCGCAGCGGCCGAGCCAGCTCGGGCGCGTGTCGCTCGCGATCGAGGACGTGCTCGCGGTCGCGATGGCGAAAGATCCTCGCAAGCGATTCACGAGCGCGCTGTCGTTCGCGCAGGCGTTCATCTCGGCGCGGCGCAACCGCCCGGTCGCGCTCGAGCCGCCCGCCGATGCATGGCGAGACGAGCCATAACCGTTGATCTTCGACGCGCGAGCGGCAACACTGGCTCTCCATGGTTGCACGGTCCTCGGGGGTCCTCATCTTGGCGTTGTTGTGGTCGGGTTCGGCGAATGCGCAGTCTGCCGGCGCACAGGCAGAGGCGCTGTTCCGCCAGGGTCGCCAGCTGCTCGAGGCCGGCAAGACCACGGAAGCGTGCTCCGCATTCGCGGAGAGTCAGCGGCTCGACCCGGCGAACACGACGCTCGTCAACCTCGCCGCCTGTCGCGAGAAGAACGGCCAGGTCGCGACGGCCTGGGGCCTGTTCCTCGAGGTCGAGCGCCAGACTCGCGATAGCGCGAAGGCCACCGATCACCAGATGCACACCGTCGCGGTCGATCACGCGAAGAAGCTCGAGCCGCGGGTCTCCAAGTTGACGATCAACGTCCCGCAGACCAACGCCGTCGACGGGCTCGAAGTGTCGCGCGGTACCGATCGGATCGATGCTGCGATGTGGAACCGCGCGCTGCCGATCGACGGCGGCACGTACACGATCGTCGCAAAGGCCCCGGGGTCGAGCGCGTGGACGACCCAGATCACGATCGGCAACGAGGGCGACACCAAGAGCGTCGACGTTCCGGATCTCCGGTCGCTGCCTCGTGACATCACGCCGAAGCCGTCGCCGACGGTCCCGCCCCCGACAGCGGCGACACCGCCGCCGGCTCCGGTCGTCCAAACGTCTGCCAGCCACACGCCGGCGATCATCACCGGCGCTGCATCGGTCGCGCTCCTCGGCGCCGCGGTCGGCTTCGAGCTGTGGGGCGAATCCAAGTACAACAGCGCCAAGTCCACGAGTAACCAGTCGCAGCGCGACTCGCTCGAGAGCGCCGCGAACACGCGCCGCTACGCCGCGGAAGGATTTGCGGTCGCGGGTCTCGTCGGCGCGGGCGTGACGACGTGGTTGCTGCTGCGCGGTCACGCCGAAGAGCCCGCGCGCGAAGCGAGTCTCCAGTGGGCGCCGACCGGAACGGGCTTTGTCGTCAAGGGGGTGTTCTGATGTTGCGTCTTGTCGCGCTGTTCACGATCACGGTTGCCGCGTGCGGCTTCCCGAAGCTGCAACCGGCGGGCGAGGGAAGCGGCAACGGCGACGCGGGCGGTTCGGGCTCTGGCTCCGGCGGCGTCTGCGCCGCATCGACGGCGTTGCGCTGCGACGGCAACACGCTGGTGTCGTGCAACAGCGACGGCACGGCGGAGGTCCAGCAGAGCTGCGCGCTGCGCTGCGATGCATCCTCGCTGGCGTGCGAGAACAAGGTCGATCCTTCGAACGGCTACGCGCCGCAACTGGACGCCGCCGCGACAGAGCCGAACATCATCATCTCGGCGAACACGAGCGTCATCGTGACGGCGAACTACAACGCGACCACCGGGACCGTGCAGGTCGGCAGCCAGCTGGTCAAGGCAACGGTGGTGCCCGGCGCGAACGGCGGCGGGGAGGTCCTCGTGATGTCGGTCGGCAGCCTCACCGTCGCGGCCGGCGTGACGCTGACGATCGAGGACGAATCTGGCAACGCGCGCCTCGCGGCGATCATGAGTGCCCGTGACGTCACGATCAACGGCACGATCTACGAGGGCGCTTCGGGCCTCAACAGTGGCAACGATCCGTGTACGGGAGTCGCCTCGAACGCGGCCGGCGCCGACAACGACGTCCCGGGTGGCGGTGGTGCCGGCTACGGCACTGCCGGCGGAAAGGGCGCGGGGATCACGTTGGTCGCGTCGCCAGTGAACGGCGGATCGCCAACCGGTAACGTCACGCTCATTCCACTGCGCACGGGCTGTTGGGGTGGCGCAACCGGATTCGGAAGTGGTGGCAACGGAGGCGGCGCGATCCAGATCACGAGCGGAACGAAGATCACGATTCCGGCGGGAGGAGCCATCGGGGCGCCCGGGTATGGCGGCTATGTCAACGGCGGCGGCGGCTCCGGCGGCTCCATCCTGCTCGAGGCGCCGATCGTCTCGATTGGTGGCGGCGCTTATGCCAACGGAGGCTCTGGTGGCTGCGGCTCGTTCACCGGTGCCGACAGCAGCAACGGCACCCTCGACACGAACCCGGCGCTCGGCGGGCCGTGCGACAACAACCAATCCGGCGGCAACGGCGGCACCGGCACCGTCGCGCCGCAAGATGGTCCGACGATCGCGAACGTCGCCGGCACGAAACAATACGCGGGCGGTGGCGGCGGCGCGGTTGGACGCATTCGCATCAACACGCTCGACATGACGGTCGCTGGCACTGGCACGTTCTCGCCGGCGGCAAGCAAAGGCGTCATCGCCGGCCGCTGACCACGAACGCCGAAAATGCGAAACGCCACCAGAACGGTGGCGTTTCAAAATCGGTTCGCGATCTAGAGCATCGCGAGAAGTGAAATTACTTGGTCGCCGGCGCCTTCGCGTCCTTCTTGGCGTCCTTCTTCGCGTCGGTCTTGGTGTCGGCCTTCGCGTCGGTCTTCTTGTCGGTCGTCGGCGTCGCCGCGGCCTTGTCGTCCGTCTTCGCCGCGGCCTTGTCGTCCTTCTTCGCCGGGGCGGCCTTGTCGGCCTTCGGGGCGTCGCCAGCGAACGCGACGGTGGTCATGAGCGAACCGATGAGGAGTGCATTGATGATGGTCTTCATTGTGCCGGACCCTTCTGCTCGCCCTGTGCCACGCGGGGTCGTGTAATTTTGAAGGGTTAGAAAGACACAGGTCGAGGCCGAAAGCCTCCACGTGGCAAAACGCCTGCTCCGGATTCCAGTTCATCCACAGGAACCACGCTAAACACCCGGAATCGTGAGCGCCGCCGATCGTTTCAGCATGCCCGCCGAGTGGGCCCTACACGACGCCGTGTGGACCGCTTGGCCCCACGATACCGAGCAATGGGCCGAGGGCCTCGAGGCGCCACGAAGGTCGCTGATGGCGATGTGCGCGGCGATCATCGATGGCGGTCGTGGCGAACGCGTCGAGCTGTTCGTGCGCCACGCGGCGGATGAAACCGCGGCGCGCGCGTTGCTCGGTGGTGCGGCAAACGCGGTGACGTTTCACTACGCGACTTACGGCGATGTCTGGCTGCGCGACACCGGCCCGATCTTCGTCACGCGCGCGAATGAAGTCGCCGCGGCGCGCTTCAAGTTCGATGGCTGGGGCGGCAAGTACGTGATGGAGGGAGATCGCGAGCTCGCGGCCGGCGTGATGGCGCGCAGCAAGATCTTCGGCGCGGCGTACGACTTCGTGCTCGAGGGCGGCGCGGTCGAGGTCGATGGCGAGGGCACGCTGCTGACGACGAAGCAGTGCTTGCTCGGCGGCAATCGCAACCCGGGCCTCGATCAGGAAGCGCTCGAAGCGCGCCTGCGGTGGAGCCTCGGCGTCGAGCGGATCGTCTGGCTCGATCAGGGACTCAAGAACGACCACACCGATGGCCACATCGACACGATCGCGCGGTTCATCGCGCCGGGCGTCGTCGCGTGCATGGAGCCGAACGCCGACGATCCGAACCGCGAGGCGATGCACGAGATCATCCGCGACCTTCGCGCGGCGAAGCTCGAGGTCGTCACGGTGCCATCGCCGGGCGCGATCCTCGACGAGGCCGGCAATCTCATGCCGGCGAGCTACATGAACTTCTACATCGCGAACTCCGCGGTCGTCGTCCCGACCTACGGCGCGCACGCCGACCACATCACGGTCGCCACGTTCGAGAAGTGGTTTCCGCGCCGCAAGATCGTCGGCGTGCCGTGCAAGGCAGTCGTGGTCGGCGGAGGTGGCTTCCACTGCTGCACGCAGCAACAACCGGCGCTACCTTCCGCGCAATGAAGGTCGCCGCGCTCCAGACCGCGCTCACCGACAACGTCGAAGCGAACGTCCGCCGGATCACCGAGCTCGTGCGCGAAGCCGCGAGCAAGGGCGCGCAGGTGATCCTGCCGAGCGAGCTGTTCGAAGGCGCGTACTTCTGTCAGACCCAGAAGGAAGAGGACTTCGCGCGCGCGCGCCCGGCGATCGAGCATCCGACGCTGCTCCACTTCCAGCAGCTCGCGAAACAGCTCGGCGTCGTGATCCCCGTGTCGTTCTTCGAGCGCAGCGGCCCCGAGTACTACAACTCGATCGCCGTGTTCGATGCCGACGGCAAGGACCTCGGCCTCTACCGCAAGTCGCACATCCCCGACGGCCCCGGCTATCAGGAGAAGTTCTTCTTCAAGCCCGGCAACACCGGATTCAAGACGTTCGCGACGAAGTTCGGCACGATCGGCGTCGCGATCTGCTGGGACCAATGGTTTCCCGAAGCCGCTCGCGCGATGACGCTCGCCGGCGCCGACGTCCTGTTCTATCCGACCGCGATCGGCAGCGAGCCCGAGGAGCCCGACTTCGACAGCCGCGATGCGTGGCAGCGCGTGATGGTCGGCCACGCCGTCGCGAACGCGGTCGGCGTCGTCGCCTCGAACCGGATCGGCAAAGAGGGCGAGATGTCGTTCTACGGCAGCTCGTTCGTGTGCGACGCGCGCGGCGACAAGCTCGCCGAGCTCGGCCGCGACGAGCCGGGCATCGCGCTCGCCGACCTCGACCTCGACAAGATCCGCCGCGTCCGCGCCAGCATGGGGTTCTTCCGCGACCGCCGCCCTCATCTGTATCGCACGTTGACCGACTAGCGATTTTCGCAACCGGCGGGCGGCCCTGGTGTCGAAACTGGGTGATCCGCCGCCACGTCCTCGCCGCGCTCGCCACGGGAGTCGAGGCCGGGGACGACGACGCCGCGCGCGCCGCGCTCGCACACGCCGACTGGGTCCTGCGCGGCTCGGCCCGCCGCCGGCTCGAGCGAGCGTTGCTCGATGCCGCCATCATCTCGCGCGCGATGGTCAGCGCCGAGGATCGCGAGGAGATGCGTCACGTCCAGCGCGTCGCGGCGCTGTCGCTCGCCGGCAACTACGAGATCGACGCGACCCAGCGCGACGCGGTCACCGATGCCTACGCGAAGCTGCCGCCCTCGCGCTCGCCCGCACCGATCGCGACGATCCTCGCGATCGCCGGTGGCGCGATCGCGATCCTGTTGCTCGTGCTCGCCGTGATCGCGATACGCACGCCGGCGTCGCACCGCCGCGTGCGCGAGCAGGTGCCGCTGCCCTGGGGCGCGTTCCTTACCGGTGGCACGCCGCGCACCGATCCGCGCCTCGACGCGTTGCTCTCCGACGAGCTCGCGACCTACGTGATCCAGATCGATAGCGAGCGGCACGGCGCCGAAGATCCCCGGATCCACGCCGCCTACGTGACGACGCTGCGCGACGCACCCGCGATCGCCGCGCAAGGGCCGGGCCTCGTCCGCACGTGGCACGAGCTGATCGACGCGGTCGGCGATTGGGCCGACAAGCCGCGCCACACGCGCGATTACGCCGACGCGAAGGAGCGCCTCCGCGCCGCGGCCCAGAGCGTCTCCGATCAGTTCGCCGCGCTCGGCCTCGGCTATCACCTCGAGGCCGACGTGTTCACCGATCGCGGCGCGGCGCACGGCACCGTGTTCGCGTTCCAGGTCGAGGACGTCGTCTACGTCCGCGCCGGCGGCGAACCGCGCCGCGTGCTCTCGCTGCGCCGCCTCGATCACCTCAACGTCGAGCACTCGCTGCTCGGCATGCAGACCGAGGAGCTCGGCGATCCGGTCGTCCTGCTCGATCAGGTCGACGACTTCGTCGAGAGCCACCTGAAGTCGGTCGTCCAGCAGAGCGAGTTCCCCGTCGGCGATGACGCGTTCGCGCGCACCGCGACCGGCCGCGATCTCGAGCTCGCCTCGGGCGATGCGATCGCGCGCGAGCTCGCACCGCTCCATCGCGTGCGCGAGCTCATCACCGATCGCGTGGTCGCGACCGTGCGCCGTCACGAGGCGCGCCACGGCTTCGATAACGATCGCAAGCAGCAGCTGCGCTACCCGACGGCGCTGCACGCGTACGTCGGCGATCCGCTGGCTCCGACTGCGGCGTTCGTCGCGCGCGCTCGCGCCGAGCTGTCCGCGTACACGAGCCAGATCGCGAGCGACCCGAGCGTGCCGCAGCTCGCGCTGTGGAACCTCGCGAACATGGCGTTCCGCAAGGACCACTGGGGCACGGCCGAGTCGTATGTCGCGGTCGTCGTGGTCGAAGGACTCGCCCGCCAGCTCGGCGTGAGAGCCGGCGCCGGCCCCGTGATCCACGACGGCCACATCGACCGTAACCGCCTCGCAACCCTCGCCATCCCGCTGGCGCATATGTCGGATGACGACCTGCGCGCCGCCGCGCGCCGGCTCTGGAACGACTTCTATGGCGAGCCGTTCATCGCGATCGTGGATCCTTCCCCGATCATTGCTACGCTTAGGCCATGAAGGTACTCGTCAGGGCGATCGTGACCGGCTTCGGTCTCAGCGTCGGATCGTACGTGTTCCGCAAGATCTCGCAGCGCTATGGGCTCGAGCCGCAACCCGCGCCGCCTGCGCCCACTCCGCCGCCCGTGACTCCCGGTGGTGATCTAGCGCGCCAACCCTCGTAGAAACGGTCGTTTTTCTCGGAGATTTACGGAACACTAGGTCTCGTGGAGTCTGCCAACCTGGCGCCGGGTCTCCTGCTCGCGATGCCCCAGCTCGCGGACCCAAACTTTTCGCGCGCGGTGGTGCTGATGATCGAGCACAGCGACCAAGGGTCGTTCGGGCTCGTCATCAATCACCCGAGCCCGATCAAGGCGACCGAGCTCCTCGATAGCCTCGAGATGCACTGGCGCGGCGAGGACACCGCCGTCGTGTGGGCTGGAGGTCCCGTCGCGCCGTCGACCGGCTGGGTGCTCCACGAGCCGGTCGGTGCTGCGATCGCGAACACCGGCGGCACGATCGAGATCACGTCGACGATCTCGCTGTCCACGTCGCCCGATCGCCTGCGCGTGATCGCGAATCAACCACCGCGCAACGTGCGCCTACTGCTCGGCTACTCGGGTTGGGGACCGGGGCAACTCGCAGCGGAGATGGCGCGCGGTGCGTGGCTCCATACGAACGCTGACCCGAAGCTCGTGTTCGAGACGCCGCCCGATCAGATGTGGGACGCGGCGATGCGCTCGCTCGGGATCAATCCCGCGGATCTGTTCGCGGGACGCGGCGTGAACTGAACGTTCGAGCTTGCTGACGGCGGGTTCTAGCGCTGACCGTAGACGAACGTGACGGCGGTGCAGACGGGTGTTGGAACACCATCGATCGCGTATGGCTCGTAGCGCCACTGCTGCATTCCGGCGAGCAGCTCGCGGTCGTAGTTCGCGAAGCCGGTCGAGCGCAGTGGCAAGATCGATTCGGGCGCGCCATTCTCGTCGAGACAGATCCGGAACGAGCCAACGATGCGGCCACCGCCCTTCTTCTGGATCGCAGTCTTGGTGTGATCGTCGGGGACGATCATCTTGTTGCCGGAGATCCGCTTGCCCTCGTGCAGCTTCTGGGACTTCGACCCTTCGACGAACACGATCGGGTTCTTGTGCGAAACCGAAGGGTGCGGCGGCATCGGCAGCGTCTCGTCGACTGGGGCCTGACCCGGGGGATACGCCATCCGCACCATCGAGCACACAGCGATCGGGTGGTCGTGGACCGTGAATGGCCTGAAGGTCCACTTCAGCGCAGCGTCGACGAAAGCGCGAGATGCCGGGGTGGACGTCGTCTCGAATGGCTCCGCGAGCGTGAGCGACCCGTTCTCGTCGACACACACACGCAGCCAGGAGTACGACGCGTGCGATTTCGGTGTCGGATCGAGCTCGAGCGTGCTCGCCACCGCTGGATCGAGCGGGCCATTCGGATCTCCGCTCGTCCGCATCGCTTGGAGCGCAGCGCTCGTGATCGTCGGCAGCATCGCATCGATCGGCCGGCGCGACGCGTAGCCGATCCACGCGAGGTGCGAGCCGTCCTCCTCGGGAACGACGCGTGCCTCGACCTCGATGCCCGGCGCGTAGTCCATCACGACGACGTCCCCGAGCTCGTCGCCACGCGTGCTCGCCTGCATGTGCAAGCCGGCGAGGCAGTGCGCGAACGCGTCGAGGCGATCCTTCGGCACGTCTTCGCCGGCGCCGAACTCCTTCGCGCAAGCCGCATCGTCGAACCACAGCCCGCCGTCGACGACGGAGTCGTGGAACATGTAGCTCAGCGCACTCGCATCACCGGCAGCGCGCGCGAGGTCCTCGCGACCGACATCGCGCGTATCGCGTTGCACGAGGCCCGGACCACAAGCGGCTACCAACACCAACCCGAACAGCTTCACGGCACGACGATACCCGAAAATGACAACGGCCCGCGCGAGCGAGCCGTCGCGGTCAGAGCGCGAGACGTTTAGTCGTAGTACTCGGCGCCGAGGTGGGTGATGAGATCATCGCCCTTGGTGTAGCGCAGCGTGTTCTTCAGCTTCATGAGCTGGATGAACAGGTCGTGCTCCGGGTACAGGCCTTCCTGCGACATCGGCGACTTCCAGTAGAAGCTCAGCCACTCCTGGATGCCCGACATCCCGGCGCGCGCCGCGAAGTCCATGAACAGCGCGAGGTCGAGGACGATCGGCGCCGCGAGGATCGAGTCGCGGCACAGGAAGTTCACCTTGATCTGCATCGGGTAGTTGAGCCACCCGCGGATGTCGATGTTGTCCCAGCCTTCCTTCGCGTCGCCGCGGGGCGGGTAGTAGTTGATGCGGACGACGTGGCTGATGTTGCCGTAGAGGTCCGGGTACTTGTCGGGCTGGAGGATCGAGTCGATCACGCCGAGCTTCGAGACTTCCTTCGACTTGAACGACTCGGGGTCGTCGAGGACCTCGCCGTCGCGGTTACCGAGGATGTTCGTCGAGTACCAGCCCTCGAGGCCGAGCATGCGCGCCTTGAAGCCGGGCGCGAGGATGGTCTTCATCAGGGTCTGGCCCGTCTTGAAGTCCTTGCCCGTGATCGGCATCGACTGCTTGCGGGCGAGCTCGAGGAGCGCCGGCGTGTCGAGCGACAGGTTCGGCGCGCCGTTCGCGTACGGGACGCCCATCTTGAGGCACGCGTACGCGTAGATCTGCGACGGCGCGATGTCGTCGTGCGACGCCTTGAGGCCGGCCTCGAACTTGTCGAGCGACATGTGGACGTCGGTCGGCTTGCGGT